>OJBS01000057.1_pt1 | contig 71670 bp, 57 predicted proteins | sample 1590941 | NCBI WGS metagenome assembly OJBS01 (sample SAMN05416785, study PRJEB24817) | seawater metagenome | isolation source: Sea water | place: Canada:Atlantic | collected 2013-11 | reverse complement strand
CCTCTCTATTCGTCGGCAGCGTCAGATGTGTATAAGAGACAGAGCCAGTGCCGGGAGGGATGAGACGGGGGGTGTCTCGAAGTCATGGGTACCATAGACACTGCCACGTCGCAAGAGTCCATCACGGCGACAACGGAGCCCTCCCCTTGAAAGACGCCGTACTCATTTCTAGTGCCGCTGGCCGAGCTGTCCGTCGTGGACACCCTTGGATTTTCGGAGAAAACGTCGGAAACAGGCCTGTAGGCAACCTTATAGCGCTCCGTGATCGAGAAGGGGTCGCAGGGTGGGGCCTCGTGGATCGGGGAGAGATCACCGTCCGGATCCTCGGACGTGGGGAGCCGGGTGACGTCGATTTGGCCGCTTTGCTACGTCAGCGGATCCATGATGCCGACTCCGCCCGATGGCGGCTCATCTCCGGCGACACCAACTGCTGGCGCGTGGTGAACGGTGAGGGCGATGGCCTGCCTGGCGTCATTGTGGATCGCTATGGAGATGTTGCCGTTCTCCGCATATATAGCCGATCCTGGACCCCACACCTTAAGCACTTGGTGAAGGGCATCTCGCGCTTGCCGTGGGTGAGCTCTATTGTTCAACGGTTTGGCGTTCGTCGCGTTGATGACCGCACCGACTGGGAGCTGCTCTACGGACCACCGGTGCCGGACACCATGGTGGTCAATGAGCACGGCATGAAGCTCCTGGTGCGCCCGCTCGTCGGCCAGAAGACTGGCCTATTCTTGGATCAGCGCGAGCATCGGCGTCAGATCCGCGATCTGGCCGCGGGGCGGACCGTCGCCAATCTATTCGCTTATACCGGTGGTTTTAGCGTTGCAGCGGCCCTTGGCGGCGCCGCGCACACCATAACGGTGGACATCGCTCCAGAGGCTATCGATGATGCCCGCGAGACGTTCCGTCTCAACGACATTGACCCGGCGGAACACGAATTTGTCGTTGCGGATGTCTTCAAGTGGCAACCCCAACAAACTGTCGATCTGTTGATCGTGGATCCGCCATCGCTGACCCGTGGCGCACGTTCAGACAAGAACGCCACCCGGGCGTACACTCGTCTGCACCGAGACTTGGCACCGTTCGTCCCCAAGCACGGCCTGTTGGCCACCGCATCGTGCACAGCGCGGTTGAGCTTGGCGGACTGGCGGCAGGCCGTCACTGAAGGATTAGTCGGAGATTGGACGTGGCACTCCATGTCGACGCATGCCGCTGATCACCCTGTCGCGAGCGGTCATCCAGAGGGTTGGTACCTGAAGTTTGGAGTGCTGCGCCGCCGTTGATGGATGCGGCGACGGGCGCGCGCATGGCGGGCGGTTACGGGGCGCTCCCGCGTGGAGGCCCCGTGTTTGTACTGAGTGAAGAACAACAAGCCCTCGCAAGCGCCGTGCGCGATTTCTGTGTCGCCGAGATTGCGCCGCTCGCCCGTGAAGATGACGAGAAAGAGCACTTCCGAAAAGACCTCATTCACGCCATGGGCGAACAGGGTCTTGTGGGGGTCGCCACGAGCGAAGACTACGGCGGCCTCGGCCTCGGGTACCTCGACTACTGCGTCGTTCTCGAGGAGATTGCGAAGGTCAGCTCGTCGTACGCTGTCAGTGTTGCCGTCACCGGTTTGCCGCAGGTCATCCTCACGAAGTTCGGTACAGATGCACAAAAGGACCGGTGGTTGCCTGGCCTCGCCAGTGGCGAATACTTGGGTGCGTTTGCTCTGTCTGAGCCTGACAGTGGAAGTGACGCCGCTTCGTTGAGCACAACCGCCGTCCGAGATGGCGACGACTACGTGCTGAATGGCACCAAGTTCTGGATCACTCACGGCGGCTACGCCGACATTTACATTGTGATGGCTCGAACCGGAGGAAAGGGCAGCCGTGGCATCTCTGCCTTCATCGTTCCTGGAGATGCGAAGGGGCTGTCCTTCGGTCGCAAGGAAGAGAAGATGGGCATGCGCGCCTCTCCAACCGTCGAAGTCATCTTGGAAGACGTTCGAGTTCCGGCGACCGACCGCGTTGGAGACGAAGGCATCGGGTTCACAGTGGCCATGACCGCTCTGGATTCCGGCCGCATCACCATTGGTGCGACCGCCGTTGGTTTGGCACAAGCCGCACTCGACTACAGCTCGCGCTACGCCCTTGAGCGAAAGCAGTTCGAGACGTCGATTATCGACTTTCAAGGTGTTGGATTCATGCTGGCCGACATGATGACCGGAATCGAGTCTGCTCGATTGCTGGTGCACAAGGCCGCATGGCTCAAGGACAACGGCCACCCGTTCAGCCACGTTGCCGCCATGGCCAAGCTCGCAGCGACCGATACTGCAATGAGCGCCACCACAGACGCGGTCCAGGTACTCGGTGGGTACGGCTACGTTCGCGAGCATCCGGTAGAGCGATACATGCGTGATGCCAAGGTGATGCAGATCGTTGAGGGCACCAACCAGATTCAGCGCCTCGTGTTGGCGCGCCACATCAAACGCGGCCTACTCAAGTGAACACTCGCAAACAGGTGTGTAGATGCCCGTTGTTCCGTGGAATGCTGACATGCTTCTCCCAGTCAGGATGCCCAGACGGGCCCACGTGCGTATACTGCCTCACCGTGTTTGAGGATCGATGAAAACCTGCCCAACATGTGGGACGACGTACAGTCATCGCGTCAGCTTCTGCTTCGACGACGGTGCCCCGCTTATCGGAGCACCGGAGCCAGAGGCAGCGCTGCCAGCGCCCAAGACCAAGGCCCCCCCAGTGCCGCTGCCTCGTCGTGGCCGGTCGCTTCTCGCCCGGCGTCGTGGAGCCCAACCGGTCACTCAGGAACACACAGACTTTGGTGATGATGGGTACCGGCCCAAGGCCTTGGAACCGATGGCCGTTGTGTCGCGCCGGACCCCAACTCCAAAGACGCCTGATGCGGATCGGACTCCACCGTCTGCGGATGGGCGAGAGCATTCGCCTCCACGGCCGAAGCCGGCACAAGCAACTCCCACACCTGTGGCACAGCCGATACTTCAACAACAGCCGGTCATACCCCAGCAGCCGACTATCGTTCCGCCAGAAGAACCCGCGCCGGTTCGCGCGAGCGAAGCACCAACCATCATTCAGGATCCTGAAGACGATGATGATGGGGCAGCAGTCTGGAGTCTTCTTCTGACCGTTGGAAGCGTGGTTGGCGGTGTGTTTTTGATCGGACTCGCAATCGCAGCGGGCATGATCTACATGAACGACGAATCTGGGTCAGGCACCCGTCCTGAACCTGCACCGATTGCCGTTGTGCCCGCTCCAGTCGCAGCTCCAGCTCCAGCTCCTGTCGTCGTTCCAGACCCGGTTGTACTGCCGGACCCTGCACTGATCGACGTCGGTACTGAGACGGACACCGAAGCGCCATCGGACAACCTAGACCCGGACACGGTAGGTTCGCCTGAACCTGTCGCGCCAGAGCCTGCAGTCGATGCAGCGCCAACGCCCGATCCAGCCACGGTAATTCCTCCCACACCGGGACCGCGTCCACTACCAGACATCATTGTGGAGCCGATTCCAACTCCAGTTCCAGTGGCCCCAGAGCCAACGTCTCCTTGGACGGAAGTGGAACCGGAGCCTCAAGCACCCGCACCGGTGGCGTCAGCGCCTTTGTCCGTCACATCAACACCGGCTGGTGCAGCGGTCTTCGTGAATGGCGTAAATCTCGGAGCAACGCCATTCCGTATGACCATGCCTGGGGGCAGCTACCCGATTGAGTTGCGCCTCGAAGGCTACGAATCCTCCTCATCGCGTGTTGTCATCTCAGATTCAAGCGGCGCTTCACTGAATCTTGCGCTTGTCGCACTGGCACGGTCCGGTCCGGTGACTGTCACAACGGGCGCGGCATGGATTGGTGCGGAGCTTGTGGTGGATGGTGCGAGTCGTGGCACAATCCCAGCAAGTATCTCGAGCCTCGAAGAGGGTGTTCACACATTCGTATTGCGTAAGGGCGGCAACGAGCAGACCTTTACTCGAACCGTCACTCTGAGCGCCGGCATGACCGTTTTGAGCCTCGGCAACTAGTACCGCTGGCGGGCTGGGATGTCCGCATGCAGGTCATCAGCAACGACGACAAGCTTGGACTGGGCCAGCCTCACTCCAAGCGTGTCAATGCTGTCCGCTGAACACGATGACAGCGCCGCCTTCAATGGGCTCCACGGATGCTGCAACTGTCCGACGCTGCGTACGTAGTCCAAACACTTGGTTCGCAACGACCGTAGCGGCGTAGAATCCGCCGACAGACAGCGCCACGTGCTCACCTGTTGTCTGGGATGCCTTTCCGGTGACGCCCGTCCAAGCCACCGTCAGCGGGACTACGGTTGCGAGCGACAGCAGCCCACCTGCAGTGTCTCCTTGAGCAAAGGAGGTGTAGCCGGGAAGTGGCACAAAGCTGCTCGCCATCACGCGCTCACGCGTCCACGTTCCTCGCACGGGAGGGGGCGTGACAGAGTGGTCGGTAGCGTCGGGCCCTGATGGGTCCGTCACAGTAGTGTCGGGGCCTGCTGGGTCAGCAACGGTTGTGTCGGGGTCTCGCTCGGTCACCACAACGTCAGGACGTACCATGGTGGTGTCCGCTGGGTCCTCAGCAAGCTGGACCACCACGCCCTCAGGCGGGACGATTCCGAGGGCGTCGTACACGGCGTTTCCGACCGCCTCTGGATTGGCGCGGTCTGCGCGGACCACATTCGTAAACTCGGTACCGGCAACATTAGTCTCAAAGATGGCCTCGCCACCCACGAGAGTTGATCGAACCACCCAGACGGGAGCCATGCCAACAAAGACATCGGTTGCGCACCCAAGGTCGAGAGCGCAGGCCTGGGCTTCCGCAATCATGGCGGGTGAGGCTGCGGTGTCATCCACGCCAATCACTGCAACGCCATCAATTGCGCGGATGGCACCAACGAATCCAGCGCGCGATCTGGTTGTGGATGCAACCCAGACCGGCCATTTCGCTTGGCTGTCGAATGCAGCGAGATCGCTGTCTTCCATGCCAGCAAGTTCAGCGTAGGGCAACCGGAGCATTCCCGGAAGGACACGCAGTACAAAGCCACTCTCGTCGCTACCCACAACTTCGGCAATAAAGTCACGACCATCAATCGTTGTGACCTGGCGGTACTCTTGCGCAGACGCTGCGAGTGGCAGGAGTAGGGCCGGCAATAGCAGGGCTGATTTAACCAGGATGGAACGAGGCATTACTCCACCTCCGATGGTGGAGTGGGGCAGGGAGATGCATCACCGCTGATAGGTACGCCGGCGAGAGTCAGCTGGTAGTCGATCTGTACGTTCGAATCGACGGGGTCGTATGCGGCGAACAGCACTTGGTACTCACCCGGTAGAACAGTCTGAGTCCAGCCGCCGATGTCCGCTCCTAGACCGAGACCTAGCGGGACGGCGTCATCGAAGACCAGGCGCTCCGGGAGTAGACAGGAGTCTACGGCAACCAGCAGCAAGTCCCAGCCGGTCTCTGCTCCGGCTCCCTGTACCGAGGCGCACAGCTGGGTGGGCTCGGTGACGGACAAGCCAATCGCGTCAACATCTCCGGTCCAGTCGCCTGGCACAGTGAGATCGAGGCTGCGTGTGTCGTCACACTGCGGCGACACAAACATGCGGTTTGGCGCGTTGTCGTTCCAACCCGTGCCATCTAGGGTGGCGTCCAGCACGACCCCCAAGCCCGGAGCCATCTCCTGAACAGCGGCATTGGGGACTGGAGCATCTTCCAGCTCCCCAAAGGAGGCCCACTCCACGGCAACCAAGTCGCCAATGTTGTCTGGCGCTGGCTGACCGAAGTCATCCGACGGAAGGTTTGCGGAGCGCGGCCACTCACCACATGCAGTGGTGAGCACCAAGGACAGCCCAAGAATGGCGGGTAAACGTTTCACGGGGCCTTCATACCCGACCGACCCCCCTCGTCACAACTTCCGATGCCTCGCGAGGAGTCCTGCAATCCGTTATCCGTCGCGCTCGCTAAACCAGGGAACGAACCCGTGTCGCAGACTCCAGAAGACCTGTCTCTCCCATCCCATGATGCTGGCGTATTGTTTCGCGCCGAAATGGCCTCGCAGAACTTCGTTCTCGGCTACTGGAAGCTCATCGTTGGCGTCGTGGTCGCAGGCCTCGCATGTGTTTTGGTGTACGGCCAGTACACCAGCTGGGACAAAGGTCGGCAGCAAGCGTACGCAGCAGATGTTGCAAAGATCGAGATTCGGGTGACCGAGATCCTGCCAATGCTTGAGTTCGACCCATCCCAGGTCATCCCCGAAGACCTCGGAAAAGTTGCGACTGCCGCAGCCGAGCTGTCGACGCTTGGCTCTGTCGCAACCGGTGCGGCTTCTGCTGAAGCCCATATGAAGGCTGCTGAGATGTTCCGACTGCTCGACAACCCAGAGCGGCAGTTGGCCGAGTACGACGCTGCCATCCCCAATGCCGCTGGTGACGTGGTGTTCGCAGCACGCTCCGCCCGTGCCGCTTTGTTGGTCGACGTAGGCTCCATGGAAGCCTCTGTTCAGGCTTGGCAAGAGCTGGCGTCTTCGACCAGCGGGTACTTGAGCGCCTACTCTATGCTTCAGCTAGCGCGCACTCAGAACCTTGCGGGTGACACCGCCGGTGCCACGACCTCTTACGATGCCTTGATGGCTCAGCATGCCGATTCGCCGCTAGCGTTGACGGCCTCAGAAGAGCGCGCTGCGCTGGGACGCACGCCTGCCGCCGTTCCTGCACCGGCCCCAGCCCCTGAAGAGCCCGCTCCAACGGAGCAGGAAGAGGCCCAACCGTGAGCTTGTTGGTCGGTCTGCTCCTCGTCGTTTCGGCACAGGCACAGGAGACCACTCTACAGTCGCTCTTCAGCCCGAATCGGGAAGCTCCAGCAGCGACCTATCCAGGGACGCTGAGCACTCCGCCCGTGCCGCACTTCAATGTGCGTCTGCCGGGCGAGATTGTGGGAAGCGGCAGCCACACCGAGTATGGCGGCCCGTTGATCTACGGCGATTTGGCGCTGCTCGGCTCCGCTGGAAGCAATGCACTGCACGCCGTCTCGCGCCGAGATGGCAGCGAAGTACTCAGCTACCCAGCGGACGGCCCTGTTCAGAGTGCTCCCGTTCTCGTTGGCGACCGGGTGGTATTCGGCGACAAAGGCGGCACAGTCTGGTGCTACAAACTGGATGGCACCCTGGTTTGGCGGCACACAGGACCCGCGCCAATCCTCACCACCCCCACGCTGCGTGACAACCATGTCTACGTTGTGGATGTAGAAGATTTGGTGGTGGCTCTGGACCTAGCGACCGGAGACCTGCAGTGGCGCTATGAACGTCCGCCCAACTTGTCGCGCTCGTCTGCTCTTGGCCTGTTCGCAAAGCCAGAACCAGCGGTCCGAGGCGCATTCCTGTACGCAGGCTTCTCCGACGGTGCGGTCGTCGCACTCAACGCAGAAACGGGCGACTCAGTATGGGAAGCCCAGGTAGGAGAGGGGGAATACCCTGACCTCGTGGCTGGTCTGGTTGCACATGGCGGAGACGTCTATGTGTCTGGCTACTTTGCACCATTCGCTGCTGTCGAGACTACCAACGAGAGTGTTCGCTGGCGCGTAGAAGCGGGCTCCGCAGCAACTCCCATGCTCGACGACAGCCTTGCTGAGCCCGTGTTTTACCACCCGAGCAGCGATGGCCATCTTCGTGCCGTAGTCGCACGTACTGGCGAGGTCCTGTGGGACTGGGACAGTGGCAAGACCGGCGCGCTGACTGAGATTACCACGACAGAAGCTGGACTACTGTTCGGTGTCGCAGATGGTGGCATCTACATTGTTGATCCAGAAACGGGTGATGAAGTGTGGCGCTACCGAGGCCAACGTCGACTAAACGGTGTCTCTGTGGCACCGACGGTCGCTGGGCGCCAGGTGATGTTCGTCACCAACGCTGGCCACCTCATCAGCATGCTGGCACCGACCACGCGTGAGCGCGATGACCGCCGCCCGTGGAACAGCAGCTTCGAGTAGCTACTCAACGCAAGACGCCCTGACATCGTTTGGGGTAGTCGGGTAGTCGCTTGACGGTGACGCAGCACACCAGCGGCCCACTTCATCATTGGCGTCGTTGTCCGGCGCGTCAGGCCACTGTGCGGAGGCGCCCGGCACCCACGGCAGCATGTCTACGGCCACAGCATCGAGCAATGGCACGCCAAAGCGCAGCTCGGTGACCCCGTCAAAGCTCAACAGTGGGGAGACTGCGTCACAGAAGTCGGCAGGGGTGTCACACAGCACGAAGGTTGAAAATGGGCGGATGTTGCTGCCCGTTGGGACAACGATGGAGTGTGTAGCAACCACGCCAATACCGTCCAACGACAAGACCGCCGCCGTTCGCGAGGCCAGCTCAATGAAGACCGGGCCATTGATTGGAGTCGGGTGAACTTCGGTAATCGCGACCTCGCCGAGTGTCGGAGGGCGCTCGTCTACAACGCCATCACAGTCCTGGTCCAGGCCATCCCCAGGGCGCTCAGCCGCGCCGGGGAAGCTCGAGTTGTCGGTGTCTCGGCAGTCCAAGCCATCAAAAGCGGCTGCATCAAACCCGTCAGCATCCGCGTCGAAATCGCTCTCACCATCACAGTTCTGGTCAATGCCGTCGTAGTACTGTTCAGCCACACCGGGATTTATGGTGGCATTGTCGTCATCACAGTCGCCGCTCTGCACCGAAAAACCCGCCGGAAGAGAGCAGCGCTCAGTTGTGACGTCGACAACACCCCAGCCATCAGCGTCCAAATCCTCGAAGAAGGTGCGTACATCCACCGCGTTGACGTCGATACGACCATCGCAGTCGTCGTCCACACCATTGCAGCGCTCTACGGCGCCCGAGTAGACGTCTGGGTTGCGGTCGTCACAGTCAGTGCCACCTGCGGCGACGGATGTGGCTCCGTCAGCGTCGACGTCAACGACCACTGTGATGACCAGGTCGCGCGACGTGGTCTGGTAGTCGGTGGTGAACTGAAGACTGGCGGAGGTCTGGTCCAGAGAAGTGGGCCGGACAGACACTCGAAGCGTGCGTGTCTGTCCAGGCTCAATCACCACGGCTGAAGGTGCAGTGATGTCCCCAGTAGCAACGATTCGAACCGTCGTCGGAGCGGTCCCACGGTTGGCAATCGGAACCGTCACTGGGGTGAGCTCGCCCAACGGTGCGAGGACGGCGTCGAGTGCCTGAGGAATGTCCAGGTTCGGGACTTCAACTGGACTGGGACGAACCGCACAAGCCGACAGGAACATGGCGGCAATGGTGAGTCGCGTCATGGCGCCAGTATATGAGGTGGCCAGTGCAGATGTCAGGCCGCAGAGCGGTACTGGGGCGTGTTGGTCTTGAGAACCCATCTACTCAACTTTGTCCGATAATGTATATTATGTCAAATACGATATCGGTATACACGCTCCACACCATGAAACCCCACCTGCCCTAGAGCGCCTTGAGCTCTTCGTAGGACATCGGCTCGTACCCAGGAATAGACGGTGCGGGCTTGGGTCGGATGGGCACGCCCTCTGGTGGGCCTTCGGCGCGAAGTGCGGCCAAGCCACCACTCTTGCGGATTTTCCACAAAGTGTACGCAGTGAATGTGAGCGTGGCGAGCCATCCAGCACCGTCATCTGCCCAACCAAGCAACGGGATGAGGTCTGGGATGAGATCGATTGGGGACGCTGTGTACAGCGCGGTCATGCCCCACAACACAATGTTCGCGGTGACCAACTTCTTGCTCTTTGACTTCGCCATGGCGGTTCCTCCACTGACACTACGCGCGACAGGCGCCATCCATTGCCTCTGGGACTGTCTTGGCTGTGACACCGGGATACACACGGGCCATGAGCGACATTGACCAACTGAATCGAACCCTCGAACAGCATGCTCCGGCGCTGTTTCGCTGCCTGTCTCCACTTGGCCTACGAGCCATCATGCCCAAGGGAATCGTTGCCCAGTCGGCCGAGGCGTCGAAAGCGGAGATTGATTGTTCCATTGGCCAGATCACGGACGGCTCGGGCTCGCCCATGCCGCTGGATGCGATTGAGCGCGGCATGCCAGGTACCAACGCCAAGATGGCGTTTTTGTACTCACCCATGGCTGGGCATGGTCCACTTCGGCAAGCTTGGCAGGACCGTCAGCGACGTCACTCCGGTGGCAGCACTGCAGCGAACACCGTCGCCATGGTCACTCTTGGGCTGACACAAGGCGTCTCTCACGCTGCGGCCCTGTTCGCTGACCCAGACACCGATGTCATCGTCACGGACCCACGCTGGGGCAACTACGACCTCGTCACACGCATGCACGCCGGCGCCCGCATCGTGGCGTACCCGTATTTTAGGGATGGCCGCTTCAACGTGGAAGGTCTTGCAGATGCCCTGGCAAAGGTGCGCTCCAAAGCGGTTGTACTGCTCAACTTCCCGGGCAATCCGACCGGCTACATGCCCACACCCGAGGTTGCAGACGAGATTGTTCGCGTCTTGAATGCCCACTCGGGCCCAGCGGTTGTGGTTGTGGACGACGCCTACCAGGGACTGGTTTTCGACGACGGCCTGCAAGAGCGCTCGCTGTACTGGGATCTGGTCGAGACTGCGGACCCCGAGCGCTTGTTCGTCATGCGCCTGGACGGTGCCACGAAGGAACTCCTGTTTTTCCCAGGTCGCGTGGGCTTTATCAGTCATTCCCTTGGTGAAGAGGCTTCCGCCGCCCTGCAGTCCAAGCTGTTGTGCGTGTCCCGTGGAACCGTCGGGAGTCCACCTGGGCCATCGCAAGCGCTGGTATTAGACGCACTGCGCGACCCCAACCTTGAAGCGAACATCGCAGACCGCGTGGCTGTCCTGAAGTCCCGCTGCTTAGCGCTGCGTTCGCTTCTGGCCGAGCATGCCAACCCCCGGGTTACCCCCTACCCGTTCAACTCGGGCTGCTTCGCACTTCTGGGCCTTGACCCGTCCATACCAGCGGAAGAGCTTCGGCTTCGGTTGCTCAATGAGTATGACCTTGGTGTGATCAGTATTCCCAGCGTCAACGCGGTGCGTTTGGCGTACTGTTCAATTGCCGAAGAGACCCTACCGACAGTGGTCGAGCGTCTCATGACAGCGGTCGACGCATGGTGATTGTGGCGCTGGCCCTGCTTGGATGTGTACCCAAGGCTGCACCTCCGGCGCCAACCGTTCTTGAACCTGTTGGCCTGACCGAAGCTAACGGCATTGAGTCTCGTGTCATGGGGCCGGTAGCCACGCCGCTTGCCCCAACCAACGAGCTGACGGCGCTCGCCCCAATCTTGGTGTCGCGGTCGGTGACGGCATGTGAGTCCGCGTCTCCGCTGTGTGCCACAGTGGCGTGTCACGTTGAGAACCGCATGTCTAGTGGGTTTCCTACGCGTTGGACTCTTTCAATCAAAGGGCCTGGAGACGGCGTTGTTCGTGACAACCAACGCTGGATTTTGGCTCCCCAGACCGCTGAGACCCGCTCAGTAGACCTGCCCCTCGCCGCATTCATGAAGGCCACCTGTAGCGGTGGCCGGAATGTTCAGACAAGCAGCCGAGCCACTGCCTGTCCAGACGAACTGCTGTGCGTCGATGTTGTGTGCAGCGCTTGGAACAACGCCGGGGCGACGACCGCCTATGTCGACGTCAACTTGGTCCTGAGTGACGGGCGCACCTTCGACCATGACGCTGTGCCTGTTGCCATTCCGGGGGCTGGCGGCGTGGTCCAGACCGTGGTCCGATACACTCCTGACAGCCCAGAGTGGCGGCCAGGCCAACCGAATGAGGCACGTCCCCTGCCCCTGACGGCCTCTTGCGGGTACTGGGAGCGGGACACCCTCATAGAGGCGTCCCCCGAGTAGACCAAGGCCTGTGAGCTAGCCTAGGTCCATCATGCGTTCGAGGGGCTTGAGTGCGGCAACGCGAAGGTCTTCGTCCATCTTCAGCTCGGGCTCGAGGTCACGCAGACAGCGGTACAGCTTCTCCATGGTGTTCAACCGCATGTAGGGACACTCGTTGCAGTTGCACGAGTCATCCAATCCTGGCAGTGGGAAGAACGTGGCGTTTGGATTGGCTTTTTCCATCTGGTGGATGATGCCGGACTCGGTTGCCACAATGAACTCTTCGAAGCCGCTCTCTTGAGTGTAGCGAAGCAGGCTTGAGGTGCTGCCAACATGGTGGGCGTACGCCAAGATGGGTGGCTCACACTCGGGATGCGCGATGACCTGTGCCATTGGATGCTCGGCCATCAACGCGACGAGCTTCTTCTCGCTGAACGTCTCATGGACAATACAAGTGCCCTGCCAAAGCTCCATGTCACGGCCTGTTTGACGAATCAGGTACGCGCCAAGGTTGCGGTCTGGAGCAAACAGAATGGGTGTGCCTTCGGGAATGCTCTCAATGACGCGAACGGCGTTGCTGCTGGTACAGATGACGTCCGAGAGTGCCTTGGTAGCCGCTGAGCAGTTGATGTAGCTGACAACAACGTGCTCGGGATGTGCGTCTTTCCAAGCTTTCAGCTCGGGAGCCGGACAGCTATCAGCGAGCGAGCAGCCGGCATCCATGTCTGGAATGACGACAGTACGCGTTGGATTCAAGATCTTGGCCGTCTCGGCCATGAAGTGAACGCCGCAGAACACGATGACGTCTGCATCTGTGTCGCGTGCTGCCTTCGCGAGCTGCAAGGAGTCGCCAATGAAGTCGGCAATGTCCTGAATGTCGGCTTCTTGGTAGTAATGGGCCAAGATGACGGCGTTTTTTTCCTTCCGGAGCCGGTCAATCTCGGTGTAGACGTCGACTTTGGGGGGAAGTGTAGTGCTGCTCATTCGGAACCTCCAGGTGGCAAGGGCCTACCACGACGACGGAGTACCGGCAGCACTCAAGCGGCGTCTTTGGGAATCACTTCGTCAGCCGTTTGGTCCAGCTGGGGCGTCGTAAACAGATGTGGCAGTACAATCAGAAGTGCAAGCAGGACGGCAATCATGACGGTCGCCACTGTGGTCGGCAGGAAGAACACCGCGCCTGGAACGATGAAGGCCATCGTAGCGAGGTAGCCGAGCAGCGCAATGGGGCGTTGACCAGCGGCCTTCGCCAGCCAGCTGGTCACACCGAGAACACTGTCTCGAAGCGGCGGGATGGCGACGACCAAGAAGACAGCAGCGGTGTTTAGGTAGAAGTGTGCCAGGGCGATTGTCAGCCCCGCCTCAAAGCCACTGCCACCAACATCTGACGCCGCAGCGATGAGGGCGGTCGTCGTCGTCCCGATGTTAGCGCCCAGGATAAACGGCAAGATTCGCTTGATGCGGAAGAGCCCGAGAGCGGCCAGCGGGACAACCATCGAGGTCGTCGCTGAGCTGGACTGCACCAGGATGGTGAGAATGAGCCCGCGTGCGAAGGTGTCGAGCCAGGTCTTGCCAAGCAGGCGGTCGCCAATGGCTTCGAGGCTCTGTGTGTCCGTCGCCTCACCGCGACCGCCCATCACCACAACCCGCATGGTTCGCGAGAAGCCGCGAAGAGCAATGAACATGAGCACGAAGCCCAACAGGACGATGATGGGTGCTGGCACCGATAGGTCGAAGAGCACGTGGATAATAGGCTTGGTGTAGGTCTTTGGTGAGACCCAAGACAAGATGTCCATCACCGTCTGGCTGCCTTCTAGCGACTTTCCGATAATCCCTGCAGTGGCCTCCGAGAGTCGACGGATGGCTCCGAACGGAAGCTCCACACAGAGCAACAGCAGTGTGACCAACACCGCATTGAAGAGCCCGTGTACGACGCCTGTCGCAACGGCTCGTTCAAAGCCTTCACCGCGTGGCGTGAAGAGCAGCGTGTTGATGGCCGCCAGCGGATTCCTTGGCAGCGCTGGAATGTCGGAGAAGAAGGCGACGATGCTCGATGTGACAGAGGTTCCGAGGTTTGCGCCGTGCACAATGCCGATGGAAATCAGAATCGGGACAATACCCTCTTGTGTCAGCACCACCGCCATGGAGGTCACCGTGGACGACGACTGCACCAAAGACGTGCCAATGATGCCCATCACGAAGCTCATCAGCTCAGTGAATGTGTCCGCGTTCTCCAACAGGTAGGTCTTCAGCGCGTCTTTGAACGACGCCTTCATGCCCGAGCCCATGGCTTCGATTGACAGGAAGAAGACGTACGCGAATAGCGCAAGTCTAAGTCCCGTTCGTCCGGCGGTTTTCGCGGTCACAGGGCAGTCCTGGTTCCAAGTTATGACTGCGATGTATCTGCGCTATGTGTCGTCTCTGTGACGCGACCGCGACTTGTTTCCGCCTCTTGGATGTGCACTCGCGTGAACCCGCTTTAGACGTTCACTTGCGACGTGCGTATAGATCTCAGTTGTGGTGATGTCCGCGTGTCCGAGCATCGCCTGAACCGCTCGCAGGTCCGCACCGTGCTGGAGAAGGTGGGTTGCGAAGGAGTGGCGAAGGACGTGCGGTGAGACCTTGCCGGGAATGCCGGCAGCCACAGCGTGACGCCGCATTCGGACCCAGAAGGCCTGGCGAGTCAGGCGGGTTCCGTTGCGCCCAAGGAACAACGCTGCACTTCGACCGGTCTTGTCCAGCGCAGGACGGGACCGCTGAACGTACTCGCCAAGTAGGACAACGGCCCGGTCGCCCACTGGAACCACACGTTCTTTGTCTCCTTTCCCCCGCACCTGTATGAGCCCGTGCATGCGCTGAATCTGTACGAGGTCTAGCCCCGTGAGCTCGGAGACGCGCAGGCCTGTTGCGTACAACAACTCAATCATTGCGGCATCGCGCAGGCCGAGAGGCGTGGCATCTTTGAGTGGCTCGATGAGTAGGCGCTCGACTTGATTCTGTGACAACACTGTGGGCAGCGGGCTGCCAGCACCCGGCGCGCGCACACGCGCTGTGGGGTCGACCTGCTGGTGCCCTTCTTGAATTCGGAACTGAAACAGCCGCCGCAAGCTTGTCCGGTGACGTGTGCGTGTGCTTGGCGCTCGGCCCTGTTCGTCGAGGAAGACCAAGTAGTCCGAGACGTCCGTCCCTCCAATGTCGCTTGGGTTTCCCCTTCCGGTGCGTGCCGCCCACTCTGCGAAGTTTCGCAGGTCGCGACCGTAGGCGTCGATAGTGTGCTTCGATGAGTGCTTCTCAACCTGCATCCAGTACAGAAAGCCCTCGATTGCTGCGTCAAACTCGCCGGTCACAGCAGCTTCTTCAACGCGTACAGCAGGTCGTGAGCCTGGCGCGGTGACAGAGAATCGGGGTCGACGCCGGACAGCTGCTCACGCAGTGAATCGGCAGGCTCCGCTTGTGGCGTCGCATCCACATCAATGCCAACACTGAACAGGCTGAGCTGCTCGCGGTCATTGCGAGGCGCCACCTTCTCGAACTGGTCGAGCAATCCCTTGGCACGGTCAATCACACGTCCGGGCAGCCCCGCTAGCCGCGCGCATTGAATGCCGTAGGAACGACTCGCTCCACCTTCTTTGAGGGTGCGTAGAAAGACGATTTCACCACCATACTCACTGACAGCAACACTCTGATTAGCGACGTTGTCGTGCCGGTCGGCCAGCTCACACAGCTCATGGTAGTGCGTCGCAAATAGGCCACGGCACCCAATGCGAATCGCGACGTCTTCCGCAACCGCCCAAGCGATGGATAGGCCGTCATAGGTGGACGTCCCCCGCCCAATCTCGTCCAGAACCACCAGGGAACGACGTGTCGCCGCGTGAAGAATCGCCGCGGTCTCGCTCATCTCGACCATGAATGTCGACCGGCCTCGCGCCAGATCATCCGTGGCCCCTACCCTTGTGAAAACACGGTCACACAGCCCAATGTGGGCCGATTCGGCGGGGACGTAGCTCCCGATCTGGGCCATCAGCACAATCAGGGCTGTCTGGCGCAACACCGTTGACTTTCCGGCCATATTGGGCCCAGTCAGCACAATCAGGGCACGCGACTCGGGGTCGAGCACGACGTCGTTAGGGACGAAGCGCTCGTCTATGAGCTCCGCCTCAACGACGGGATGACGGCCCTGGGTGATGTTGAGCGTTGTACTGTCGTCCACCGTTGGCAGTGACCAGCGATGCATGTCTGCACACTGAGCCAAGGCCGCCAACGCGTCCAGGGTGGCCAGGTGCCGGGCGAGCGTCAACAGGCGTGCCGTCTGGGCTGAGACACGGTCGCGGAGGGCTACAAACAGCGTGTACTCGAGAGCTTTCCGCCGCTCATCGGCGGTCAAGATCTGTTCTTCGAGCTCCTTGAGCTCCGGCGTGATGTACCGCTCGCAGTTCGAGAGGGTCTGTTTGCGCAGGTAGTGGTCCGGAACGCGGTGTATGTGCGCTCGGGTGACCTCTAGGAAGTAGCCGAACACCTTGTTTCGCTTGACCTTCAAGCTCGGAATGCCCGTGGCTTGTCGTTCGCGCGCCTCAAGGTCCGAGAGAATCCCAGCCCCTTCGGTCTGAATACGATGAAGCTCGGTGAGTTCTGGGTGAGCCTCGGGTGGCACCAATCCAGCTTCTGTGCTGTGTTGGGGCGGGTCCTCAACGAGCCAGGTGGCAAGGTCTACCCGGACGTCGTCGCACAGATCCGTGGGTACATGGGCTCGGAGCGCAGGCAAGGCGCCGAGACCGTCGAGGGCCTCCGGGACAGCGAGCAATGACCTGCGAAGCCCGCCCAGGTCGCGCGGCGTCGCTGTTCCCTGGGCGACACGCGCTCCAATACGCTCAACGTCGGCTACCTGGCCAAGTCCAGCCCGAAGGCGGTGCCTCAGCGGTACATCCCCCAACAAGTCGGTGATGGACCGCTGGCGTGAAGCGATGGTGGCTGAGTCGAGCAACGGGAAGGCAAGCCACTCACGCAGGCGACGGCTGCCCATACCGGTCGAGCACTGATCCAACAGCGCCAATAGCGAGCCTTGGCGGCGGCCATCTCGCAGTGTGCGAAACAACTCCAGGTTCCGGCGTGTGGTCTCGTCCAACACCATGTACCCGTGAACAGCGTACGGCCGAAGGGTGTGTACGTTGGCCGGTCTGGAACCGGTTGTGTCTCGGGCATAGCGCAACAAGGCGCCGACGCTGCGGATGAAGAGAGCGTCATCGGGCACGCCAAAACCAGCGAGGTCGCCTACGCCTAGGCAGGCACAGGTCTCGTCACGAGCCAGCGCGGGCCGCCAAGACTCGGTGTCTACCTGGCTTGTGATGGTCCCATGGGACGTGAGCGCCTCAGCGGCCTCGAACGACAGCTCCACCTGCTTGGCGAGCAGAACCTCTTTGGGTTCAAAGCGATGAATCTCTGCTGCCACGGCGTCCATGGACGGCAGGTCGGTCCCGCGTAAGTCACCTGTCGACAGGTCCAGCACAGCGAGTCCTACGCGGCCGCGATGCGTCGACAGAGCCAACAAGTAGTTCGGGTCTGCCCCAGCCAATGCAGTCGGGTCAAACACAACACCCGGTGTGACGACGCGAACGATATCCCGCTTGACGAGGCCCTTTGCCTGGGCCGGGTCTTCAACCTGCTCACCGATAGCAACGCGAAATCCTGCGTCCGTCAGGCGCTGGATGTACGCCGGTGCCGCATGGTGCGGGATGCCGCACATGGGGATGGGATTCGCTTCCTGTTTGTTCCGAGCCGTGAGCGTGAGGTCCAGTACCTTCGATGCGACAACGGCGTCGTCGAAGAACATCTCGTAGAAGTCGCCCATGCGAAAGAACAAGATGGCGTCAGGCTGCTTGGCCTTGAGCGCATGGTACTGCTGAAACATGGGCGTGCTCATTCACGCACCAGCCGCGCTCCATAGAACGCATCTTCACCCGATTGAGGGGGGGCCGTCACAAACGACTCCTCAACGGTGAACTCGGGATGTGCTTGGACAAACGCGGCGATGACGTCTGGGCCTTCTTCGGGTTCGGGCGAACACACAGCGTACACAAGGGCACCGCCGGAAGACACGTGATGAGCGGCGTTCTCCAGGATTTCTCGCTGAACAACAGGCATGCCGAGCACGTCCATCAGCTGGCGACGCCACTTGATCTCAGGATGGCGGCGAAGCGTTCCAACGGCTGAACAAGGCGCATCAACGAGCACCGTGTCGAAGGTCGGCGCCTCGGCAATCGCTCCGGTAGACCAATCGTGTGCCTTGACCCGAATATCGAGGGACAAGCGGTCAATCGAGTCATGCATCAGGTCCAGACGTGGCTGGCTGCGGTCGGCAGCAAACACGGTCGCCCCCTGCTCTGCCATGCGAAAGCTCTTTCCACCTGGCGCGGCACAGGCGTCCAAGATGGTCTGGCCTGCTTTGGCTCGTGCAAGGTCGGCAACGCGCACACTAGCGAGGTCCTGTACCCAGAAGCTTCCGTCAGCGAAGCCCGGTAGGTCTTCAATACGGCCGCGTAGTTCCGAGATGCGGAACACCTTGGCGGTCTCGGTGCGTTCAATAGCGTGGCCCACCGCAGTGACAGCGTCAAAGAACGCGTCGGCGTCGCCGTTTGCTACCAGAAATAGCGGCGGCGGTTCCGTCGCTTGTTGTAGCCAAGCATCTGCGGCTTCACGACCGTAGCGTGCACCCCAGCGGGAGTACATCCACGCCGGAGCGTCCATGGCGTCCGCACCTTTGGCCTGGTTTGGTCGAACCCGTCGTAGGACTGCGTTGACGAGGCCCGAAGCACGGGCCAGGCGAAGAGCCTTGACCACCTCGACAGCTTGGTGAACCGCGGCGTGTTGTCCGGTGCGTGCAAACTGGAGCTCAAAGCTTCCAAGACGCAGCGCCGCGCGAACCGGCGGCTCCAGCGCCTCAAGTGGCTGTCGCAGATTCGAGCGCAACGCGGCATCGACTCTGCCTCGGCAGCGTTGAATGCCGTATGCGAGGAACCACGCCAATGAGCGGTCAGGGTCCTGTAGTGGTGCTTCGTGGGCCAGAACCTCTTCGAGGTGAGCCCCTTCTTCCACTGCGATGCATGCTCGAGCAGCTGCCAGACGCGCCGGGTTCAACCCGTTTGCAGCGCTCAACGGAACGACGCCGATTCGGCACCAAGTGCGAGCTGCTGCTGTAGCTTGCGAATCTGCCGACGCGAGACCAGCGAGCGCCAGATTGCCAGGACAGCGCAGACCAAGAAGCCGGCACCAAACGACACACCCATCACTCCCGTAACGGACACAGGCTCCCCTAGCTGCCAAGCAGCGAGCCACAAGTCGAGAGACAGCTGCGTGGTTCTACCGCTGTTCTGCATGAGGAACAGCACAGCTACCCCAACACCAGAAAAGCCCAACACCGCAGCAATGACCAGAATGACGATTCGTGCACCCATGGCGCCTCCATGCGCGCCCGTATCGTGCTGTCTGGGTATTGACCGCCACCCATCGAACTTCTACCTCCCTCCTACAAACACAAACTCGTTCCACCGATGCTGCGGTAGAGAGGCGGCAGAGGCGGCGTCGAGTGCAAGAAGAAAGGCCCCCATTGCACTCCTGTGCATGGGGGCCGCATCGACGCAGCAGTCGGCGTCGGATCTGTCGTCTCTCCGAAAGACAAAAGCCCCGCTCACCACAAGGGCGAGCGGGGCTCAAGGTTGCTTACGACGGCCTTATTCGGCGTCGGTGGCATCCTTGACTTCGGGAGCTGCTTCGACTTCTGCCGGAGCTGCTTCATCAGCGGCTGCTGCGTCTTCGTCTTCGCCGCGGAGCTTGGCACCCAGGTCACCCATGAGGTCACCGAGGCGAGCGCCTGCGTCGTTCTGCTTCTGCATGAAGCCTTCGGTGTCGCCTTCGCTGCGCTCAAGAGCACCGCGTTCCGACAGCGAGATCTTGCGGTCGTGCGAGTCGATGTGGATAACTTCGGCGCGAATCTTCTTGCCTTCCACGTACTGCTCGGTCCAGTCGTCGCTCTCGCTTGCGAGCTCGGACAAGTGAACCAGGCCTTCGACGCCCTCTTCAATCTCGACGAACACGCCGAAGTCGGCGCGGTGAACAACCGGACCTTCAACGACTTGGCCGAGGAAGTAGCGGCTGTGAACCGTGTACCATGGGTCTTCGGTGAGCTGCTTGATGCCGAGGCTGAAGCGCTCGTTGTCCTTGTCGATTGACAAGACGCGTGCTTCGACGTCGTCGCCCTTCTGGTAGCGGTCCGACGGGTGCTTGATGCGCTGGCCCCAAGAGAGGTCGCTGATGTGCACCAGGCCGTCGATGCCTTCGTCGATACCGACGAAGATACCGAAGTCAGTGATGTTGCGGACCTTGCCCGTAACAACCGAACCGACTGGGTACTGCGTCTCAACGATGTCCCATGGGTTGCTCTCAAGCTGCTTCATGCCGAGGCTGATGCGCTTGTTCTCGACGTCCACACCGAGCACCTTGGCTTCGATGACGTCGTCGACGTTCACGAGCTTGCTCGGGTGCTTGATACGCTTGTTCCAGGTCATCTCGGTGATGTGGACCAAGCCTTCGATTCCGTCTTCCAGCTCGACGAACGCGCCGTAGTCGGGGATCGAGACAACCTTACCGCGGACGATGGCGCCAACCGGGTACTTGTACTCGGCTTCTTCCCATGGATCCGGACGGATTTGCTTGTAGCCGAGGCTGACGCGCTGGGAATCCGGGTCGAACTTGAGGACCTTGACTTCAACCGACTGGCCCACTTCGAACATTTCGCTCGGGTGGTTGAGGCGACCGTAAGACATGTCCGTGATGTGGAGAAGACCGTCGATTCCGCCGAGGTCGATGAACGCACCGTAGTCGGTGATGTTCTTGACGACGCCCATGAGGATCTGGCCGACGACCAACTTCTCGAGGGTTTCTTCACGCTTCTCAGCGCGCTCTTGCTCGAGCAAGACGCGACGGGAAAGAACGATGTTCCCACGCTTCTTGTTGAACTTGATGATCTTGAAGTCGAAGGTCTCGCCAATGAGCTTGTCGAGGTTCTTGACGGGACGGAGGTCGACCTGGGAGCCAGGCAAGAATGCCTTGACGCCGATGTCGACGGACAGGCCGCCCTTGACGCGTGCGGTGACTTCACCGGTGACGGTCTCGTCCTTTTCAACAGCCTTGGAAATTTCTTCCCAGGCCTTCATCATGTCAGCGCGTTCCTTCGACAGGATTAGTGCGCCGTCCTCGTTCTCCATGGAGTCGAGGTAGACGTCGACTTTGTCGCCGACTTTCACAGTCAAGACGCCTTCTGCATCCTTGAATTCCCAGATTGGGATGAGCCCCTCAGCCTTGTAGCTGATGTCGAGGGTCACCCAGTCGTCGGACATCCGAATAACGGTTCCGGTGACGACTGATTGTTCGCGAATACCCTTCGCTTCCATGAATCCTTCATAGAAGTTGGCGAATTGGTCTTCGGTAACCTGGTCAAGTGGCAGGTCCATGATGGCGGGGTCGATCATAAGTCGTGATCTTCCTTAAAGTCTAGTGCTGTACTGATGCTGTGGACCCTCCACAATGGAGAGAAACGCTACACCAGAAGGTAGTTTGTTTGTCCGCTACGCGTCACTGTTGTGCGGGTTCATAAAAACCCAGGCACAGCGGACGGGCGGCCTTATTGTTTGGAGGAACCGCTGTCAATGGCCTGCTGACGGCGTGCTTCGGGGATGCGCTGTAGAACCGCTTCCACTGCTTGTCGCTCGGTCATGTTGCTGGTGTCCATGCGAATCGCATCTTCTGCACAGCGGAGCGGAGCGATGGCGCGTTCACGGTCTTGACGGTCGCGTGCATCCAGGCTCTTGCGTACGTCAGACAGCGACAGCACGTCTCCTCGACGCATCAGCTCTTCATGGCGACGCTGGGCGCGAATGTCGAGGTCAGCGTCTAGGTAGACCTTCAGGTCGGCAGTAGGCAAGACGACCGTCCCAATGTCGCGGCCATCCATGACCACCCCACCGCGCGCGCCCAGGTCACGCTGAAGGGTCAACAGCGCGGTGCGTACGGGTGGATGGGCAGAAATCTGGCTGGCGCCCATCCCAATGCTGTCGCTTCGAATCAGCCGGGTGTAGTCGCGACCATCGACTTCGATGCGCAGGAGTTCTCCGTCCCAAACGAACGCAAAATCCAGCGTACCGGCCAGCTGTGCAACCTCTTGGGGTGACGCCCAAGAAACCCCCTGCTCGCGCGCTATATAGGCGAGACTCCGGTACATAGCGCCGGTATCGACGTACTGGTATCCGAGCCTGCGAGCGACTCCTCGAGCCACGGTGCCCTTGCCCGCGGAGGCAGGACCGTCAATCGCAATGGTCAAGTGTCGGTGCTCAGCCAAGAACGCTCTCCAGGTGCTCGCGGAAGGCCGGATAGCTCGACCGAACGGACTGTGCGCCAGTGATCTGAATAGGCTTGTCGCTGTTCAGGGAGGCCACTGCGAAGGCCATTGCAATGCGATGGTCACCGTGGGCATCGACCGTTCCGCCACCTGGGATGGCGCCGGCACATCCGTGAATGGTCATGCCGTCCGGGTGCTCGTCAACCTCAACACCACATGCCCGAAGACCGGCAACCACACGGGAAATGCGGTCCGACTCCTTGACCCGCAGCTCACCGGCGTCTGAGATGACCGTTCGTCCGACGGCATTTGCGGCGGCAACAGCCAGTACCGGCAGTTCATCGAGGGCACGTAGAGCAAGCTCGCCACCCAGCCGGGCTCCACTCAAGTCGGCGCTGCGGACAAGCAAGTCACAGACCGGTTCGCTGCCAGGCGCCATGATGGTGCCCTGCTCGATGTCTGCGCCCATGGCCAACAGAGCATCCACAACGCCCGTTCGAGTGCGGTTGCTTCCGACGCCGGGCAGTGCGAGCTCAGAACCGGGCACAATGCTCGCAGCAACGAGCCAAAACGCCGCTGCCGAGACGTCTCCAGGGACAAGAACATCGACAGGCGAGAGTTGTTGCACGGGGGCAAGGTGAAGCCACCCGTCTTTCAGGGTCAGGGTCGCTCCCATTGCACGCAGCATACGCTCGGAATGGTCCCGGCTCTGCTTAGGCTCGCGAACGGACACCCCAACGTGACGCCCAGCGAGCAACAGACAGGACTTCACCTGTGCCGACGCAATGCTCAGATCATGCTTGAATGACGTGAGGGTAGCTGGGGAGATGTGCAGCGGTGCGTACTTACCGCCTTCCGCACCCTCTATCGCAGCGCCCATGGCGCGAAGCGGGTCCACAATCCGGCCCATAGGACGCCCGCGCAGGGAGTCGTCTCCGGTAAGTGTGGCGGTCAGTCCCGACCCGACCAACAATCCGGCCAATAGACGAATGGATGTGCCAGAGTTCCCGCAATCAATGGGGCCAGCCGGCGAAACGCCCGGCGGAGCGGGTGTGACGCGAACGCCATCCTCCACCTGCTCAATCGTCGCACCAAACGCCTTTACGGCAGCTGCCGTCGCTGCGACATCTTCGCTGTCCAGCAGGCCGCGGACCGTCGCGGGGCCCGTTGCAATCGCATTGAACAGCAGGGCGCGGTGGCTAACGGACTTGTCGCCAGGGACTCGCAAAGTGCCGCGCAGTGGCCCGCGAGCCGCCAGGGTCCACGTCTCCGCTACGTTCATGCGCGGTCCTCAGTGAACCCAATGGTCCGGAAGCGGTCGTAGCGTTGCTGCAACAGCTCTTCTTCGGACAACGTTCCGAGCTCGTCCAAGTGACGACACAGCGCTTCGGATACCTGAACCATGGTGGAGGCCTTGTTCCGGTGCGCTCCACCGCCGTCCTCTGGAATCACTTCGTCAATGACACCCAGATCCAGGCAGTCAGCGGCGGTAATCCGCAGGGCTTCCGCCGCACGAGGGCCCTCTGCACGGTCTCGCCACAAGATGGCCGCACAGCCTTCAGGACTGATGACCGAGTACATGGCGTTTTCGAGCATGAGCACCCGGTTGGCAACGCCGATGGCGAGTGCACCGCCGCTTCCACCCTCGCCAATCACCAGGGTGACCACCGGTACGGTGAGCTGGGACATCTCCAAGATGTTGCGGGCGATGGCCTCTGCTTGGCCACGCTCTTCCGCATCAATCCCCGGGTAAGCACCTGGAGTGTCGATGAACGTAATGATCGGAAGGCCGAACCGCTCAGCCGTCTTCATTAGGCGCAAGGCCTTTCGGTAGCCCTCGGGTCGCGCCATTCCGAAGTTGCGGTGAAGATTCTCTTTGGTGTTTCGGCCCTTCTGGTTGCCCAGAACCATGACCGAACGCCCCTGAAGACGAGCCAGACCACTGACCAGTGCCGCGTCATCATGTCCAGCGCGGTCGCCGTGCAGCTCGGTCCAGTCGGTGAACATCCCTGCGATGTAGTCTAGGGTGTACGGACGTTCCGGGTGACGAGACAGCTGAACGCGCTGCCATGGCGACAGCCGTGTGTAGATGCGCTCGGACAAGCGCTCGGCCTGCACTTCAAGCTGGGCGATGGACGCCGAGAGGTCCACACCGTTGGAGTCCTGGAGTTCACGAAGCTGGGAAATCCGCTTCTGAAGTTCGAGGACCGGGCGTTCAAAGTCGAGGACGATGTCCATGGTAGCTCCGCAAGCTGGGGCGCATATCTCGGTTGTTCCAACAGGGCATGAGGCAGACCCGGGTGAGCAAAGAACCCGGTCCGACCCTCGGCTGCTCGGTTATACTCCGACGCTATCTGCCCGGAGATTCCCCATTGATAGGGACGACCCTCGATAAATACGAGGTTCTCCAGAAGGTCGGTGAAGGCGGCATGGCCACCGTGTATCGGGGCCGGCACACCACACTCGACCGCGACGTCGCGATTAAGGTTTTACACCCTCACCTTTCGTCATCGACTCGCAACCGTAAGCGCTTTGCCCGTGAAGCACGCGCCATTGAACACCTGCGTCACTCGAACATCCTAGAGATCTTCGACTACTCAGGCACCGACTGCAGTGACTGCTACATCATCACCGAGTTTGTTGACGGTGAAACTCTCACATCGGTGATGGACCGCGTGGGGCGCATGCCGTCAGAGGTCGTCGCCCAGATCGGTATGCAGCTGTGCGAAGCGCTGTCCTACGCTCACACCAGCGGAATTCTGCACCGCGACCTGAAGCCCGACAATGTGATGGTTCGGGCAGACGGCCGTGTGAAGCTGATGGATTTCGGCATCGCGCGATTCTTGGATGAGAGCCAAGTGACCATGACCGGTGCTCTGGTCGGCTCTCCCGCATTCATGAGTCCAGAACAGGCGCGGGAAGAAGATCTCGACCGTCGATCGGACCTGTTCAGTCTCGGCACGTTGCTGTTCTACTTAGTGACCGGCCACCTGCCGTTCTCCGGTAGCAACCCATCAGTCATTCTAAAGAACATCATCGAGGGCAATCGTCCCGACCCTGTTGAGCTCGCGCCAAGCATGTCGGCCACACTCTCCGACGTCATTGAACGCTTGCTCGCACCCTCTCGCAATGACCGATTCAATACCGCCAACGACACGCTGACTGCCTTGGCTGCGGCCAACCATGAGGTCGGAATCGCCGACGGCGACAGCGAATGGGCGGTGTCTCGCTACTTGGCAGAGCCAGAGACGTATACGGAAGACCTTGAGACCATGCTCGCTTCTGTCCTTGTTGAACGCGGCAAGAACATGATGGAGAGCGGCGACCACCTCGCCGCACTGCGCCTGTACAATCGGGTCTTGTCCATAGACGACGAGAACACCGAGGTTCTTGCGGTTGTCCAAGGTCTGCATCAGCAAGGCAGTGAGAACAAGCGCAGGTCGACCGGGATCTGGCTCGCTCTCGGTGTGCTCGCCATGATCGCATTGGGCATCGGCGTTGTGGTGTGGTCCGGCACACGGCCCGAACCCGAAGTGCCTGTGGTGACCGTACAGCCCGAGCCCGTCTCCATGGTCGAGCCTATCGCCTTGCCCCAATCGGTCGAACCCGTTGTCGAGGCCGATACCGAACAGGTCGTTGTGGTCCCAACGCCGAACCCAGCCAACCTGCCAGTCGTATCCGCGGCTCCGACGCCGCAACCCGTTGTGGTCCAGCCCGAGCCTGCGTTGCCAGAGCCCGAGCCGCTTCCAAGCGCGCCTGGCTACGTGACCATCAACAGTGGCAATTTCTCTGCCTATGTCTACGAAGACGGCGAGAAGCTCGGATTTACACGTCAGCTAGACCCGTTTGAGCTGAGCCCAGGGGTTCACCGTCTAACCCTGCGCAGCACAGCGACCGAGGAACGGGAAGTCGAGGTCGCCATAGGTTCGGGCGAGATGCTTCGAGTGGCTGTGGAGCTCATGCCCCGGCCTGGCTCGGTGTTCATTCCGCCTGCGTACCCAGCCAACTGCCGAGCAAGCCGCAACCATGAAGACCTTGGCACTGTCGGCGCGCTGGACCGTGTCGTGTCTGTCCCTAGGCCCGACCGTCGCACGATTGTCGTACTTGACTGTGGCGACGAGGGGGTGTTCTCGCATACATTCGAGACCATGCGACAGCTCAACGAGTCGTTCCCACCCCCCTGATCCAGTCGAGACGTTGATGTCCTCCTTTGCGCGGCCAGCAAAACCCTCACATCCCTACGGTACCGTTGTACGCGGGTTTTTCGTGGTCTGGCATGTCGCTTGCATTGGTCTACTCACGGGCTGTCCTTTCTTGGCGCCCGCAAGGACGCCAACCATGAACGAAGCCCCCCGAATTGTCCGACCCGACTCAACGGAAGACTTGGAGCTGCTCATGGAGTTTGAGTGGAACCAGGTGACCGTGTTCGCTCGGGACGACGACAACGACGCCCTGAATTTTCAGTGGGTGGCACCCCTGGGCGCGCAGACCGAGACCTCTGATGGCGAGGACAACAGCCTTCAGTACAGCAACTTTCGCATTCGTCGAGACCCTGCCCTTCATGGAACAGAGGTCACCTTGGCGGTCGATGATGGACTGGAAGAGACGTTTGTTGAGTGGACCATTCTCATGCCAGGAGGACAGTGATGCGTGTTCTAACCACCGCTCTCGTCGGACTGGCTCTCGCTGGATGCGCCTCGGATTCTGGCACTCGGGCTGACACTGAAGACGGCGTTTTCACCCCCGACGAGGCTGCAGATTTCGTCTACGAGATCAATGTCTACCCAGAACGGGACGCAGACGACGCCACAGCACTGCTTCCCCAATCATTCTTCGAACCTGCAGGACAAGCCACCGACCTAAGCCTGATGATGCGGTCCCCGGTACAAGTGTCTGGACTGATTAGCGGCTACCTGGTGACCCCTCGCGGACCGACCTTGCCTGGCCAGACCGTAGACGTGGAAGCAGAAGTGGACTTGGTGCAGGCCGTTGGCATCCAGTCGCGCTTCACAGCGTCTTCTGCCTCAGGCGACTACTCGGTCTCTGCGGTGCCTGGCAGCGTCTATGACATGGTCGTTCGTCCGAATGATGCTGGACTACCGTTCCTCCATCAACAGCTGGAGCTAGAACAAGACAGCATCATAGATGTCTATCTGGATGAAGGGGTGGCTCTGTGGGGCACACTCACCGACAGTGCCGGACAGCCGGTTTCTGGCAGCGAAATCGCCGCCCAAAACACGGCGGGTGTACGTGGAACACCCACAATTACTGATGACTCTGGCAACTACCTACTCCGAATTCAGCCGGGCTCATACTCCCTCGTCGTTCTCGGCAGAGACACTGGGCGCGACCCTGTTCTGGTCACGCCTCTTCAGCCAAGCGGTGATTCAGGTCAGCGCATGGATATCCAGTACAACAGCCTGTCACTGGTCACCGTGGGTGCACGCGTTGTCGTTGGTGGTACGGCTCTCGGCAACGCTCGGGTTCGTTTCACCTCGGAGTCGTTGCTCGGGTACGAGGGACGGTCGGCCGAACTGTCGGTCGACGCCGTCACGAGCGGTGCTGGCAACATGGATACCCGGGTCATTCCCGGGACCTACACCGTCGAAGTCTTCCCACCGTCTGACGCGAGCGCCAGCTACGTAAAGCTAGAGTCCGTAGAGATTGCTTCAAATACGGACCTGGGTACCGTCCTTTCCCAGCCCTTCCAGACGTACACTCGGCGGGTCTTTGAGCCAACCGGTGAACCAGCGTCCAACGCAAGTATCCGATGCACTGAACTGCAAGGAGATGGGCGCAGCTTTACGACGAATGCCGACCTTGAAGGGGCTTACACGCTGGCCCTGCCCCTGTCCGAGGTTGCTTGCCTCATTACCCCCCAGGGTGGAGCGTCACGCATGGCGGCCAGTCGCATAGAGCTTGATCTGGCCGAAGAAGACCTACCGCGCGTCGCCCTTGATGTCGGTGCGACAGTCAGCGGGGATGTCGAGGCCGACGGCACCCCAATACCGTTTGCTCTCGTTGAGGTCCGGGACAGCAAAGGCTCGCTGTGGGGCACAGCAATCACCGATGGGCAGGGTCAGTTCAGCGTGCAAGTGGGATGGCCACTGGCCAACTGAACGACAAAGAAAACGGGGCGAAGGCATAGCCCTCACCCCGCCCATCTCGAATATGTCTAGACATCGAGAGCGATGCCTAGAGTACGAGGGAACCGGCTCTACATTGCCAGAGCAATGAACTCCGCGCCCAAAACGGCACCCAGAGTCGACTCGCTGGCACGCGTGAACGCTTCTCCCAGGTTGTCTGCGATGATGACCCGCTTTTCGTCACTGTCGAACTTCACCAAGAACGCGCTCGACCCACTGCGGCTCTCGGGGGCGCTGGTCGTGACGCGCTTGCGGTTCGTTGAGCCCTTCGGACGACCGGGGCCTGCAGCCGCGGGGATTCCGTGCTTGACGCGGTAGTTGCGGACAGCGTTCAGAGTCACGCCAGCCTTCTCAGCTACAACGCGGTCCGGGACTGTTCCGAGGATGTCACGGTGCGGGTCAATCTTGGAGCGACGACCGCCGGCCTTGCGGGATGTGCGTGGCCCCTTGTACGGAGCAATCTTGTGACGTGCGCGGAACGAGGCCAAAGTTCGAACGCTGACGCCAATGGACTCGGCAATGTCACGGTCCGGACGGGTGCTGACCTTGTCGATGTGCTGAAGAATGAGGTCATCCTTCGAGCCCGGGCGGCCACCCGTTTCACTCTTTTCAGGGCGGACAATGCGACGCTTTGCGGGCGCTGAGCCGTCTGCTCCCTTCTCTGGTGGCAGACCGTCGTCCGCATCGCGGCTTCCGCGGGGGCCCGGAGGAGCCGCACGACGCGACACGCCTTCGCGCTTCAGTGCCGCAGAGATAGCGCCGGGGGTAACGCCATACTTCGATGCCAGCTCGCGTAGGGAGAGCTGGTCCTTCTCTTCAATCAGCTCAGGCCACCAATCAAACGATTCCAATCGACGCATGGGTCGCATTCTCCTGCGGCAGTTGTGAAACCGCCAAAAATAGTGCCATAAATTGCACTGTGGGCTTAACCAAGCTTGCACACTTTGGGTATGCATAAGCAAACCTTTTTATACATCGTGTCATGTTAATGACAGCGCGTTCAATTCAGTGGATGCGGAATGGAACCCGGCCAATGGCTTGGCACTAGGCTACCCTTGCCGCGCATGGTTAGTTTGATCCTCACATGGCTGCTCTGCGCAATCCCTGCTTTTTCGCAGGAAACGCCCTCTTTGGCAGACTCGGCCGAAGAGGACCGCAGTGCTACAGACGCCCTCGAGGCAGCCAAGTCCCAGTACTTTGCGGGCGGGCACTCGCTTGCGCTGGCGAGCCTGACCCAACTTATTGACCGTCTGAATGCGGACTCCACCGCGGATCTCACCATCTTGGTAGAGGCGGAAGTCTACCGAGCAGAGATCCAATACGTCACTCAGGACCGAGCAGCCTCCTGGGCATCATTCGTTCGCGTCTTGGACCGAATGCCCGACTATCAGATCAACACCTTTCTCCACCCGGCGGAGGTCGTAGACTGGTTTGAGCTGGTTCGACGGGAAACATCGTCAGGCTTGCCTACCGTCTCCCCCCCTGTCCCGCAGCCTCTTCGCGCGCCGGTTTGGGTCTATGCGCCGGTTGGCATTCCACAATTCGGCCAAAAGCAAACGGGAGCTGGCATCGCATTCGCCAGCACCCAAGTTGCTACGATGACCGCATCGATCGGACTCCACCTGCACATGCGAAGCTGGCGGCGGCGCATCGCTGACAACGGCACGGACACCGACTTTCGGCAGTTCAACCAGATTCGGTACGGTGTACAGCTTCCCGTCACAGTCGCCTTTTACGCCTTGTACGCCGCGTCTGTTCTGAGCGGCCGGCGTCATTTTGCGCGCGACCAAACGGTCGAAACCACGCTCTGGCTAGACATTGAACAGCAACAGGTCGGCGTTACACTGAGATTCTAAACTCGGCCCGTGTGGCTGGTTATGGCGCCGCATCGAACGGGGTCTCCGATGGCGTACTTACAATGCGAACACACGCTTACCAGCGATGCAGCAGCACATGTCCTGAAGAAGGCGATCACGACCGTCGGGCGCAGCTCAGGCAACGATGTGGTGCTGAAGGACCCTATGGTGGAGTCTTCGCACGTCAGCCTCATGCGTAAGGGCGGTGGCCATGCGGTCTCGCTGACAGGCAAAGGTGAGCTGTACGTCAACGGTCGTAGGACACGCAGCGCTCAACTCACAGAGGGCGACGTTCTCCTGATCGGCGCCTGGCAGGTCACTTACCAGCTGGGAGAGCCGAAAGCGAAGGAGTCTGCGGGCGCTGGCGATGGCGTCGGGCTGGACATTCTGGAAGACCTCGTCTCCCTGTCATCCGAGTTGATGCGAGACACGGCGCCAGAGAAGCTCTACGAGGCCCTATTGTCGGCATTGGTCCGATTAACCCGTGCCGAAAAGGGCTTTCTCATTGTCTTTAAGGACGACAAACACCATCTCGCAGCATCTCACAACGTGGACGACCGCCGTCTGGACCTCGGCGGTGTTTCCGATTCAATAGTAAAGCAAGTCATTGAATCACGTGAGCCCGTGATTGTGTCGGATGCACTTCGAGATTCCCGGTTCGCGACAGCACAGTCTGTGGTTGACCTGCGATTGTCATCCGTCATGTGCGTCCCGTTGATCTACAGAAATGACCTTCTGGGCGTCATTTATCTGGGAAACGACTCCATCACGGATCTGTTCACCGAGCGTGATCTAGCCTTGCTTCGGGTGTATGCGAGCCAGGCAGCACTGGTCACACACACTGCCCTGCTGCTCAACCATCTCAAGCTCGACAACCAGAATCTACGAACGCGACTGACACAGAGTGCCCAGGGCGGAATCATTGGCAGTAGCCCTGCAATGAAGAGCATTTTCAAAGTACTACGGAAAGTATCTCCTACAGATCTGTCGGTGCTTGTGCTGGGCGAGACGGGAACCGGCAAAGAGCTGATTGCACGAGAGTCACACCGACTGTCGGCTAGGAAAGATGGCCCCTTCATCGCCATCAACTGCGGTGCCATCCCGGAGAACCTGCTCGAGAGCGAGCTGTTCGGCCACAAGAAGGGGTCGTTCACAGGTGCGGTCAACGACAAGGTCGGCAAGGTCGAGGCTGCATCTGGTGGAACTCTGTTCCTGGACGAAATCGGTGAAATGCCGATGAACCTGCAGGTCAAGTTGCTACGCGTCCTTCAAGAGCGGGTCATTGAGCGTGTCGGTGAGATTGAGCCTCGTCCCATCGAGATTCGGGTCATTTCCGCAACTAACCAGGACCTTAAGGAACTCATCAGTAGCGGACAGTTCCGGGAAGACCTCCTGTACCGACTCAACGAAATTACGCTACAGCTTCCCGCTCTTCGCGAGCGCGGAGATGACATCGTCATGCTCGCCCAGTTCTTCCTCAACAAGTACCGTGAGCAATACGGTGGACGGGCCCGCGGCTTTACAAACCAAGCCATGGCATCCCTCAAGCAGCACTACTGGCCGGGCAATGTTCGCGAGCTCGAGAGCCGAGTGAAGAAGGCGCTCATCATGGGCGACCGGCCCATGCTCAATCCAGACGACATGGGCCTTGAGGTCAGTGAACAGCGGGACATCGACAACTTGGCAGACGCCACCGAGGCGTTCAAGCTCGACTACATCCGCCAGGCCCTGGACCTCAACCACTGGAACAAGGCGCAGACCGCACGCCAGCTAGGCGTCGATGCGCGAACCATCTTCCGCTACGTTGAGAAGCTGGGAGAGGCGTGACCACAATGCGTCTGATTGGACTGACGGGAGGCATCGCCACTGGCAAGAGTACGGTTGGCCGACTTCTCAGCCAGCATGGAGCGACTGTCATTGATGCCGACATTGTTGCCCGCGAGGTGGTCGAGCCCGGAACCCCTACTCTCATCGCACTGGTTGACGCCCTTGGTGAGGAGATCCTGGACCCAACCGGACACCTGGACCGCGCGGCACTTCGGGCCCGAATTGCGACCGAGCCTGCGACACGAGCCACGCTCAACAGCATCACACATCCAGCCATCCAACAGACCATGGCACAGCGTGTCAGCCAGGCCATCACAGACGGCGCACAGGTGGTTGTCGTGGAAGCAGCGCTGCTGGTGGAGACAGGCTCGTACGCCATGTACCCAGAGCTGTGGGTCGTCACCTGCTCCCAGACTACCCAGCGCTCGCGCTTGATGGCCCGGGACGGGATGACCGAAGAAGGTGCGGACGCGCTAATCGCCACTCAGCTACCGCTGGCGGACAAAGAAGCCGTCGCAACAACGCTGATACGCAACGACGGCGACCCAGAAGCACTGGCTGTCGCCGTCGAAAGAGCGCTTGCAGAGACTAGTAGAGAGTGAGGCTCCGGACGGGAACGTCCAACTTCTCACGGCCGTTGAGGAAGCCGAGCTCCAACAGGAAGCAGGCTTCGATGGGGTCTCCACCTAGCTTACGAATCAAGTCGAGCGTTGCTCGGGCTGTTCCGCCAGTCGCTAGAAGGTCATCCACGACCAATACCCGGGCCCCCTTGGGGAAGGCGTCCACATGCATCTCTAGAGTGGATGAGCCGTATTCCAGGGTGTAGTCCATAGACTCGGTCGCGTGCGGCAGCTTGCCTTTCTTGCGGGCAGGTGCGAACGCGCAACCAAGCTTCATCGCAAGGCCAGGTCCAAAGAAGAAGCCGCGAGACTCCATTCCAACGACCACATCAACGCTGTCTGCGAGTGGCGTGTCTGCCATCCAGTCGATGATGTCCGACATCAAGGTGAAGTCAGCGAGAATGGGAGTGATGTCCTTGAACAGCACACCAGGCTTTGGGAAATCGGCGACGTCGCGGATTGTGGAACGAACGCGTTTTTGCAGGTCAGACATGACGTTTCCTACAGGCAATTAGGGAAGTGAGTCCGCATCTAGTGCGGCACAGCGGAGTGTTTGTACAAGAATGAGAACATCTCTGCGCCACTGGTAACCGCTAGAGTGACCAGGATTCCGGCCATCGCAACGCCGAGGCAGCAGCCGACAATGTAGTCACGGAAGCGAAGCTCCAGAAGACGGGCGGCAACGCACCCAGAATACACCCCAGTTCCGGGCAGCGGTACGCCGACGAACAGAGCAATGCCAAAGATGCCGTATTTGTCGATGAGTCGCTTCATCGAGGCCAGCTTGCGCTCGGAGTACCAGACATACAACCGGTCTAAGATGGCCACTTTCCGCAAGACTCCGATCACCGCATCGACAACGAACCACAGCGGCACAGCGAGTGCGCAGTTCAGAGCAATACCCACGGGAGCAGCCACCCACGGTGACCATCCACCGCCCAGAATGGCGTACGGAATGGACGCACGAAGCTCCAAGGTTGGCGCGAGGGTAAGCAAGATGACCCAGAGAATCGTTGTCATGCGCCGTCCACCCAAGACTGAATGACGTCGCCAGTGTCCGGGGCTGTCCAGTCTGGCCACAGCGGCGTGACTGAGGCGAATCCAGATTGGACGATGTTGCCTTCGGTTCCAGGGTCTTCGGCAAAGTCGATGTGTTCGCCGCCAATCCAGAAGTACTTGCGCCCACGTGGGTCCGTTCGGGCATCAACCCGCTTGCTGTACCGGCGGGTACCGAGCGTCGCCGTACGAATGCCCTTGAGGTCTGACAGCGGAATGTTCGGGATGTTGACGTTCAGCACGCGCTTGGGCGGGATGCCGTTCGCCTGTACACCAGCCACAATGCGCCGAACGACGTCTGCAGCCGTGTCCCAGTGACGATGGGGGTCTCCAGGCTCAATGTGCAGCGAAAAGGCCACGCTTGGAAAGCCCTGCAGACACGCCTCCATGGCTGCTGCGACGGTCCCCGAGTAAAAGACGTCTGTGCCAAGGTTGCTGCCACGGTTGATTCCGCTGAGCACGAGGTCAGGCGGTGTGTCGAGCAGCTCGTGTAGGGCCAAGTACACACAGTCCGCTGGCGTCCCGGTGACCGACCATTCCTTAGGTCGAATCTCGCGCGCGCGCAACGGCTCGTGCATGGTCAAGGCATGGCTCTTCGCGGATTGTTCGGACGCGGGTGCCACCACCGTCACATCATAGGTGTCGCGCAATGCATCCCGGAGAGTCGCTATACCGCGAGCCGAGATACCGTCATCATTACAGAGCAGAAGTCGCATGCCGCGGCAGGTAACCGGCAACGTTGACGCGGGGCGACAGCGAGCACAGGATGAGCACGGAGGACGGATGTTGCAGGAAATCGAAGCGAGTGAGCACGAACAGTCAGGCCCGCGGTTCTTCAACCGAGAACTCTCATGGGTCGCGTTCAATGCCCGAGTGTTGGAAGAAGCTCAAGACACAAGCAATCCGCTGCTAGAGCGCTTGCGCTTCTTGACCATCTTCCACACAAATCTCGACGAGTTCTTCATGATCCGAGTCAGTGGCCTCAAGCAGCAGGTCGACGCTGGCATCGAGGTGCTGTCCGTAGATGGTCTGACCCCTCGCGGAAACCTGCTGGCCGTCAACCAGGCCCTTCAGCCGCTACTCGCAGAGGCCCAGGCCTGCCTGCACGAGTCGGTTCTGCCGCAGCTCGCGGCGGAGAACATCGTACTCCAGCGCTATGCGGACCTGAGCGAGGCTACTCGAGGAGCCTGGGACAGCTGGTACGACGAGTTCGTTCACCCCATCCTCACGCCATTGGCTGTCGGCCCTACCCGACCGTTTCCGTTCATCTCCAACCTGTCGCTGAACCTGGCGACGTACGTGGAGTCCAACAAAGGCGAACGACGCCTCGCTCGGGTCAAGGTCCCAGGCGTTCTCCCGCGCGTGCTGCGACTGCCAGGTTCGGACGACACGGCCTTGTTGTTGCTTGAGGAACTAATTGCAAACAACCTGGGCAAGCTCTTCCCCGGCATGAAGGTCGACCCACCGGTGCAGTTCCGGGTCACACGTGATGCGGACGTTGAGATTCGAGACGATGAAGCCAACGACCTGCTCAAGACGGTACAAGAAGGCCTGCGAAGGCGTCGCTTCGGCGAGACCGTCCGCCTTGAGATGCAGAGCAATCCCCCGGCTGACCTTCTAGCTGCGCTTCAAGCGGGGCTGCGCATTGATGATGACGACACCTACTTTGTCGATGGCACGCTCGCTGTACCTCGACTGAACGCTCTGTTGGATGCCGACCGGCCGGACCTCAAGTTCCCGCCACATGTGCCGAAGCTTCCACGCGTGCTCAGTGGTGACATCTTCGCCGACATCCGCGCCGGTGACGTCTTTCTCCACCATCCCTACGACTCGTTCGCCCCAGTGGTCGATTTCATCCAGACCGCTGCACGTGACCCCAAAGTCCTGGCTATCAAGCAGACGTTGTACCGAACGAGCGGCGACAGTCCGGTCATCGCTGCCCTCGAACAAGCGGTCGAGAACGGCAAGCAGGTCGCAGCAATCGTTGAGCTGAAGGCCCGCTTTGATGAAGAGAACAACATCACCTGGGCGCGCCGTCTGGAAGAGGCCGGCGTTCATGTTGTCTATGGTGTGCCGGGGCTGAAGACCCACAGCAAAGTGGCTCTCGTCGTCCGTGAAGAAGCGGGTGTCCTACGGCGTTATGTGCACATTGGTACAGGCAACTACAATCCGAGCACGGCACGCGTCTACACCGACTTTGGCCTGTTCACCGCACATCAGCAGTTGACCACTGATATTGCCGACATCTTCAACCGCATGACCGGCTTCGCCCGCCCTACCCGCTATCGCGGACTTCTGGTGGCTCCGAACCACATGCGCAAGCACCTCATCAAGCGCATCCGACGCGAGGCAAAGCGAGCCGTAGCCGGTGAGGACGCGCACATCTTGTTCAAGTGCAACGCCATCACAGACTACGGAATCATTGAAGCCCTATACGACGCGAGTGAAGCTGGGGTTCGTATCGACCTATTGGTCCGTGGTGTGTGCTGTCTTGTGCCAGGTGTTTCAGGACAATCGAGCAACATTCGCGTTCGTTCTGTCGTTGGACGATTCCTCGAGCACAGTCGCGCGTATTGGTTCAAGAACGGCGACAAGCCGGAGCTGCTCATTGGTTCTGCCGACCTCATGCAGCGAAACTTGGACCGTCGCGTCGAAGTCTTGACGCCACTGTTGGATACTGTTCTTCAGCAAGCTGTGCGGCATCAAGTCTTGGAGCCGTATCTGTCGGATACCGAGCGCACACGAGAGCTAGGACCAGACGGCATTTATCGCCGTCATCACCTGAATGCTGAAACACCGATGGATGTTCAACAGCACTTCATCGATTCCAAGCGTTGGTAGTTCGTGGCTCTGTCCCGCATTCGTAGCCTGATCCGGCGCCGTAGACGCTCGCTGCGTGTGTGGCACCACTCTGCCTTTCAGATTCCCATTGCAAGCGCCGAACAGCGTCTTGGTATTGAGCCGAGCCGAGCCGACCATGTGCTGACATGGCTGCTCGCACGTCGCTTAGTCAACGCCGACGATGTGGAGTCTGCGCGCGAAGCGTCCTGGGAAGACCTGCTGCGCGTGCACGACAGCGACTACGTGGCACAGCTGGACGACCCACAGGTGATGGCACGGATCCTGGGGCTAGAGCCCGCCCTGTTCTCAACAGCGTCCATCATTGAGATGTGGAGACGCTCAACCGGTGCTGCAACGGATGCACTAGCCTGGGCTGTGCAGACCCGCGGGTGTGCAGCTGTGTTGGCCGGAGGCTTTCACCATGCCCACCCAGCAGCGGGCACAGGGTTCTGTGGAATCAATGACGTGGCAGTGGCCGTTCGAGTGCTGCGACTACGCGGGTACACGGGCAAGGTCGCTATTGTGGACGTTGACGCACATCCGCCAGATGGCATTGCTGCCTGCCTAGACCCCGAGCGAGATGGCATTCGCCTCATCAGTGTTGGCGTCCAGTCGAGCTGGGAGACCCCTGACTGGGTGTTCGACCACCGAGTGCCCAGTGGTGGCGATGACGTCGCCTACCTAAAGGCGGTAGACGCGGCCATCAAAGACCTTGGCAAGCCTGATGTGGTCATTGTCCTTGCCGGTGCCGACCCCCTCGGCGGTGACCGCTACGGCGGCCTGGCAACGACCCCCAAAGGTCTGGCTGAGCGCGACAGGAGACTGTTTGCGGCCATCGGAGACCGCCCCACCGTGCTCTTTCCTGCCGGCGGGTACACGCCAGGGGCTTGGCGGGTATTCGCGACTGCAGTCGCGACGTTTGCCGGCGAGAGAGAATCTCCAGCAGCGTCATTTGACCCTTTGATGCACCGAACCCGTCGCATCATGCGTACCTTAGACCCAGGTGAACTCGGCACAAGCGACGCTTGGCTTACCGGCGCAGATGTTGCCGAGGCCTTGGGGATGCCCACCCAAGAGCATCGGTTTCTCGGCCTGTATACCGAGCAAGGAGTGGCCTATGCGCTGACGCGCTACGGGTTGCTTGACACGTTGCAGCGCATGGGATTTCAAGGACTAAGCGTGCATGTCGACGCGCAGGCCCCGCCGCACTTGTTGCGTATCTCAGCGATGGTTGGCGGAGAGCAGCAGGTCCTGTTCGAGCTGTCGGCACGCGAGCGCCGCATTGATGACCTAGACACCCTGTTCATCGAGTGGCTCACGCTTCGCGACCCGCGGGTGCCGTTCGCTACCAACAAACCGCGCTTGCCAGGCCAAGACGCTCCTGGACTTGGCCTAGGTGAGCAAGCGCTCGTCCTTATTCGCGCGCTGGCAGAGCGAGCTAGTCTCGACGCTGTGTCGCTGGTACCGTCGCACTTCCATGTGGCATGGATGGTACGTGACCAGTTCTTCTTTCTCGACCCCACACGAGAAGGCCGCTTTCGTGCCGTGCTTGACGGCACTATTCGCCAGCCTCTGCACCGAGTCAGCGAGCGCTTGGATGGCCAAGGAATCCCCACCGAATGGGATGAAGTGCTGAAATGGGACCCAGGCCCGATGGTGTGGCCGCTGACGGGAGCTGCTCGTGATGCCCTTGCGAACCACGCAAAAGAGGCGCGCGCAGTTCGCGCACGCCTAAAAGGAGCCTTGCTTCCTGCGTAGACTCTATCGCAGGTTGAGGTTTGCCTGTTCGTCGATGTTCAGAGGCAACGGGCCGAATGGTGTGCCAACGGTCAATCCACCGGTCAAGCCAACGTCAATGGGACCACGGTTGCTGATGGCGCTGACAATGGAGCTGCCCATGCCCAGGAGGTTGAGCTCGATTGGCAACGTGACCACTTGTTCAGCGTCGCCAGAGACCTCGGCAAACTGCTCTAGCAAGCCAGCCGCGACAGACTCGCCACCAAGGGTCAGGTCGTAGTCAAAGCCAGCCAATGAAAGCGCGCTTCCACCAGCGCTGGTAACGCCGATGTCCACAGCGAGGGTCGCGCGATTGCGAAGCGGCTGGAAGGTGTCAACGCGAACGCCCTTCACGCTGACCTTGGGCGCCTGAAGAACCGGCAAGTTGCCCTCTTCCTGGTATGGAATGCGCAGAATGCCCAGAGGTGTCTGGAAGCCAAACTCGCCTTGGATGGTGAACGGAACTTCGCTCTTCACATCCAGGTTTTGAACCAGGGCGAAGACGTCCGCGAAGACAACACTGACCGGCAGCTTAAACTGAGTGCTTCCTGCAGCTGGCAGTGCAAGGCCATCTGAATTGTCGCCTTCGATGAACCCATTTCCAGCCAGGTCTAGGTCATAGGTAAATGACGCTACGGACAGTCCGACGGGGTTCGGGTTGTCGATGTTGAAGACGAACTGCGTGTCCGCCTGTTGAAAGTTGATACCGTCGAGCTCAAAGTTCTCGAACTGAATCTTTGGGGAGAACTTGCTGATATCAACAGGCAGAGAGCCTTTTGGACATCCAGACAACAAGAGCAGGGGCAGAATCGCGAGCGAGCGCATGGGAACTCCGAGGTTGGGCGCAGTGTGACACGCTGAGCCCCATTGGTCACCCTGCTTCCCCCCACAATGCCAGACTCAGGTTAGTCGGCGCTTCGCCACAATGGAGTGCGACATGAGTGAACAACGGCCCCTTCGCATTGCCATCGTAGGTGCAGGTCCGGCGGGCTTCTATGCCGCTGCCTCCCTGATGAAGCACCCCTCTCGCACCGTCCAGATCGATCTGTTTGACCGCCTGCCAGTGCCGTATGGTCTGGTTCGTGCCGGTGTCGCTCCGGACCATCCGAACATTAAGGCTGTGACGCGGGCCTACGCTCGCACTGCGTCCAAGCCCGGATTCCGGTTCTTCGGGAACGTGGAGCTAGGTCGAGATCTGACTCTAGAAGACCTCGACACCCACTACGACCAATGGGTGTTGAGTGTGGGCTGCGCAGACGACCGTAAGCTCGGAATTGCCGGCGAAGACCTTGTAGGATGCCACTCGGCGCGCGAGTTCGTCGCTTGGTACAACGGTCACCCGGACTACGCTGATGCCACCTTCGACCTCTCGAAGCCGGGTGTGGCCATCATTGGTGTTGGCAACGTCGCACTCGACGTGGCCCGCATCCTGATGACCTCGCCCGACGAGCTGGCGAAGACAGACATTGCAGAACACGCTCTACAGGCCCTACGAGCTTCTAAGGTGAAGCATGTCACACTGTTTGCCCGTCGTGGACCCGCCGCTGCTGCGTGCACACCCAAGGAGCTTGGAGAGCTCGGCGCCATTCCTGGTGTGGATGTCCTGATCGACAGCGATTCGCTCCAGCGCGACGCGCACACAATGCCTGAGGAGCCGCATCCGAACCTTCTGGCCAACCTCGACATTCTCGCTGATTTCGCCCAACGTGCACACACGCCAGGCAATCGGACCATTCGCATCGAGTTCTTTGCGAGCCCCACAGCGATTCAGGGCGACGACCACGTCACAGCCATTGAAGTCGGCCAGACCGAGCTTGAACCCCGAGGAGATGGTTGGAGCGCACGGCTGACCGATGCCCGCGAGGTCTTCTCGGTCGACCAAGTGTTCCGTTCGATCGGCTACCGTGGCCACGTCATCAGCGGCGTTCCCTTTGATTCAGCCAGAGGTCGGCTGGCCAGCGCGGATGGCCGCGTGCTGACCGTCGCGAGCGGCCCCCCCATGCTCAAGGGCTACACAGCCGGCTGGGCCAAACGAGGCCCGAGCGGAGTCATTGGCACCAACCGAAGCTGCGCCCAGGCCACCGTCGACGGCATGATTGCCGACTCTCCCGAGCCCACCGACTTGCCGGAAGCTGATGCCATCGTGAATCTGCTGGCAGAGCGGGGCGTCCGCGTCGTCACCTGGCAAGACTGGCTGGCTCTGGATGCCCACGAAGTGCAAGCCGGTAAGGCGGTCGGAAAGCCGCGTGAGAAGCTTGTGTCCATCGCACAGGCACTCGCAGTTCTCGGCAGCTAGAGCCTCGGAGACCTAGACTTCCGGTGGGGTCTCGCGCCGGTTCAACTCGAGGTCGCGGTATTGACGGTCTGGTGTGTGAATGTCGGCGTCTGCTAGAGCTCGCTTGACCCGCTCGGTCACGTCAGACGCAAATGCCTTTTCGTACCGCGCGTCAAACACATAGGCCTTTAAGCGAATGACCGTGACGAACCGTTCGCCCATGAACTCGTCGCTTACTAGCGTAACGATTGGCTTTTGCAGGTACACATACCGGCTGGTCGCCGCCGCTTCCGCTACGATTCGTCGAGCGACTGAGAACTTCTCGGCCGCACCAATGAAGAACGGAACGACAACCATGCAGTCGAGTGCACCAGCATTGGCACTCGCTACCGAGTCGGTCAAGAACTGACTGTTGGGGATGGTGACGAGGTTGTCGTCCAGGGTGACCAGCCGAACAGACCGCAGGCCAATCTCGGTGACCTCGCCATAGTTGCCGCCAAAACTGATCCGGTCACCGACCTGAAACGGCTCATCAAAGAGCAGGATGACGCCGGCCATGAGCGATGCCAACAAGTCCTTGAAGGCGAAGCCCAACGCCAGGCCGATAGTTCCTGCGAGGGCGAACATGGCCTGAGTTGGAATGTCGAGAAGGCTGGTGGCCACCAAAATTGCCAGCGCTGCGTACAGTACGAAACGCAGCAGCGCCTTGCTCTTCTTCAGCACCAGCCGGCGGTCGGTGAAGCGCTCGCCAAGGTTGTCGAGGGTTCGACCCAAGACCACGAAGCCCATCCAGCCAACCAACACCACAAAAAACGCCGTGGGAACTTGGTCCCACCGAATGAACTGAATGATCTGCTGTACGTCGATGTCTTCGTTCATGGCCTAGTTCACAAAGTGGAGGAAATGGCGGCGACGCAGGGTTCTCGTCACTACGGGCAGTTGTTCGAGCGCAACGACCACTGTGGACCCTTTCTTGCACAGGAGCTTACGGTTTAAGAGGTTCCGAACAACGTTTCGCACCACGTTGGCACTCATATTGGTGACACGCACCAGCTCCGGCTCGTTCAGGCCGCCTTGCATACGCAAGGCGACAAGCATGAACATCTCGTCGTCTGACAAGGTGTCCAGGGTTCCAGCGCCCAGGCATGGAGCAATGCGGACGTCGAGGGACATGGGGTCGGACGACTGACTCAGGCACTGGGTGAGTAGACGCAAGGCAACACCTGGGTTCCCATCGCTGGCGTCTGCCAACAACAAATAGAAGCGACCAACGGCACGGCGAAGCTCAATGGCTGGGTCGACACCAAATGGGCTGTTGCGAACCAGGGTCCCAAACCGAAGGTCGTACCCAAGTGGCGTCAGCATGCCCGTCACCAACGCCTGCATGTCTTTCTCGCCGTACGGTGCCAAGGACACCACTTCGCGGACCACTTCAATGTTGACCAATGACCCCAGTCGTTTGAGGTATTGAAACGCCTTGCGGTGACACGTGCCCACCACAAAGTGGCGGTTTGACCCGGCATTTAGGAGGTACAGCAGGGCGCGAAGCCCTTGAAATCCGCCAACAGTTCGCAAGAAGGCACCTTGCAGGTCGCTAACGACCAAAATGCGAGGTTCTTGCAGCTCCAACCACTCAACAAATGCCTCGGTGCTGTGTGTCGGTGCATTCCCGCCCATGACGCCGGCGAGCCAGTCAACAGCATCGACCTCGTTGTTGAGGCGCTGCTCTACTTTGGTGTACAGAACTGGGATATTTCCAGGAAGAGTCGGAACAATCCTGCGAAGATAGGCGTCTTTCCCCTCGCCTGGATCACCTGTAAACAGCATCACACCCGACGAGTGGTCAGACCCCCACGAAGCGAATGCCCGGCGCAACACAGCGTCTTCGTTGCGTTCGACCCACTCACTGTAGTGCCGTGAATGGTCGTTTAAGGCCGCAAGAACTGGCGCCGGTGGCGGTAGGACCGACTCGGGATGGTCTTCTTCGGTGGGCAGACGGTACCGCGTCACTGCCGCGAGCAGTCGTCCGAAGCCCTCGCGCTCCCTGGCGAGCTCTTGTGTGCGGTCCCACATCCAGGCCAAGCTAAGGTACCCGCCAGTGACGACGGCCCACGGCGCATTCAGCAGGGAAAAGCGAGGTGGTTTCGACAGAAACCGGACCCAGCGCGACTCCTGATGAAAGCTCTGAATCTCCCCACGGAGAACAGGTGCCCAGCGGTGCAATAAGAACAAGACACCCGCAAAACCAACAGCATCAATACCCCAACGCGCGATGATGTCCAGGCCGTCTGCGTCGAGCACTCCTTGAAGAATCTGACGGACGAAGTCGCGGGTGATGAGCCACATCGCGAGCCAACGAAGGGAGTGTCGAGCAAGACTATGGGCCTTTATACCAAGGGTAAGAACGGAAGGCCGCACTGCCCCATACGGCTCGACAAACAAGTCGAACAGCGCCACAGCGAGCCGGTACAGGGCAACCTGCAGGTACACCCACACCGCGAACCCAAGAATCGGAAGGAATCCGACCAGCGGCTCACGCAGCAACCAACCAATGGCCAAGTCCAACACAGCGCGGACAGTCCGTCTCACCTCAGGCTGCAGCGTGAACAAGCCACCGCGGCCCTCTCGCCTCTCCGCAACCCGACTAATGAGCCAGACCCCAATGGGGCCCGAACGCGCGCGGATGAACCACCAGCCCAACAAAAACACGAACAGCCAGAAACCGCTGCGCATGAACGCAGACATGTAGACGGGGTTGAACAGGTTGAGCGGGGCTTCAATGACGGCCAAGAACTGGTCGTTGATCATTGCCAAGAACGTAGGCCACACAAGCGCCTGCTCCCAGCGCAGGTCCAAACTCAGCTTCTCCCAGTCAATCCGACGCTGTTCAGGTGACACCAAGCTCTTGATCGAGCGCTTGCCTTCCTTAATGCTACGCAGAGCCACCAGCGCGGAGGCTTGGTCCGCAACAACAGCGACCTCCGCAGCCTCTGACGCCTCCACCTCTCCCTTGAGGGCCGTTCTCCAGCGTGACATGGCCGCGTCGCGCGCCGCAATATCTTGTCCGACCATGGGAGCACGGGACAGCTCCGCCATGACCCGGCGGTCTGACTCCACGGCTTCAAGAGTCGCTTCTGTCTCGCGCTCCGCTGTAGCGTGAAGGCTCAACAACCGTAGGGCTTCCCTGCGCAATGTCCGTATTTCAATGCGAGCGGCAGCATACGCATCATCGGGCCCGACATCGGATGTGTACAGAAGTGAGCGCGCTTCTTCGAGGGACTCGTCGATCTTGGATTTGACCTCTTGTCCACGCGCAACTCGGCCCACCTGCCGGCGTTCTGCCACCTGTTCTAGGTTAGACAGCCGGTCCAGGCTGCGCGCTTCCCGGTCGTTGGCCTGGGCCACGTGACGAAGCAGAGACGCTTGGCTCTCACTCGCTGCCTGCAGCGCCTCTTCTCGTGCTGCGTCACTTGAGTCTCGTGCATCCTGAGCCTGGGAGCTCGCCCGTTCAAGACGGTCTTGTAGGCTGCCAATTGCGCTCGCCAACTGTGACCGTTCTACATCGACGATCTGCGCCTCGACCTCGTCGATCTGTAGCTGGACGGCGGCTGCAGCCGGTGAGAGCGACCCGTCCGCAGCTGGGACCGGCTGCGCGATGCGTTCTTCCAGCTCTGCAAGTTGAGCGGCGAGAGCGTCGGTATCGCTCTGTGGTGGCGGTGGTGCCTCAGCGGACAGCTTAAGTTCTAGGTCATTGCGAACCCTTGGGAGCTCGACGTTCGAGCGCCACTGCAGACGCGCCGCATCAATGCGGTCAGCGAGGCCACCGGTGACGTGCCCGCGCAACAAGTCAAGCCGTTGATCAGCACGCCGTTGGGCCTCTCTGCCTTCGCTGTTCAAGGTTGCGAGGTCGAAAAGAGGTTCTGAGACCTCGAACCCGGACACGGTCGCCAGTCGACGTAGGTCTGCAAACAGCGCCATGGCCGCAGCCCGCTCAACGTCGAGCGCTGCTACCGCGCGTGCTGCTTGCACATCCTCTGTATCGGCTGACAATGCACGCCGTGCCTGACTCAGGGAGGCATCGATATCCGCTAGGTGAGCCTGGGTCCTCTCGTAGGTTTCTCCAGGAAACCGAGCCAATCGTGCCCGCAGCGAAAGCAACAGACGACGCTCACTTGCCGCGGCAGTCGACTCTAGGGACAGGACGGTTTCCACCAGCTCGGTGGCCTGAGCTGCGCGGTCCATTCCACCAAAGTCAGGACTGGTCGTTGTTCGGTCTGCCTCCGCGGCAACCATGGCATCATCCAGAGCCACCAGGCGTGCAGACAGCACCAGCGGGTCATCAAGTCGAGCATCTGCCAAGTGCGGGAAGGCGCTGCTTAGAGGAATATCTGCGGCAAAGTACTGTTCTGCTCCTTGTACGCGCTGGGACGCTGTCTCAAGCCGTGCGCGCAGTTGCGGGGCTCGCTCTTGCTCCCACATCGCCCATGCCGCGGCGGGCTCCGTGGGCAAACCGCTCCAGACAGGAGGAGCTGCATACGCAATCGAGCAGACTGCCAGCCAGCCGCACAAGAACCAACGAGCCACTCGCACCATGTGTGAATCCATGCGGACAGTCATTCGCGATTCGCCGCTTTGGCGACTGCAACCTGTAAAGCGCGAAGCTCGCCTTCCAAATTGCCAATCTTGCGCCGGTTTGCCCCAGCCTCGACCCTCGCCATTCGTGCGCTCTCTTGCTGCACGCGAAGCTCGTCTTCCACGCCACTGAGCTGAAGCAAGGTTGACTTGTGGGTTACCCCCAACTTCTCGTAGTCGTCGTGCAATTCACGGTACTGAGTAGCCAATTCACGCATGTCTTTGGTGATTTCTTCGACTTCGCCAACGGCGTTGTCCCGCTCTGCGTCGGCAGTGTCGAGATGGTGCGAGGCCTGGGCATGCAAGCTCTGATTCTTGCGAAAAGCCTCTCGCCCACGCAGAAACCACCCCAATGCCATGCCCGTTCCTAGGGCACATAGGCAGGTGATCACAACGAAGATGAAGGTCAGCAAGGTCGTCGGCATGAACGCTCCGGGTGTTGTATACCTCACGCCATTCCCGGAGCCGACCGTGGCCAACCAACGCATCCAGATTCACACCGAAGAACAGCTCATCGCACACCTCGTGTCTGGGCACGCTCTGAGCGACGCCATTGTGCAGGGCGTCGAGCTGACCGACGTTCTCGACGTCCTGAAGACCCGCGATGTGAGTGGCGCAGTCTTTCTAGGCTGTGACGCACCTCCAGCCTGTGCTGCTGACCTTGTCTCGCGAGGCGCGGCGGTCTTTCCCTCCGTTGATGAACGACCGTACAACGCCTACCGCGCCCAGCTGTACACCGCAGATGAGCTGTATGCGGGCTTTGATATCGAGCGCCCTGAGACGTTCGGCAAGACTCTAGACAGCCGCATCTACAGGCACTGGAAACAGACCGGACGGGAGCTCCCCAACTTGGTGGAGAGCCTGATGCGACGCCTGCATGACCTGGCGATGGGTGATGCGATTGCCGACCTGGTCACGTCGGAGACACGTGCTGTCGCAGTCATGGGCGGACATGCTCTGTCAAGAGCGGACCCAGGCTTTCGCAAGGTCGTTCAGATTGGACGCAGCCTCGCAAAGCAAGGCTACCTACCGGTCAGCGGCGGCGGCCCGGGTGCAATGGAAGCAACTCACTTAGGCGCTCTGTTGGTCGACTACGACGACGCCTTCTTGGACGACTGCCTGGCCGAGCTCGCTGCAGAGCCAATGTACAACGATGCCGGCTGGCTCTCGACGGCCATGCGCGTTCGACGCAGGATTGGTACCACCAGCGAGCGTCAGGTCAGCTTGGCCGTTCCCACGTGGCTGTATGGGCACGAGCCGGCCACGCCATTCGCGACTCACATCGCCAAGTATTTCGCCAATGCGGTGCGAGAAGATGGCCTGGTGACAATCGCACGGCACGGCATCATCTACACACCAGGAAGTGCTGGGACCGTGCAAGAAGTCTTCCAGGACACCACCCAGAATCACTACGAGACCCTTGGCGAATACAGTCCCATGGTGTTCTTGGGACGGACCTTCTGGACGGAGACCTTGCCGGTCATTCCACTGCTTGAGAAGCTCGGCGGAACGCGACGCTACCTGCAGAGTGTTGGTGTTGTGGACACTCCAGAGGAAGCCATGGCCTTCATCGAGGCCCACCCGCCGGTACGCTCTGTAGACGCAGACAAATTGTAAGTCCGCCCCCAGCACGCAGGCTCGCTGTTGCTGTGCCCCCGTGAAGCTCACACACCTGCTGAACAATGCGCAAGCCAACACCCGTGCCGCCGGAAGCCCGGCTTCGACTGCTGTCTACTCGGTAAAAAGGCTCGAACAAACGGCTTAGCGCAGCGGGTGGTACACCGGGTCCGCGGTCCTCAATCGTGAAGCCGTCTGGGCCTACGGTAATGTCCACAGTTCCCTCTGGAGCGTAGCTCAGCGCGTTCCGCACGACGTTATCTACAGCACGGCGCACGAGTCGCTCGTCCACGGTGCGTATCACCGAGTCTCCGTGAACATGGACGCGCTCGTGCGGTGCGGCAATCTCCTGGGCCAAGGTCAGCAAGTCGACGGTCGATGGCTGAAGCGGCGACTGGCCAAGCTGAAGGCGTGACACCTCGACAAGCTCCTCAATGAGGGCATCGAGCTCCGCCAAGTCCCCTTCCATACCGTTGAGATGGCGGTCCGGGACCTCATAATCACGGAGCAACTCAACGGCGAGGCGTAGCCGAGTGAGGGGCGTTCGTAGCTCGTGAGAGACCCCAGCCAGCAGCTCCTTCTCGCTTGTGAGGAGCGCTTGCACCCGAGCGGTCATGGCGTTGAAGGCTACGCCCACCGACACCACTTCCGTGCTCCCTGACTCTGGCAGTCTGTGGTCGAGGTCACCGCGCGACACCGTCTCCATGGCCCGACGCATACGCTCGATGGGCCGGGTGGATGCGGAGGCAATGGCGAAGGCCAAGCTGATCAAGACCACACCACCAAACAGCATCACCTGCAGCAATCGCTGCCCAGGACGGTCGAGGTCCAGCTCCGGCTTGACGCCAATCCAACCCGAGCGCGTCCGCACGAACAGCTCCGGTCCTCGAGGCGCCGCAACCACTCGCCCACGACGTCTGCCCCGACGGGAATCCGATGCTGCAATGTCCCGCGCCCCAGCGGGCGGAGCCTCAACTGTCCGAATGTCTACGTCAAAGGTTGCTTCCAGCTCGTCAGCAGACTCGCCTCGCTCCAGGCGCAGGCCGACAAAGTGCGCTTGGGCCGCGAACGCAGCCCGGGCGTTGTCAGCAAGGGGCCGCACCACAAGGCGCTGGGTCAGCCCGCCACCAACAACCAGTGCCAGAACCGCTAGAGCAACAATAGCGAGGGTGATTCGGCCGCGCAGACTCACGTGGAAGGCCGCACAATGGTGTAGCCGACTCCACGAACGGTCTTGAGGAACCGCGGGTCTTTGGAGTCGTCACCGAGCTTCTTGCGAATGCGCGATACGTGGACGTCAATGGAACGCTCAAAGCTCGCATAGTCGCTACCCCGAGCCATCTCCATCAGTCGTTCACGTGGAACGACACGCCCGGCCTGGCTGACCAGTACGCGCAAGATCTCGAACTCAGTCGTGGTGAGCGCAATACGCTCGCCATCCATGTGTACTTCCCGCGTGTCAGGATCCACCCGAATGGGCCCTGCATGAACCGCGGTATTCTCCGACACTGCCGCGGTGCTTCGACGCAAGATGGCCTGAAGTCGAGCCAGCAATTCACGTGGATTGAACGGCTTTGGTAGGTAGTCGTCCGCACCCAACTCGAGTCCGACGATTCGGTCGAAGTCATCTCCCCGAGCCGTCAGCATGATGAGCGGCACTGTGGAGATGGGCCGCAGCCGGCGCAACACCTCAAACCCATCCATTCCGGGCATCATGACGTCCAAGACCACCGCATCAATTCCGCCGGCCTGAACCGCCTGAATACCCTGCTCTCCGTCGTTGGCGGTCACAACCTGGAACCCCCGAGACCCTAGGTACTCGGAGAGAAGGTCACGAAGCCGCTCGTCATCGTCCACCACTAAGACTGTGTGCATGACAAACCTGTATCGCGCTGCACCGTTATGGCGCTGCATGTCCTTTGCTGCCCAGCTCTGCCAGCGTCATCCAGACCTTCTCCGTGACTGTGTCCGCACGGTTCGAGTGCGCACGCCAGGCGCGTCCGGCCTCATTGTTGTTGCGGAAGAGCAGGCGCAGGCGTTTGACGACGACGGCCGCTCGGTGGATGTGGAGCTGACCCTCGATGCAGCCCAGGCCGATGCAGTGTTGGTCCCTCAAGCGACTGCTGAAGCCCACCTACTCGCTGCTCTGTTCTGGCCCGTCACCTGGTGGACCTTGCGCCGCCGTCGCGCGCGGGATTGGGTGCTCCAGCTCGCCCTTGAGGTCGACAACCTGCTGCACTTCAGCTTGCCGCATGGCGACTTTACTGCGGTCCACATCAACAGCGAGTGGATGTGGGCGGCGGGCCACCATGCCATTGCCAGCCTGCACTTTACGTTGTCGGCGGACGATATGCGTGAGTGGCTGACCCACGCCGTCCGGGCGACCACAAGCAAGAACGACTTGTATTGGCAGTGGTTGACGCCTTGGTACACCGCATTCCGCCACAGGACTTCCGTGTACACAACCAACGAAACACGCCAGGCCCTTCTGCTGGCCGAGTTTGCCGCACACGACCACTGGGACGAGCCTGAAGAGGCCTGGCCAGGGTGGGAAGGCTGGTAGGACCCCAGCCTTCGTGCTGGCCGCGCAACTGCTCCTAATGAATTGCCCGCTTCGGCCCGATGGACACAGTGGATGCCGAGCTCGCCGACCACTGCCGGGGGTGAGAGTGCCTCCAGGTGGGTCCCATGTTTCGTACAGCCGTTCTGTTCGCTGCACTCCCGCTTGCCGGGGCGTGCACCGCCCAACCGCAGCCCTATGGTCCAGAGAATTCGTGGTTCCACGCGGACATGCGGGACATGCCTGACGAGTACATTGATGGTTCGGTCTCCACAGGACTTGCGGAGGGCGACGTTGCCCCCAACATGCGGCTTCGGGACCAGTTTGGAGACGAGGTGGAGCTGTACCAATTCTACGGAATGGTGGTCCAGATCTCACTATTCGCTGCATGGTGCCCGCCCTGCCGTCGAGACGCCCCCCAGCTCGCTGCCGCCTCTCGTGACCTTGAGGAACATGGCGCCATTGTGCTGGAAGTCATGCTTGAGTCCCGAGGCGGTGAGGCGCGTGTTGAGCATTCTGAGCGCTGGGCTGAGCGGTCCGGTGCAGACCACCCCGTCCTAGCGGACTCCGCATTGGAGACCGAGGCCTTGCTGCATGGCGGATTCCCCACCCTGCCACTGCTCGACCGGCAGCTGCGCTTCAAAGACGTCGACGCGTGGCCACTAGACCTCGACCAGTTTGAGAATCTCGCCGTCACAACGCGACCCGAGCAATAGCCGGCGACCGCCGCAGCACTCGACCAGCACTGTAGCCACGACAGCTGGGTACAGGTTAGCGTTTGCCATTGGAGGTCCCTCTTGGTTCGCATTGCATTCGCTACCCTCGGAATCGTAGCGCTGGTCGCCTGTACGAAAGAACCCACCCCATACGGTCCTGAGAACCTCTGGTACCACACCACAGTGGAAGCTTTGCCCCAGGCCTACCAAGACGGTTCGCAGCCCACAGGCATTGGAATGGGCGACGTTGTTCCGAACTTCACGCTGCGGGACCAACACGGTGATGACGTCGAGCTGTACCAGTTCTACGGACAGGTTGTTCAGCTTGTCCTGTTCGCCCAATGGTGTGGTCCGTGCCAAGAGGAAGCGCCGGAAGTCGAGGCCGCCTCGGTTGACCTCGCAGAGTCAGGCGCCGTCATCCTAGAGGTCATGCTTCAGGCCAATGAGGGCCCCTCAAGTGTAGAAGCGGCCAATGAGTGGGTCGACGAATATGGTGTGACCCACCCAATTCTGGCCGACATCAGCGAGAGTCAGTCCCCCATGCTGCAGGGCGGCTTTCCGACCTTGCCATTGCTCGACCGCGAGCTGCGCATCGTCTCACTCGACAACTGGCCGTTTGACGCCAACAGCATTGAGCAGCTGGCCATTGACACGGCTCCTGAAGAGTAGGTCTAGACGCTCATTGGGCCGATAAGGCTACCGGCGATGAACTGCTTAATGAGCGCATCGTCGCTGGTCTCGAAGTGCTCGGGCGTCCCTTCGTCGTACACGACGCCTTCGTATAGCATGACCATCTTGTCGGCAATGTGCATGACCGCGCGAATGTCGTGCGAGATGATGACACTCGTCAAGCCGGGCTTCGCCTTGTGAGTCGTCACAATCAGCTCGTCCATTGCCGCCGAGAGAATTGGGTCGAGGCCCGTTGTAGGCTCGTCATACAACAGGAACTCGGGGTCACGGGCCAAGGCGCGCGCGAGCCCTACCCGCTTCTTCATGCCACCTGACAGCTCACTTGGCATGCGCGTCTCAGTACCGGACAGTCCCACCAAGCCCAACAGGTCCGTCACCTTCGCCTTCATCTCGCGGTTGCTCATGCGGGTGTGCTCGCGCAGCGGAAAACAGATGTTGTCGAACACGTTCATGGAGTCGAACAAGGCGGCGTGCTGAAACACAATGCCGAAGCGGTCGCGAACCTTTCGCAGCCGACGGTCCCCCATGCTCGTCAGCTCGTCCTTGCCGACCCAGATGTTGCCCTTGTCACATCGCAGCAGGCCCATGACATGCTTCATCGTCACCGACTTTCCGGTGCCGCTGCGCCCGATAATTACGGTGATTTTCCCACGAGGAATAATGAGGTCCAAGCCCTTCAATACCTTGAAGTCTCCGAAAGCCTTGTGCACGTCTGAGTAGACGATGGCACCCGGTTCTCCGGTGACCGGGTCTTCCGCTTCGGCCTGGGGGTCGTCGGGGGGGGCAGACCGTTGGCTCATTCAAGCACCCATGCGATGAAGTAGTTGGCGGTCAAGATCAGAACGGAGGCGACGACGACCGAAGAGGTCGTGGCCTGACCAACGCCACGTGCGCCGCCCTTGGTGTAAAAGCCCTTGTAGCAGGCGACAGTTCCAATGATGGTGCCGAAGATAAGACCCTTGAAGATGCCGCCAGCGAAGTCGTCGAAGTCGACCCAGTCGAGCAGTCGCACCATGAAGGCCGGCTCGCTCTGACCGAGCAGCTTCACACAGACCGCCCACGCCCCAACGATACCGACCAAGTCGAAGATGGCGGTGAGCATGGGGGTGACAATCATGGCCGCAATGAGTCGCGGCTTGATGAGGTAGTTGATGGGGTCGGTGGCCATGGCGTCTAGTGCGTCGATCTGCTCGGAGACGCGCATGGACCCGATCTCTGCGGCAATGGCTGACCCCGCACGACCCGCAACGAGAAGGCCGGTCAGCGTAGGTCCTAGCTCCCGAGTCAGCGCGACCCCTACCGTTCCCCCCACCATGCTCTCTGCGCCAAACAGCGAGAAGGCGCGGAACGACTGCAGCGCGAACACAGCACCCGTGAAGAACCCAGCAAGCACGATGATGGGCAGTGACTGAATGCCAATGAACTCCATCTGCTGGATGATGAGACGCAGGCGAAACGGACGAATGAAGACGTTGCTCAGTCCCCCCCACAGGATGCGCACGCCACGCCCCAGCTCCTCGATTGGCCCAAGGATGAGCCGCCCTATCCACTCTACGATGCGCGTAATCACAGCATTTCCCAGGTGCGGGGCACGCGAGCGGTCAGTCCGGTGAGCACTTCGTAGGAGATGGTGCCCGCTAAGTCTGCTAGCTCCGTCACGTCAATGCGGGCGTCTCCTTGAGCACCAATCAGCACAACAGGGGTGCCCTCTTCAACATTGCCTTGGATGTCTGTGACGTCGACCATTGTCAGGTCCATGCACACTCTTCCGCGAATCGGTGCGCGCTGGCCATGGACGAGAACGTGCGCTCGTCCGCCCAGCACACGTGGGTAGCCGTCGGCATAACCAATCGGCAAGACCGCGAGCTGGGTTGGACGCTTGCTAGTCCACGTTCCGGCGTACGAAACGGGCGTTCCGGCTGGAATGTGTTTGGTGAACAATACCTCCGTCCGCAGCGTCAGAGCGGCTTCAAGCGGCTCAAACGACGGTCCAGGTGCCGGCCCGTACAGCGCAATTCCTGGGCGAGCCATGTTGTAGCGGTGCTCGAATCCAAGGGTGCCAGCGGAGTTGTCGGCATGAACGAAGGTTGGCTTCCATCCACGAGCATGGACAGCTGCAATCGCTGTCTCGAAGCATTCCACCTGCTCTGCGGTGCGCTTGGGGCTCTCGTCTGCATGGGAAAAATGCGTAAGCAAGCCTTCAATATGTAGCGATGAGCATGCGCCAATCGCGTCAAGGAAGAGCGCCCACTCCGACGGCATCACGCCGAGGCGCCCCATGCCCGTGTCTATCTTGATGTGAATGGGCACGATTCGCTGTTGGCGTGCCGCCACTTCGTTTAGGCGAAGAGCTGTACCAACATCATAGATCACGTTCGTGAGCTCGTTCACGACCGAGGTTTCCATGCCCGTCCGTCCCGCCCCGCTCAACAGCAGGATGGGCTGGGCAATGCCGCTAGCGCGGAGCTCCAAGCCCTCTTCAACACTCGCCACACCAAACCACTCACATCCAGCCGCAGCGAGCGCCCGTGCGACCTGTGGGGCCCCATGACCGTACGCATCGGCCTTTAGCGCCGCGAGCATACGAGACCCCTGCCGGGCATGAGTCCGCAGTGTCGCAAAGTTGCGGCAGATAGCGTCGAGGTTGACCTCGGCTACGGTCGGTCGAAAGCGTGGCTGCATTAGATGCGGAACTGCAGTCCGCCGACAAAGTTCAGCGTGTTTCCCTGGTTCTCTGGCGGAGCGGGCGCGTTTACAGGGGCTGTACCCATACGTGCGGCATCTGCTCGGCTGCCGAGATGCATGGAGTAGCTGGCCTCTCCGAACAGACCAACGACGGGTCCGACATCGAACAAAATCCCGCCTGAGAACTGGGGTCCAAAGGTGGAGCCGCCGGGAGGGTCCGGGTAGGTCACGCCCACAGGCTCAATGATGTCGTACGGGTCGAATAGCCGCACCTCAGCGCCCACTCCAATGAAAGGCTTCACCGGTCCGAACGGCAGCGGGTACAAGCGCACACGGGGTTCTATGAAGAACTGCAAGGCGGTGACCGAGTCATCCCCCACCGAGCTGTCACCGTTGACGTCGGAATAGCCGCTCGTCAGGCCCTTCTGGCCGTACTGCAAGCCGAAGCCAGAGCCAATGTCAATCCAAGCGGTCGGTGCGTAGCCCACGTACAAGGCACCTCGGACGCCCTGCCCAACGACCGGTCCCTCTTGGAACCACTCAGACGCGTTCTGGCCGTCGAAGGCAACGGCGACGCGCACATCGGCAGTCCGGCTCACATCTCCAATGCCGATTCCACCGCGCAGCTCCACGATGACGCGACCGGAGTGCGGCATGTTGCGGCGGTTCCACGTACGTGCCGGAGTCTCGGAGCGACGGAAGTGCCAACCCAGTCCCTCAACGTGCCGTGGCGAGAGCGTAGAGCCCTCCAACAGAACGTCCATCGGCGCACTCTCGTAGTCGCTCGGGGACAAGACGCCGGCGCGGGACGTTCGGTCTGGCGGGGGTGGCGGCATGGGGTCGACGATGGGGTTTTCGCGTGGCGTCGGCGTGACAACGACCGGGTCCGGCTCGCCAAAGAGCGGTCCCGTCGGTGCAAGGTCCGGCTCCACCCGAGGTGCTGCGGGCGGGTCTTCAACGGCTTCGAGAAGGTCAACGGCAGCCATCAACTGGTCCGCCGGTGCGGGGCCAAGCAGCGACAACATCTCGTCGACCATAATGACCACTTCACTCACAATGGCGTCTTCGTCGCCACCTTCCACAATGAAGTCTCGTGTGTCGACAGGACGGCTGTCGCCCTGTTCGTAGGCTGCAACATACACTGTCAGCACACCATCGGCCGTGCGTGCAACCCGTCCTACAACCGCTGCGCGTGCGGGAAGCTGCTGGAGCGCTGCGAACGGGCATCCAGGCAGGTCCGCACAGGACATGATGCTGTCGCCCACAACCGGCGACGCCGCCTGATTGCCGAGCACAATGTGCCCTTGTTGACGTAGGCCTTCAATGACCTTGCCTTGCAGCAAGAAGGCAAGTCCGAACTCGGTTGTGCTGCCCGGAGTAAAGTCAGGAACCAACAGGGGTTCACCCGCATGTGCAGCCGGAATCGCCACAGCGACGGCCGACGCAGCGAAGACCGCAGCAGCGAGGGAGGAGGACAGCCAGGACCAGTTTGAAGTACGCATGCAGCGGGTTTACCCCGTAGACGGGCCTAACGTCGATGACGTCGGTTACTTCGCGCCCACCTTTGGGAGATACGATGACTCGATGGGTTCCTCTAGCAGTGGGCTGGCTCGCGCTGTTGACGGCCTCTACGGCCTCTGCCCAAGCACCAAGCGACGGCTGGCGGGTGCTTGAGACCGACCACGCGCGCATCACCTATCCGGTGAGTGCCGAGGCCTTTGCGAGCGAGGTTGCCACCGAGTTCGAGTCGATCCGGGCCAATGTGATCGACGAGGTGGGCTACGCGCCGCCACAGACCTTCACCATCTTGATTCGCGACCCGGTGTCGGACTCCAACGGCATGGCCATTCCCTTCCAGCGCCGTCCGAAGCTTGAACTTTGGGTCACCCCGCCAGACGCCAGCTCGGCGATTGGTCACTATGACACTTGGAGCCGCTTGCTTGTGGTGCATGAGATGGCTCACCAAGTGCATCTGTTGCGTCCCACACGAAACGGTTTTGAAGGTATCTTTCAGGGTGTCTCTGGCATTGGGCCAGTCGCCTGGAAGAGCCCACGTTGGGTCGCGGAGGGCTACGCCACCGTGGTCGAGGGGCGACTCACCGGTTTTGGGCGTCCGAACGGCGACTATCGGGCGCTCTTTCTACGCACCCTGGCCCGTGAAGGCCGCTTTCCAACCTACGGGGAGCTCGATGGCTCACGGCGGTACGCTGGCGGCGCCTACGCATACCTGGTGGGCAGCGACTTCCTAGAGTGGCTCGAAGAACGGGAAGGTCGCGGCAGCTTGCGCGACCTGTGGGCGCGCATGTCGTCTCGAAGCATTCGGACCTTTGATGAAGCGTTTGAGGGCGTGTTCAACGACACCCCGCAGGTTCTGTACGCCCTGTACACGGCACAGATGACGCGCGACGCGGTGACGCTGTCCGAGCAGATGCCCGCAGCGAACGACCCGTGGGCAGCGCTGTCGGGTGCTGTAGGCCAGGTCGATGTCGATATTGACGCGGGCCGGGCGACTGCCGTTGTTGTGAAGAACCGGCGCGCCAAGCTGGTGGTCTGGGAACTTGCTGAAGACGAAGACGCAGGAACCAAGTGGCAAGAGCGCATCACCGCGATGCTGGAAGCCGACCCCGAAGACGTCGCGCCGGACCAGCCCACGTCTTTCCCGCCTGAGCGCGTAGCTACCCGCAGCCGTCGCCTGGCAAGACCGAGCGCCCCCCGCTTCATGGCAGACGGGCGGGTCCTGTTCAGCGGCTACCAAGCCGACGCAACCGGACGCATCCGTCCTGACCTGTACGTCTGGAATCCAGACACCGGGCGTGAGCGACGACTGACGCGTGGTCTCGACCTGTTTGAGGCTGCTCCCGAGCCATCCGGAACCTCCGTCGTAGCCCTACAAGGTCGCTATGGAACCACACAAGTAGTGCGCGTTGACCTGGACAGCGGCGCGGTCACCCAGCTCACCGATTCCCAAGGCAGCGCAGTCGTCAAGTCGCCAGCACTGTCCCCAGATGGACTGCAGGTTGCCTACGCCGCACACCGCGGAGATGGCTGGAACGTGGAGGTCCTGACCATCGCCAACGGTGAGGTTCGGGTGCTGTCCATGCCGGAACAGACCACAGCGTTCGCACCGAGCTTCAGCCCAGATGGTGGTTCTGTACTCGCTACAGTGGCGCGAGCGGGCTTGTGGGAAGCGTGGCGCTTGCCGCTTGCAGACGGTGAACCCGAGCTCCTCGCTTCTCCCCAGGGCGGGGCGCTCGGCCCTATCGCCACCGGAGACGGCGACCTGCTCTACACGAGTCTGGCATCCGATGGCTACAACATCCATCGCGTGCCGCTCGCAGTTCAAGAGGAGGTGCCACAGCCACCCGCTACTTTGGTCACCCGTTCCATCCCACCGAGCGACGTTCCCGTCACCGAGCGGGCCCCGTTGCCCACGGCGAGACGCTACGGACTCGGCCGGTTTAGTGTACGTCCAGTCATTGGCGGTGCCATTGGTGCGGGTACCTCAACGGCTGTGGTCGGTGGCAGCATTGGCGACCTCATCGACCGTCACCAGCTGTTGGTCATGGGTGGACTGCGTGATGAGAACGGAATTGACGCACTCTCAGCCCACTACCAAACCCGTGCGATTCCCTTGGTGGATGTTGATCTGCACGGAACCTTCATGCGTGAGGTCTTGGTGGACACCCGAATGGACCGCGTCGGCGGGCAGCTGGGAGTGAGCCATACCGAGCGCTTGCCCGCGGGTATCTGGGGATTGTCGCTCGATGGACTCATTGACACCAGCCTCGGAGACGACACCACCGGACTGCGTGTCGCTGCGAACGCACGCGCTTTCCTGTCCGTCGTTGGACGAAAGCGCGGCGCTCTGGGGCTTGCACTTCATGTCCAGCGTGACCTCGGACAGACCGGCGGCGAGAGCTGGAGCCGGTTCCAAGCCGGCGGAACAGTGCACTGGGGGCGCGAATTTCAGCTGGCATTGACCGGCGAACGCGGACTGTCCACCACCACCGCCGCTATCGACCGCTACCGGCTTGGCGGCGTTCAGACCGGGCTGCTCCCGTCCGCAATGCAGGCCAACCGCGTATTCTCGGGGCTCTTTGCACCCACCGCAAAAGATGGTCAGCAGTTCGCGATGCTCCGCCTTGAAGCCCGCACGTTCATCACGCCCTTTGCCGAGCAGTTCTGGGTCTGGGACGACGACATGAGCGACAGCGCCTCGACCGCTGTGGGCCTCAAGGTGCGTCGACAATTCGACGGCAACCCGTTGATTGGCTTCCCGAATGGAGAATTCGTCGGCGGCATCGGATGTCGTCTTCGAACCGCCGGAAACGGCTGGGACGACGACCCCTGCCAGGAGGTCTCCGACTACGCTGGCTGGGTTGGATTCGACTGGACACCATGATCTAAGCGCCCCCGGCGTTGCCGCTTTTTGCGGGAGCGTTAATGGGGCGCCGCCGAGCCGGAGTAGCTCAGTTGGTAGAGCAGCTGATTCGTAATCAGCAGGTCGTCAGTTCAAGTCTGATCTTCGGCTCCATCTTGAAAGGCCCGTCAGTGAAAGCTGGCGGGTTTTTTGGTTGTCGGTCCAATGAAACACAAGGCATCCGACTCGCGAATCTGTCAGGCCTTGGGCTTTGGCTTGGCCCGCAAGCGCTTACGCAGAACGTCGATCAGCGCACTCGCAGTCCCTCCGCGTCCGCCACTGAGCTCCGCATACGACGCGACCTCAACCAACCCACACGCCTGGGCCTCCGTCAGCTCCACCTTCGTCGCCAGATCAGCAACCCACTTCAGCTGCTTGTCACTCGGCGCCGACGCCTTCGGATGGGCCTTCAGCGCCTCAATCAGTGCCGACGCTTCGGACCGCGTGGTCACCTCTTCCATCGCTTCGAGCTCGCCCCACGCCGCCGCTTCAGCAACCGTCAGGCCTACCTTCTCGAGCAATCGTCCCAAGTACCCGGTCTGGCGCTCACTCGGAGCCGGCTCAATGCCCGCGTCGCGCAACTCCTGGATTCGCTCAGCTGCTTGTTCGAACGACAGCCCGTCGAACTCGTCGATACCGCTGTCGTCAGAGTTGGCCGCGAGGGCTGAGAGCAGTGCCTGCTGCTTTGGCGTCACCCCACCCGACTTCTTCAGCTTTTGCGCACCCTCATGGGCCGCTCGGAATGGCTCAAGGAACCCGTCCCATGTGTCAACGCCGGACGCCTGACCAGCGGCGACATCGTCGAGTCCAAGCTCCAGTGCAGCGGTGTAGGTGACGGAGAACACGGCTTCGTCGTTCGGTAGTTGGTACAGGGGGGCTACTTGAAGCCACAGGGCCCGCCCCGCCAAGGTCGTTGCCAGCGCCGACGCCTCCTCCACGAGGAATTGGTGGCTGAGCAGCTTCTCCATGGTTGAGGCGTAGGTCGATGGCCGGCCGATGCCCGCCTCTTTCATGGAGCGGACCAATGTGTGTTGCCGGAACCGTGGCGGCGGCTGGGTCTGCCCCTCCCGAAGCTCGGGGTTCGGCGTGTCCTCGACGGGCGGCGATAGGGACAGCTCGGCGCCAACGGCAATGGCCACGGGGACATCGTCATACGGCTTTTCGACCGTCGCGAATGCGGCGCGCCAGCCAAGGAATGTGTACCAACCCACACTGCCGGTGAGTGGTACCGATGTCCCAGGCGCAGCTGCAGTCACCGACAAGCTCGCACGCTCTGCCGGGGCCATCTGCGACGCCAACGTGCGGGCGCGAATAAGCGAGTACAGACGCTGGGCCTGACCGTCGACACCTTCAACGTTGATCACATCCAGTCGGGTGGGCCGGATGGCCTCATGGGCGTCCTGAACGTTCGCGCCTGCCTTACCGCTCACCCCAGCGCCCAGGTGGTCCTCGCTCCACGTGGCCGCGATGACCTTCCGGGCTTCAGCTACGGCACTGTCAGCGATACGGGTCGAGTCGGTGCGTAGGTAGGTAATGTGACCGCCCTCGTACAGCGCTGAGGCCGACGCCATCGTGCTCTTAGGACTCCATCCCCACCGGCTTCCTGCCGCCTGAAGCAGGGCATCCGTGGTGAACGGCGCCTTCGGTTTGTCTTTGCGGTCACGACGAACCACATCTGTGACGGTGACCGCCTGAGTGGCAACAATCGCAGCATGCACAGAGGTGGCCAGGACGCTGTCTGACGTGCGGGTTGCGACGTACTTGTCGTGCTCGTCGACCCAGCGGGCCGGGTCGTTCTTTTCGTGGAACCGGGCGGACAGGGACAGCCCTTCCGTGAGGGCGCGCACCTCAAAGTACGTGACCGGTACATGCGCCTCACGCTCCAGCTCGCGCTCAACAACGAATCCAAGCGTTGGCGTCTGAACACGTCCCATCGCCGCCTTCCGGTCAATGAGTCCACGGGCCATCTTCGACCCGCGAAAGCCCACGAGGCGGTCAACGAACGTACGGACGAGAGCAGCGTCCACCAAGTCCTGGTCCACCTCCCGGGGATTGGCGATGGCCTCACGAATAGCGGTGGGCGTCACCTCCTGGAACGTCACCCGCACCGTCGGTACATCGGCCAGCTCAGTCGCAAGATGCCAGGCGATACGCTCGCCTTCCCGGTCGGGGTCAGACGCCAGGTAGACCCGTTCGATGTGCTTGTCGGCGATGGTCTTGCGAATCTTCGCCATGGATTTCTCGCCGCGTTCGGTGAGGAACCACTTCGGCTTCGGCAGCTCGCCCGGGCGGTGGGACCAGTATGCCTTGCGTGCCTCTTTGGGGTCGTGGTCGCGGGTGGGCAGCTCGCAGATGTGCCCACCCGTTGCGAGCACCTCCCACTCGGGGCCAAGGGCCTTGCCTATGGTCTTGGCCTTGGCACCGGACTCTACGATTAGCAGGTTCATGGGGTCTCCGTTGGGGTGGGCGTATCCGGGTGGGATGGTGATGCCTTGACTGACCGGCTCGGTGAGACGCCAATGGACCGCCACCCAAAGGAGTCGACGGCCGACAGGAGTCACGGCCGCTCACTCCGCTAGCGAACATCTACTCGATGTGATGGAATGCCCATGTCACTAGCCGACGGGCCCATTGCCCATGCGACTGGAACCAGGCAGTAAAGCGACACATGGCGCGCCCCTACCAATCCCAATTCTCACGCTCTCTGCTCCGCAAGATGATGCGCAAAGGGCCCTAGACGAACACGGCGATTCATCTGCGCGCACAAGTCCCATGTTGGATCTGTGGCAGAATAACCTCCACCCGGATGTCCGCGACACAGGCACAGCACTGGCGCATGCCGGCCTGCCTCTGCACAAATACGCGCAAGCGTTGAACAGCTCTCAGTGCTTCGCGATGAACCTGTTCTTACCGTTCATCGCCGGTAACGCGGCGCCGCTGGCGTCTTTCCTCTCCGAGCGACTCGGTCGGACCGTAGACGTCCAAGGTATTGACCTTGAGTACTATGGAAGTGGCGACATCCTCTGCGAAATCGCCGGACACCAGCCCACCGGTGACGAGAAGCTCACGGCGGCCGATGTCGTCATCCACGTCACGGACAAGAGCGGTCAACAGGGGCTCGTTGTCGTTGAGGTCAAGCTGAGTGAGTTGGGCTTCACCCACTGTGGAGGCATCAACAGCCGCGGCAACCGCGACCGCGCCGCATGCGATTCCCGTGAGCTGATGTTCCGGTCACCTGAGCGTTGCTACCTGAACCGCCCCTATCGAGCACAACGTGACCGCAGATACTGGACGATTTTTGCCCAATCCCACGGCGACCTCGCGACGGCATTCCCAGGTGCAATGACCCCAGGATGCCCATTTGCGACCGAGTGGCAACAGCCCATGCGAAACCACGCGCTGTGTTTGGGTCACCTTCATGCCGACCGCGCGACGTTCTGGATGCTCGCCCTGGTCCACCACGATGACAATCCGGATGTGGCCGGCCCTTGGGACGCCTACCGAGACGCAACTATCGACAAGCAGCACATCCAGCGCTGGCCAGCATCCTCGCTGATCGGGTGCATTGCGCAAGCGCTTCCAGTGAGCTCGCCGCCGATACACACCTGGCTACAACAGCGCTATTTCCTTGAGGATTCCCCATGACTGACTCGTTCGATGCTCAGGTTTGCAAGCCCGTCCGTGCTCATCTTGGACGTCCCGTTCGACTGCCTTCCGTTGGAGAATGGAGCCAAGAGAGTGAACGCGGAACACCCGTCCTGCGCCTACGGCTGCACGCCGAGGAACTGGGCCACAATCTCCAGACGAATCGCGCAGCGGCACCCTTCTTCCTGATGTGCTTCGCCTACTGGTATGGCCGGGTCACAGACAGTGAACCAAGAATCCACGTCGACATCCTTGGGGACCCACCCACGAAGACCGGCGCACTCCGCCACTACCGTCGGGCGTGGATTGCTCTAGAAGCCATGGAAACTGCGCTGGGGTCCAGACTCACCATCACAGGTGCGCCAAAGCGACGGTGGCCCGACCGGCCATACCTGAATGCCCCCATTGTTGAGCGAAGCACATCCGCAGCTCACACGACCGGCGCTGAGCATCAGGTTGAGGTCGCGTTGACGCGAGACGGCAAGCACGCCGCCGAGTTCACTGACCTCTTCGCGCCGATCACGAACTTCCGACGTCAGCTTCCGCTGGGCCTGTTCGACGGCAAGGTGTCCGCCCACGCGCACTGGACGCCGGGAGGCAACGCACAGGCCGACCTATGGAGTACATCACCCAACGAAAGCGTGTTCCACCTCTTTGAGCTCAAGGTTGGCAACAACGCCATGGTCGGCGTCATTCCAGAGTTGCTCAACTACCTGTGGATTCTGCATCGCGTACGGGTTGGATTTCCCGACGGACGGTCCATCTTAGGAGGCGGCCCAGGCGCTGATGCTGCCCGCAAGGCGTCCCGGCTGAGCGGTTGGATTGTGTGTCCCCGAGTTCACCCACTGCTCCTCTCAGGCACGGCCACCCCGCTTGAGTGGATTGCGTCTGGCCTGGCTGAACACATGGATCTTGGCATTGTGTTCTTTGATGATGGTGGTGAGAAGACCATGTTCAAGGCGTGGCATGGTGAGGGTGGGTGGCGTTCTTCTTTGGTGTAGGTGGGTGGAATGCGGAGGTGGTGACGGTCATGGTTGGGCCGAAACAGTCCTCGTCACTTCCCAGCACGGGTCCACTGGTGCGGCGCGAAACTTCAGCTACACCAGCGGATACCCGCCGCAGGCTTCGAGAAATTCGTAGGTGCCGTTGAAGAAATCTTGGTCACGAGTAGCATCCAGCCCAGACTGATCACCGTGTGGGACGAAAACGACCATTCCCTTCCGAGCTCGGGTGAGGAGGACCCGGTAGCTGTTCATGGACACCTCAAGGGCTTTATCGTTTTGCCAATTCGCACCACTGATGCGGAAAGCCGACCATTCATCGCCCAAGCGCCGGAGGTCTCCTCCCCAGCACACCAGGGCATAGTCAAGCTCGAGTCCCTGAATTTGGAACTGGTTCTGAACCGTTTCCAGCATGTTGGACGACCGGATGTCACCAGTCGGCGCTAGCATCCAATCGGCGATGTCTGGCTTCATTCCTACGTGGAGGCCATCCGCAATGAGCCTACGGGCCTGAGCGGACGCGATGACCCCGGCGCGTTCGACTCCCACCCGGCGTGAGCGAACCCAAGCGCGCGCGGCTTGCAGGTCTCGGGTGATCCAGACAGTGTGGCCTTCCTGGTGAAGGGTGCCTGCGAGTTCGACAGCGCGGTTGCGATTGCCCTCCAACACCGCGTCAGTCCAGCGTTCCAGCCCCTTGTTTCGGTAGAAGCGCAGGGAGTGGCCGAGATGGCCTCCACGCATAAGGTGGCCCTGGCTTCCCAGTGATTCGGTGTCAGCGTCGAGTTGGCGTAGCGTCTCGCGCCCTGCAGCAACCGCCCAACCCCTACGCTTTGCCGCCTCGAGCCAAGCCATTCCGCCTCGCTCTCCCCGGTTTATAGCCTGGTTCTGTCCAAGTAGACCAACGACCACAATACCGTCGTCATAAGACTCTTCGAGAGACTGAAGAATGAGGTCGGCTTCGTGGTCGGCCAGGCGAGACCCAGCCACCATTCTCCCCTTCTCGTAGGTCCTTTGGGCCTCGTCGAAGATGACCACCCGGCCATCCGCGGCCTTGCTTGTCGAGCCACGTTTGCCGAGAAAGCGATGAGCCTTCACGATTTTGAAGGTGGTCATGTCGATGAGCTGTTTGCCCTGCTCACTCGCGTACCCGGAAGGAATGTTGAGAGTTCTTCGAGAGTGGGCACGCTTGTAGGATGTCGTTAGGGCCCGGTGCAGCACGTCTACCAGGGGGGCGTTTCCGGTAACAAAGACGGCGTCGGCTCGGTATCGACTATCAAAGGCAAGGTTCAGTCCCACCAACGTCTTTCCCGCGCCAGGTGCGCCGGACATTAGGACCACTAGACGCTGTTTGGACCTCTGTGCGTTATCGATCAGCGTGGCGATTTCAGAGGTGCAGGAAGCGATCTCCTGTGCGGGAGCTTGGTGCTCGGCGATTGCACTGACGTCGTGCTGTCCGTACAGAGAAATGGCTGCATCGATGATCGTGGAGGACGGCGCGAATCGGGAGTCGAGCCACGCTGGCGCCGATACTCTTGAACGACCCCGCCTCAGGTTGAGGGCATCCTGAAGAGTTGTACCGAGAGTTGTGGCATCGCACTCCGCTGGTTCCACGACAATGCTGTCCCAAGGCTCACGCAAGAAGACCGGACGCGGAGCAACGCTGCGACTTGCGCGGCCTTCTGTAAGGCACAACACGGGTGCGAGGACGAGCCGGTTTTGTTCACATGAACGACGGGTGACCTCGTGAAATTCAACGAGATTAACGCAGTAGTTCGTGACCTGATCCCGGTCGGACTGACCGAGTTTTGACCTCTTAAACTCCACAACGACGAGGAGTCCAGGTGCGAGAAGCACGCAATCAAGCCGCAGTCCGCGTCGCTTGAGGTCGTACTCCAAAAACACGTGGTGGAAGTCAGCGAGACCTTCCGCGGCAAGCACATTTCGGAGCATGGACAGGTTGTCTGCTGCCCTTGCCGAGAACTCTGTTTGAAGGATCTGGAGACTGGACGACCATTCCTGCGACTGCTCGGGTTCTACGTGCCATCCTTGGCTGACTGCAGAAGCTGCAAGCACCCGGACTACATCATTCACGTCGTGGCCTACGAAGTCACTTCGGCTGGCCGAATACCAAGCGGTCGAGTCTGAACTGTATGTCACGGTCGTCCCAGTTTAGGTCAGGGGTGGAACCCTACCCCAATGCAGCTTTGAGATTCGCTCGTTCAGGTACTCAGTGACAGCGATTCTCTGATTCACAACAGAGTTTCCCTTGTTGGGTGCGGCGACCACTCATGCTTACATTGATGGAGTGCCGTCCAAGTCCTGACTGCTATTAGGCCCGTAGTCTGGCTCTCCAAAGGGCTTTCGGTTCTTGATCGCCCATTTCTGTAGAATCGCAGAAACAAGACCAACATGGACTGCGTTCCCAAGCGCCTTGAAGGCCTTCACTCGATCATGCATCGGTGACTCACCGATGGGCAGGTGCCATCGGCGCGGGAACCCCTGTAGTTGGAGCCCCTCCGAAATAGTAAGATGCCTGTACCCTTTAAGAGTACCTGCGTGGGACACGATGGGGACCTGTGTTGTGGTCATGGCCACAAGTGCTGGGATCTGGCCGTATGGCCGAGCTCGGAGTCCAGACGGCCTACACTGAAGAACTTTGCCTGCCAAAGTTATCTCTGAAAAGCGGCAGTTCCACTCCAGCTTTTGAAATGATGCTGGGAGCAAGAACAGTCGCTCAAGCCAGTCTCGAACTTCCTCGGGTGACACGACACGAGACACAATCAGCGCGCTCCAGAGCCCCCGTGCCCATTTGCGGTTTTGACTGACGAATCGCCACTTCCATCTTGGCCATTTGGCGCGCCGTGCGTACTGCGGCGCTTGTTCCATGAACTCATACGGGTGAGCTCCACCAGGTCTTGCCCAGGTTCGAGCCGGAATCGGGAGGACAACCCCGAGAGATTGGTATTCGGCTAGCAACTCGTCCCGGGTCCCAAAGAAGTCCGGCAACTCGGTGCGGCTAGCAGGTGGGAATTCCGTCGAATCCTGGGGGGGCGAGTTGGGATACGCGTGAAAAGGGTCCAGTTCCCAGCCCCAGATAGGAAAGGAAGGAAGAGGAATCAACGATGCCTCATCTTCTCTTCGCACCTCCTCATGCGCGCTGATCCAGCTCAACAATTCCTCCCAAATCTCAATGCATGCCTTCTGCTGGTGCGACAGCTTCGTCGTTGCGGAGGGGCCCGTGCCATCCAAGATACTGTCGAGTCGGTCGGATGACATCCCGGCGGCGACCTGCGCCTTGTCACTTCTCCGTATCGGGAGTGGGAACGGTGAATCCGATATAGACCCAGCAGAGTTCTTCAGTTGACCTACGACAAAGAATCTTTCTCTGTGGTGTGGCTCGCCAATGTGGTGCGGCGACAGCAACCCTGAACCGCCTGACTTCACATGGGATGTCCAGGCGAGAGAATAACCAACGTCTTCCAGTGAGCGGCGAATGGTCTCCCACGTTCTGCCCCGATCATGGGCTTCGAGGTTTCCAACATTTTCCAGAAGGATGTACTTGGGCCGTCGAGCACGCAGGATTGTGAGAATGGCACCGAAGACGGTGCCTCGCGAGTCTCCAAATCCGAGTTGAGAACCGGACTTTGAGAACGGTTGGCACGGGAAACCCGCACAAAGCAAGTCATGTTCGGGGACCAGGGGGGTTCCATCGGCGTAGGAACGTAAGTCCTCGCCAGATGCGTCCAAAAGGTCGTTGACGTCTCCGTGAATCCTTCGGAGTCGCCCGTAGACATCGAAGAGGTCGCCGAACTTGTCGTCCTGAGCCGCTGACGCATGGTGTTTCGCATAAGCATGAGAGAGGCCGGAGGCATGGAAGTTTCGAACGTATGTCTCGCGGAGTTCCGGATCGACTTCCGCTGCAAGTACACATTCAGCGGTCTCGCCGACAACTTGATGGATAGCGAGATGGAAGCCACCGATACCGGCGCACAAGTCGATGAAACGAAGAGAGGTCATGTTGGGCCCCTATCAATCCGGACAGTGTGTCGTCGCCCAGTGAGACAAATGTTCGTCGACGTAGGTGAGCGCTGGAGGTGCCCGTTCAGCAAAACTCCTTGCCGCCCAAGCCGACCTCGCGCGAGTCGCTGGAGTATACGTCGTTCATGATGATGAGAGGTCTGGCACATGGGTGAAAGCGTTTCGATTCGACCAGAGGTGTCGATTCTGTCGGTGCTCCGGCACTTGAACTACGACTGGTGGTTCGCTTTGGCAGAGTTCGTTGACAACGCACTTGCAAGCTTCGCGGCGAACCGGGACGTACTCGCGACCGAGGGGTGTGAGCGGCTGGAGGTGTTCATAGAGCGAACAGGGCCGGACCAAATCAAAATCCGCGACAACGCCGCTGGCATTCGTCGAAACGACCTAGACCGAGCACTCAAGGCGGCTGCAGTGCCGCCTGACCGGACCGGACTCTCAGAGTTCGGAATGGGTATGAAGTCCGCTGCTTGTTGGTGTGGACGACGGTGGTCGCTTCACACAAGCGCTCTCGGAGAGACGAGCGGGTATTCTGTCGAAATGGACGTCCAACGCATCGTCGACGAAGCCCGTGACACGGTTGAAGTGGAAGTCCAGGATACCGACGCTCGGGCCCATTTCACCGTGATTACTGTTTCTGACGTGGACGCCATGCCAATGGGCCGCACGGTTGGCAAGATTCGAGACCATCTTCGGGACATCTATCGCCATTTCCTTCGCGACGGTATCCTGCAACTGACTGTGTTTGGCGATGAGCTTGAATACCAGACCCCCGAAATCCTTCACGCTCCGTGCGTAGTCCCCGGCCACGAAACGAAGAACTCTGTACCCTGGAAAGCGGAGGTCGACCTCTCACTGCCTGATGGCCGCCAGGTCACTGGCTGGGTGGCAATACGGAATACCGGTTCGCAGTCCGAAGCTGGATTATCACTGTTTCGTCGAAACCGAGTTGTTATGGGCAGTTACGACACGAAGTATCGGCCGCAGACGATTTTTGGGTCCAGGAATAGTTACCGGTCGCAGCGATTATTTGGAGAATTGCACCTACACGGATTTGAGGCCACCCACACGAAAGACGGCATTAGGTGGGGTGGTGCCGAAACCGAATTGCTGGAGCACCTTAAGAAATTGCTTTCTGCGAAGGACTTTCCACTGCTACGACAGGCGGACGAGTACCGTGCCCGTGCAAGCAAGGAACAGATAAAGGCAGCAACTGACAAGGCAATTCAACGTCAGGGCACTTCACTGCGCCGAACATTGCCGGCCAGCGTCGACTGCGTTTCTCGCGCTCCAGTGGTGGCGGAGCCGTCGTCATCTAGTTTGCCGAAAGCCGACCTTCTCAGTGAACGAACGCTGACGTTCCTAGCCAATGAAGTCGAGTGGACGGTAACGGTCCAGACGCTCGATGATCCGTCCTACCAAGACCTTTTCGAAGTAGGAATATCCAAGTCCGAAGGGCCAAGCAGCCGTTCGGTAACCATCCGCATAGCGATGCTGCACCCATTCGTCGTGCAGTGGGCCGACACAGACGTCGACAAACTGGAACTACTCATCCGCATGGTCGTAGCTTTCGGCGTGGCGGAGGAACTGGCGGTGAGTTCCGGCGGTAGCGCCTCAGCAATGCGGCGCCGTTTTAACGAGTTGGTACGTTCCGGTCTCGAGCTGGCGTAGGAGTTGGGCATGAAGAAACGCGAGCAGACAGGGTCCGCCACTCTCAAGAAATCCAATTTGTCAGCAGGCGTGAAATGGCAGCCTGTTCTTGGTGCGGAAGCCAGCCTGTTGGCCGAAAATCAGTCCCTCCCGCCTGCAGAGATAAGCCGAATCCAGTCGTCCGCTGCTCGCGTCCTTGGAAGCTGCGTCTGTCCAACGGACCTACCATTGGTACCCACCAACGTGGGGCTCATAGTCGGACATGTGCAGAGCGGAAAGACTGCCAACTTCATCACCATGATGGCGATGGCCAGGGACAATCACTTCCCACTTATTGTGCTCCTCGCAGGGTCGTCGGTGAATCTCGTCAAGCAGACGCGGAACAGGATCGGTTCCGAGCGCGGAGGTATTGGGACCGACACACGCGGTGACCGACAGTGGCTACACATTCCCTTTGACGTCAAGGACACTGCAAACAACGCTGCCGCTACCAGAACTCGACTCAATAACCATCTGAGAGACTGGTTGGATGATGACGTTGATAACGACGACAGAAAGACCATCTTGATTACCGTGATGAAGCATCACGCTCATTTAGCTGGACTCGCGGATGCTTTGTCTGGGTGCAATTGTCTGACAAGACTCGCTACTCTTGTAATCGACGATGAGGCCGACCAGATCAGTCTGAACACGAAGGTCAGGCAAGATGAAGAGAGCACGAACTACCGCGAGATTGCTCGACTACGGGATGCTTTAGCTATCCATAGCTATTTGCAGGTGACCGCAACCCCACAAGCTCCCCTACTGGTACATTTGGAGGACGTCCTCTCTCCAGATTTCGTGAAAGTCCTTCAGCCCGGCGATGGCTATGCAGGCGGTAAGACATTCTACCCAGGCGGCGCATCGTCACCATTGCTCGTCGATATACCGGAAGATGAACAGTATATTGAGGACGAATTACCCGTGGAGCCTCCGCAGTCCCTCAAGGCCGCCCTCGCACATTTCTTTGTGACGGCAGCCATTTGGAAGTGCACTAATGGTAGTTCTGGTAACTGCTCGATGATGGTTCATCCCGACCGTAAAACAAACGTGCATCGACATTACCATAGGTGGATCCGTCAAATCCGCGCCAATTGGGAAGACCTACTTGGACGAACGTCCGAGCCGGACTACCCAGATTTGGTCCAGTTGCTCAAGAGTTCTTATCTCGGCATCAGCCGAACATGGCATCATTCAGAGGGGGCGATGAAGAGCATTCCGGAGTTCAATGAGGTGTTGCGGCGGCTTCCACGGCAGATGCGGAAGACACAATTGACACTGGTGAATGCGAGTTCCGGACAGACGCCGCAAATCGATTGGAAGCAGGAGCAATGTCATATCTTGGTCGGTGGACTGGCTCTCGATCGAGGCTTCACGGTCGAGGGACTGATGGTTAGCTACATGCCCAGGTCTCTCGGAGTCGGCAATGCGGACACACTCCAACAAAGGGCTCGGTTCTTTGGCTACAAGAAATCCTACCTCGGCCTTTGTCGGCTGTGGCTACCAGCAGGCGTTGCTCATGCCTTTCGAAACTATGTCGTCCACGAAGAACAAATGCGGAAGCACCTTTTAGAGCTGGAGCAGAAAGGCAAGCCGCTCTCCGAATGGAAACGGGCGCTTGTGTTGGACCCATCTTTGAAGCTGACCCGAAGTTCTGTAATAGGCCTGTCGCTATCCAGGGCCAATCTGCGTCGATCTGATTGGATCAGTATCGAGCATCTCGGGTTGAGTCTATCTGATACGAAACAGTTGATGGGACGGCACATCTCCGAGGTGAGCGACCGGTTGGAGGCATTTGCCAGGGAACTGATAGAAACGGGCCGGCTTGCCAACCTCCAGCCTCCTCCCAGCGGTGGTCCTACGGCGAGACACCAGTGTTGTCAGGTTTCCGCGGAGGAACTGCTCGAGCTCACCACATCGCTCCGCTTCGTTTCTGTCGGCGATACCGATAGGATGCTCGCGGCTCAACTGTCATTGCGTGCAGCCATTGAGACCACCGGCGTAGAATTGTCGAACTTCCCGTGCGACGTTTTGCTCATGGGCCCTGGATTCGACCCAAATGCCGCGATTAGGAATCGGACACAAAGGAAATCGGGGGGAATCACCCTCCAACAGGGCGAATCTGGGAGTGGCGGCGGATACGTTGGCGATAAGGCCTACAAGAGTGCGGACCTGGCAGGACAACTTCCAACACTGCAATTACACCGGCTCATCGTTACCGTGGAAGGAGAAGACGGAGCCAGAGCGTGCGGAGAGGTGTGGTCCTGCTCGCTTTACTTGCCGAAGGAAATGCGTGCGAACTGGCACCTGGGATCAGACTGATGCATCCGTTCTATGAACTGACTGCACCAGCAACCGGCGACTCGGTGTCCTTCTCGGTCGCACGCTGGCCGAGTTCGACTGCCCACTGGGTGGGCCGAGATGCCGAGGGCAGGCCAGCGATTCTGTTGGAGGTGGACGCATCCGGCTTCGGCGACGCACCTCCCGTAGCTCTGCGCAACCTCCGAATTGATCACGCGGTGGAAGTCAAAGTCCAGCATGCAGATGTTGGGACCGTCGCGGGACGCATGACGGTCGTGCGATGTCTCAGCAACTCGGAGCAGTTGACCAAATACTTCCTGGACATCGCGGACCGATTGGTATCGAGGCTTGGCGACGTACCGACGCCAGCGGACATTCTTTCTGCGGTGCGACATTTGCAGGCGTTGTTTCTCCCAATGCGCCAGCCCGCCGCCATCACCGTGCAGGGGTTGTGGGCAGAGTTGCTGGTGATTGCAGAATCGCGTTCTCCCAAGCGCATGCTGAGGTGCTGGCGAGTAACAGACACCGACCGATACGATTTTAACGACGGACAACTAAGGCTGGAGGTCAAGAGTTGCTCGACCTCTTTGCGGGCGCACATATTCTCGCAACGTCAGATGGAACTCGTGCCGAGTGCTCAGACGATGGTAGCGTCTCTGCTGATAGAGGAGACTGCTGCGGGCACGTCTTTAGAGGCGTTGTACGAAAGAGTGCTCGCCTTCGGCCAGCTTTGCGGTCAGGACGAGCGGGTCCAAGTCGCTGTAGCCCGACTACTGGGTGAGTCGCGGGCCGCCGCGATGAGCTCGTGCTACGACCAAGAGTTGGCGATGGCGTCTCTTCGCTTCTACAAACAAGAAGACTTGCCAAGATTGCCCGGTCCGATTCCCGACGCGATTGACTCCATTCAGTTCCGCATCTTGATGGACCGCGTACCCCACGTTTTATCGAAAGAGATGGTGGCGTTGGGTGGTCTGTTCGAGTCGTCGGTGCCGAGCGCATGAAGCTGTCGACGCCTTAATGGCCAACGACAATTAGAACTCCCCACCGACGACAACTAGAACTCCCCACCTGAG
>OJBS01000055.1_pt1 | contig 77992 bp, 67 predicted proteins | sample 1590941 | NCBI WGS metagenome assembly OJBS01 (sample SAMN05416785, study PRJEB24817) | seawater metagenome | isolation source: Sea water | place: Canada:Atlantic | collected 2013-11 | reverse complement strand
GCAGACACCCCCGGCAACCTCTGGACCTACGGCATGAGCGACGAGGAGTAGCGTTCAACAGCTCGCCCCCTCACCAACGACTAGCCCCTACTCCTCGCCTACATCCCAGCTCTCAGCAATTTCTGCATGCGCACGCAACACGCGCGTGGCGAACTGCGCACTGGGGGTCACCGTGTCTTCGTAGTGGTCACCGTCGCCTTCCAGAGACAACAACGACACGTCCAAGTTCACGTCTGGCTCGGGGATGATGTACGACAGGTAGTTGTCCGCCATACTGATGGCAGCGACGTACGGCGTGTCGTGGTGCGACAGAATCGGTGGAAGCTGCTCATCGGACAGGCGGTATGGGACGGCGTGCATGCGCAGGCAGTCACAGCCGTCGATAGAGCCAGTGGTTTCCCGGCAGTCCGCGTAGTCGACGGTGTCACACTCGCGACGGTGCTGAACGAAGTACCGCGCGCCTGCATCCTGTCCACGCGCCGTGGTCGTGCCGACCTCTTCCATCCAGCGCGGGTCATCTTCTGGAAGTCCCCACGCCAGCTCGGGAAGAAGCTCGCCAGGAACCGCCGAAAATCCGACCGGGCCGACTTGAATACGGAAGGTCCGAGTGGTCAGGCACGGGTTGTCATCTGACGCTTCCGGACAGCGGTCACGGTCTTCGACCAAGTCGGTGAACGACGTCTCGAAGACGTCATTGGGACCGAGCAGCTTGTAGGCGATGTTGGAGATAGGAATATCCATCTCGGCCACGCCCACCCGGATGGGGTCGGCGGTCATAGGCTCGCCGTCTTCTTCAAGAATCGCAATCGCGCTCTCTGCAATGGCGTAGCCGTGGCTGCGCACAAAATCCCAGCTCACGTGGTCGGCCCAAACGGGCTCGCGAACACCGTCCGCAAACACAGCGTCGTCACCGACGTCTTTGCCAAAGCACGCCTCGTCCGTCGAGTCTGCAACACCGGCGTCATCACACACACGCCAGACGTGCTCACCGGCTTCGTTGACCAGAGGCATGTCACCGCCCAGAGCTGACTGCATGCCACCCAGGCACTCGGGCAAGTGAAGAGCCACGCCACCCAGCTCTGCCTCCAAGACCTCGCGTGTAGCCCCCACCCAGTCGCTGCTGATGCTGTTGTTGTTGCTGCCGCGAACTTCTGGATGTCCAGACCAGTTCGTCAGCGTGAACACGGGCTCTGCGGTCTGTGCGTGAACGCCACGGATGACCAGCAGCTGGTCGCTCACCACCACCGGGTCGCGCCCGTCGTGAACGAGGCCATGCTGAATCCTGTCCGGGCTGTGTCCGCCCCAGTCGCTGCCGTTGAACAACGGGCTGACGTCACGCAGGTTCTTGGCGCCAACGGTCAAGTCGACGGGCACCATGTTCGCTGCGGCATCGCGAACAACCTGCTCGAGCGCGCTGGCCACGAAGGCCTGGTAGTTGCGGTCCAAGCCACTTGTTGGTGCGGCAATATTGTACGGGTTTCCCCACAAACCCATGGTGTCTGGACCTTGGTGGTTGTGCGAGGAGGATACGAGCAAGCGGTCTTTGTCGAACCCGTCTGCGACCAACAGGTCGCGCGCTTCATGAATGCGCGGGAACATCAAGCCCACAAAATCCAGCGCCACAAACGCCTGGTACTCGCCGTTGTGGGCAAAGATCAGAGCGCGGGCGTACACCGGGTCCCGAACATCCAATGCGGGACGGAGCGGGCCGAAGCCGCCAATCCACACCGGCTCGAAGATGCCGTTTCCGTTCACATCATCAAACGGCTCATTGCAGCCCGTACGAGACGCAGTGGGGTCGTCAAGACACCCGTCAAAGCTGTTGTCTCCGTTGAGGTCCGTGAAGGTCTCTACGATGGTCGGGGTCATGTCGATGACCGCAACTCCCGCGTAGGTGACGTCGTCCATCAACAAGGGCATGCCCAGGACCTGCTCAATCTCGGTGTCTTCCTCTCCATTGCAGCCCACAAGAGCCAACATGACCAGGACACAACGGAACATCAGCGGCACCCCTGCTGAACATCCGTACACACGCCATCACAGTACTGCTCGACTTCACCGGTTGCGAGGAAGTGAATGATCTGTTGATGGACGGCCGGATGACGACGGGGACACTCATGGGTGTCGGTATCGGAGTTGGGCGGCGTGTTGGTAAGCGGCGCGTCCTCAACGTCTGTGTACTCCCACTCCACGATGGCCGAGCCTACAAACGGGGCCGTGCGTTCCTCTACACCAAAGATTGGCTGAGTCTGCGGGGCCACGGTGCTGGCACCGTACATCCGCCCTTGCATTTGGCCAGCAACAGTCGAGACCTGAGAATCACCGAGTGCGTTCTGAATGAGAATCTGCTTGGCGGGGTACCCAGCGGGGACATCGCGGTTCATCTCGTAGCCCCAACCCACGTTCTCACCAGCATCCCACAGCATCTGGTAGTGCTGAATCAACAAGCCAATCTCGCGGTGGTCGCTGTACTTGCTCTTGAAGATGGTGAAGAAGAGGTCGAAGTCTCCTGATCTGTGAGTCAGGAAAGAGTATGGACCACCCGTCACGCCGAACACCGCGCGTTCGATATCCGGGGACATCCCTACATACGCGCCGCCCAAGATACCGCCTTGGGAAACCCCGTAGTAGCCGAAGTTGTCCGGGTCGATGGTCGGTACCAACGTCCCGTCAACGTCGATGTGGGTGGCAGGGTCGAGCGCCAGCTGCCCGCGAGCTAGACGAAGCACGGCCATGTACTCGGCGAAGCCTTGAAAGGTCCCTTCGGGAAGCACGCTGAAGTTGGAGCCGTTGCCGGCAACTGCGGCGGCAAGTGCTGTAGAATCCTGCGTTTCCATGCCGGTCCAGTTGCTGGCAATGACGACAAACTCGCCAATATCAGTAAACTCCCGCATCCAGCCGTACCCGGTCTCTTCGTGGTCCCCGAAGAACCCGTGGCCGTACTGCAGAAGCTGGCTGGAGCCGGGATTTGCTACGACGGAACACGGAATCCGAAACGTCCAATCGACATCCGTGGTGCCGTTGCGCATGGGGTTGCCGTCCGCATCACGGGCAAGGCCTTGGGCACCCGAGTCCGCCGTACGGTACAGCGGAAAGTCAACGATTCGGCCCTTCACAACGCGTCCGCTGTTGCCTGTACTGCAGTCACCATTCTCAACGTCATCGATGGTGTAGTCCATGCCCGCTTCAATAAACGACAGGGCGTCATCTCGAATCCAGAGCATGTCTCCCAGCGAGTTGTCGCGACTGGCTGTGGTGAAGTCCCAGGCAAGCTGAAGGTCCGACTTGTTCAGACCATCAATGGTCAGGAACGGGAAAATCTGGGTGTCGTAGTGGTCCCGACGCCGCTCGACATCACCATCTTGGGTCAGGGTCCCATCGCGAACCGCACGGAAGTTGGTGCTCACATCGACAGGGCCACCGGTCGTCTTCTCAAGTCCCTGAATGCCCACTACGTAGCGGGTTCCCCACTCGAGACGGTCGATGGGACGGAGCATCAGGAGTTGCTCGCCCAGGTCGTCTGTACTGAGGTCAAGCTCCACAAAGTGTGGGACGCGCTCACCCGTGACGGTGTTGATGATGACTGTCTTTGCGTCTGCCGCTGAATAGGTCGTGACATCCGCCAGCTCGATGACGCCGTCCAACGAGACATCTTCAAAGTAGGTCAGCAGAGCGGAGCTGATGGAGAACCCGTCATGACGATTCCACAGAGTCGGGTCAAAGGCGACGTCATCTACGTTGTCAGGGAGAATCGACTCAGCGAAGTTCACGCGCAAGCCGGTCGCAGTACTGTCGTCAGCCACCGTGTAGTGGTCAGACGGGTACGGCAGCGCACACAGGGCGTTGTCCATAGGGTCACAGCCCGTTGGCGCGTCAGGTTGGCCCACCTGTTCCCGCTCACATCCAACAGACAACAACGACAAACACACAGTTAGCGCAAAACGACCCACAACACTCTCCAGCTTCAAGCAGGCGAGCATAACCGGGCCTTGCAATGGCCTCTGCCAAAACTTGACCGCCAAACACCGCTGGAGTCGCTTGCGTTGCTACTCAGTGCAGGCGTGTGCCGGACCGACTCTAGGAGTCGTCGTCGAGCAAGTCGTCTGAGTCGAGCTCACCGACGGTCGGAAGAGTGGCCAGAAAGGTGTCCAACTCGTCATTGTCCACGTTCAGAATGGCTGCCGCGACACGAACGTGCACCAGCTCGTAGGCATCCGCTTGGTCATCTGCCAAGGCCGCATCAACGCACATGGTGAGCAGCTCGTGCTTGTCTGCCATGGGCAGTCGCGCGGGCAAGGCCAGCAGCGCCGCTCGCCGAGCTTCATCAAACAAGGCAGTCAGCATGCCGCCGTCATCACAAAAGCCCTCGGCCTCCATGATGCTGATTGGAAAGAGCAGATCCATGTACCGTTTTTCGCCGTCGGTAATGTCCCCATCCGCAGTGACAACGGTCTCTACGAGGTGGTGGGCCAACGCCAGCTTGAGCTGGTGATCATCAAAACTGGACATGCGCCCTCCGAGACGGGCTCCCTAGCGTTGCTACGCCGCATGTACAATCCCCCCGTACCTTGGAGACCCAGATGGCCATGAACTCTACCCGCCGTAAGCTCGCTATTGCTACCTGGGATGCACCCCGCGAAGGCAATATCTACGGGAAGCTCACCGTCGATGCTGAAGCATTGATGGATTACATCCAAGATAAGCGAGAGGCCACCGGCAAGCGCGTCACCGTCACGACCGTCGTTGGTCTGGCCGTCGCACGTGCCCTTGCAAAGTCTCCCGGTCTCAACGGCTACATTCGCTTTGGCAGCTTTCATGAGCACAAGACCGTGGACATTACGTTCCTGGTTGCCTTGGAAGAAGGTGCTGATCTGGCCAAAGCAACCGTTCGCGACGCCGGTCCTATGAGTCTTGTCGACATGACCGACTCGTTGATGACGCGCGCCGCTAGGCTGCGCGCCGGCAAGGACGACGACTTCAACAAGGCCAAGGGCACCATAAAGCTACTGCCGACCTTTATTCTCAGGCCATTGGTGCGCTTCACAGGGTGGATGGCGTCGTCCATGGGCTGGTCGATTCCAGCCCTAGGCGTCGAGCCTTTTGCCTTCGGTAGCGCCATCATCACCAGTATCGGCATGTTTGGTCTCGACGAGGGCTTCGCCCCGCCAACTCCCTTCGCACGCGTTCCCGTGTACGTCTTGGTCGGTGCGGTCCGGCAACGCCCCACGGTCCACAACGGCGAAATCGTCGCTCGTCGCCAGCTGACCATCACAGCCACCGTTGACCACCGCTTCATGGATGGCTTTCAGGGCGGCACGCTGGCCAAGACCATTCGTCACCTGCTCGAACATCCATGGGAAATTGACGGAGACGAAGCACCGGTCGGTGAGGCACTCGCAACGCCAGCAAACGCGTAAACCACGCGAACGACGGCGCAAAAGCGTGGTCAACCCAAGTCTGAATCGGTTGCGGGGAGCCGTTGCACTGGGCACCTTGTGGACCGATTGACTCTAGGGAGCCCCAATGACCCGCTTTGCCCCACTGCTCGTTCTCGTCCTCCCCGCTGCTGCCTTGGCATCGCCACCCACAGTTGGCGGCCTTGAAGGCAGAGAGGGTGGACAAGCACCCGAATCGAGCGAAGACCAACGCCTCGACGCGCCCACCCAGACCGACCAAGTACGCATCATCAACGGCGAAGCGGCGGCCTCAACGGACTTTCCCGAGACCGGAATGCTGTTGTTCGACGGTGAGCTCGACTTTGGTGGATTTGGTGGTGGCCCAACGCGCTCCCCCATCTGCAGCAGCACGCTCATCGCTCCAGACGTCGTCTTGTTGGCGGCCCACTGTATCGACCCCGCCGCTCTGACTTTCGGTATTGGTGAGGTCATCGATGCGACTTGGTACTGGTCGCGTTCAGCAGACCTGTCCGGCCTGTCTGACCCAAGCGGAGCCATCCAGCCGCTTCCAGAAGATGCGCTGATCGCGACAGAGGTCGTGTTCCACCCGGACTGGGTCATCGAGGAGTTGGCCCTGGGCCTCGGCGAGAACAAGGACATCGCGCTGATGTTCTTGGCCGAGCCCGTGCTGGACGTCGACTACGCCTACCTGCCCACACCCGATGAAATCGCGCAGATCACCCTAGACGCTGACGTGACCATTGTGGGTTGGGGCCAGCAGACAGCCACCGACCAGTTTTCGCAGCCCCCTCCCGGCACCATCTACATCAAGCAACAAGCCGTCTCCCACATCAGTGACTTGGCAGACTACGAGTTCAAGGTGGGCGAGTTGGAGACGGACGCACGCAAGTGCCACGGAGACAGTGGTGGCCCCAGTTTCTTGGAGATGGAAGACCAAGACCAGCCGTTCACCCGTCGTCTCATTGGCGTGACCTCTCACGCCTACGACGACACCGACTGCTTCGAGACCGGTGGCGTTGACACCCGCGTGGACTTCTACGCCGCCTGGATTGACGAAGAAATGCGGTCACGCTGTGAAGACGAGACCCGCGCATGGTGTGGAGAGGGCCCCGAGGACCACGGCGTTCTCCTTCCTCCCACCTGGCAAGACCTCGAGGGCAAGAAGTTCCTCGGCTGCTCGTGCAGTACAGGCGCGACACCAGCCGGCATGACCTTCTGGGGCCTCGGCCTCGCAGCGCTCATTGGCCTGCGCCGTCGTAAGTAGCTTGTGAACCCCCTCTACGTGTTCATCGGCGGCGGCCTCGGCTCTGTGCTTCGGTGGGGAGTCGGCCAGTGGCTGGACCCCGTCGGAACACTCGCGGTGAACCTGATTGGGAGCGCGGTTCTCGCATTCCTCGCACATCCAGACATGGGCATTGTTGGGCCGTGGAAGCTCGCCCTGTGCGTAGGATTGATGGGCGGATTTACGACGTATTCGACGTTCAACCTTGAAGTGCTCAAGGCCCTCCAAGAGGGAAATGGCCAGAGAGCCATCGCGCTGATGCTCATGACGGTGCTGGGCGCGCTTGTTGCGGGAGCTCTCGGCTGGAGTCTTGCAGGTAGAGTTGCCGGATGATTCTCGCGTGGCTCATTGTCGGGTGCAGTACCCCCGAACCACCGCCACCCTCCGTCCTGCTCATCACCGTCGACACAACGCGGGCAGATGCCCTCGGAATCTACGGCGCCTCACCGTCTCCAAGCCCCACCATAGACGCCTTAGGAGAACGTGGATGGGTGGTCGACGAGGTTCAGACCACTGTGCCTCTGACGTTACCGGCACACGCGTCGCTCATGACAGGCCAGTGGCCTGACCAACACAGCGTGCGCGACAACCTGGGCTTTGTCCTGCCGGATGCGCAGGTAACCCTTGCCGAAACCTTCCAGACGGCCGGCTACGACACCGCCGCATTCGTGTCCGCCGTGGTCCTGGACGCAAGCTTCGGTCTCGACCAGGGATTCGCCACCTACAACGATGGTTTCGACCTGACTACGGCTGGAACGGACGGCATTGGGGTGACGCAACACCTTGGCGAAGACGTGGCCCAGCGCGCTGCCGCCTGGCTCACAACGCCTCGCGACCAGCCCTTCTTCGCGTGGGTTCACCTGTACGACCCGCACCGCCCACACCAAGCTCCCGAGCCGTACGCGTCACAGTTCGAGCCCTATGCGGCCGAGATTGCGTACGCAGACGCACAGATTGCAGCGCTAATCAGCGCGCTGGGCGACCGAGATGATGTCGTGGTCTCCGTGCTCAGCGACCACGGAGAAGGCAACGGCGACCACGGCGAGCTGACCCATGGACAGCTGACCTATCGCTCCACCATGCGCATTCCGTGGGTGGTGGCTGGACCGGGTGTGACCGCCCAGAGACTGCCGGGTCCGGCAAGCATCACCGACGTCGCCGGTACGCTGCTGACGCTCGCTGGACTACCGCCCATTGGCAACCAGACCACCGTTCATGCAACGTCCACGAGTCAATACGCTGAGTCGCTCTACCCACGGCTCAACCTCGGCCTGCACGACCTCGCCGTTGCCCAAGACGACACCTACCGCCTCATTGACGGCCGGTATGCAGAGCTCTTCGCATGGAACGACGACCCCGGTGAACTTCACAACTTGGCCGAGACACACCCGGCCGACGTCGCACGTCTGCGTCGAAGCCTCGCTGGGCACGACCGCTCCGTAGGCTCCACGACCATCGCCCCACAGATCGCCGCTGCCCTGGCCTCCCTTGGCTACATGGCCGGGTCTCCCGTCACGGACTCAGGCCCCCTGATGGACCCACGCGATGCACCCGACATGGCCACAGCTTTCGAAGACGTGGTGGTCCGTGCCCGCACGCGTCCTCCACAAGAAGGTGCCGTGCTGCTTCAGCAGTTCTTAGACGAGTATCCAGCTGTCGCCGGCGTACGACAGATGCTGGTGACCGCTCTGGAAGCTGCTGGAGACCCACAAGCTGCCATTGTTGCTCTTCAACCCCTCATTGACGCCCGGCCTGACGACCCGATGCTGCACGCACGCCACGCAGAGCTTGTCCTGTCTAGCGGAGACACCGCGGCAGCCATCGCACAGCTCGAACAGATTCGCACCGAGCACCCCGAACAGGTCGCTATCCGCGGCCTTCTTGCAGAGTTGTACCGGCGTGAGGGGCGGTGTGATGCCGCTGTGTCCGAGGCCGACGCAGGCCTGGCCCAGAGCGCAGAGTCATCGCGTCTGCTGTTGGTCAGAGGTGCGTGTAGACGGCAAGCCGGGCGGCTGGTCGAAGCGGAGGCGGACCTTCGCGCTGTCCTTCGACTCGACCCCGACAACGCCGACGTAAACCGTGTTCTCGGTCATGTCCTGGCAGACGCTGGCCGCTTCAGTGAAGCCGCTGAGGCGTTTGGGCAACAGCGCCGCCTGACACCGGAGCGCCCCGAGCTTCCTGCGCTCATCGGAGCCGCTCTGCATGCGGATGAACAGTGGCTCGCGGCCCTCACCCCCCTTGAGACCGCCTGTTCGGTACCGACAGATGCGGAGTCGCGGATTCTTCGCGCGGACGCACTCTTCAAGGCCACTGGCGAGAGCACACAAGCTTTCATTCTGCTCGCCGAAGCCAGACGTCTGACGCCCACCGATCGGCGAGTGGCCGAAGTTCACGCGTCCATCCTCCTGGCCCAAGGCGATACCCAGGGCGCGCTGCGAGTGCTGTCAGAGTACAAAGAGCACTGATCCAAGCGGATGCCCACGCACACATGTACAGTGCAATGGGGCCCGAAAGAGAGACCGACAGTGAGTGTCACTACGCGAGACAGTGCGGCGCGGTATGCTGCGCGCATGAAGACTCTCGTCATTTTCCTTCTTAGCGTTCTTGCCGCACAACCTGCGTTGGCACAGGAACAATCGACCGCTGAGAAGACTCAGATCGACGTCAGCGGTTGGCGCCGAGACAGCGATGCTCCAGCGGAAAATGACACCTCAACCCCAGAAACACTGGTGGCAGAGACCACGCCAGGGTTGCTCATTCCGTACGGCGACCAGCCTCCCGGACCGGAGTGCAGGCGCCAAATCGGCGCCGCAATGGGCATGGTCTTCCCCACGGACGGGTGGGATCTACTCGGAAGCGGCCCGGTCTTGACGGGCTCTCCACTGCTGTCATTGGTGTGTACACTCGGCGGCAAGATTCGCCCTTTCGGCGCCTTCACCACCGCACCGACCCAACGGCACTGGTACCGAGAGCTCGATGTAGCGGGCCTGTACATCATGCCGTCTTTTGGTCTAACGACCGGCCGTAAGTCCCTGCGCTACAGCATCTATACCGTCATGATGCCCCGACTCATCGGCATTGGCGGCTCCCTAGAGTTCCGCTTCAAGAACGGCGGGGCCCACTGGCTCAGCAACAACAGCAAGGGCCGTGGCAAGGGCATGGAGCTTCGTGCTCAAGTGCTCGACGGCGACCTCGTTCAGTACCAACTTCAGCTCCTCTACACCTTCGGAGTGAGTGGCTCGTGACTCGCAAGACCCTTCTCCCCTTTATCGCTCTGCTCTTGATTGGTGCCGACGGCCCCGACGACCCAGACGCTCCGACCACAGACTCGCCCGAGGGTGAGGTGCCGGTTGAGAGCGATGCACCGAGTGTCGACGAGCCCCAATCGGAACCGGTTGTGGAGGACACGCGTTCTCCTGGCGAAATCGCCCTGGCACAAGCCACGGAGCACCTGACGCAGCGCCGCTGGACAGAGGCGCTCACCATCGCCATTACTGGGGTGTCTGCCTATCCAGAGCAGGCCGAGTCGTTCCGACTCGTCTCACAGCTTGCGAGTGAACAAATCGCCCGAGGGCCAGCGTTCAACGCCCCCGGAGTCGTCGCTCCACAGCAGACCACACAAGCCCCGCCACCCGGCACCGACCCCTACGCTGGCTGGACAAGCGAGCGTCCCCTCGCCGTCCCAGCCGAAGGCGGTGAGCCGGCCCAACCCACGGACAGCTACGGAAGCTGGCGCTCGCAACGCTGGCGTGAGGACCGCGCACACCCCGCAGCGAATGACCCACGCGAGGGAATACTGGTTGGGTTCGACGCCGGTCTGAACAACGGCGTACGCGTGGAGTGGAAGGCCAAGGGCAGGACAGTGGACGGCGTCGGACTTCAAGCCGGCCTCGGAACCTGGATCTACAGCGGCATCTACCTGGCTCCAATGACCCAGATCTACGTAGACTTTCAGTCCCGTAGCGACTTCCAGTTCGAGACCTCGCTCGGTATCTTGTGGGCGAGCGGTTCTGCCTACCCACTCATTGGAATCGGCGGACAGTGGGACCCACCCAAGCCCATTCAGGTCAACGTTGGCGTAGACGTTGGCGTGGGTGTCTTCCCTGACGTCTCCGTTGGATTCCTCTGGTAGTTCGCGTGTTGAGCCGGTCCTGGGCTAGCCTCTGGACATGGACATACTTCCGCTCATCGCCGCTCTAGCGCCGGCCGAACAGCCACTGCTGGATTTCTGTTGGTCAAGACTGACGGACGAGCAGATGTACACCATCGCGACGCGGCCATGGATTGGCGATGCAGACGCCTACATGGCTGCAATGCGCGCCTTTCGCGACAACGGCCTGCCTGAAGACGACTCTGACTGGCATATCTACCCGTCCGAGGCCTTTGCAATCACGCGCTGGACCCACCTGACGGATGGGATTCCCCACAAGTCGTACGCCAACAGCTACACGCTGCGGGAATGGCACGGAATGCGCCTGACGGCCTGCGTCACACTCGCCTATGCAGATGTTCTCGAGTACTCGCAGTTCGACATTGCCAGCGGAGACACCGCAGTCTTCATCGCTGAGAGCGCCCTGTTTCTAGGCCCGGAGGCGACAGCCCTCGCCACAGCCTTCTTGGCCTGGGTTGTCCTGAAAATGGACTGGGAGTACGTGCACAACGACCACATCCGAAGGGTCTTGGCGCTGTTCTTCGTGGCTGTTCGCACCGAAGGCGTGTCGGAGACAACGCTTCACGCCTTGGTCGACTGCCTCGTTGGGGAAGACGTCCCACGTTCAGAAACGCCAGAGACATCGGACCTTCGGCTGAGTCGACTGGAAGACCATGACCAGCCAAGCAACGTGTCAGCCATGGCCATCATTGCCGCGCTCGTCGTCGCCCCTGACCTCAACGCCAGCTTGAAGAGCGCTGCATGTCGCCTCCACGCCGTGATGACCACGCAGCTCGAACCGCGACAGGCCACATAGAAAAGGCCCGCCGAGGAGCGAACTCCAGGGCGGGCCCATCGTCAACCTAAGCGACTAGTCGCCGAAGGTCGGCTGGGTCTGCGGCTGAACCGAAGGAGCGCCGAGAACGGCGTTGCGCGGGTTCACGTCGTAGAAGTGGACAGCTCCACCGTCGTCTAGAGCAACCGTGGCGCCATCTGGCGAAGCGGTGACTTCGACGGTGGCCGGAACTTCAACCTGGCCGTGAACGTCGCCATTGCCGCTGTTGAGAACAACAATCTCGGAGTTTCCTCCTGGCGTGGTGAAGGAGACAACCGTGAAGCGCTCCCAGCCCATGGCATCCAACGAGTCGACGGTGCCGTCAACGGTGACGGTCCAGTCGGTGACACCGTTGGCGTCGAGGCCGCGAATGTCCGAGCCATTGCTGTTGGCAATGACGAGAACCGAGGCGCCGTCGTCGTACGACATCAGGTCAGCGCCACGCTCGATCTCAAGGGTGGTGCCGTGGTCAACGCGGACAACGCTGCTTCCGTCTGCGACGAAGACGAAGTCGCTGCTACGAGTACTCTCGAGGCTCGCGCTCAAGCAATCCACGCCTGCGAGGCCAACGCTGGTCTCCGAGCCGTCTGCAAAGTGAACGGCACAACCGTCTGCACTTCCGGTCAGGGTTGCGACGCCGTCACGGGTGAATGCTGCGTCCAGGACGCTGCCTGGAGTGGACAGAGCGAAGGTCTCGCCCCAGTCGCTTACGCTCCAAACATCGCCGCCGCTTGTGACGAGGGCCTGAGCGCCGTCACCGTCGACAACGCGGTCGTCTGTACCAGGGAGGTCAACAAGGTCACCAAGGACACGGCCTTCAGCAATATCAAAGGAACAGGTCTGGTCCAGCATTCCTGCCACACCTTGGTCGTTCCAGTTGAACATTGCGACGCCGCGCGTCTGCGCTTCCATCGTACTTGTGAGATCGAACGTCACACCGTCGCTGCAAGCAGCGAACGGCAAAGCGGCCAACACAATCATCATCTTACGCATACTTGGCTCCTGACTGGGCCTAGACCCTACCTGATTGAACTTGCTTACGGGGAACAATTACTGCATCCCGACTGGGACATCGCTTACGACACATGACACGTCGGGAAGCGAACCCCTTTCTGATGTGGCAGGGGTCTGTTTTCCTTCTTTGCATCACTCGTGCCAAAGAACGACGATGCCGCCAGCGACGGCATCACCCCTACAGGCATGCCGAGAGTACCGGACAGATCACGTCATTCGTGTCTCGATCGATCAGCGTCTGTCTCATTCTCCATCGCAGCGAAGATCGAGAAGCTGATCACGTCGTAGCAGACATTGTTGACGCACCGCGCGAGGGGTATTAGAACGGCCGGGCTTCGGAACACTCATGTGAGCCGGTCAGCAAATGCCTGTTTAGCTCAGTTGGTTAGAGCAACGGACTGTTAATCCGTGTGTCGCCGGTTCGAATCCAGCAACGGGCGCCATTTTGAAAGGTCGCGATTCCCTCGGGAATCGCGGCCTTTTTCTTTGAACAGAAAGGACGCCACACCGTCGGCCCACAAACGCCGGCGTGTATTCAGCGGTGAAGGACACCGAAAGCGAGTTCGTTGGTCAACGACGCCTAGAATTCCCCGTCGTCGGGAGTTCTAATCGTCGTTAGCCATGCGTTTTGCGACGAAGCGATGAGGAGGGTCCGTTGAACTGACCGCATCCTCACCGCTTGTCCGACCGTGGTCTCTCAGTCCATTTCTTCTTCTTCGTCGTCGTGCTCTTCACAGTCGCCGTGGTCGGATTCTTCGCCCTCCTCATGCTCGTGCAAGTGGCACTCAAGGCCCTCGACGCAGTCGTCGTCGACTTCGCACTCGTCCCCGACTTCGCCGGGCGAGGAACAGGCTCCGAGAGCAAATAGGGTGGCCAAGGCCAACAGATGGATACGCTTCATGGAATTCTCCTAGGAATGGGTGGAGGTCACTCGACCTCAATGTTGAATGTCACTTCGATGTCGTTGCCACCGCCGATGCCGCCAAAGCCTTCGTCCGCGACGGCGTCTGCAAGCCCTTCAGTCTTGACCGTCTCGCCGTTCTCCTCCGGCATGTGGCGCAGGGTGACGGTCAGCTCTCCAGTGCCCCAGTCGACCGTGGTGATGGTGTTGGACAAGCCGACTGGCAGGCCGTTCTCGTCTTCATCTGCGTAGGCTTGGCGGATGATGGCGTCCGGGTTGTTTCCGACGGCTGGACCGCGCACAGCCGAGCCTGTGAAGAAGAACTGGTGGAAGTGGTCCTGTTCGTCGATGTCAGGCGTGACGTCCGATGCAGGGTCTTCCAGTTCGTTCCAGATTTCCACGTCAAGCGTGTACTCTTGCGCGTCGTGATGGTCGTGGTCAGAGGCGTCGGGAAGCAGGATGTCGTCGACGACCGGGTTGCCATCATTCTCCGGGTCGTTCCACTCAAACGACAATGTGTCGCCGCCGCCAGATGGGGTGAAGTTGAGGATGACGGTGGTGGCAAGGCCGTGGTTGTCATCGTCGCAGTGCAGTTCGTCGTCGTGGTAGTGGCAGCCATCCGGCGCTTCAACGTCCGAGCAGGCAGTAGTGAAGAGAAGGCCCAATGGGGCCAATCGAGTGATCCATTTCATGTCGGCAATCCTGAGTGTGCAATCAAAAGGGGACGCCGACGCGAACCCGGATGTTGCGTCCAGGTTGGTCGGCATAATATCGGAGTAAGCTCGTGTAATCTCGGTAGGATGTGTTCAGAAGGTTGTGAACATCCACCCCAAGTCGCACCGGGGTCCGCGACCCGAGCTCGGTCTCGACGGACAGCCCAAACAGCGCGTAGGCAGGTGGTGCGGGAGCAAAGTCCGCGTGGTCATCCGTGCGTGTCTGACGCGCGACAAGTTCTGTGGTGGCACGAACCTGAGTGTCGTGAAGCACACCAACGGTCGGCAGGCGACCGACCACGGAGGCGGTGAGATGGTCCGGTGGCGTGCCGATCAGGTGGGTTTGGGTCTGGCGGTCCTGCGCGCGAACGGCTGCGAAACGCAAATCGACGCCGAGTGACTGCTCGGGCGCCACCGACACCGTTCCGTCGACTCCGTACACCATCGCTTGCACAGCCTGGTAGGTAAACCGAGGCCATGTACCGCGAATCGTGACGTCAAATCGTGGGGCTCCAGACACATTCAGGTCGGGCGAGAAGTAGATGTAGTCGTCAACGACCTGCCCGTAGGCAGACACCTCCGCCTTGACCCAGGGGTGACGCACTCCAGTCGTGAGCGACGCGCCCCAGGCTGTTTCAACCGCCAGATCAGGGCTGCCGAGCGCGTATACGGGAAACGAAGGCGCACTCCCAATCAGGTACAGCTCGTCAACGTTGGGGAATCGGCTCGCGCGTGACAGGTCTAGTTTGACGTCCAATAGGTTCGGCACAATGTGCGCAAGGGCACCCAGTGACACCGAGCCGGCCGAGTACGCGGCTGGACATCGGGCGTGGGCCGGTGAAACCTCACAGGTGGACTCGTCGAGGGTGCCACGCTGAACGTGGCGGTGGAAGTCGTCGTCTCCGACAAACGCAACACGGGACAGTCCGTCAAGACGGGCCCCCGCTTCCACGTCAATGCGACGCAGCGACAATCGTTCATACGCAAACACCCCGCCACCGAACGACCGGTAGTTGGGCAGCAACGCGTAACCCCTGTACACGTTTTCTTGAAAGGTACCCTGCACACCAACCCCGCCATCGAGCTCGCCAAACGGTAAGGAGACAGCCAAGTGCCGGTAGAGCGCGTCGACCGAGTGGGTGCGCAGGGTGAAATCGTACTGTGGGCCGCTGATGCCTTCACGCACCGAGTCGAACTCTTGGCGGTGATTGAGCTGGAAGGCGTAGGTGAGGTCTAGAGTGCCCCACTCGCCAATCAGGTCCGCATTTACAAGGACCATGTCGTGGGTCACGTCCTGATACGGACGGTCGATGTCATAGGTCGAAGACCACAAGTCTGCCGTGGCCGGTTGTTCGGCGTTCAGCTGTGCGGCAAAGTCGGTTGGGGTACCGTTTTGAACACCGTAGAACACGCCCGCTGTAAACGCATGGTGAGTCCATGAGGCGCGCACTTGACCCGCGTCCCAGGTGTAGCCAAGGGTCGCTCCCAGGTTGTAGGTGCGCGACGCGGTGTTTCCTAGAACGTAGTCGGGCGCGGACCGGTTGGCGCCGACTCCTACGTTAGCGGACACACGTGCCGAAAGCCGAGGGGCAGCGGCCGGTACGACATCGACGCGCGCCGCAAGGTAGGGACGTCGGCCGTTCGTCTCAAAGCTGGCTCGGGTGACGCCCCCCACGCCCACCTCGCTACGCAGCGGAGGAGGCTGAACCAAGATGACTCCGCCGATGGCGTCTGGACCGTAGCGGGCACCAGCCGCGCCGCGAATGACACTGATCTGCCCTGCGGAAAAGGGGTCGACCTCGGTGGCGTGGTCTGGGCCCCACTTCTGACTCTCGTGACGCACACCGTCGTTCAGCACGAGCAGACGTCGCTCTTGGTGCCCGCGAATAATCGGCTTGGCAGCGTCAGCGGTGCCCCCTGCTGTACGAACCCCGGCGATACCGGCCAACGTGTCCGCAAGGTCGTCTCCCGAGCGTCGCTCAAGATCTACGGCATCCATCGTGGTGCGGGCTCGAATGTCTTCGACGTCTGGGTCATCCGCATGAACGGTGATCTCCAGAACATCGTCTTCTGCATCCTCTCCGGGGTCCGCCCAACAGGGTGTCGTCAGACACAAGGAGCAGGCGCACCCACACGCGCACGCAGCCATGAGTCCTCGGACTCGCGGGCGGAAGGTCGCGCAGCGTTGAATGGCTTTGGTAAGCAGAGGACACCTCGTCCCCGACTACTATTGCAGTCTATACTCTATAGCAACTCAGTTGCATTAAGTGATCTTAAGGTGAGTCCACACCGATCTGAACGCTTCTCTCATCCGACCATGACGCTTGGTCCAAGGTAGCCGTGACACGTACAATTACAGTCTCGCCGACTACGTCATTCGGGTCGTCGATGTCCAACACCACGCGGTCTCCTACACGCAGCCAGCCGGGGTCTGCGTCAAGCACGCTTCCCTCTTGCAGGGTGGCTTGTGTGATGAAGCTGACGCGCTCGCCATCAGACCGAACTGCGTCGTAGACCAGTGTGACACCACTTGGGTCTACCCCCTCCCCCTGAACAGCCAAGTCGATATGCCAGCCGCCTTGAATCCCGGCGACAAGCTCGACAGTGTCTCCATCACTGAGCCCGTCAAAGGATGTGGTGCCCGTGCCTAGCGTGATGCGTGGGGTTCCTGTGACGTTCCCGCTCGACACGGTCTGCGTGGGTTGGGGGACGTCCCGTTCGAAGTCATCGGAGCTGTTGTTTGTGTCTTGCCAAACCCCGTTGGTCTGGCGACGGTGGAGTGCCACGCCTGTGTAGGGACCATCCGCCCAGGCGAAACCAGCGTCGACGGCGTCCGGTAGGCGCTTGAAGGCTTCCGACTCTGCGTCCATGAGGGTATCGACCCCATCCAACACGGCGTCCAACGGTGCCGTTGGCAAGACGCCACTACGGAGTGCGCGTACTTCAGACAGAGGAGTATCGGCGTCGAGCAACACCACACTGGGGCCAAACACCGTGATCAGCCAGTCGAAGCCGCCGTTATAGACGACGGACTCTAAGTTGGGCACGGTTGGGTGGTCATCGTCGCGCTCGGAGTCAGCGACGTACGACTCGAACGCCGCCGCAGACAGGTCGACCTCCGAGAAGGGCCGATGGTTCGTGCCATCGTGCGCAATGACCACGGTCCCACCAGGCTCGACACGGGCGCCGTCCGGAATGCGCCACACCGTCGACATCACTACGTTGTCGGGTTGTTCGTTTCGAAAGCTATCGGGGAGCATGCCCGTGTTGATTTCGCCGGCCGCTCCATACACATCAGCGACGCGCAGACCACTCAGGTCAAGCGGGTCTTCCGTGGTGTTCACCAACTCAATGAACTGGTCAGAGAAGTAGTGGTCCGTCCCGCCCGATGGGGCAGCACCGGTGGTGTATAGCTGGGATATCAACAGATCTCCCTGCAATACGGCGCGAGCGGGTAGCGGCTCATCGGCCGAACAGCCCGCTATCAGCCAACCGAACAAGGCGAGTGTGTACCGCATCACGATGCCATTGCGACGCGTACGATACGCTCGGCCGCGCGACGAGCGCCCACAATATTGCGGGAGACCGGTCCCAGCTCCAGCTCGGCGAGTGGGCCCGTCACGAACACACGTGGGTGCCAGCGAAGGTGAGAATCGACGACCGGGTAGCCACAGGCGGCACACGGCAGCGCATGTGTCTGCACCAGCGCATCGACCAGAGCTCCACCCGGACGATGCGACTCAAAACCGGTGGCCAAGAGCACGGCGTCGAGCCCAATGCGGGTGTCCTTCATTTGCAGGTGCAATCCGTCGTCATCTTGGGTCGGGTAGGCCTCGGTGATGACGTGTTGCAGCGTACCGTCGTTGATGGCGCGCTTTACCGAACGGTACAGTTTGGGCGGAACGGAGCCTGCGTGACGTGCCGTGCGAATCAAGCGCCGACGCTTCGACAAATCGGTCACAGTGGCGAACCCGCGCATGTTCTTAGGGCCCACCCAGCCGGGGTCACTGTCGAATTGATGCTTACGGAACGGATGACGGGCGAGCAACGTGACCTGCCGCCCCTCACCAACCAATCGAAGAGCGGCTTGAACGGCTGAAATTCCACCACCAACCACGGCCACACGCTCGGGCCAGTCGCTAGGCTGCAGACTGAATCCCGGTTCGAACAGCTGCTTAACCATGGCTCCATCGGCTTTGAGCGCCGTGGCCCACTCTGGCCAGCGGGGTTGACTGGACGCACCCAGGGCCAACACCACGTGTCGAGCGGTCAGTGTGCGGCCCGACTCAAGGGTCACCGTGACCGTTTCGCAGTCGGGTTCAACGCCCACGACGCGGTCCTCAACATGCCGCTCGTTGAGTCCATACCGCTCGATGAGTTCGTCGCAATGCGCTTCAAAGAGTGCAACAGAGGGGCGAGCATACGGCGCTTCAAAGTCACCCTTTTGAGCACCTTTGCCTCTACGGTTGGCCCCGGAGAAGTCCATTAGGTCAAAGGAATTGAGCCCAAGGTGGTGCACCGATGGTGAGCGAAGATGGGTCATTCCGGTATTGCCAGTACACCGTCGCCAGGCGTCGAGCAGGCGCGGACCGGGATCAACTATGGTCACTTGGTTTGATGGAATACCCGCTTGGGCAATGAGGCGAATGGCAATGTGTACGCCGTGAATACCCCCGCCCACAACAAGCCACTCGATGGGTTCAGATGTGGTGCTCATACTGCTCCTGGGCATGTCTGGGTCGCGGCACAGGCTTGCAGGCCGGACTGTAGTTGCAATGGGTTGAGGCCTCGGCCAATGAAAACGATGCGCGTGAGGCGCTCGTCATCGCCCCAGTGTTGCCCCGGCTGAACGTCCAGTTGACTGCGTACCGCCTGGAAAACGAATCGCTCGTCGTGACCGTCCAGAGCCAGGATGCCTTTCATGCGCATCAGCTCCATGGAGCGGGTTCGGACCAACGCTCCCAACCACGCGTCCAACTTCACCGGGTCCAAGTGTCCGTCGACCTGCGCTACCACCGAGCCAACGTCCCGGTCGTGCGCGTGCGTAGACCGGGCAGGGATGCGTTCGATGTCGTGGTTGTTGAGGGACAAGACCGATTCGATGTCGATGCGGGCGTGGTCAACCTGTACCTGACTAGCGACAGGGTTGAGCTGGGTAAGCTCCGCCGCCAAGCCTTGTACATCCGAGGACGACGAGACCTTGTTCAACACGATGAGGTCGGCGTTTGCGAGTTGCTCCGTCCACGTGGGATTGGCGTTCCGGTCCAGCCGCGCATGACCGGCATCGACCACCGCAACGACACCATGCAGACGAAAATGACCTCGCATCCTTTCAATCACCCGCATGACCGGTCCTGGGTTGGCCAGACCTGACGTCTCGATGAGGACATGGTCGTATGCAAGACGTTCGTCGATGAGGCGTTCAAACAGTGCAACGAGGTCGTCGCGCACATCGCAACACACACAACCCTCATTGAGGCTGAAGACCGCAGCAGCGTTCGAGTCCACTAGTTCGTTGTCGACGCCCACCGTGCCGAACTCGTTCTCCACCACACAAAACCGTGTGTTTGGGGCACCAGTAACGATGTGGTTGAGCAACGTGGTCTTGCCTGCCCCTAGAAAGCCCGTGAGGAGCGTGACCGGCAGGGCCACAGCCATCAGCAGCACGCATTACGACAAATCCGCGATTGGCGGATGCTGGCAATATGGCTGAGAACCAAGATGCCCCCACCGGCGACCGCAAAGTACACGCCGCCTTCAAACAGCGACAGCGCCTCACCCATGCGTCCAGTGGCCAAGACCAACAGGCCGACGGCGAAGCCTGCAACCACCCACATGGCGTGATGGGTGCGGTAGCCAGCGATAGCGGCCATGGCGGCAAAACTGGCAGCCATGCTGAAGAAGAACCACTCAAGGGTGCCATGTGTCGCGTGGTCCATGCCAAACAATGTGATGACGGCGGGGGCGAGTGCAAGCGACAGGCAGTGCAGCGCGCACAGTGAACTTGCAGCGCCACCAAAACGGTCGAGCCAATCGGTGTTCATGTTGTCTCCAGGTCCCACAAAGTGGGCTGTGCAAGCGTGGACCACTCATCAGGAGTGACCAGCTCGTCATCGGTAAGTAGGCATTCAGCGAGAGCGCGGGCGGCTTGCGTGACGGCGCCCAAATGCCCAGACAGGATTAGGTCCTGGCAGCGGTCGCCGTAGGTCGTGTCCCACTGGCCTCGCTGTTTGAGCGTCATGACGGCCCCGGGGGGATGGCGCTCGTCAGGTACTGCAGCCAACCAAGTGCCCGCGTGGCGGACTGATATTCGAGAGCCGACCGAGTCGATGAAGCCCACCTCGGCGGGGCGAGACGCGTCCCAAAACGCACCAGTCAGGCGCCACAGGCCGGGCGGAAGGTCGCGCAGAAAGCTGAGCAGACGTCCGGGATGCATGGGCCGGTGCACCAGGAATCGACGGCGTTGTTGAGCGTACTCGGTATCCGCTGTGACCTGCTCTTGGGCACGTGAACGGGCATCGGACAGGGTGAACCAATGGCTTGGGGAGGGCACCTTCAGTGACGCGCTGCCATCCGTACTCACAGTGGCCGACGGGTTGAGCGCCGAGACGATGTCAATGGCCTGACGGGTCATGTCGTCGTCAGCGTCCGCGTGAACCACCACCTCATCGGCGAGCTCAATGCGTTCGACAAGTCCGGGGTTGGGCTGCGCCTGCACGCTATGCACAATGGCGGCGGACTCTGCCGCTACAACTAAACGCGAAACGTGTGCCACGTCTTGTAGGCGGCGATTGTGGGAGTCGGCCACAGTGAAGGTCTTGAGGAGCGGCTCAAGGTCGTCGTTCACGTTCAACACGACCACGGCGTGGTCGACTCCGTCCGTCTCAATGGCTCGGCGTAGCTTAGATGCGACGTCGGCGCGCACCGTGCAGCATCCACAGCCCTCCCCCCATCGCGCGAGGCGCGGGGTCGTATGCACCCAAGGAGTGAGCTGCCGACGGCGACGGGAGCGGTGTGTGCCTGGAACAACCACCAGCAACCCGGCCGGAACAGAGCGCGAGACACTACTTAGAAAGTAGGACACAGCAGATGTTGAGCTAGCGGAAACGATAGTAACGGGAACAGTCATGCCCACCACAGTAACTGATACTCAGTCGTTATTGCAAGTAAATCGCAACTGCATCTTACAGGCAATAACAACTGAAGTTCACCTTGCAGCCGAGGAGCGTTATGCTCATCGTCGGCGCGTAGTCGGCCGGAAAAGCCGTCCCAACCGCAGTTGGCCAGTGTTCGTGGGGGTCTGTGTGGCATCACATCTGGAAGACATTCGCGCAGAAGTACGCGAGGTCATTCGCGCAAAGGGGCTTCGCGCAACCAGTTCCCGCATCGACGTGCTGGTGGCACTGCACGAGGCAGCACGTCCAATGACCCACGAAGGGGTGATGGAGGCGCTACGAGGCGGCGTGTACGACAAGGCCTCTGTGTGGCGCATCTTGTCCGACCTCGCGGATGTCGACATTCTGCGCAGGATGGATCTTGGCGACCGGGTTTGGCGATACGAACTCAATGACAAGTGTCGCACCGTGAATGCAGACCACGGCCACTTCTTGTGCGAAGACTGCGGCGATGTCAGCTGCCTGCCGCCGGTACAGCTGCAAACGCCGGAAGGGAGTATTCCCACTGTGCTTGAGGGCGCCGAGTACCGGGTTCGCGCGATGGGGCGGTGTGCGGACTGCGTCAGCGCGGCTTGAGTGTGACACCGGTAGGCTCACCGTCTGCCCCATGAAGAACGCACCCACTCAACATGCGAGCCCAACACCATCCGGTTCATAGGCGTGATGTCTTCGGAGATGGTGGTGGTAGAGAACCGGTAGTTGACGCGTCGTAGGGCTGCAGGACGCGTTGCATCAATGGCAACTTCCATCGGCATCCAGCCTTCCAGCCCACCCGAAACGATGGGTCAGCCCACAGGGATGCTCCTAGGGGTTGAAGTCGAGCAAGAGATTGGCCTGAAACGCGGGGCTACTCAGCAATAGAAGCTAGCCACACCTCGACGCTCGGCGTCGTGAGCTACACCCGCCACGTCTCGGCGAAGTACGAACTAGCGAACGCCCCGCGAACGTCTGTATTTCCTGACCGCAACAGCCCGCCGTTCAGCTCTTGGCCGAGACCAAAAACCGTATTGCGCCTTGTCGTCACGAGTCATCTTGGCATGGGACTACTGGATGCCTCCGCGACTGCCGCTCGCACAACGGCATCTTTGGCCTCGAGGAACTTGCCCAGCGCAAGCGGTCCGGTCTGCAGTCCGCGGCAACGTCTCGGCCACTTGCACGGCGTGGTCGCAGAAGGGTCCAGGCAACGGCCTTGAGGAGGTCATAGGTGAACCACGCAAAATGAGTTCAGTCATCGAAACGGCCGTCCCCGAAGACAAGAGACAGCAGACGTTCGGTCGTGCTCTGAACGATAGTTCTGGTGGAACAAAACCGCGCTTTCATGCGCTTCGTCTCACTGCAACCACTGCCTTTGGATCCGTGTGTCGCCGGTTCGAATCCAGCAACGGGCGCCATTTTGAAAGGTCGCGATTCCCTCGGGAATCGCGGCCTTTTTCTTTGCGCATCGATCCAGCCCCACCGCCGTTTCGCAGCCCGAATTCAGAGACTCCCATGCTATAAAGAGTCCACATTCGAACTGGGAAACTCATGCGAACTCAAACCGTCCTTGTCCTCGCACTCGTGATGCCCAGCGCAGCGCTCGCACAAAGCATCTCGCCAGGCGCGATCGTCGAGTCAACCGCCTCCATCGACGCGTCGGCCACAGTCGAGACGGGTGCCTATGTTGGCCATCACGCCGTCATTGGCGCGGGCGTCACGGTCTCTGAAGACGCCTATGTAGCGGCTTTCGCCCAGGTAGACGGCGCTAGTGGGACGACCACGGTGCTCGGCGTCAACACCATCATTGGGCGCCAAGCCACCATCGGTGCAGGAACCGTGCTGGGAGATGGGTCCATCATTGGTCGGTCTGCCTCCGTCGGAGTCGGCGCATCATTCCCCGGCGGACTGGAGCTGAGCTACGCGGGAATCGTGGGTGACTACGTGCGGGTCACCGGCACCGCGACTCTTGGAGCCCGGAGCACGCTCGGTGGATCCGCATCCGGCCCTGGATTCGCCGTGGACTGCGACACCGATCTGGTGATTGCTCGCGGAGCCTCCATGGCCGCGAACAGCCCCTTCACCCTGACCTGTGCCCCTTCCGCTGTCATCGTCATTGGCCCCAACAGCGTTGTGGGCGCAGACGCCATCATTGGCGGAGACCTGCGCGTTCGCAAAGACAGCACCATCGGCGACGGCTTTGAGACTACCGGCGAGGTCCGTATTGGCCGCGGCGCACTGATTGCGGACGACGTCACGATGCATGACGGCGCTACCTTGGCGGCACGGGTCACTGTTGGTGAAGGCGTCACAGTTCCGATGAACGCGCGGCTGCGGCGCGGCCACGTCGAGCTGCCAGCCGACCTGTACGGGTGTGAAGGAAGCGGACTGTGCCCGAGCGTCAACACCACATTGTGCGGCACACAATCACTCGATGGGCTGCACATCCCAGCAGGCGTTGTCGTGAGCTGCACACCGGGCTGTACCACTCCCCTGGACATCACCGTTACCGGCAACGTGCTCATTGAGGGCACCTTGGACCTGACAGGAAACAACGGGGAGTACTGGAATGCCTCCAGCGGTACACCTGCCCGAGCACAGCCCGGTGCGGGCACCTGCGGTGGATTCTCCGGCGGTATCAGCGGAGCGTACACCTCCGCGGGATCGAATGGCGCAGGCCCCCGACCCGGAATCCGCGGCGGAACTCAAACCAGTGGTCAATACATCAACGGCGGAGAAGGCGGCGGCGGAGGCTTCGCAACCAGCGGGTACGCCGGCTACAACGCAAGTCCAGGTGCAGGCGGCAGCACAATCGGTAGTGCGGCGTTCACTACGCTGGACGGCGGAAGTGGCGGCGGCGGCGGCGGAGGTGGTCTCGGCGGCGCGAGTACTCGCTACAGCGGTGGCGGTGGCGGAGCGGGCGGTGGAGCCGTGCGAATCACCTCTACAGGCAGCATCACCGTAGCGGTAACTGGAGCGATTCTCGCAGTCGGCGGCAAGGGTGGCGCCACACAGAACGTCGGTGCTGCAGGCGGAGGAGGTGCGGGAGCAGGCGGCTCGATCTGGCTAGTGGCGTCGAGCATCGTCAACGACGGAACCATCACCGCAGCCGGCGGACGCAACTCAGTCCTGAACGGAGCCTCACCGACCGATGGTGGGGGTGGCGACGGTCGCATTCGAGTGGACACGGACGGCGGCGTGACGCCCAGTGGGTCGTTCTTGCCGGCGATTGGTCACACCGGCTCCAACTGAGCGGAACGTGTGTAGGCCGCCTCTACCGGAGAGCGGTCACGCCCCACCCTTGCCAGGCCGCACCCATTCCACAGGTGTCCCCAACAACATGCGATTCATCGGCGTGATGTCTTCAGAGATAGTGGTGGTAAACACTCGGTAGTTGGCGGCGCGGAGGGCCAATGCGCGCGTGGAATCGATGGCCACTTCCATTGGCATCCAGCCTTCGAGCCCGCCAGAGTCCAGCGTCGCGTGACTGTGGCAACACGGAAGAACAGCCACTCGCGCGCGATGTTCGCCTGCCAGCCGCAACACCTCATCTGTCAGCCCCCCACAGGCATGAATGCCGAGAACGCGGTCAGCACCGGTGATGACGGCGTCCTGCACCTTGCCCTCTTGGAACTGCCACTTCTCAGTGACGTACGGCCACTTGACCGACAGCGCCTCGCGAAGCCGTGCGGCACTCTTCGGGATGCGCTTGTCCACAACACAGATGCTGTCCGTCCCACGGTCCATCAGCGCCACAAAAAACCCAACGAGTCCGTGTCCCCCCGCCAGGTCAACAACCGGTCCGCCTCGGTGACGCCTCAGGATGCGCTTGGCCACTTCGTAGCTCTCAAAGAACTCCTTTCGCGCCAGGCACTCCGCACCACAGATGACAGTCGCGACACTGTCCAGCAGCGAGTCCCCGGTGAACCGGTGGAGGTCCCGATTGGACAGACGCTCACGACTCGAGCGAAACAGATGAACCATTCGACCTTCCAAATCAGGCAATTACGCGCTACGTCGCGGTCGGGACACGAATGGAGCCAAACATGTATCGACTCGCCCTACTAGCCGCCTTGCTCATGGGATGTGACCAAGCCGCCGATGACACGGATGCCGGAACAGACGCAGACACATCGGTAGACACTGGCGTGGACACGGAAATCGACACCGAGGCCGAGTGTTTTCCGGACCTAGACCCCGAATATGACGCGGACGACTGCCTGACATTTGGCGGCGCCAATGACGTGTGCGGAGATGCCCAAGGCGACGTGTGCCAGTTCTTGGTGGGCTGCGGCCTGTCGGACGACGCCGGTCAATGCAGCATCGACTGCACAATGACCACCACGATTGCGTGCCTGACGGACGTAGACGTCACCTGTCTGACTGAGGCCACGTGTGCAGAGGACTGCGACGCCGCTCGCGCCTGCAACCACCCCATCTTTACCGATTAGGCCAAGACGGACGTCAGTTCCTTGGCCAACGCCGCCCAAGCGGCGCCGCGCTCTTCTTCCTTCTGAGCGGCACGAATCAGACGCCGGAAGGTCTGCCGGTCAACCGCTGGAACTTCCTCTAGAAGCTCTTGAAGGGCGGAGTCTCCATCGGTGACCAAGCGCTCTCCCCAGGCTTCCGCTGCGACGGCCGCACCGGTCTTGTACGCCTGCATGCCCTCACGCATGATGCCGACCAGCTCCAGCAGGTTGGCCAAGCGAACCTCGCGCACCATGCGATCTTCAAGCCGTCCCACAGCGCGCTTTCCTTTGCGACGCGGTGTTGCATGCCACTCGCGAAGACTGCGCTCGACACTGGGAGACAGCGGGAGGGTCAGCGCCCGCTCCAGCTTCTGGTCCGTAATAAAGGTGACGACTTTCCTCGCGAACCGGATGGCACGGCGCTCTTCACGCTCGTCATCACCATTGCGAACACGTTGGACTTCGGTCTCGTCAGACATGGGCACACCTCGCGGGGCAGGTAACGCTCCATGAAACGGACGTGTGACAACAGACTGACGACAGTTTTCATAACGGGCCACCGAGCTACGTCGCGCTCCCTCTTGGAGGCAATATGCGCGCTGTGTCTGCTCTGGCCCTCGTCGTCCTCTCGGTCGGCTGTACCAACAACGACAATGGTCTCACCGCGCAAGACGGCCCGCCCGACGCGGTCATCACCGCGCCAGGAGTCGGAGACTTCGTTGTTCGCGGCTCTGTAGAGCTCACCGGCGTTGTCGACGACGACCTCGACCCCATCGAGACGCTCACCGCAACATGGAGCCTAGACGACGTCGTCCTTGGCGACTCCACGTCAGACCTAGACGGTAACGTCGCCCTGACCGTCGACTTCACCGGAGTAGAGCGCGGGCCACACACCGTCTTCCTCTCCGTCACCGACTCGCGTGACCACCTCACCGTTACCGAAGTCGCCATCACGGTTGTTGGCGCGCCCGGCGTACCCGATGTCCTCATCACCAGCCCCGATGACGGCGTGGACGTGACGCCCGGCTCCGAGCTCACCTTCCGCGGTGAAGCCAGCGACTCCGACACCCCTGTTGAGGCGCTGGAGTTCCGCTGGTGGTCCGACGTTGACGGCGACCTGACCGGCGCTATCTCGGCCGAAGGTTCGTCCATCTTGTTCTGGGACGGCTTGTCCGTCGGTACCCACTTGGTCACTCTCGAAGTGGAAGACGAAGACGGCGAAGTCGGCCAAGACAGCGTCACCGTCTTCGTGACCGACGCACCGGTCATCGCTGAGCCGGGCGACTTGGTCTTCACCGAGCTGATGATCAACCCGCAAGTCGTCGAAGACCATATCGGCGAGTGGGTCGAGATGTACAACACCTCGGGCTCCCCTATCGACGTTGCTGGCTACACCTTCCGCGACGACGACAACGACACCTGGATTCTCGAAGGCCCGTTCATTGTTCCGCCCAACGGCTACTTTGTTCTGTGTGCAGAGACCAACCCCGCCCTCAACGGCGGCGTACCCTGTGACGGCGGCTTCAACCGCAGCACCCTGGGTGACGGAATGGCCCTGGCCAACCGCGTGGACGAAGTCGTCCTCAGTCGCCCAGACGGTGTTGAAGTGGGCCGCATTGCGTACGACTCCAGCTGGTTCACAAACGCCATTGCTACGGGTGTCGACCCCAGTGTCTTGGGCACCCCGGCTCAGACCGACAAGAACGAGTGGTGCGACCAGCTGACCATCACCTCGCCCATGTCCGAAGCGGGAACCCCCGGTCAGCCAAACGACCCGTGTTTCTAGAGGGCTTTGCGCTCCTCACAGGGTGCATGCCAGTCGAGCACAGGTCCCGGCGGGATGATGCGTGACGGATTGAGTCGCTCGCTTCGCCCCATGTAGCCAAGCTTGTACGCCTGCACGTTGACCGTCTCTGCAAAGCCAGGGGTCTGGTACAGGTCGCGCAGGTAGCCAGACAAGTGCGGATAGTCGGAGATACGCCGAGTATTGCACTTAAAGTGGCCGAAATACACAGGATCAAAGCGTACAAGCGTGGGGAACAGACGAATGTCGGACTCTGTGAGCTCGTTGCCGCAGAGATATCGCTGGCCTGCCAGAATGGACTCACAGCGGTCGAGAGCGGCGAAGAGACGGTCTAGGGCTGCTTCATAGGCCGCTTGGGACCGTGCAAAGCCGACCTTGTACACGCCATTGTTGATGCTGTCGTAGACCCACTTGTTGGTCTGTTCGATGACCGCACGCAGCGCCTCTGGGCGAAGGTCGCGAGGGGTCTTGGCCAGAGCGCTGAACTCATGCTGGAACATGCGCACAATCTCGGAAGACTCGTTGTTCACGACTCTTCCGAGGGTCCGGTCCCACAGAACTGGAACCGTGCAGCGCCCGGTGTAGTGGGTATCATGCGCGGTGTAGACACTGTGCAGCGACAGTCCTTGTACGGGTTCTGCGGTGACAAACCCATCGGTGTTGGACCACGATTCCCAAGGTTGTGAGGCGTTGGGTTGAAGGGCATCAACGCCATCGCGAAACCACCATCCGCCGTCATTGCGGTGCACATGGGCAATGGACGAGCTCACCGCGTGGTCCAGCCCGAGAAGATTCAACACAATCAACGTGCGCTGCGACCATGTGCAGTTGTACGCTAACCACAGGTGGTATCGACCGACCTCCGGGGTGAACGGAGTGCTTCCGTCTGCGCGAATCCAGTCGCGCACAATCGTTGCAGGACGGGTCCATTCACCGCTCTTGTCGTTGCTGACCGCGTCATCGTCTACCCATTGCCCGTTCACCAACTGACCCACACACACCTCGCAGCAAATGGTTATCGCACGCGCCGTTCCCAAACAGGATGACGCATGACTACGCAGCTGTACCGACCCGAACCTGTCTCGCTGAAAGGCGCGCAACCCGTCGACCGGAACACCAGTCCCGGCAACGCCGTCATGCGTCTTCGCAAGGGCGAGCGTCTGATGGTGACGGACGCCTACAGTACAGGTGCCGAGATCTTGGACGAACTGTACCACGCGCTGCGTCCACCGCGAGATGGCGCAAGCTACGCCCTTCGCCAAGGATTCAAGCGGGCATTCCGAGACGCTTCACTGCGCCTGCTCGCTCCCATCAAGAACCACCGATTGGCTCTGCAGGACTCGCAACACATTGAGTTCTTGCGCGAGCTGTACGCGGATACCCCCGACTTCACCCTGCCCTTCGTCCAGGTTCAGGAGCTGTTCGGCGCCTGGCAGGCCTACGACCACGGTGTACAGATGGCCGTGCTCGGTGGCAAGATTCACCCGTACTACGGAACCTACGCCCCTACTCGCACGTCGCATCTGGAGCTGTTTGCCCAGTGGTTACGTGGTTACGAAGGGTCAAAGAAGACAGCCGTAGATGTGGGAACGGGCTGTGGCGTGCTGGCCCTGCTGATGGCTCGCGGTGGTGTCGAGCACATTGTCGCCACAGACACCAATGCAAACGCCATCAAGAGCGTAGTCAACGAGATTGCCCGACGTGACGGTGCCGTTCCTATCGAGCCCGTCCACACCGACCTTCTGGGCGACGGTGACACGCCGTTCGACCTCATCGTCTTCAATCCACCATGGCTCAAGGGCGAAGAGACGAGCCTACTCGACCGCGCCTTGTACTTCGAAGACGCCCTATTTGAGAGGTTCTTCGACCAAGCCCACGCCCGCGTCGCCGCCGATGGCCGAGTGGTGCTGGTGTTCTCGAACATCATGTCCCTGGTTCAGCCTGAAGTCCCCCACCCGATTGAACGGGAGCTGGAGGCAGGGCGCTTCACACTGGTCAGCCGGCTCCAGCGCAAGGTCCGAGCCACACGCAGTCCCGGCGGACGGCATCGGACGACGAAGGAACGCGTTGAGATCTGGGAACTTGCGAAGGCCTAAAAGCAGCTTGAGCCAACGATTTCGCCCAAAAACTCCATGGCCTCATGTCGACGCTTGTGCTCCAGCTCCAGCTCCGGGTCGTCGGACGTAAAGCCGCAAGATTGAACGACCGGTTGCTCGACGACGATGGTCGGGCGACTGTGCGACGCACAAGCAGAAAGAGAGAGAAACGGAAGCAAGAGTAAGAAGAGGAGTCGTGTTCGCATGCCTGGTACTTGTCGAGTGCCGCCCCAGTCCTTCAGTTTCCGGTGGGTGTTTTCGGTCGACGACGCCAGAACATGGGCAGTAGGCCCATCAGCGGCCACAGGAAGACCGGCGTTCCAGACTGACTACACGAGCATCCGCCTCGCGTAGCGGGTTCGATGACCTCGCCGTTGATCTGTAGCGTCACGCGGGCAAAGGTGAACTCGAGCGACTCCGGCTCGTCGATAGGCCGGGATGCCAAGGACACGTACAGGACCTCGCCGGCGGTGGTGACCATGTCGCCTTCGGGCCCAAGAGTCAGTGCCAAGCCGGTTCCTTCGCCGTCGAAGTCCGCGTCAAAGTCCGTTGGAACGGCGGTGCGCAGGCCGAACAAGGACAGGTCTACAATCTCGTGTCCAACCGGCTGTCCGCGTCGCACATGGATGCGGTAGCCAATGTTGTCGGTGCGGTCACTCCACTCGGTAAAGCACAGGTCCACGTCTGACCCGTCGGCGGGCATGGTGATTCTGTACTGCACCTCGGCGGGAAGCACTTCCAATGCGCCTGGAATGCCGGTGAACAGCAGCAGAGCGTCGTGCTCTTCGTCATTCACGAGGTCGATGACGCGCTCACAGTCAATGAGGTTGGCCGCGGAAACGGCTTCTTCAACAGCGGTCACTCCGTCGTCTGACAGCGCATCCGCAGAGCGCAGGTCTTCTGCGGCATCCAGAAGAGACTCTCCCGCTTCGGTCCAGTCGGTGGTCGGTCCCCAGGTGCTCAGAGCGCCCCACAGAAGAGCCTCTACATCAGCGAGTTCCAGACGTTCGTCCAACGTCAGCCGGTAAAACAGGTGCCCCCACAGCAGGCCGTCTGCGTGGACCTCCCCGACCAAGTCCTCGGGGCAGCTGCGCGGCTGAACAAGGTCCCGAATGGCCGTTCGGTCAAACGCGGTTCCGGCGTAGGCGCCAATGGCCGGGTCTTGGGTGAGCAGCAGTGCAATGACGTCTGCGGTTCCTTCGTTGAGCGCGCCGCCGTCCCAGCGAAGTCCCGTCTCGTCGGCATCTAGGAAGCCCAACGCAGCAACGCCGCCCACAATTCCATGGCCAAACTCGTGGTAGATGACGTCAGGGTCGTAGGTCAGATCAATGCCTTCAAACTGGCCCATGGCAATGTCCGCTACGCCGTCGCCGTCGAAGTCTCCGTAGAACGCGTTGGCCATCTCGAAGTTGGTGAAGGCAGTGGTTGGAGAGGCCCGCGAGAAGCCGTACGTGTCTTGAGCCCAGCGAGAGACAATATCTAGGTGGTGGTACAGATGGACCTCGGCGAAGGGGTCGTCGTAGCTCTCGGGCTCCGGCTCAAAGAGGAAGTTTCCACTGCTGTCTGGTACGGCATGACGGGACAGCCCGTTGCACACACTGCTGTCGAACAAGCTCTCGCCAATCTCGGCATCATCACACGAGAACACGTCTGCGAACTCGCCAGACAGGGCGTCATCACCACTCAACCCCTCTAGCGTGACGGTCTGCACCTGCGATGACAAGGGGTCGCCTGAGTACACCGAGCCATCCGCCGAGAACGATGTCGGCAGCGCCGCTAGAGCACGGCCGGTCTCACCATCTACCCAGACCCGCCATGCGGCAAAGGGATTGGCGGAGGCCACGTCTACCTGCCACGCGTACCGGGCACCATCAAAGGCAACAATGACGGGCTCGACCCGCGGCGCCCACGCTAAAGCAGCCCCTCCCAAGAGCCGCTGGGCGACGTCTTGCGCGACCTTCTGTGGCACAGCCAAGCGACCGGTTGGACGGTCCCACGGGTTGGACGAACGAAGCGTGTCCCCCACCACAATCACGTCAGCGCCAACAACGTCAAGACCCTTCCACGTAGCAGTCGCTCGGTGACGGTCGCCTCCTGCGAAGGCATGTGTCTGAACCGACCAAACGGCATCTTCTGGGCCGGTCTGGGTGGCGAGTTCAAGGGGCGAGGCGATGGACAGAGCGATGAGAAGCGTAAGCATGGGCGTCGACTAACCGAGCCGTCGCATGCCAGCCCCGCACTACGGACGCTCGACGACCGCTCCCAGGCGCACGAGCTCCACCACAATCCGCGCGATGTTCCGGCAGTCGTCGATTCCGCGATGGTGGCGGCCTTCGAGGGGAATCTTCAAGTCGGTCAGCATGGATGCCATTCCGCGTCCGCGCTTGCCGGTTGTGGCGGCAAACACATGCTTGATATTCACCCACCGTCGATAGGGCGCCGGCACACGCGGCAGAGGTGGAACCGCAGCCCGACATTGCGCTGGAAGCATCCGTTTGAGGTCCCAGTCCCCACAGGTGATGAACACCATCTCGTTCGGGTCGCCGTGACTTCGCAGCCAGGCATGGTGACGGTGCAAGACCTCAGAAAACACAGGCGCCGCGTCGACATCCGCCTGCTCAATGCCAGTGAATGACGAGCAGAACGCAGAGAGCTTGGGGTGATGGACCGGACGGACAAAGGACTCAAAGGTATCGACCACGTCGAGCGTTGAGGCATCCAGTAGGACAGATGGAAACTCGATAATTTCCTGAGGACGCGGTGGACGTTCTTCGTCACACGTCGCCTCAAAGTCCAACACCACGAAGTGCGAGAAGGTCATGTTCATCTCCAGTCGTGACCTATAGCGAGCGACCGCGAACGATGTGAACGACGGATGGCAAGACGCGCCCGACCGATAGCGGTACACTCCCGTCATGCTGCGAAAGCTCCTGTCCCTACTGTTCTGGGCGTACATTGCGTTCAGCTGCGCCACCCTGTTCGTGGGTGCCGTCGTCATCTGGTTGTTCACGTTCTGGTGGGACAAGCGACGGCGCTGGCTGCATCAATACAGCTGTGCCTGGGGCTACCACTACGTGTGGCTCTGGCCGAGCTATTCGACGACCTGGGAAGGGACCGAGAACTTGTCGGACGGGCCTGTTGTCTACGTGTGCAACCACCAGAGTTTCGCGGATATTCTTGTTCTCTACGGCACCTTTTCGCACTTCAAGTGGGTGAGCAAGGCCGAGATTTTCAAGGTGCCATTCATTGGCTGGAACATGCGTCTGAACCGCTATGTGCGCCTGCGTCGTGGTGATTCCGAGAGTGCGTCGCAGATGATGGACGACTGCCGACAACACTTGCGCGAGGGGTCGTCTGTGTTTCTGTTCCCGGAGGGCACACGCACCAAGGACGGTGCCCTTCGCCCATTCAAGCGCGGTGCTTTTCAGCTAGCGACCGAGCTGGGTGTCCCGGTGGTGCCCATCGCCCTCAACGGTACGCGCGAGGTTCTACCGAAACAAGGCTTCGTCATTCGCAACGTCAAGCTCAACGGAAAGGTCCATGTGTTGCCGGCGATTCACCCGGATGACTGCGACAGCGACGTTCAGCAGCTCCAAGATCGGGCGCAGACCGCCATTCAAGCTGCCCTGGATGACATCCGCGGACCGCTCGTCGTTGCAGACGTGTAGGACAGACCTGCGGCATCGACCGGTCTGCTGCGATAGGGCGCCGGCCACACTTTGCAAAGGTGACCTGCATGGCCAAGCTAAAGCCCGGCGTCGTAACTGGCGATGACTACCTGACCCTCCTCGAAGACTGTAAGACCGGTGGCTACGCGCTTCCGGCCGTCAATATCGTTGGGACGAACAGCGCCAACGCAGTGCTTGAAGCCGCCGCTGAAGCAGGCTCGGACGTCATCCTTCAGCTCTCCAACGGTGGCGCGCAGTTCTTCGCTGGCAAGGGTCTCAAAGACTCCGCACAAGCCAAAGTGCTTGGCGCTGTCTCCGCCGCACAGCACATCCACACCGTTGCCGAAGCGTACGGCGTCGCAGTGGTCCTACACACCGACCACGCCAACCGTGGCCTGATTGGCTGGGTAGACGCTCTCGTCGACCACAGTGAGCGCCACTTCAAGGCGACCGGCGCTCCCCTGTTCACGTCTCATATGCTGGACCTGTCGGCCGATTCGTTGGACTTCAACCTGTCCGAGAGTGCCCGCATGTTGGCGCGTATGGCACCGATTGGCATGAGCCTAGAGATCGAGCTCGGCGTGACCGGCGGCGAAGAAGACGGCGTTGGACACGACATCGACAGCAGTGCGGACAACTCGCACCTGTACACCCAGCCCGAAGACGTGCTTCGCGCCTGGAACGAGCTGCGGCACATTGGACACTTTAGCGTGGCTGCGTCCTTCGGAAACGTCCACGGCGTGTACAAGCCCGGAAATGTGGAGCTGCGCCCAGAGATTCTGCGCGAGTCGCAGGCCCTGGTCAGCAAGACCCACGGACTCGAAACCTTGCCCCTGGACCTGGTGTTCCACGGCGGCTCTGGCAGTGAGAAGGCCAAGATTACCGAGGCTGTGGAGTACGGCGTGTTCAAGATGAACATCGACACGGACACCCAGTTCGCCTTCGCCCACCCCATCGGCACCTACGTCGAAGCGAATGCCATCGCGTTCAAGCACCAGATCGACCCCGCAGACGGCACGCCATACAAGAAGCAGTACGACCCGCGCGCATGGCTGCGCAAGGCTGAGCTGGGCATGGTCGAGCGCCTTCAGGAAGCGTTCACCGACTTGGGAAGCACCGGACGCTCGCTGACCCGATGAGACTGCTCCTCGTCGCTGCTGGGCTGGCACTGCTGGTCGGCTGCAGCGGAAATCGCTGTGAGCGCATTGAAGACGACGCCAAGGCATTTGTCCTAGACGTCGTCGACGAGGACCAGTCGTGCACACAGGACTCCGACTGCGCAGTCGTCGCCATTAACGGCAGTTGCTACGACGTCTGCACGCGGGTGGTGGCCGTAGCGAATGTTGCTGCGGTTGAAGCGGCCAACGACGAAGCGGACCGCGAGATCTGCGGCGACTTCAGCCTCTGCACAACGATTCGTCCACCGTGTGCAGCACCTGCGGCTCCGGTATGCAATGACGACGGACAGTGCGAGTAGGGTTTCTGAGTCGCTGCAGCAGTGAGGTTTGGGGTGGATGTCGAACCCGTCGCCCCACCGCTGCAGGCCGCCTGTCTTTGGTCAGCGCTCGACCACTCACGAGTGCTGTAAGGACTCGCGCAACGTCGTGTGCAATCCGCCGCTAGACCTCAGGTCGTGGGGCTTCAGAGGCGGAGGAGTAGAGCAACAGTGGCGCGACGAGCGAGCGGTACATGGTTTCCCCAGGAATGATGAGAAACCTAAGCCAACCATTCAGCAAGTACAAGAATGTATACCCGGCGTATACCCATAGAAAATCGCCAAACAGCCCAACTCATAGACCTCCGTCATAGCCCCGGCGGACGGACCTCTTCTTGCAGACCCCACAGAGTGCAGTTCCGGCACCGAGAGTAGTGGACTACGGACTCGGCACATCCGAGTCGTGAGCCTGGGCCCGCAGCCATGTCAGGTGCTCGGACCAGAGCGCCGCACAGCTGGACCGAAAGAAGCCCAGATGGCCAATCTCGGAGACGCCGGCTTCCGTTGGAACAATCCACTGGCTCTCGATGACTGCCCTCTCGTACAGATCGAGCAATACCGGCGCGTTGGCACGCGTCGCTATGGGGTCGTCGGTGAAGTACAGCGCGCGAAGGGGGAAGGTCGCGTCTTGAAAATGCGCGGGTCCAAACGGCCGCCCATCCGGGGAGCGACGGTGGCCGCTACCATCGAGAAATGCGCCGAGATACGTAGGTTCCAAGCACCATGCTCCCCATTCCTTGGCAACGCCGATGGGCAGGTCCTCACCAAGTCCGGCAATGCGTGCTGGGAAGTAGCCAAAGAGCGCGCCCGAGACGGGCACAAGCAGCTTCCACAGCAGAAGGGTGAACCACTTCATCCGAGTGGGCATACCGGCCCAATACCCAGTAGAAACAGCCACAAACAGAGCGGCATCAACATCGTCAACAGCGGGGGATAGGGCTAGTTGCTGGCCGCCAGTGGAGTGTCCGACCACGCCGAGGGGAAGCTCAGGCGCCTGTTCGCGAAGCCACGCGCTGGCCGCGGGTACGTCCTGCTGTCCCCAGTCCCGATAGACAATGCCACAGCCCTTGAGCCGAGCGGGCGCGGAGTCCCCAACGCCCCGGTAGTCGAAGGTCAGAACCAGGAAGCCGCTCTCGGCTGCGAAGGCTGAAAATCGGCGGTAGAAGCCACGAGGAATGCCGGTACCGGACGTGAGCAGCAGCGCTGTGTGCGGGGGTGTTGCGGGTCGGAACAGGGTTCCGATGAGCATGGTTGAATCTGCACACTCAAGCTGTACGGTCTCGCACGTGTGGGCATCAGACATTGGATTCAGCTCCCGACAAGGACACGCAGCGTCGCAAGAAGCGATGCACAGTCGCTAGCTCGGCTTCGGTGAAGTCCCGCTCAAGCTCGTCATTCATCATGGATACGAGCGGGCGGGTCTGGTCCAGGGCTTCCCGGCCGGTCTGTGTCAGACGCAGGCACAAGGCGCGGCGGTCGGTCTGCGAACGTTCGGTTGCCACCAAGCCGGCGCGCTCAAGGCGAGTAGCCAAGGTGGTTACAGCCGAGGCATTGATGTGAAGGTCGGCCGCGAGGTCCTTGAGACGACACTCGTGCCGGGTGGCAATGACGAACAGCGCCCCTAGCTGCGTGATGGTCAACCCAAGAGGTTCCAGCTCACGATTAGCGCGCTTGCGAACGTGGGCGCTAGCGAGCTGCAGCCAGTAATAGTGCCGCTGTTTCGTGGGTTGCTGTGCCATTGCTACACCTATGAAGTAAATAGTTCATAGGTGTAGCATTTCATCCGATGGGGCGCACATTGCTCGCGTCGACTGAGCCCATCGGGCGTGGCACAACCCGAGCAATGAGGAGGGCCGTCGAGCAGCCGGTCCCCCTCACCCATCCGCTAGAACTTCAGCCCGTTGGCCTGCGCCCAGACTGCTACAACCCGCTTTTCGTCGCAGTCTGGACCGCGCCGATGGCTGGAGTACAGCGACGCCCGCCTGTGCGAGACATCGACCTTGACCACAATGGTCTGGTCCTCACAGTGCAGCGTCCAAAACGATGACTTGCCCTGTTGCGCGTCCTGAAAGTAGAACTTCAGATAGCGGTCAGACCGCTTGTCTTCAGCCTCGAAGTCATCTGGGGTGAGCAGCTCGCAGCACTGCCAATCGCGTAGCTCTACCGGCATCACATCGGGGATTTCTAGCTTCGATACCGGACCAAAAAGTTTGCTGTACCTCGGTAGTTCGGAAAACCGCGTCAGGGCTGCTTGTCGTGCGAGCTCAGGCGAAAGCGGCTGAACACACAGCTCATGAACGACCCGAAGAACCGGCGGCAGTCCGTAGTTTAGCGACCGGACTGCAAACCAAGTGTAGGCCTGCTCGGCCAACCAGTCAGGTCCGCCCCAGCTCGTCACAAAAGCGTCGATCAGGCCGAGCAGAACCGGCACATCCGGTGGTGTTTCGAGGAACCGCTCGAACACATCTGACGGAACCCAGCTCCAGAACTTCTCAATCTGGCGAAGTTCAACCAGCCCGCCACCCGAACCAACGGTGGCGAGAAGTCGACACAGATCCCAGTGCAGAGTCTCCGATGGGTATCCTTCAGGATAGGCGAACGGCTCCAGCAAAAACGCCGGAAAATCCTGCTTACACAGCAAGTGCGCAGCCAGAGCAGCGTGACTCAGACCCGGATTGTCCGGCAGCGATCTGTGCCAGTTCAGGCCTGCAAGCCACGGCAACATGCGCCGCTGCGCGTTGGTAAGAGGCACTCCCCAGTACCGCATCAGGTCGAGTGCACGAAGCCGCTTGAAAGGCCGGCGCAGAGTCTGGGCCACTGTTGCGAGCTCGCTTGCTTCAACTGGGCTTAGCTGACCGCGAAGCTCCGCAAAGAGCGTCAGTTCCTCATCAGTAAGGTGTCCCTTGCGGTACGACAGGCTGGAGAGCGCCTGCTCGTCTTGAGTGCGCGGCGCAGTCTTCGCGTTGGAGGACAGGCGTGATTGACGGTTACGGCGGGCGTGGGCCCGCTCATTATGAAGGTTTTTCCGAGACATGATTGATCACTTTTTTGAATGGTAGAGGCGCACCGCATCGGGCGGTGGGTCATCGATTCAAGCGTGAACAATCTTGCGCATTCGGGGCCTCCGGCAGTCAAGCCGTCTTGAGTGCCCGAACAGCGTAAGGGGTGTGAGTGGTTGGGGCTACTCTTTCAGCTAGGCGCCTCGCGATTAGTGGCAGTCGCCCGGGTCTGCCCAAGGGATGTCCAAGCCCTCATAGATAGAGGCTACACACGGGTCCGTGAGCATCGCCGTCCGCACAATGGCTCGGTCTTCCAGCAACTCTTCGGACAAGTACCTGAGCGCATACCCATTCGCTGTGACCAACTCCATTGCAAACGACCGGTTCGCGAGCAGCCCCGGATCCGCAAAGCGCAGAGCCCTCGGGGTGCGTGCTGCCGTCAGCACAAGCGCCGGGTTCGACTGTAGGCTCGGGTCAGCGAACTCGAGCATCATGGGCCAGCCACGCACTGCTGCCATCGCCAGCTCAATGTCCGACTGGAGCGCGTTGCTGGCGTACTGGAACACACGAGGCTGTTGTGCAATGACAGACAGGACGTACTCGCGATTGCCGCGCAGCTCATCAGGGGCGACGCCAAATGTCTCGGCCCGTAGCGTAGCCGCGAGACCCACAATGTCCGGATCTGCACGCAGCCTGGCAGAGGCATGCCGGATGGCCTGTGGGAACTGTTGAATAGCCGCAGTCACAACGTCGGCATCGTCCTGTAGGCGAGGACTCACGTGCGACAGGAGCGAGCCAGCATGTGCGACGGCAAGTACAACCATCTCCTTGTCATCCTGCCATTCATCCAGCCCCGAGCTCAGACAGCGCCCCTCCACCGCGACTAGCTGAAGCATGAACGCGCGGTCTGCCCGAAGGCTAGATTCCGAGTCCCAAAGTACGCAATGTCCGAGCCCGGCTGCAGCGAGCACAAACTCAGCATCCTCCAACATCGGTTCAGGTATGCGCCAAGGCGGAGAGTGGTGGCTTGCTAGGCTAGCAAGGACCACATCAACATCCTTGCGCAGCCTCTCGCTTACCCAACGCGACTGCATGGGCCGATTCGCAAGAACGGCCAACACCACCTCTCGGTCGTCCCGTAGATGAACGGCGGCGTGTTCAAGGTTGCCAGAGACCATCACAAGCTCTGGGTCGGCCTGTAGTTCCTCCGAGACCCACTGAAGCATCCTCCCATGCTGCCCAACCGCAAGTAGCGCCAGGTCACGGTCCGCCCGGAGCGCCTTCTTGGCGAATCGGATGGCGGTGGGGTCCTGGTTGATTGCGACTCGAACCAGTTCCGGGTCCGACTGCACGGCTTCGCCAAGGAACTCCAGACAGCGTCCGCAGCCTTGGAAGATCTCACCGAGCAACTCCGGCCCGAGCGAACCCTCTACCAGCTCCCCCAACACAGCCGGGTCACCGAGGGGTCGAGCAATGGCGGTCTGAATCAGCTCACCGTACCCAGGGGTCTCGGGGTCTACGAACTGAATCGCCCTTGGTTCGTCCTGAACCGCTAGAAGGGCCACCTGTGGGTCACGACGCAACGCTGCACCGGCAAATCCAAGGGCGCGTCCCCTCGTCTGAACCGCCACGGTGACCACCTCTGGGTCCGAGCGAAGCGTCTCATGCGCGTACTGCAAGACGGAGCCTTCAACGGCTACAGCCTCGAGTACCAGGGTCTTGTCCGCCTTGAATGACGCGTCGGCGTACTGGAGGCTCCACGGCAGTCCCAAGCGAATGAGCGTGACATCGGCACGGGCGCCTGGCCCAGCGTACTGCAGCACGTTTCGGTCTTGCGGGACGGCAAGCGTGAAGATGTCGAGGTCGTCGCGAAGGGAGTCATCTAGGTACTCAAGAGCCTGATAGCTCTGCTCAACAGCAATGAGCATCAATCCACGATCTGCTCGAGCGGACTGGGGGAGAAACCTGAGCGCTTGCCAGCTGCCTTGGACTGCGGCAAGCGCAACCTGCTCGTCCTGTACGCACGCCCCGCACTGCGTGATGTACGTCCACTCCTCTTGCACCGCAGCCAAGGTCTGCTCGTCGCTAAGCGGGTCCGCATAGGCCACCGGTCCCCACCCCAAACTCGCGCAGACGGCGACCAACACAAGCGCAAACAGGCCATTACCGACGGTGAAGTGTCCCGGTGACACGAGTCGGAAGGCGGAGTTGGCCGAACGGTTCAGAGCCGACATGAGCACCTCAATAATGGAAGACGCACCAAGTCATAGCATTGGAGGGTGCAGCGGCACCGCTAGCGAATGCTCCGTCGCAGCGCCCACAGCGGCACTTGAGCAACGAGCGTGACCCCGGCAGCAACGGCAGCTGCAGTCGCGTAGCCAGTGCCAATGGCGGCACTGACAACCTGGCCAAGCTCAACCGACGTCTCCCCGTCCCCGGACAAGACGCTGCGGATAAGCTCAACGTCACCGGTCTCGCGCGCGACGACGCCAAGAAGCACAGCACCGACCATTGCATTGCCAATGGCAAAGCCGAGGTTGCGCAGGAACTGATGGGCCGCTGTGGCTCGCCCGATCTCGTCATCGTCTACCAGCGTGCGCAACAGCGCCAAGGCAGAGTTCGTACTCGCTCCAATGCCCACGCCTGCGATGTACAAGCCGATGAATACGGGAATCAGGGCGTCGTACGAGAACAGAGCAATCGCCGCCACACCTAGGGAGACCGGCGGTAAAAACGAGCCCCCTTGAACCACAGCGAGAGCACCGTAGCGGTCTGCTACGCGGGTTCCGATATTCGCACCGGACGTCCAACCCAACACGAAGAAGGTGATGGTCAGCGCGGCGACGACCTTGCTGTAGCCAAGGGCCCCCGACACATACAGCGGCAGAAAGGCCTGAACGCCAATGCCGCCCGCCATCAACAGCGCCACACTCCAGCCAAGGGCTCCGAGAGGGGCTCCAACGGTGTGCCGAGGAAGCACCATGGCATTGTCATTGCCGTGATTGCGCCAAAGTAAGAGGCCACCAATAGACACAGCGCCGGTGACTGCGAGAAAGGACACCGCGCTGAGGGAATCCACCGCGAACAGTACGAGTCCGGTGAACAGAAACAGGGCAATTAGGTCGAACAGCGGCACACGCGCAGGGCCGGCGTTCTTCCGCGGTCCGGGCATGGCGTTCCACCCCATCCACAGGGCTGCTAGACCAATGGGCAGGTTCACCAGGAAAATCCAGCGCCACGATGCGACGAGCAGTAGCAGGCCTGCCAACAGAGGACCTGCAACCCCCATGATTCCCCAGACATTCGCATTCGCAGCAAAGGCGCGGCCGACGAGTCTACGCGGAAAAGCCAACCCAACGGCGGTCAGGCCCACCGCGTTGACCGCTCCGGCACCAATGCCCTGTAAGAACCGTGCACCCACCAAAATTTCCATGGTGGGTGCAATGCCCGACAACAGACTTCCGAGGACGAACACGACCACTGCAACACGAAAGACCTTGGACACGCCGTGTCCATCCACCAACGCGCCAGTCGCGACTGTTGAGACGCCGGCCGCCAGCATGTAGCTGGTGACAACCCACGGCAACAACGACACGCTGCCAAGCGACTGAGCGACTTGGGGTAGCGCGGCTGTGACCGCCAATCCCTCGAACGCAGACATGGCCACGACCGTGAGAATGGCGACAGTCGTAGGCCGCAACGACGCATCAAAGATGCTGCTCGGGCCTAAGCTTGGGTCTGTGTCAGAGGTGGCATTCATGCCGCGCCCGTACTTCGGTCAGCAAGCCATGGTGTCGCATCGTCACAAACGCGGACACTCCAGAAGCCTATTCAGCGCCCGACGCGATGGATCCCAGCCAGACTGCCCGTGCCTTGAAGGTCTTGGCCTCGGCCTCAGCGACGTCCACACCGGCACTCAACAAGGACTCTTCCCGCTGAACCAGTCGGAACAAGTCGCTCTGGCCGAGCTCTTGGCGACGCCGCTCCAACACCAGCAGTTCTTCAGCGAGCGCGAACGCCTCGGAGCTGGCCTGCCACGACTCTGCGGCGGCAACCCATGCCGCATGTGCAGAGCGAACCTCTGCGATCACGGCATCTCGCTTGCCGCGTAGATCCGCCTCTGCAGCGTCCATGGCCGCGACCGCTTCCAGACGCTCACTGCGGGCATCCCGCCACAGCAACGTCCCTTCCATCTGCGCGCCAAGACGTAGCTCTAGCGGCATGCGGGTCTCAGACCCTTCCCCAAGGTCCTGGTAGGCAGCCCCGTAAAGAGAGATCTTCGGAATCCGCAGACGCTCGGCTCGGCGTCGCTTGATATCCGCCATGCCCACCTTCACCGTGCCTGCACGAAGCGAGGGCCGCACCTCAAGAGCAGCCTGAAGACCCTCTTCCAGCGATGCCGTGTTCATCTGTGGGTCCATGACATCGGGCAAGTCGTCTGCGGTTGGCACCACTGGGTTGCCGTCATCATCACGGTTCCACAGCGCCAGCGCCTCGGACGCAGCGACCAGCTCACCACGAGCCTTCGCCACGCTCGCCCGACGCTTCGCCAGCGCACGTGCGTTGTCGAGAAGGTCGATACGCGGACGCGCACCCGCCTCAACTTCCCGACGCAGGCCGACATCTCGAGTCAGAGCCCGCTGAAGCAGGTCCTGTGACAGGGTGAGCATCCGGCCAGCAGCCACCCACTCCCAGTACGCTTTCGACGCGTTCACACGCGCTTTCCGGCGAATATCGTCCGCCAAAAAGGAGGCCCGCTCGACTCCGAACTCTGCCACCACCATGGATGCGCGAAGCTTGGTGAGCCCCAAGTCGCGAAGTGGAATCTTCACAGAGGCGCCAAACTCGCCCTGGTCAAGGGTGTCCGCCTTGCCATCGTAGTCGGCAAACTCGCCCATTCCCAACCGGTAGCCAGCGGTAAACGTAGGACCGAAGACCGTATCTACCGACACCTCGGCATTGGCCCGTGTGGATGGGTAGTATCCCTCCCAGCGCTGAGCTCCGACTTCCCACATGGGGTCCGCTCCACCGCGAGCACCAATGTAGTCCGCCTCCGAGGCACGAATCATGGCTTCAGCCTGGGCGATAGTCGGAACTCGTGCATCTACTGCGGCGAGAACCTCGGCCTCGGTCAGTGGTGCCGCAAGGGCGAGACTGAGCAGCCACCACATCATCGTAGACCCGTTGGAGCGCGAGGCTTCTTGGTGCCGGTAATCGGTGGCTTCTCACCCTTCTCGACAGGTGGCAGCGGTGGGAAACCGTTGATCTGGCGCCACAGTTCGTATCCCAAGCTCACGCGACCGAGCAAGACAAAGCCCTTCGCTCGCACGCCCTGGCGCAAGCGCTCTGGTATCGGCCACGGCCCCTCGCTCGAGTCCGGGACGACGAGGATGCGGAACTTTCCCTTGCCGTCATCTGTCGCGTCAACAAAGGCGACCGTGCCGGCGAAGGTGCCGCCACCAGCGCCCGGGAACCCGACAAACTGCACCGCAGGCCACCCTTCGAAGAGCAATCGAACGTGGTCGCCCTCACGAACCAGAGCAACGTCATTACCGTCGACAGCAATCTCAACTGCCCGTGAGTTCGTCGCGGGGACCAAGGTCATGAGCACGTCGCCAGAACTGACCTGTTCACCACCGGGTCCACCAATGAGGTTGATGACCATGCCGTCACGCGGAGCGAGAACCTCACGCTGCCCAAAGCGGGCAACCTTTGACTCGGCCTCTGTGAGCTTGGCTTCGGCTTCCGCAACCTTCGCCTGGGCTTGTTGAATCTCCGCCTCCACAGCGGCGACCTTGGCTTCGACAGACCGCTCTGCAGCGACCCGCGACGCCCTGGCGGCTACCAAGGCAGCATCCCGCGCTTGCACGGAGGCGAGAGCCTTGGACAGCTTGAGTCCAGCGACCTCGCGCTCACGGGTCGAGGACAGGCCTTCTGCCGCCAGTGATGCGATGCGAGTGTCGTTCCACCCTGCGGTCTCGGCTTCGGCAGCCTCACCAACACGCTTGCGCTCCTGCTCGGCAATCTTGGCATCTGCCTCGGCAATCTTAAGAGCGAGCTGAGATTGCTCGGCAACCAGCTTGGCTTCGTACGCCACCAGACCCGCACGTGCAGCGTCCAACCCTCCTTGCGCAGCATCTCGCTGAGCGAGCAGACGCGCGCCGAGGAATGGGTCGTTGTCGTTCAGCTCGATCAGCAGGTCTCCCCGCCGTACTCTCTGTCCTTCCGTCACATGCCACTCGGCAATTCGCCCGGAGATGGGGGCCTCAACCTGCTGGGTGCGGTCAGATGGCGCGTAGGCGACGACCGCTCCTGTTCCAACCGCAGACTGCTGCCATGGAACCGCGAGCAGACCAACGGCTGCCACTGGCAACAGCAGCAGCAACATCATTGCAATGCGACGCGCTGACAACGGCTCGGGGAGGTCGCGCATGGCGGTGCGGTGCGCGTAGCGCTCGATGGACTCAACGTGGGTGCTCTGCAATCCGTTCTTTGGATCCATGATTATGCTGCACTCTGTGAGAAGTTCGTAGTCTGGTCGAAGGACGTGGTCGGAAGACCCGTCACCGTAAGGACAATCGTGGTCGGTCCGGTCAGGGCCAGCAGGTCATTGCGCGTACTCGCCGACACCGAATCCAACACCCCGTCCACAACGACAAGGCGCGGGCTTCCACACAGAGCCCGGGCAAACAGCAGTCGTGTGGCTCCGTCCGGACACAGCGGGCGACCTCCTGGGCCAAGAAGCGTATCCAGCCCGTCTGACAACGCGCCGACATCTGCGGCAAGCCCGACCTTCGCTAGGACCTCCCACACATCACCGTCGCGGATACCGGGCCGGGCCATGGCAATGTTGTCCCGCACGGTGGCAACGAGCGGCTCTCCGCCTCGTACCAGCGCAACCTCTTCATGCGCATACATGGGCTTGAGGCGTGCGACATCCTGTCCGTCTCGCAGCATGGTTCCTTCTGTGGGCGTGCGCAGGCCGACCAATAGGTCAGCGAGCACCGTGCTCTGTGACGACGGCACCTGCACCAAGCTTCGAGCCCCTGCATTGACCTGGAGTGACAGCCCCTTGATGGAGCCGTAGGACACATCGTCCAACGTCACAGCAGCCGGAGTGTCTTGACGAACCGGCGTCAAGCCAGTGAGCCGGTCCTGGGGCAGGTCCGCCAGAGCGCCGAGCTTGTCGACCGCGGCATGTAGGTCGTACCAAGTATCGAGCTTGTTCACGACCTTGCTGAAGCCGGCGAGAGCGGCGGTCACAATGAACTCTGCCGCAACCAGCTGGCCAACGGTGAGAGACCCCTCGAGCACCAACCAACCGCACAAGAGCAGCAGGGTGACCTGGATGATGACTTGCACCCCCAGCATGCCCACGTACTGGCGGAAGAAGATGGTGAAGTGCTTGGAGCGGTCCGCTAGATACGACCGAGCCACCGCCTCACTTCTAAGCTGGGCCAAGTGCCGCCCACCGAGCTTGATGGTGCTGGTGTGTCGTGCAATCTCTTCGACCCACGCGGCGGCTTCGTATTTGCGCTTGCTCTCTTTGATCGCCGTCTTCGTGGCACCGCGGCCAAGAGGAATCAAGACCACAATCAGCATGATCACAACGACGATGTCGAAGACCAGCAGCACCGGGTGGTAGAAGGCCAGCAGAGACAGACCGACAATGGCCTGGAGAGCGGCGGAAGCACCGTCTACAAGCAAGGATGCAGCCGCCTTCTGAACAGTCAGGACATCGAAGAACCGGTTGACCAACTCCTGGCCCGATGACTTGTCGAAGGCCGAGACGCGAACACGGGTCAGACGCTCGGAGACGTCACGAAGCAAGCGCACAAAGAGGCGTCTCTGAACAATTTCAACGGCATGACGCTGGAGCGCTCGGAGGACAGCGGCAAAGCCCAGGAACACCAACAGAACGGCGGCCAGCGTCAAGACGGGCTGGAGTAAGGCTCCAAAGGCCAGCCAAGTGATGAGGACCTGAATGGCTAGCGGTGTAGCAAGCGCCAAAACACCGGTAGCAATAGCGAAGACCAAGATGACAACGACGTCGCTGCGCTCGGCGTCTACCAAGCCACGGATACGCCCCATAGAGGAGAGGCTCTTTCCATCCGGGGCCCGCAGTGCGTTGGCTGGAAACAGGGGCTCGGCGATGAGCCACGTGCGGACATCCCCTTGCCCCGTGTTGCGGAGCAGCCGCTTTAGCGCCGCCTTCGACATCCAGCGTGAGCCGAGTGGACTGCGCCCCCCACGAACACGGACCCGACCCCAGCTCATGCGGTCGATGACTAGGTACTCGGTACCGGTTTCGGTTGGAATACAGGCGACAACTGGCAAGTCGCGGCGCACCAAAGACAGCGCTTCCGCCACGCCAAGGGTCGCGACTTCCAGCGCAAGCCCTAGGGACTCACCCGCCTCACGCAACACCTGTACGTCCTGCGTTGCAGCGGTTCCAGACAACGCTGTCCGCACGGCATCGCTGTCTTCTAGGGTGATGCCGAGCGCATCAACAAGGACACGCAGCGTAGACTCGCTCGTCGCATCTTGGGGTCTCGCAGCCAAAGACATGCACTTACTCCAGATTCAAGACGCAGGTAACACGAAAAAATTGTCGTGCTAACCTTATCGCGATAAGTGTGTTACACAATTGCCGGAGGCCCCCCCATGTCGACATCCACTACGCGTTGGACATTCCTAACAAATCACGCTCACGTGCTGCTGTGCGTTGCCGCCGACCCTGACCTGCGATTGCGAGACATCGCCTTAAAGGTGGACATAACGGAGCGGGCCGTCCAACGCATCATCACCGATCTGGCGACAGATGGTTACGTCCAGATCGAAAAAGAGGGCCGCCGCAACCACTACTCGGTGCGAACAGAGCTGAACTTGCGCCACCCCGTTGAGGAAGGCGCGCGCGTCTCCGATCTCGTCGCCCTCATCGAAGCCACAAAACGCACGTGACGTCTCCCAAGCCGCCCCCGTCAGAACTTCCACAGTTTTCACCTGCCACTTGGCGAGCCGCCAGTCTGGCTCCGTGGATCTGCTTCCTGCGCGCGCATGGCGAAGACACCGTCTCCCATGAGGCCATCCGGGATTTCTCCGAGCGCCTTCACACATCCGACGACCCGGTCGTCCAGAGCCTGTACGCCCGCGACTCACGCTCCCCTCATGAGTGCATAGACATCGCCACTACCGAGCCCGTACTTGCCAATGCAGCCGGGCAGGCTCTCAGCACGATTGTGCGTAGTGGTCCATCCGGCCAAGCCGCAGAGCACGAGTTGATGGGACTGCTCAGCGCACATCTGGCCGAACACTCCGCACGCAGTTCATCGTCACAGTCACTCACCGACCTTCTAGCGCCGCGTGAACCTGCCCAGCTCTATACAGAGCCAACCGACAAGCGCGCCCTGGTCTTCCAGATCCTGGCGCTGGTGATTGTACTTCTTCTGTCCGCAGCAATGACCTTCTTGCTGCGAATGTAGCCACGGTAGAGCACCGCTCTACAACCGCTCGGTCAGCACTCGGACTTGGGCAAACTGACGGTGCCCTTCCATGCCGCTGTGGAAGCCGTGGCCACTCTGTCTGGCCCCGACCCATGGAGTGCTTCCAACACTGCCAATGCCCTGATTTACGCCGATCATGCCGGCAGTCAGCTGCCGCGCAACACCGCGTGCTCGGTCGGCTCCACCGAAGACTACAGCGCCCAGTCCGTACGGGGTGTCGTTGGCAAGGGCAACAGCCTGGGCGTCGTCGTCGACTCGAATGACACAGGCGACGGGGCCAAAGGTCTCGTCCATGGCAATCGGCATGGCGTGGGAGACGTTCGTCAGGACAACTGGTGAGACGTAGTTGCCATCGTTCTTGTCGCCTCGGTAGGCCACGGTCGCGCCGAGCTGTACGGCCTGGTCCACTTGCGCGGTGACGTGGGCCTTCTGTCGACCGTCAACCATTGGCCCAACGCGCGTTCCCTCGACCTTGCCATCCCCCACCGTCATGTCCCGAGTGACGGCGACCAAACGGTCCACGAATGCGTCGTGCACACCATCTTGCACGTAGATTCGCTCGGTACTGACGCACACTTGGCCGGCGTTGCGAAAGCTATTGCGAGCGGCGAAGGTGGCCGCCGCGTCTAGGTCTGCGTCGTCCAAGACAACGAGTGGGTCCTTGCCACCGAGCTCTAGGATGACCCGCTTGAGCGAGCCGCTTGCCGCTTCAAGAATGTGCACACCAGCGGCGCGAGAGCCTGTGAAGACAATCAGGTCAACATCGGACGTCACCAGCGCGCGTCCCTGCTCACCGTCCCCGTGAACGACTTGAAGAACGTCAGGCGGAAGCACGTCTATGAGGCACTGTGCATAGGCTGCACCGGTCAGCGGCGAACGCTCCGAGGGCTTGAACACCACGGCGTTTCCGGCTGCGAGCGCAGGAATAATCTGTGTATGCGGCATCAATACCGGGAAATTCCACGGCGCAATGCACAACGCCACACCGAAGCCGTCGCGATGGACCGTGGTTCGAGCGCGCTCATTGACCTGCACATCATCGGCAAATGCAGTGGCCATCTCGTCCAAGTCTGACAACAGCAGTTCAGCAATTCCAGATGCTTCACCAGCCATCTCGCGAAGTGGTTTACCCATCTCACGCGTTCCAAGAAGACCAATGTCTGCGGCACGCTCTGCGAACAACGCGCTGGCCTTGCGCATCAACGCCAGTCGTTCGGTCAAGGGACGTGCATTCCAAGCAACATGTGCCGCCCTCGCCCGTGTGACGACAGCAGGAATGGCATCGGTGGGTGTGACGGTGACGGTTCCGACGACATCACCTGTGGCCGGGTCGATGGACTGCATCTGGGTCATGGGGTCTCCAAAGGTGCTGCGAACGTGACTTCATCATCTGCGCGGCATCCACCGCGTGCCCCACTAGGCGCTCCGGACGATGTTGGCATGGTGGTAAGGCATGGACACGGGCCTCGTCGAGCGGTCCTGGCCTTCCTTTCACCAACAATGACCGCGCCAAAGATGGTTTGTCGCGAATGAGCCGTGCGCTCGTGGCTGTCAGCAGCCCGCGTTTCGCACTGGCAAGGCGAGTTGAAGGGCCATCACGAGTCGCTGCACGTGCTCCTCGCACTCGGGGCAGATCAGCTGGTGGTGCTCCAACAGCGCCAGAACCTCCTGCGGGAGTTCACTGCCGTCTACGTAGGCTGCGACCCGCTCTGCAAAGGAATCGCAGTCCATTTCGTCGTCTCGAGTCATGGCAAGAAGACTCGCCAAGATGTCCGCCGGATTCGAGCTCATGACGCCTCCACCAAGTCGTTCAACCCAATGCCATGCAGCTCAAAATGCGCCCTCAGCCGCTTGCGGGCATCGTGAAGCAACTTGTACAGCGCGCCCTTGGACGTGCCCATGCGCTCCGCCACAACGGTGGGTGACAGTCCACCGAGCTCCGCGTACAACGCCTCCCGCTGCTTTTCGGTGAGCGCCGACTCAATCGCGCCATGCAACACCCGCTTGGCGTCCTGCTCGTGCAGACCTTGTGGCGCTTCCGCCTGCTGTAGCAGCGCCTCACCGCTGACGCGCGCATCGTGTAGAGACACGTCCTTGTGGCGAGCACGCCGCAGCTCCGACAGCGCGGCGTTCACCGCAATGGACGTCGCCCATGTGGTGAACTGACTGTCCCCGCGAAAGGAGCTGGAGCGCTGCAAAATCACGACCAAGCTCTGTTGGATGAGGTCTTCGCGCGCCGCCGGGTCGAACTGCCGACCAAAGCCTTTGGACAGGGCTCTGACCAGGAATGTGCGCAGGTCTTGCGCCACGGCCGGGTCGCTGTGCAGTCCTGCCAGCCAGTCTTTGTTGGTCCGTGCCATGGCGACATGGTGGGCACCGGCGTCGTCCGCGTCAACACCCCGGCACCAACTCAGGCTGCTGGGTGCACTTGACCTTCTGACCGCGCTGCAGATTCGTCAGCAAGTCCCTCAGTGCAGTGCGAATGCCCTCTTCAACCACGGGATGGTAAAATGGCATGGTAAGTGCCTGTTCAACGGTGAGTTTCTGCTGCACAGCCCACGCGAGTAGATGCGACAGGTGCTCAACGCGGGGACCAAAGAGCTCCGCACCGATCAACACGCCACTGAGGTCCGCGTAGATGCGAACCAGCCCGGCATTCATCCCCGCAACCCGCGCGCGGCCTTGGTCGCTGTAGTCCACCTCCCCTGCAACCACCGAGCACGACTCCAAGTCACGGTAGGCCTTCCCGACCATGCCGATCTGTGGGTCGCTGAACACCACAGCGAGCGGTGTACGACGATTGCCCTCGCCAACCTCTGGGAAGGTCGCGGCATTGGTGCCTGCGAGCTTGCCGTCGTCGGCAGCTTCGTGGAGCAACGGATGCAGACCGTTGACGTCTCCGGCAACGAACACCCCATAGTTCTGAAGCTGAAGCGTAGCCGCGTTCACCCCCCAGTCGTTCCGGCCAACAGGCTCAATCCCGAGTGTGTCGAGTCCCAGCTTGCCGATGGTTGTGGTGCGCCCGGCAGCCATAAGTACGCGCTCGAAAGTCTCGATGCGGTGGGTGCCAGCAGAGTCTACAAAGTCCAAGCGAACACCGCCGTCGACTGCTTGCACGCTGTTGAGGGTGTAATCGGGATGCAGGTCAAGCTCGGCGCCTAGGACCTTCGCGGCGGACTCGTTGACATCTGGGTCCGACAGCGGACCGATAGCTCCACCAATTCCAACCAACGTCGTACGCACCCCTAGACGATGGAACGCCTGGCCCAGCTCTAGGCCAATCACACCAAGTCCAACAACCAGCACGCTCTCTGGCAGGTCTTCTAGCTCAAAGATGCCCTCGTTAGACAGCATCGCGTCACCTAGGTCCCGGAATGGAGGCGGTGTAAATGGCACGGTTCCAGTCGCCACAACCAACGAACGAAAGTGAACCTCATGGTCGCCGGCGACCAGATGGCCAGGCCCTACGACCGTGGCCCGCTCGCGAATAAGCTCACCGGCCTCTTCGATGCCGTCGATGCTGTTCTCAACAAACCCGACAAAGCGGTCACGCTCGAACTGGACTCGGCGCATCACAGCACGGCCATCAATCTGTGGAGGTGCGGCGTTTACACCAAACATTGGCGCCTGGTGGACGTGATGGGCGGCTTCTGCGGCGGCGATGAGCAGCTTGCTCGGCATACACCCCACGCGAGCGCAGGTAGTGCCGAACGGACCCGGATCAATCATCATGACGCTCGCGCCCTCGGCCTTCGCGGCTCGCCGAGCGGTCAGTCCGGCTGTGCCTGCTCCAAGAATGGCGACGTCGACGTGGTGAACAGTGCTCATGAACAACTCCAATGCGGTGCGCCTGTCTGCGGCGCTCGCTGATTGGATGCTTGTCGGCCCAGATTCTTACCTGGGAACACCACATTCTTTTCAGAAAATGGAAAGTCCCGGTTTCACCCTACGAACGCAATGCCTTCGAGGAGCAGCGCTCGCCACACATCGCGGTCGAGCTCCGGAACACTCAACCACTCCTTGAAGACCTTCTTGCCCGGTCCAAATGGCTGGCCCTGACCACTCACCACAAGCTCGGCTACGCGCTCTCGCGGCAGCTTCACAACCAACCCAGAGTCCTTGTAGGCGACGAGTGCCAAGAACTCGGTACCCACCCGTGCGCAGCGCCCATTCATGATGGTGCCCTCAACAACACGCGGGTCAGCCACCTGCAGTTCTTCGATGAGTTCCCAGAAGACGACGTGGGCATCTGTGCTCATGATTAGCGACCTTCAGTGATGGAAAAATCGAGGATGAACGGTCCGGATGTGGCCAGCTCGGCGTTGTCGAGCACAATATAGACCGGGTTGGTCTGGCTGCCGTCGTTGGTCCAGGCGACCGTCTCGGGGCCGGTCGCACTCTCGTCAGCACCATCGAGGCAGCTGGTGATGACCGGACAGTTGTCCAAGATGTACAGAATCGCGTCTCCGGACGTTGAGTTGTACGTGGCGGAGAGCGTCTCACCAGGTGCCAACTCCACGCGGACCGCGCCATCACGCCCCGGTGCCGTACCAATACAGTCGGCTGACGAGATGTCGTTGAGGTTGGCGGCAAGCGTGCCTTCGTAGGCGCCCGGAGCGGTAGGCGTCTGCGGACAGAAGCCCGGCGAGAGCGTTGTACGGGTGACCGGGGTGGTGTCGGCGTCCGTGTCTGGCTCCGTGTCCGTGTCCGTGTCCAAGTCCGTATCTTCCTCGGTATCCACACCCGTGTCGGTTCCAACATCCAATCCGGTGTCAGAATCCAGGGGCTCAGGCTCGCAACCAAGTGCGAACACAGCAAACAGGAGCGGTAGCGTGGTTTTCATGGGCGCCAGCTAACCCGATGGCTCGAACAACCGCGAGACGTCCATCTCATTGGTGACCGGACGAGGCATTACCCCACCCCAAAGCACCGTTTTCATGGGTCGCTGCTCGATGTCAGTCATTGCAGGCTGCGCCATTTCCCAGTAAGGCAAATTGATGGATGTGGGGTGGACGTGATCCACACGCCGAACGCACCTCCCATCACGCCCGAGGTACACCTTGCTGACCCTTCTCCTCGCCGCCCAAGGCCTCGCCGCGACGCTCACCGTTGGCCCCACAGGCGACTACGCGACCATGCAAGATGCGGCCAATGTCGCCTCCGCCGGAGACACGTTGCAGTTGGCGGCCGGCGTCTACAGTGACTGCTTGGATGCAACCGGTCTAGACCTTACCATCTCAGGCGCGGGCGCCCAGAGCACGTTCCTGTACGGCGCCTGTGCGAACGGCACCATCTATGCAGACACCGGAACGCTAACCATTGAAGCGGTCACACTGGAGAACCGCACTGGGCCTTCGCTTCGCGTACTCAACTCCACCACTACCCTGAGCTTTGTTGAGGTCTTCGGCGGAACCGGGACACTGGGTGCGGTAAGCATTGTAGACGGCGTTACGCTTATTGAAAACTCCGATATTAGCTTTAATGATGGCGAAGCAGGCGCGGGTATCTACGCGGTGCAACAGGTGGCGTCCGACACGTCACTCACCATTCGCAACTCCACCTTCCTTGAGAACTCCGCTACCATCAGTGGTGGAGCCGTCGCTACTCGCGGCATTCAGACTGTCGAAATCACGGGCTCAACGTTCGCGAACAATGCCTCGTTCAGCACCTCAGGCGCGGTCTCGGTGACCGGTGCTGATTCCGTCTTCATTGGCGGCAGCACATTCGAGGACAACGTGGCGTCGAGGTCGGCAGGAGCCGTTTCGGTCTCCACATCACTGTCGCTGACTGTAGACACCTCGTCATTCACACAGAATATCGGAGGCTCACTAGTAGGTGCCCTCTGGGCCCATGCGGACCAGTTGCACCTCTCCTCCGTCCAGTTCACTCAAAACACGACGGACGGACACACCGGCGCCCTGCATGTCGAAGCAGACTACGCCTCACTGACCGACGTGCTCTTAGACCAAAATACCTCCGCGACCCATGCCGGCGCGGCTGAGATGGACGTGACGGAGCTGGAAATCTTCGACTCTACGTTCTCGAACAACAACACGAACGGCCAAGGAGGCGCGCTCAGGCTTGTCACGGACAACGCCGTCATCGAAGGAACTACCTTCAGTATGAACCGCGCCGGGGCCAACGGAGGCATCTTCCACGTCAACTCGGAGGCCGACATCTGATTGACCGATTCCCGCTTTGAAGACACTTCTGGCTTCGGTAATGCGAGTATTGGCGCGGTCCGAATGGAGTCGGTCGAAGCGGGCAACCCGGGGCGCCTAAAAATTGAGCAGTGTGACTTTGAGCGCAACGATGGCGGCGCGGTCATCTCCATCGCCCCAGTGTTCTCCACAGACTCTTCGTATCGAAACAACTACTCCTACGAAAGTGAGTCCATCTTCGGACCAGCAGTCGTCATGGGAGGAGCCATTCAGGCACTCTTCGTGACCGTCAACGGCGGAACCTTCGCCAGCAACTCAGGCTCCCTAGAAGAGAACCCAACGCGACGAGTCGGCGCAATCGCCGGGCATTTCGTGTCCATTGACAACGCCAACTTCGTCGGCAATGCCGTCGCGGTCTGGATGGACAACGGCAGCATCTCCCACTCAACCTTCTGCCGAAACACATCCGCTGTGCATGCCATGGGCCCGGTTGACCTCGAGCATATCGCCGTCCATAGCTACAATCGTTCGACCAGCACCTCTATCGACTTTGAACTCAATGGTTTTGGAAGTCGGCTAAACCACATCACGGCCAATACCTACCATTCGAACGGCTCTCGAAGGGGTACAAGCGTCCTATCGTCGGGCGGAAATACCGATATTCGAAACAGTGCTTTCTCTGGTTTTTCCCAGGCCATTCGTTTCGTAGACCCCGCCGAGCTCGCCAACTCCGTCCAGTTCAGCTTGTTTTGGAACAACAGCAGCAACGTCACACGCACCGGGACTACCGGCTCTCTGGACCTCGGCCGCGGTAGCTTCGTCGCAGACCCGCTGTGGATGATGTCCGACGTCACCGTTTGCGACCAGGTCAACCTGCGTCCGGGTGCCGGCTCTCCCATCATTGATGCCGGTGACCCACTCGTTCAGGACGTTGACGGAAGCCGAGCGGACATCGGCGCATACGGTGGACCGAGCGACCCAATCGTTGACACAGATGGCGATGGGTTCTTCTTCCCACAAGACTGCGAGCCCAACAACCCGCTCGTTGGCCCTCATGCTGATGAAGTGTGCGACGGGATTGACAACGACTGTGACGGTGAGATCGACAACAATGCCGTGGACGGTACCCAGTGGTTCACCGACATTGACGGCGACGGCTTCGGAAGGACTGCAGGCCCCTTTCAGTGCGAAAACCCAGGAGGCAACCATGTTGCCATAGGTGGCGACTGCGAGGAGTACGGGTCCATCTCGCTGATTACGTACCCCGGTGCACCCGAGATTTGTGACCGGCGAGACAACGACTGCGATGGACGCGTGGACAACGACCCTGTTGACGCGACATGGGTCTACTGGGATTCTGAATACGATGATTACGGCGTTGGTGAGCCGACTCTTGAGTGTTTCCCATTGAGCTATCACGCGACTGTAGACGGCGACTGCGACGACAACAGTCCGTACATCAACCCCGGTCGGTCCGAGGTCTGCAACGGTCGCGACGACAACTGCGACGACCTGATCGATGTCAACGCGGTGGATGGCTCTCTGGCCTACATCGACGCCGATGGCGACGCCTACGGAGACCCCGCGACCGCCGTTGTGACCTGCGAGTTGGAAGACGGCTACGTGTTGCTTGGCGACGACTGCGATGACACATCAGCAGAGGTGTTCCCAGGTGCCTTGGAGGCCTGCAACGGCATCGACGACGACTGCGACGGCATCCTAGACGCAGAACGGACCTGGTATATCGACGACGACGGCGACTCCTACGGCCGAGACGACTCGGCCGTCATCGCCTGCGACCGTCCAGCCGGCAACGTGGTCGGGACCGGTCGAGACTGCGACGACACCAACGCGGAGATCTACCCGCTTGCAGACGAGTTTTGCAACGAAGTAGACGACGACTGCGACGGCATCGTCGACGACAATCCCGTGGACCCGACCGCGTGGTACCTCGACCAAGATGGCGACGGCTACGGCGACCCTGAGGACCTCGAGTCCGCGTGTTCCGCCCCAGAGGGCTACGTCGACAACAACGACGACTGCGCACCGACAGACCCCTCCATCAATCCAGGCGCCGAAGAGCTATTCGACACAGTGGACCAGGACTGCGATGGCGCCACAGATGACGTTGAGGGCGATGACGACGGGTCTGGCTGCCAGAGTGCACCCGCGCCAACGGGTCTGTTGCCCCTGGTATTGCTCGGCCTGCTGGTCCGCCGCCGCTCCACAGAGTGCGGCGGTCGCACACAGTCATAGAGCGGGAGACCAACGAGCCCGAAGGCTCAGCCCGCCCACGCCTCTGACGCAATCGCGGTGTTGAAGTCGAACGCAACGCTCGCCTCCGCCACCAGAGCGTTCGCCTGTTCGGACGTCAGGTCCATGTCATCCAGCCGCTTGCGGAAGGCCGTCTTGGCGGCACCTGGATTCTTAATGTCGGGGAACGCATAGAAAGCGAGGTCCTGGCCAACAATCGCATGAGCCTTCTTACCGAGCATCTGACCGCCGGACAGGTCGCCTAGGTAGCGAGTGTAGGCATGCGCAATCAGCAGAAACGGTTCGCGCTCGCTGATCTCTTGAATATGTTTGGCGTAGGTCACTCCGCCAGGAACCGGTTCCGAGGTGTCTTTCAGGTCCGCAAGGTCCGCCTTCAGCGCAGCACTTCGGTACAGCTCCGGGCGGTGAAAAGCGCCGACAAGCGGGTGCTCACTGTGGCCTTCCAACGCGGCCTCCATGGCCTTGTACGCTGGCTGTAGGCCGCGCAGGAGCGAGACCATGGCAGGCGCCGGGCAGGTCTCACGAAAGATGGCGGCGAACAAGGGAGCGCGCTCGGCACGGGTGTGTGCGTCTGTTGTTTCTTCACGAAGACGAATGGACAGTGCGGATGGTGCTGAGTTCTCGGACATGTGCCCTCCAAAGGCCGGTCTATAACTCTCCGCCACAACCCATGCAGGCGCAGGTGTGCTGCGGCTGGGTCGGTCCTGTGCGATAAGGTGCGCCCCCACTCCGGAGGCCCCATGTCCGTCTACGTCAGCGCCGAAGCACCCATCGAAGTCCCGCAGATTCATCTGACCGAATACGTTCTCCAGCGTGCGGACGATTTGGCAGACAAGACGGCATTTATCGAGGGAAGCTCAGGCCGCACACTGACCTACGGCAAGCTGGCCGCAGCCATTCGCTCCCTCGCCGGTGGCCTCGCCGCGCGCGGAGTTGGTCCCGGAACGACCTGGGCGCTGATGGCCCCAAACCTCCCCGAGTACGCCATCGTCTTTCACGGACTGGCGCTGTGCGGTGCCACCGTCACAACGCTCAATCCGACCTACGGCGCCACTGAGCTCGCTCATCAACTAAAAGATGCCGGTGCGACCGCGCTAATCACCATCGACATGTTCCTGCCCGTGGCCAAGGAAGCCATGGCCAAAGCAGGAATCGACGAGGTCTTCCTCATTGGTGACGGCGATGCCCCATCCATCACCACCCTCTTCGGCGCCCCAATGGTGAACGCCCCGGTGCTCGACTACGCCGACCACGTAGTCGCCCTGCCCTACTCGTCCGGCACAACAGGCTTTCCGAAGGGCGTAATGCTCACCCACCGCAACCTGGTCGCCAACCTCGTCCAGTCGCATGCACACCTCAGCCTGCAAGAAGACGACACCATCTTCGCGGTACTGCCGTTCTTCCACATCTACGGAATGACCGTGCTCATGAACCTGGGCCTGTCCAGCGGTGTGACCATCGTCTGTGTTCCTCGCTTTGATCTGCCGCAGATGCTCGAGCTGGTGCAGACCCACCGCATCACCAGGCTGTACCTGGTTCCGCCCATTGTTCTGGCACTGGCCAAGCACCCCATCATCGACAACTACGACCTGTCGAGTGTCACCGAGATCTTCTCGGGCGCAGCCCCACTGTCAGGTGACCTCGCAGAAGCAGCAGGAAAGCGCCTGGGATGCGCGATTGGTCAAGGCTACGGCATGACCGAGCTGTCACCGGTCAGCCACGCCATCAAATGCGGCGACTACCGAAATGGCAGCGTTGGCACACTACTTCCCAACACCGAAGCCCGACTCATCGACCCAGAGACCGGAAAAGACGTAGCCAGCGGAGAGTCTGGTGAGCTGTGGATTCGCGGTCCCCAGGTCATGAAGGGATACTTCGGAAACGAAGGTGCTACGTCGTCAACCGTAGACGATGACGGCTGGCTGCACACCGGAGACGTCGCCACTGTAGACGCCGACGGCCACTTCGCCATTGTGGACCGCTTGAAAGAGCTCATCAAGTACAAGGGTTTCCAGGTTCCGCCAGCAGAACTCGAAGCCTTGCTCATCAACCACCCTGGCGTAGCAGACGTCGCTGTCATCGGGGTTCCAGATGACGAAGCCGGCGAGCTTCCCAAAGCGTTTATCGTTCGTGCCGCAGGCAGCACCATCACCGCAGATGCCGTCAAAGAAGCGGTAGCTAGCCAGCTCGCGTCGTACAAGCAGATCCGAATCGTCGAGTTCATTGACGCCATTCCAAAGTCCGCATCGGGTAAGATTCTACGCCGTGAACTGCGGCAGCCGGCCTCCTAGCCACTTCCCCACGAGGGACGCCAAGACGTGCTGTTCGACCCGAAGGTAAAGCGCCTGTTTGAAGCGGTCTGCGACCTCCCCGCAGACGAGCGCGCAAGTGCACTATCAGACGTTGACGATGACTTGCGCCAAGCGGTCTTGGACCTGCTCGCCCTCGACGCTGAAGCGGAGAGCCTGTTCCAGACAGACGGGGGTGCAGACTGGGTCAGTCAGGCCGTTGTACCCGACGTAATGCCCGAACACATTGGGGAGTTCCGCGTCATTCGCAGGCTCGGTGCCGGTGCCATGGGCGTGGTGTACGAGGTCGAACAGACCCACCCAAAGCGACGCATTGCGCTCAAGCTGCTGCACACACACGTCAGGCGCCCAAGCGTTGTGGAGCTGTTCAGATTTGAAGCCCAGGCGTTGGCGCAGGTCGTACACCCAGGTGTGCCAACCATCTACGAGGCGGGCGAGACCGACGACGGTGAGGTGTACCTAGCGATGGAGCTGGTCCATGGGCCAACGCTGTCCGAGTGGACACGCCAGCGCCGCGTGTCTCGGCAAGACCGGGTCGATGTACTCGCGCAGATCGCAGACGCCGTCTCCGCTGCCCACGCCGCTGGAGTGCTGCATCGCGACCTGAAGCCAGCGAACATCATTGTCACCGAGAACGGCCCCAAGGTGCTGGACTTCGGCATTGCAACCCCCCTGGCAGAGGTGGCCAAAGAACGTCAGCCCGGAACCCCGGCGTACATGAGCCCCGAGGCCCTGGCCAACGAGCCCGTCGATCAGCGGACGGACGTCTTCGCGCTCGCCTGCATTGCCCACGAGCTGATGACCGGGGCGCTGCCTGACCGCTCGTACTCGAACATGGCCCTGTCTCGTCTGTCCGAGGACATGGCCGATGTCCTCAAGCGTGGTCTCGCCATCGACCGGGAGCAGCGATGCCCATCAGCGCGGGCCTTCGCCCAAGACCTACGACGCGCCCATGCTGGACTGCCGCTGTCATGGAAGCCAGGCATTGTGTACCGGATTCGTCGCTTTTCACGACGCAATCGCCGTGGAATCGTTGTGGTCGCAACGCTGACGGTCGCCATGCTCAGCCTGTCCCTAGCTCCCAGTGCCGTTCGGCAATTTCAAGAAAACGGCCGACGAGAGCGCGCTGTCGACAACCTCCCCCGCCTTGAACGTGCCCTCGCAGGCGTAGACGCCAACGACCAGAGACGGGCCTTCTCCATGGTCCGAACCTTTGCGCAAGACCCCTCCAACAGAGCAACTCCCGCCGAATCGGCAGCCTGGCTGTTGTTGGCAGCACGCCTGGAGGCCCTCGAAATTGGCGGCGTGCGGGATGCCCTGGCCGAAGCCTACTTGGCTGCGGAGGACCCGTCGGCATCACAGATTGCGTTGGCCCGACATTTTTCGGCAACTGCTAGCTGGGACTCACTGTGGCTTCTCAGCCAAAGCCTCAACGAAGCCACCCGAGAGCAGTTGGCAGACGAGCTCCACCGCACAGCAGTGGCCAAGCGACTGTTCGACCAGGCGCCCACCCATGCGCCAGATGCGCTGCTGAGCCAGTTCGGACACGCGCGAGACCTTGGCATCACCGCGGACAAAGCGGCCCTCGTCGACCTTGACCAGGATGGCCAGCTCGACCTCATCACCATTGACCAAGATGGGCTCAGGGCCATGCGCCTGGGAAGCACTGAGCCTTTTTGGTCGGGCAGACCTACGAACAGCACGGCGTGGACCACCGAGGACAACCTGCTCCTTCACGATGGACACGTCTGGTTCGCCAACGGCAACCAACACTCGGCAGACCTGTACTCAGTCCAGCTCGACCCAAGCGAGCCGCTGCGTCCTGTGGGCCAGTTCGAGCCCTCCAACATTCGCGCAATGGTCTCGACCCGTCGCAACAATCAGCCAGAGCTGCTTTTGGCGCGCGCCTACCCTACCCGTACGTTGACCCATGTTGACCTGCAGACCGGTGTGGGAACCCCTGCAATTTTAGGGATAGACAGGCTCGATAGCGACGTCATGGATGCCGTTGCCGCCGACCTCGATGGCGATGGACAAGACGAGCTCTTGGTCGCCATGGGTGCCTGGGTGGCGTACGATTTACGCGTATACACAGCCACATCTGACGGATGGCTCCTGCACAGTCGCATTGCCACAGGCGCACTCGACCGCCTAGTTGTCGTGCCCCGGCCAGGCCAATCACCGCTAATCGTCGCGAGCAAGAGCGACCTGGAGCCCAACCTGCGCGTGTTCCCCGCAGAACACCCGTACGGCCCCGACCCCGGCGTCTACGCTTGGAATTGGACGCCGGACGGCCTTGAGCAAGACTCCTTCTGGCCGCTTCCAGTTCCGGACACAACGGAGCCTGCACCCAAAATCGAGGCGCCGCAGATTGGCGACTTTGATGGCGACGGCACACTGGACATCGCCTGGACTCTCAAGGAAGTCCATCCCCAATTCGAAGAACTATTGTGGATTCAAGCAGATATTCTCGGACGTGCCGAAGACTATGTCATCGCCGGGCTCGAAGGACTCGGCACTCTAGATGTCGACAACGACGGCGATGATGAGCTGTTGGTCGGAGATGAATCCAAGCACCTGTGGTTCATCGGAGCCGGTACAGACGCCCTGCCCCAGAGCACCACGCCCTACAATCCCGACAATCCGATTGGGCCCTCGCCTAGCGATTCCGCCGTGGTGCAGCGTCTGTGGTCTCGCGCCGACGATTTGGTGCGGGTCGGACTCATGGCAGAAGCCGCGAATGCCTTGGTGTTGGCTCCTGATCTCGCCCGTGACGACTCCACAGTGCGCGCCGCTCACGCCGCCGCAGCCGTCCTCCTCGAAGCCGCTGGGCGCCCCATCGATGCCGCAGATCAATACGCGAAAGCCTTGGAACTTGGCGACGAAGCGAGTCGTTCCGGCCTCATTCGTACACGCTTGTTCATCATGGACCTTCCTGGAGCCACCGAACATCGCAGACCGGGCGTCTCTCCTCCTTGGCTGGCGGATATCGAAGCGCCCCCGGAGCTCGACCTGCTCAACGAAGACCTCTCCGGATGGCAGCTCTCGCGGCCTGGAACCCTGCGGTTGAAAGACAACACCATTGAGGCGGACGTCATGAACGATGAGGGCGTGATTGCACGCATGCCCGTCACCGTGACCCACCCCTGGGTTCAGCTTGAGCTTCACGCTCTCATCGACTCGATGGAGCTTGGCTCCGGACTCGCTCTGAGCCTGGAGCAAGACGGCGAGACACAGCTCATGGTGGGATTCTGGGGCCAAGGAGGAGGCGGTGTTCTCAAGCTGTACCAACAGTGCGGACACAATCAGCCCGAACACCTCGCCCGCCCCATCATCTCCAAGACCAGGCCCAACAACGTCTGGCTACGCGCAGCAAGAATCGGCATGTCCCACAAGACCCGCTGCTTCAACAGCCACAACGGCAGCCAGCAGTGGCGTGAGTACACCACGGACGCCATTAAACTGGGCCCTGCAGAGCTGGTACTGCGCGCCCACGGAGACCCCGACTACTCGCCCCCCACACGGGCCCGCGTGCGTCTGGACCAGATGCGCGCCATGGGATTGACCCTGCGCGAAGCGGACCTTGTCGCACAGTCCGACTCCGTGCGGCACCTGTTCAATGGTGAGCTCATAGGCACTCCCCACCCCAGTGTGGCTGTGGAATGGGCCCTAGCATCTGCGGACACCCAAGGGTTTGGCACAGCGCTGCAGGCGGCCACTCGCCAAGAACAGCGCTGGCACCTCCGCCGACATGGTGCCGCAACCGTGCCGGTCTTGCAGGAGCTGTACCCGAACGACTTCGCCCAGCTCTACATGGAAGCACTGCGCGAGTCCTGTAGCGACCTTGAACAATCCGACGTGCAAGAAGCCCTGCTCCGTCCAGAGCTTGACACGCTCAACCCGACGACACCGGCCGGGCGCTACCTACGGGTACGACGTGCCGAAGTACACCTTCTACAAGGTGAACGAGCGACCGCCCGGTCCGTCGCGCTGTCGGTGACAGAGGTCGGTGGCAGCGACGACCCCACAGTTGACGCCTGGTTGGTCCTGGCTCGCCTGGATGCCGCACGGCAGGACGTCGCACGTGCCCACATTGAGCACGCCATCGCCCTCAACGACAACGCGCAAGGCATCTACAACCGAATCGCACGCTACCCCGAGTTCCGAGACAACCCGATTTCTACAGACCTGTAAGGGCCCGTGCCGACTATTCCGGCCCTTTGAGCTGGTCTAGAAGCCACGCGCGAGCCATGCGCCACTCCATCTGGACGGTGCGCGTGCTCACGCCAATCCACTCCGAGACCTCTTCAATGCTCATTCCGCCCAGGTACAGCAGCGTGACCACACGATAGGCGCGCTCATCGAGTTCTTGCAGCTGAGTGAGCGCTTGGTACAGCGACACCAAGTCCAGGTCTAGGTCATTCGACCCCGCTGCAGACAACGTCACGTGCTCGCCCTTGCGCTTGGCGCTGTTCCGCGCGCGGGCATGGTCTGTCAAGACATGGACCATCGCGAGAGACGCCACAGCTTTGTAGTGCTGTGGACTCTTAAACGGGTGCTTCTGAAGACGCGCCCACGCCTCGTGGACCAGCTCGGTAGCCTGGAGAGGGTCGGTCGGACGGTCTTGAAGTAGACGCCGCGCTTCTTGCTTGAGCGCGGCGTAGACAACTTGAACCAGTTCGGCAGACTCGGGCATGCCTCACCATACACTGGCACCTACACAATCAATGGCGTTCAAGTGCGCTCTGAATGCCAACGTGGTTGCCGGATGCAAGCTTCTGCTCTGCGAGAACCTTGGCTTCCGACTGGCCGACTCCCCACGCAGAAGCCATCTTCGCAGCCTCTTCCATGCTGAAGTTCTCATGGAAGGCACAGGCAATCGTGTGCTCTTTGCGCGCGTCGTCTAGGTACGAATCCACGTCAATTCCGCTACGGACCTTGTAGCCAATGGACGACTTGGCATCAGAAACGGAAACGCCCCATGACCGCGAGAGAAGCTGGGCATCACAGTAGCGATAGTGGCTCTGGAAGAACTGGGCCATGGTGTCGTCAACCGGGGCCTCATGGTAGTCGTTGGCCGCCTCATCCGCGCCGGACAAGTAGGGGCCTGCCCAACCACGCATTAGCTTGTTCTGAAGGGTAATCTTCGCTTCGGCAGGCGTCTGGTTCCACTGTGCCGCCAGGCGCTCGGCGTCCTCATAAGACAGCCCTTCGTCGTGGTAGTCGCAGGACAGGCCACGCTGAATGGCCGCTTCCCGATTGCTGTCCACCGCGGTCAACGCAAATCCGCGTCCCATGTTCGTGATCTTCTGGCCAATCGTGGCCTTCGCGTCATGCAGGGTCAGATCCCACACGGTCGCCAAGACCTTGGCATCACAGATCGTGAAGTCCGACTGCAGAAACGCAGACACGGCCCCAGCATCCGCTTGCATTATGGCGCCATGGTCGGCTTCCAAGACAGGTGTACTAGGCGCTGTAAGCGGTGGGGACGGCGGCCCTTTGTCCGGTCGGGCGCAGCCTATGCCGGGCACGAGAAGAGCGATAAGAACAACGAGGGACGACATACGCATGGAGACTCCAGGTCAGTGAAGTCGTTGTACAGCACAACCGTCCGAAGGTCGAGACGTTAGAGGGCTCCGCATGAACAACAACGACATTCTCCGCCGACTCCGTTTTGCTATCAACCTGAGTGACGCCAGCATGGTGAGCACATTCGCTCTGGGTGGCTATGAAACAGACGAGAACGGCGTTCGAAACCTCATGGCTCGCGAAGAAGAGCCGGAAATGGTCGTCTGCGACGGCGACATCTTGGGTGCCTTCCTAGACGGTTTCATCATCACCAAGCGCGGTCCACGCGACCCCAGTGCACCGGTTCCTGAGCCCTCTGAGTTGAACAACAACCAGATCCTCAAGAAGCTTCGCATTGCGCTGAACTTCCGCGAAGCCAGCATGCTCGCCATCTTGGCCAAGGGCGGCCACGTCATGTCGAAGCACGAACTGACCGCGCTGTTTCGCAAGCCAAGCCACAAGCACTTCCGCGAAGCTGGCGGCCAGGTGGTTCGGCGCTTCTTGTACGGCTTGACCGCCGAGCTGCGCCCCGGTGATGTTGACGCTGCCGAGCAGCCCTAGGACTGCGTAGAGCGGGTGACGCTTTCACTCCGAAAATAGCGCTTTGATCCATGGAACTCGAGACCCGTTGGCTGCGAACGAGTAGCCAGAACCCACGGTTCGAACTACCAGCCCGCACGCGTGGCCTGCACCACGCCACTGTGAGGTTTCGTTGCGCACTCTCCTGCCATTGTCCGCTCTGTTGCTCGCTGCCTGCGTCCCCGAGACTGCGGTACCGGACTTGTCCGTTGTAGACAGCTTCTCCAACGACCTTCCCGTACACGACCTCGGCGTTGGCAAAGACACCTTGGAGCCCGTTCGCGACGTCTACCGCTCCATCGGTCTGACAGCTGTGGGACCGACCACAAGTGGCCTAGCGTCCGACACCGAAGTCTGGCCGGTCTCCCGCTCTTGGGACGCCACAGACAACGACGCTGGCCTTGCTTGGGGCGCGAACAGTGGCCTGGACTGGGATGACAAGTTTGCCCTATGGGTCGATAGTCTGACCGAAGTCACGGGAGAAGACGGCCACGCTACGGTCGAGGTCACCACTCCTTGGGGACGAACCCTGCCCTCTCCGCGCCTAGAGTGCGCCGAGATGGCCATGTTCCTCCGGGTCAGCTTTGCAGCTTGGTACGAGCTGCCCTTCTTCATGTCAGCGTATTCGCCCCCCATTGGTCAGACCGTGTACTACGGCCACTTTGGCTTGGTCAGCGGCACCGGCGCACGGCTGTCGGGCACCCCACGCTTCGCAACATCGTACAGCGACTACACCGATGATTTCGGACACTTGAGCGGCTCTGCCCTCGACGCCGCCTGGCCAGACGACACGTCCCTCGAGACCCGCGCCATCACATCCGCCCGCGACGACGTCGTCGAGTTCTTGGGCGCAGACGCCTACGCTGGGGCCTACTTTGACGAGCTCCACCTGAACAAGCGCGTTGGCTGGTTCTTGCTTCGCCTGCTGCCCAACTTCGGCAGCATCAACATCGCAGACGCCCACAACCTGTTCAATCTACAGCCCACCGCGCTGCGGGAAGGCGATGTGTTGCTTCACCGCTGGCAGGCCCAAGGCATCGGCCACGTGATGGTCGTCAAAGAAGTCGAGGAACTCCCCGGCGGTAACCTCGATGCAGAGATTATCTTCGGTTCCATGCCCCGTATCCAGCCCCGCTGGTACAACGCACGCTTCAGCAAGGGCTACTTCACCTCGCCCTACAGTGGCAACGCATCCACCGGACCGGACGGCACATCGTACAGCGAGTTCGGTGGAGGCATCAAGCGTTGGCGAACCGCCGAAATCAGCGACGGACGCTGGCGTAACAACGTGCCGGACTCGGATGTCAGCGACTGGATTGGCTCGACCGACTGGCCCGCTATCGAGGCGCGTCCTGCCGAGTTCGCCACCATACTTGGAGACCTCACCCCGCAGGAACAGCGCGATGTGTTCTTGGACCGCATCGAGACCGCGCGTACCAACTTGGAGCGTCGCCCCGCATCTTGCGCTAACCGTCAGCGACGAGAGCGAGCCTTTGACGACCTGTATGCGCTCATGGACTCCGAGTGGGACTGGTCCCGCGAGCGCGTCGACCGGCACTACCGGGTCACCGCTGACTACGTCTACGCCGAGCTAGACTACGCGAACAGCAAGACCTGCTGCTGGAACAGCACCACTCCAGCGATGGCCGAGATTATCGCCCAATACACAGACGAGCAGGTCACACAGGCGCTCAACAACGACCAGTGCGTCGAGCCCGTCGTCTTCAAAGCCAGGGACGGTGGTGGCTACGACCCCTTCTCCACCTACGCCACCCAGATCGGACGCGCAGGCGATTGGGTCGACTGGTCCGAGGACGAGTCCTGCGCCGCACGCGACACAGACGAAGACGTCGAGACCAACGCCCCGTGGACCAGCTTCTGCGACCTCGACGAGGTGTTGGTAGGCGGAGAGGACCCCGACCCCATCGACCCCGCAACCGGGGGCAACACAGGCAGCCCGGACTGTGGTGGCTGTAGCGGTCGACCGGCACAACTTCCCTGGCTTCCACTGCTCTTCGGCAGCGTGTTCTTTGCGGCACGCCGACGCCGCTAGGCACGAGTACGCAGGCGCATCACCGCTGAACACCCGCCGAAAGCAGGCACATCCGCCGTACACGTGTGGCTGACTGGGTCTGAACCCACGCTGTCGGGGGGGCGTTGTTGCTCAGCATCTGCAATACTTCGTGCCGCTGACTCGAACCCTACCCGTCACAGAGAGGCCCATAGTGAGCAACGACTCGGAATCCGACAGCGCCAGTGCCAAGCTTGCGGCCGCTGCTGCGAGTGCTCTTGCCACGCAAGCCCTCGACCGAGTGTCGAAGGCTGCAGGAGGCATGCTCACCGACCTGGAAGCCACATTGGCGAACAAGCAAAGTCAGAGCGCTGCGGCTGGCGACACACTTCTCCCCGCCGCTATCGACGTGGACGAAGACCTCTTCGCGCCTGCAGACAATGACGAGGCAACGCACGAGGCCGACGACCTGTCGGACGACGATTCTGACGACGAAGAGGCAGCCGCCCTGCGTCTGGAACAGGCCAAAGATGAGTTGGCACGGATGAAAGCAGAGCTCGGAGGAGCCGTCGCTGCGTCGAAGTCGACCCAGTCGGAGCCAGAGCCGGAGCCAGAGCCAGAGCCAGAGCCAGCCCCGGAGCCCGAACTGGTCTCACCAGACGCCCCCACGGAGATCAGCGCAGCCCCTCGAGTGGTGTACTCCTCGCGGCCCGACCCGCTAGACGCAGCTGAAAAGGCCCTTGCTATGGCCGCTCAAGCACGAGGCGTATCGCTAGAGCTCCCGTCCCGCGTCCCACCCGACCGTAGCGACCCATTTAGCGCAGCCAACCAAGCCCTTGAGACCGCCCGGCTCGCCAGAGGGGGTGCGCCAAAGACTGAGCCATCCACCTCAACCACCACCCGGTCATCCCGTGTGCGAGACCCTTTCAAGGCTGCTGAAGACGCGCTGAAGCGTGCACAAGAGGCCCGTGCCCAGGTCGGAGTGTCCCCCCAGCAAGAAGAGCGCGAGTCCGCCGCACGCAGAGAGCTCTCGCGACTCCGACGCCTCGGCCCAGCCACAAGCTCTTCATCGAGCGGCGACGCATCAGCAACCGACGACGCGTCTGGAAGCGATGATGAACCGAAGCGGAAAAAGCGCGACCTGTAGGACGAGTACCTCCCCGAAACCGGAGAGGTACCCACCTAGAGGCCCGCTAGTACTTGGACGAGCCGCGCGGAGTCACACGACGCACCTCGGCCTGTCGCGTGCGCTCATACCTGCGCTTTTGCTTCACGTTCTCACGCCGCTGAGCAAACGCTTGCTCGCGTTGAAGCTTGCGCAAGCTGGACAATCGACGCTCGGACAGCTCGCCGGCAGCAATCGCCTCCTGAACGGCGCATCCCGGCTCCTCACCATGAAGACAGTCTCGAAAGCGACAGTTCTGCGCAACAGACACAACGTCTGAGAACGCCGACGCAACATCCACGTCATCCACCGCCAAGGCCAGCTCTCGCATACCCGGGGTATCGACCAAGCACGCGCCACTTGGCAGCGGAATCAACGCGCGGACGGTGGTGGTGTGCTTGCCACGGTCATCGTGTCGACGGATTCCACCCGTATCCATGACCACGTCTCCAGCCAGCGCATTCGCTAGCGTCGACTTGCCGGTCCCAGACGACCCGACCAGCGCCACGGTAGAACCGGGAGACAGCCAAGGAATCAAGTTTGCAAGTCCACGTCCAGTGAGAGCGCTCACCGCGACCATTGGAACATCTGTCACAACAGGCAGGCGCACATCAGGCGACAAGTCGACCTTGGTGTACACCACAACGGCATGGGCACCACTCGCGTGAACGGCGGCCAGATAGCGGTCCACACGAGCCGGGCTCAAGTCCCCGTTCACGGACATCACAATGAACACCGTATCGATGTTTGCTGCGACCGTTTGATTGGCGAACTGTCGGCCTGATGTTCGTCGACGAAACTCGGAAGTACGCGGCACCATGGCCCGCAGCACCCCTAGACCATCGGGGCCACCATCGGATTGTACGGCGACCCAGTCGCCGGTCGCAGGCCCATCTGGCCCGCAAAACGTAGAAGGAACGGAGACACGTAGGGAGCCTTGCTCGCACAAGACGTCGATCTGCCCGCGGTGAACATGAGAAACACGACCAGGGACAGTCCCCGGCAGTTGCACGACAGCAAACGCCGCCGCCCAGCTTGGGGTGAACCCAAGCTGCGATAAAGTAGTAGACAATGTAAGAATCTCCGGACGCAAGCGTCCCGGGGAGAGGCGCCACACAGCAGCGCCCGACAACGACACAGCACCAAGTGCTGGCCGCGACGTTCCTTGTTTAGACCCGCTCATCCAAGGAGGACGATGTGGAACAGAGCACGGGTGTATGTTGAACAATGGGTGTCATGTCAGCCTCCGGATTTGGGTGTTTCCAACGTGTACCCCGTGCTTGCTGACGTGACAAGCTGCCTTTTGCACACCACAAATCGCCTCGCCGGTCTGACCGTAGCTAGGCTACAGCGGTGGGCATGACCGCCCTCCCCGACATTACGCTTGTGTTGCCGCCGCTCACGCAGCTCAACACCCCCTACCCATCCACGTCGTACCTCTCGCAGTTCCTGCAGGGGCACGGCGTTGCAACCGTCCAGCGTGACCTAGGCATTGAGCTGATTCATCGCCTGTTCAGCCGCGACGGTCTGACCCGTGTGTTCGCCGCGATTGAAGACAAGGACGAGCTGCCCGAACCCGCTTGGCGTGCCCTTGCGCTCAAACGCCAACACCTGCGTGCGGTTGAGCCTGTCATGGCCTTTCTACAAGGCAAAGACAGCGGCCTGGCACCACGAATCCTAGAGACGCCGTTTATCCCCATGGGACCGGCCTTCGAGAATGTGGACCTTCAGGCGTTCGGCACACTGGGTACGCACGATGCCGCTCGGCACATGGCCACGCTGTACCTACGTGACCTTGTAAACCTGGTCACAGCCACAGTCGACCCCGGCTTCGGCATGGCCCAGTACCAGCATCACCTGGCCCTCGGCGCCGTCGACTACGGCCCCCTTCATGCCCGTCTTCAGCAGACCACTCTGGTCGACGAACTTCTCGATGAGCTCACAGACACACTCACCGGCGACGTCTTCGGTCTGTCCGTGCCGTTCCCTGGCAATCTGTACGGTGCCCTACGCATTGGAAAGCGCCTCAAAGAACGCGGCGCCACCGTGCTCATGGGCGGCGGCTACGTGAACACCGAGCTGCGCGACGTAGACGAGCCTCGCCTGTGGGAAGCCATCGATGCCCTGACCTATGACGACGGCGAAGGTCCGCTTCTCGCCATTCTGCAGCACCATGTGGGACTGCCCGACCGTCGTCACCGAACACGAACGGCTCAGGGCATGCACAGCGCCGAAGTGATCCGTCCCCCGTTCACTCCGGCTGGCACATACGGGGACTTGGACCTAGGTAAGTACCTTCAGCTCATCGACACGCTCAATCCCGCACACCGACTGTGGGCGGACGGGCGCTGGAACAAGATGACCCTCGCTCACGGCTGCTACTGGCGAAAGTGTAGCTTCTGTGACGTCAATCTTGACTACATCCAGCACTACGAAACCGCCTCCGCCAAGGTGCTCGTGGACCACATGGAGCGGCTCATTGAGGAGACCGGCCACCGTGGCTTTCACTTCGTAGACGAAGCCGCCCCGCCAAAGGCTCTCAAAGCCGTGGCTATCGAGATTCTCAAGCGTGACCTGGGCATCACCATGTGGGGCAACATTCGCTTCGAGAAAGCGTTCACCCCCGACCTGTGCCGCCTGCTCGCGGCAGCTGGACTGGTCGCGGTCACCGGCGGCCTAGAAGTCGCCAACGAACGTCTACTGGAGCGCATTCGCAAGGGAGTGACTGTCGACCAAGTCACTCGTGCCGCCGCCGCCTTCCGCGATGCCGGCGTCATGGTTCACGCCTACCTGATGTACGGCTTCCCCACCCAGACCGAGCAGGAGACCATCGACAGCATGGAGGTCGTACGCCAGCTCTTCGAAGCAGACCTCGTCAACAGCGCGTTCTGGCACCGCTTCGTTCTGACCCGTCACGCCCCTGTCTTTGCCGAGCAGGACGCGTTCGGAGTGCAGCTACCGCCTCGCCCAAACAACCCGTTCGCGTCCAACGACATGCCGCACCTCGACCCCACGGGCGCCGACCACGACTTGTTCGACGACGTGCTGCCCATCGCCCTGAACGCATGGATGCAGGGACACGACCTGGACCGCGCCGTACACACGTGGTTCAGCGGGCACATGCCAAAGACGACCGAGCGAAGAGACCGAATCAAGCGCGCACTCAGCGAGACACAGCTCGAAGGACACCGGCTGATCTGGGTGGGTGGCGACGCCATGCGCACACCGCAGGGACTGGAGCTACACGCAGTAGATGGTGTTGGCGAGATTGAAGTCAGCGACGCGGTTGGAGACTGGCTGATGGGTGTCCTGGAAGATGCCAGTCCGCACGGCGAAGGCCTGACCTACAAGGCCGCAGTCGAGCGCTGTCCAGTGAATTTCGGGGCCGTCGCTGAGGCATGGCATGACGTGTGTGAGCTCGGGCTGCTGCGGGTGTAGACCGTCGGCATTCGGAAGCACTGCGGCATTTCCCAAAACAAATCTGACGTTGGCCCATCTCGGGCCCTATCTTCACCCACCCTCCAGCTGGAACGACCTCCCATGTGCCTGCCCATTCTCTTCATTGGCCTGTCTGTGACCGCCTGCAAGGGCACGCTTCCGCCGTACGAAGCACCGCAAGATTCTGACACCGAACAGGTGCAAGACGTCGACACGGATACCGAAGAGCAAACGGCACAACACGACGCTCGATTCGTTGGATTGTGGGCCGTTGAACAGCCATTTCATGCCGCGTATGAAGTCACCTACTATGACTTCCAGGCAGACGGCACCCTGGTCGTCGGCGACTCCTACCCCTCAAATTGCTTAGGCCATCTGGACCCCACCTGTGTGACCGGGTCTGTCGCGAACTGCGTGTCAGAGCCCACCACAATGTGGTGTGAGACCGACCTGACCTGCGTCTTCGGCGAACGCTGGCGCAGCGAGGATTCGCAAACCCTCGTCATTGAAGGGCTGTGTTCTGACGACGTTGTACGCGACATTGTCCTTGAGCTCGACCGTGACTCCAGTCAGAACAGCGAGTTCGCTATGGAACCAACAACACTGCTGTCCGTCGGCGGACAAACGGACTGGTCCCACAACAACTGGGACTGGGCGTTCCGCAAGTGCCAAGATGACGGGTCGGAGTGCGGCTTGTTCTAGGGGCGAGCGACGCCCGATTTGGCATGCCCACAATCAACAACGCGACCACACGCCCCCAAGTTCCATTGCTGGGGCCCCGCTGTCCGTTCGAGTTCCCGGTGCCGTTGGCGTGTTGTAGACCCCGCCGATTTACTGACCGATGAGTGCGAGCGCTGAACCAAAATGCACAAGTCACTTGATGGCACCCAAGGCTGGGCCAAGAGACGTTCGTGAACACAATTGTCGCATCCTATCCAACCGATAGACAGTGCGACATCACACGGCTACCCCTGCCCCATGCGCATTTTCCCACTCATCGCCGTCCTCGCTGCTTGCTCCACCTCTGACGACACAGAGGTAGACACACCGAGCGTAGATTTTTCAGCCTTTGACGCCGCCATCGAGTCGTACTTGACCGACGAAGGCCTGCCCGGAGCGACTGCCGCAATCGTGCACCGCGACCACGGCGTGCTGCACCTGCGTGGATATGGCGACTTCGACGTGGACCGGGTCATGCTTCTCGCGTCGGCGAGCAAGATGATGACCGCTGGCGTGCTGATTCACCTGGACGATGCCGGCCTACTCGACCTTGATGCCCCCATCACAGACGTGTTGTCCGACTGGGGCCAGCACAAAGAAGACGTCACAACAGCCCAGCTGCTGTCCAACAGCTCGGGAATGCCCGGCCTAAGTGACGGAGCGCTGTACGCGCCCTACCTGTGCCAGTACGTCGACGCCGGCTCGCTGTCTGTTTGTGCCGAGGCCATCTACACGGCCGTCGATGGCGCCGAGAGCATTCCCCCCGACACACGCTTTCGCTACGGCGGCGGACAGTGGCAGCTCGCTGGCGGAATCGCAGAGGTCGCCAGTGGCAAGTCGTGGGAAGACCTCATCGAAGACATCTATGCAGAGCCCTGTGGCCTTGAGAACACCGGCTATTCCAACCACTTCTCTCGCCCGTCCAACAACGGTGCATTCGACTACCCGAGCTTCATGACCGGCGACGTCGACGACCTTCCAGACACCGACAATCCGAACATGGAAGGCGGCGGGTACAGCAACGCCAGCGACTACGCCAAGCTGTTGATGATGCATCTGAACGACGGCAAGTGCGGCGAGACCCAAGTGCTGAGTGCCGAAGGTGCCGTCCGCTCGCGCTCCGACCGCCTAGGTCCAGCCTACAACGGAACAACGGGCGCTCCGGGTATTCAAGGCTACGGCATGGGCTGGTGGGTAGATACCGACCGCACGGGCTGGGCAACCGACCCCGGTGCGTACGGAACCGTTCCGTGGATTGACAGCGAGACCGGCTACGCCGCTGTCATCCTGCTGGAGTCGGACAACCAGACTGGCTTCAATCTCATGCTCGACGTCCGCGACATTGTGCATGACGCGATTACCAGCTCGCCGGACTTGTAGGACTACCCGCGTGTAGGGCGGCACCCATGAGACGTCCGCCACCTCTCGGTCGGTGGGGCCCCTTGGCAACCAACAACCGTTGGCATTGTCCTTGCAAAGTCAAACAGTGAACCCCAAGTCATCGGAGCTGACCATGACTCTCTCTGCAAGCGAACTTACCGCCGCCATTCACCACGAGAACGGAGCCCCCGAAGTCACCGCGTCCTGGGCTGCCAAGCACTTGGCAGACGTTCGCATCATCGACGTTCGTGAGCCCCACGAGCTCAGCGGACCTCTTGGCAAAGTCGACCAAGCCAAGAATGTGCCGCTGCTCGAGTTGCTCGGCGATACCCAACTAGACGCCAGCACTCCCCTGGTCCTGCTCTGCCGTTCCGGCCGCCGCTCGGCCCTCGCCGCACGTGAGCTTGCCGGCCGCGGATTTGAGGCCATTGCGTCCATTGAAGGCGGAATGATGGCCTGGAATGTCGAAGTCAACGGACTGCACGACATCCACTCCGACGAGCGCGTTGCCAACACCAGCAACCTGAACGACGCCATCACTCACACCAATGGTATTCCAGAGGTCTCTGCCGATTGGGTCAGGGCGAACCTAGGACGCTTCACGTTCATCGACGTCCGCGAGCCCCACGAGCTGGCATCTAGCGGCAGCATCCCCCAAGCCGAGAACCATCCCATGCAGGCCTTCATGGCCGAAGCCGGAGCCATCGACCGCGAGGCGCCCATGGTGTTCATGTGCGCATCCGGTGGCCGCAGCGGACGGGTCACACAAGCTCTCGTCGGCGCAGGCTTTAAGCACGTCGCATCGATGGAAGGCGGCATGTACGGCTGGCGCATGCGCGGTCTACCCCACGCAGGGTAAGCGCTAGTTCTGGGTCAGAATCGTTCAATCTGTGAGCGACATTGAATCTCATCATGACCGATTCTGACCCGTTTTGAACTACTACTCCTGGACGAACGGGTCGCTGAACTTCGGGTCGGTCAGGAAGTCGTCGTCCGTCAGTGTGTGCAAGAAGGCAACCAGAGCCTCCTTCTCCACGGTCGTTAGGTTCATCTGCACCACGTCGCCACCGGACACCTGGAAGAAGGGCGGTAGTGATGAGTGGGGCTGTACGCCGGTGCTGTAGTGCTCGACTACCGCTTCGAGCGTCTCGAATCGACCATCGTGCATGTAGGGGGCTCGAACACCGATGTTCCGGAGCGACGGCACCTTGAAGGTCGCTTGGTCTCGTGGAAGGCCGGTCACCTCGCCGTAGCCCTCGTCTGTCACCTCACGGTCCAGGCCATTGCTAGACGCCTCAAAGGCAATCTGGGCATCGCCGCCGTGGCAGAAGAAGCAGCCAAGACCGCCACGCGGGGGCGGCTGTACAAACAGTGTACGCCCTAGGTTTTCCTGCTCGGTAAAGGCCGGAAAAGACACAAAGCGGCTGGCGACCTCGGCGCGGGCTTGGTCGTAGCGACTGTTCGTGCTCACCATGCTGCGTACAAACTGCGCGAGAGCGAGGGAGACGCGGTCCGAGCTGACCTCATCGTCCCCGAAGGCAGCCACGAATAGCGGCTCGTAGCGGTCGTCTTCACGGACACGCTCTTCGACCAGGTCTAAGGTCATTCCCATCTCTACTTGGTCCTGAAACGGCATGAGCATCTGGTCTTCCAGGGTCTCCGCACGCTGGTCCCAGAAGAAACGGCCCTCACCGTAGAAGCGAGCGTTGGCGAGGCCCATGGAGTGGCGTCCCGTTCGACCCCCCTCGAATCCTACGCTTAGGACCTCGTCATCCGAGAAGCCCTTCGACTGTTCATGGCACGAAGCACACGACACCGTGTTGTTGAAACTCAAGTTGGTATCGTAGAACAACACCCGGCCTAAGGTCGCGCCTTCATCCGTGATGGGGTTGTGCTCGGGCGTGTTGTCCCAGTCCATTGGCGCGCCCTGATTGGGTTGGCCAGCGTTCTGTGTGAAGTGCTCGGGCAGCTCAACATTGGCGTAGTTGTACAGCGTCTCGGGCAGCTCAATGTCCGCCTCGCCACCGTTGCAGGCGGAGAGAGCAAGGACGAGGCCTGCGAAGAGTGTCCGATGTTGCATGGGCGTTCCTAGTTTCGGTGTGTGGCGTGGAGGCGGTCTGATTCAGCGATGATGAGGGTGGTTTATCGGTCATTCTCGTGAGAAGTGTGGGTTCGCGACATGAGTACATCGAGTGCATCAAAGGCGGCATTCCCAGAAGAGACGGCACGCGTGCGTCGCGTGAGCAACGTCATCTGGATGGCACCCATGAACAGCAAAGCCAGTCCTTGCGCGGGTACATCGTCGCGCAGGGAGCCTTCACGCTGTCCCTCCTCAATGGCGTCAACCACAAACGCATGAGTGTCGCGAATGGCCTCTTGAAGAACCGCAGTCGCCTTGAGCGGCAGTGCCAATGCGAACTGCTCGCACATCACGAGGGTGAGAATGCCAGACTGGGCCGAGACCAGCGCTACCCGGGACGCTGCAAAGCGACGCAGCCGCTCGGTTGGCACAAGACTGCCCTCGGGAAAGGTGGAGCCCAACAGCTCAGCGCCGCGCTCGGCCATGGCCAGCAGAATGGCATCGCGTGTGAGGTAGTGCTTGAACAGCGCGCCTGAGCTGAGCCCAACGGCATCCGCTAGAGAACGCGTGGTCAATGCGCCGATTCCGTGGGTGGCCACAATGTTCAGTGCCGCATCCGCGATCTCAATACGTCGAATAGCACTAGGTTTTCGAGCAGTCATAGCTGGTAAGCAATCGATTACTTACTTGTAAGCCATAGCACGGGACGAACAGATGGCGCCGAGGATGCGCAGCTCAAGTGCGTGAACAAGCGGCATAGAGCGGGGCCACAGGGAACGGCCCTACGGTCGGGCCATCTCGCCGAAGACAGCTGACCAGGAACGGAACGACGCTCGTTGAAATCACCGTCAGACGGGCCATCTGTTTGTGGCCGCAACAAATCCGGCTCGTGATACCCTGGGGCCCCCGGGGAGACTCTATGCGACTGACTTCACTGTGTATTCTATTGGCCGTGGCCCCTTCCGCGTGGGCCGAAGACACAAACGACAACGGCTGTAATGACGCCTACGAAGTCGGAACAACCTGCGTAGCCAACACCGCGAGTATCGGACCTGACGTGTCGTTCGCCTCAGACGTGATTGTCGCCCCACGCGCCACTCTTGGTGGACGTCTCAACCACGTGAGCAATCCCCTACCCGTCGCAACAGGTGTCGTCGTCGCCCGCCAAGCGACAGTCGGCGTTGACCATGTTCTGGGTGCCGACACCTTCATCGGCCGCTCGTCAACCGCTGGTGCGGACCTGACAACTCTGACAGACGTCTCCGTCGGCTACGCCGCCCAGATCGGAGACGATGTCACCCTAGGAGCCAACTCCGTCATTGGAAACTTGGTCGAGTTGGGCGACTACACGTCCCTCGGGACCAACGCCATCGTAGCCCGCTCAACCACCGTCGCCAGTGCTGCGTCTTCAGGCCAAGGCACCGTCATCAACGGCATTGTAGGACCGGATGTCACTATCGAAGCGGACGTCCGCGTGGAACAGGGCGCGCGGGTTCGCAAGCAAGCAACACTTCGACAAGGTGCCCGCATTGAGGCCACCGCACGCATTGGACGCGGCGTATTGATCGAAGACGGCGCGACGGTCCACGGAACGGTCCACGCAAACGCCGTAGTCGGAGCGGGAGCCACCGTAGGCGCGGGCGCTGTCATTGAGCGCGGGGGCCAGCTGTGCGAAGCCACCGTCCTGGCGGATGATGGCTTGATCGAGAGTGGCGAGACCTACCCAGAGCAAGGCTGCACGGCGCCCGTCAGCTGCAAGGCCATCCTTGACGCCGGGGACGACACAGGCGACCACCTGTACTCCATCGACCCAGACGGTTCCGGTGGCAATGCCGCGTTTAACGCCTTCTGTGACATGACCACAGACACCGGCGGATGGACCCTCGTTGAGGTTGCGAAGGCCAATGGCTCTGCTGACCTGCGCACCAATCTAGCCATCAATACGGTGACCTCCCCCAGCCAAGGTTCCTCCGGCAAGGTTGCCCGCACCGTAACGGCCGACCTCTTCGCGGCTGGCGAAGGCACCGTTCGGTACGGCACGACCACCTACGGATACCTCTACCTGACGGGCTTCACCGACTCGCAGGTCCGCTCTGGCTTTGGTTCGGTCGGATATGGCACTTCGGTGGCGGCTAACCAGGTATCGGGCTCCTACCTGGGCACGACCTACTCAGGCAGTCTGCTCGACTGGCCCGCAAACGGCCGCCCCGAAGCCTGTCTCAACAGCGACGGCAACAGCTCGGAGTGCGGAGCAGGCCTACACTGGGGAAACTGGCAGTCAAACTACGCAGACGGCGCCTACATGAACCACTCACCATCCGGACCGGGTGTCGTGGGCAACGCTCCGTACCTGATCTGGGTTCGGTAGTCAGGTTCCGGCGCGCGGGCAGTGATGCTGTGGGCTCCTCGCGTGAGGGTCTCTAACCATCGTGCCTGAAACCCGGTTATCCAAGATTAAACCAATGCTATCACTGTTCTACGGACTGTGATGTAATTCGTCCCCTGGGAGGCGACGCCCGGTCGGAATGCCCGAACCCTGACCTGGGCGGAGCTGTTGTGGCATGTGTTCGCCGTGGATGGGTGGCGGTGTCCCAACTGCGGGGCGCGGATGCCCCTGCGCGCCGTACCCTGGCCCCGCGCCACGTTGCGCATCGTGAACCGCCTGGACACCTCGACCGCTCGGGCACCGCCGGACAGCCTCGCCGGTTCCGCCTGAGCCGCAGAACACCGCTGTGGGTCCGGTCACGTGCGACTCGGGCTAGGCTTGTGCCCGCGATTCGGAGTGGCCTAGGGCGCCATAGCGCTGTGCGCCC
>OJBS01000054.1_pt1 | contig 78830 bp, 68 predicted proteins | sample 1590941 | NCBI WGS metagenome assembly OJBS01 (sample SAMN05416785, study PRJEB24817) | seawater metagenome | isolation source: Sea water | place: Canada:Atlantic | collected 2013-11 | reverse complement strand
TCAGCTGGATAGAGTACCTGGCTACGAACCAGGCGGTCGGAGGTTCGAATCCTCCTGCGCCCACCACTTTCATACATAAGCCGACGCTAAGTCGGTTTTTTTGTGCCTGAAATAAAGTGAATATGGGAAAATAGCAAGCCACGAACCCGACGGTCAGAGGTTCACTCTTAGAAGGTACGTCCTGCGCCCAGCACTTTCATACATAAGCCGACACTAAGTCGGTTTTTTTGTGCCTGAAATTTGAGAAAGCTTTCAGATATCAGTTAAACCTAATGATACATACTGCCAAATCTTCCATTTAGTCACTTCTCTAAAAGCGCAGCGTCTCTAAACCTCTTTGTGAATAACGCTCTTAAACATAACTGCACAAAGAGAAATAAAAGAGGAGTAAATGAGTAGTTCAAAACCACTATTGTAATTAAACGCTGAAGCTTAAATCGTCGTAGACGTAGAACGTGCTCACGTGAGAAGCGTAGCTTCTAATTACTTATGTATCGACTCAAAAGCATTCGCTGCTCTTTAACTTAAGCTGTGGTATTTTAAACACCTTGTTTAAAAGGATCTTGCTGTATGTTTAAAACCGTATTTTTTATATTTTTATTGAGTTTAAGTGCGCTTTTTACTATTACCACACACGCGAATGAAGCAAAGCATTCAGTAACCGTAGGGGCTGAACAGCCGGCAGTGTACTTACCGCAATTACAAAATAAACGTGTTGGGTTAGTGGTAAATCAAACCTCTTTAGTAGGGCAAGCACACTTGGTTGACAGCCTGCTTAGTAAAAATATAAACATAACCAAAATTTTTGCACCCGAGCATGGTTTTAGAGGCGATCACGACGCCGGTGCTCATGTTAAAAACGCCATAGATAGCAAAACCGGCATTCCACTAATTTCTATTTATGGCAAAAACAAAAAGCCAAGCGCTGAAGCTCTTAGCAATGTAGATGTTATTGTTTTTGATATTCAAGATGTGGGTGTACGTTTTTATACCTATATAAGCTCTATGCATTACATGATGGAGGCTGCGGCTGAACAAGGTGTTGAATTTATAGTGCTTGATAGGCCAAACCCCAATATTGCCTATATTGATGGGCCAATTCTTGAGCGCGAATTTAAATCGTTTGTAGGCATGCACCCAATACCCGTGCTACATGGAATGACGGTAGGTGAGCTGGCTAACATGATCAAAGGCGAGGGCTGGATCAATAAAGCCACCGATCTAAAGCTCACCGTGATCCCGGTTGATCGTTACACACGCACAACTCGTTATAGCTTACCTGTAAAACCCAGCCCTAATTTACCAAACGATCAATCAATCGCGCTTTACCCATCGCTGTGCTTTTTTGAAGCAACCCCTGTGAGTATTGGCCGCGGCACCGATTTTGCGTTTCAGGTTATTGGTTATTCGCCGGTAAAATTAGGGGATTTTAATTTTACACCGCGGGCTATTAAAGGCGCCGCTTTGAACCCTAAATTTAAAAATACAACGGTACATGGCCTTGATTTAAGGCAAGTAAACGCCGCAGGGCTAAATTTAACGTACTTAATAAACGCCTACGCCACCCTTAATAAACATAAGATCGACTTTTTTGAACGCGCTGGATTTATGGATAAATTGGCAGGTACTAATAAGCTGCGTTTAGCTATAGAGGCAGGGCAGTCGGCTGCGCAAATAAAGAAAAGCTGGCAACGCGGCCTTACACAATTTAAAGCGCAACGAGCGCCTTATTTGTTATATGAGTAAGGCTTAACCATGTTATTTATTTTAAAAAATACTCGCTTCATAAAAAACGCATGGTTAGCCGCTTTGAGTTTAATTATTATAGGCTGCAGTAGTAAACATAATTCATTAAAATCGCAGCCAGTGCTGACTAAAAGTCAGCTAATAGCGCTGCCAAACGCACAAGTTGTAGCCAGCTTTCCTGAGCAAAATCCAAGTAGCCGGTTTTATGTAAACAACCGTGGCACATTTAAAGCATATAAAGGGCGCGGCCAATTATTAATACAAAACCACAGCGCCGAAAGTGCCGATATTTACATAAACAATCAAAAACTTGCTACCAATACGTTAACCGCTAATACGCTTTATAATTATAGCTTAGCGGCGCATACTCATAATGGGATAAACACATTTAAGGTAGAAAATATTTTACCTAAAGGCGCAAGCTTAACGCTGCGTTTTGCATTTCCTACATTAAATTTAATGCCTAACAAGCCAGTTGATTTTACTGACGTTGATGAACTCATTGAGCGTGATATTAAAGCGGGGTTTCCTGGTGCAGTGCTGGCGGTTGTTAAAAATGGCGAGCTAATAAAACTCACAGCTTATGGTGATGCAAAGCAGTACCAGCAAAACGATCTAATGCTACTGCGGCCAGAGCCTATGCAAACGAATACTCTATTTGACTTAGCCTCAAACACTAAAATATTTGCCACTAACTTTGCACTCATGAAACTCATAAGCGAAGGGCAACTCAATATAAACAACCCCGTGCAAACTTATTTAACAGAATACATCGGCGGTGGGCGAGAGCAACGCACAGTAAAAAAGTTACTTACTCATAGCGCAGGCTACCCACCCGTGTTTGATTTTCACCGAAAAGATACACAGCAAGGCGATGCATTTTATTCTCAAAATAGCCAAACCACTAAACAGCTTTTGCTCACCAAAGTGCCGCTTAATAATAAAAAGCCAATGCAACATGTGTATTCTGATATTGATTACATGATTTTAGGTGTATTGGTTGAGCGTATAACAGGGCAGCCACTAGACGAGTACTTAGAGCAGCACGTTTATAAACCCCTTGCACTGAGTAACACGCTATTTAACCCACTTAAAAAAGGCTTTGAGCGTAGTCAATTTGCAGCCACCGAACTTAGCGGCAATACCCGCGATGGGCGTATTACTTTTGATAATATTCGAACACATGTGTTGCAAGGCCAAGTTCATGACGAACGCGCATTTTACTCGTTTGGCGGCGTTGCTGGGCATGCCGGGTTATTTAGTAACGCCCACGATTTAGCTGTGCTTTGCCAGCTACTATTAAATAATGGTGGCTACGGCGACCAACAATTATTTAGTGCAAGTGCCTTAGCGCAGTTTTTAACGCCGCAAAGCACTAACGAAACGTACGGCCTAGGTTTTAGGCTTGCAGGCAATAACCAAGCACGGCGTTGGCACTTTGGCCCTTATGCCAGCTCACAAGCGTATGGCCATACCGGTTGGACAGGCACCGTAACAGTAATCGATCCCGCTTACGACTTGGCCATTGTTTTGCTTACTAACGCGCGCCACACTGCAATTAAAGGCACACAAAAACGTTATGAATTTACAGGCAAACAATTCGAAACCGCACAATACGGATCTGTGGTATCGCTTGTTTACGAAGCGCTGTTAAATCAATAAATTATCGTATAGGTTAAAATGGGCTAATACAGTTACGCCCAATGGCTTATTTGCAGGTGACTTGGCAACATCAATCCATTAAGCTAGGCGGTTTACTCCATTAAGCCACTTTTTAAGTTTTGGGCTTAACATATAAGCGTTTAAGCGCGGGTTGTTAATAATTAAGGTTAACTTTTTATGCATTGGTATTCTATTTTACCGCCGCTAATTGCGATTGCTATCGTGTTTTGGCGCAAAGAAGTCATTATGGCGCTGCTAGTTGCCGTGGCGTCTTCTGAGTTTTTACTTGCCCTACAAGGGGAAGGAAATAGCGTATTTACAACATTTTTAAATACCATAGAGCGTATTATTTCGGTGGCAAGTTCGCCGGGTAACAGCCGCATACTCATATTTAGTATTTTAATAGGTGCTTTACTTGCCTACATTCGCGAATCTGGCGGTGTGGCGGCAACGGTTAACTTATTAATGAACAAAGGGGTTGCAAAAGGTAAGCGCCAAGTTGGCTTTTTAACTATGTTTACTGGCGTTGCGGTGTTTATAGAGTCAAACCTAAGCGTGCTTACGTCGGGTATTTTGTCGCGCGGCCTGTTCGACAAATTTAAAATGAGCCGTGCACGCCTTGCCTACATTATTGATAGTACCAGTGCCCCTGTGTGTATTTTAATACTACTTAACGGCTGGGGTGCATTTGTACTGGGCTTATTAGGTAATTACGAATTGGGCGAATCGGCGGTATCGGTATTATGGGGCAGCGTTGGATATAACTTTTACGCCATAATTACCTTGGTTATTGTTTTTTACACCATTGCATTTGATAAAGTACACGGCCCAATGAAAGAGGCCGAACAAAAATTAGAGCTACAAACAAACGAGCTAAAAGAAGAAGTAAAAGGCTCTAAAGCACGCTTTATGTTAGTGCCATTATTTACGCTAATTGCCAGCATGGTAGGCTTTATGTTTTACACTGGTAACGGTGTGTTGGCAGAAGGTAGCGGCTCTAAATCGGTATTATATGCAACTGTGCTCGCGATTGTGGTTGCTTACTTACTAATGATTAGTTCGCGCCAATTTACCCACCACCAATTGGTTGATACTGGCTTTAAAGGCATGGGCGAATTACTCCCATTGGTAAGCATTGTTTTGCTTTCGCTTACGCTAGGTGCAAGCTTAAAAGAGCTAGGTACGGGTGTGTTTGTTGCGTCATTGGTAGGCGACTACTTACCTATTTACTTAATAGTGCCCGTGCTGTTTTTAACAGGGGCGGTTATGTCGTTTACTACGGGGACATCGTGGGGCACGTTTGCCATACTTATCCCTATTGGCGTACCGCTAATACAAGCATTGGGTTTACCACCTTCATTGGTTGTAGGCGCTATTTTGGGCGGCGGTATATTTGGCGATCACTGTTCGCCTATATCCGATACCAGCGCGGTGTCGGCGCTTGCATCGGGGTGTGACTTACTCACTCACGTTAAAACCCAGCTACCGTACGCGTTATTTGGTGGCGCACTGACCTTTATTGCTTATTTGGTTATTAGCATTATTGTGCTGTAAAAACTCGGAATTTAAATATTTAAAAGCCTGCTTAATCGCAGGCTTTTTTATTTAAGATTGATCACCATCGAGCACATCTAGGCGCTACACAGAGATAAATAATAATAGCTTTTTATTAATAGGTTACGTTCATTGAATGTTGTATGGCATTATGTGAAAAAGAATGATTTAAAGGGAAATTAAATGCACGACATTAAAGAATTCAATTGGAGTAAAGCAACTAATCCTCCATTAGAAGAGTATTTTCCTGCAGATAAATTAGATCGTGCTCGCTACGCTACATTTTTATCAAGGCTATTGGCTCAAGAGGGATTTGACGAAAGCAGGCCTGATGAAGAGCAAAAGAAAAACTATGTATTAAACTTAAACGCTGAGTGGGGGGCAGGTAAAACCTATTTTCTTAAGCGTTGGTCACAGGAATTAATAGTAGGTTACCCTGTAGTTTATATTGATGCATGGCAGCAAGACTATTCGGACGATCCATTTTTAACTGTAATTGCAGGTATCATCAAGCAGCTTCAACGTCAGGCTAAGTTTAATATAACTATTCCTAAGAGTGCAGTTTCTATGTTTAAGGCTGTTGCACCTGCTATTGCACAAGGCCTAACTAAAAAAATATCAGGCATAGATTTAGATGAGTTACACACATTACTATTCTCTGATGAAGAAATTGAAGATGATCAAAAGCAAAATTCTAACAAGTTAACTGGCAGCGACTTTTCGCCCGCAGTAAAGGCGCTTGCACAAAACTTAATTAAAGATCATGAAGCTAAAAACAAAAGCATTGAAGTAATAAAATCTAAGTTAGCTGATTGGGTCTGTAAGTTTGAAGAGCAGGAAGGTAAATCGTTACCCATATTTATTTTTATTGATGAATTAGACCGTTGTCGCCCAAGTTATGCAGTAGAAATGCTTGAGACAATTAAACATATTTTTGATGTAAAAGGTATCGTATTTGTTGTGGCTACGGATACCGAGCAGCTACAACATACAATAAAATCAATATACGGTGAAGGGTTTGACGCTAAGGTTTATTTAGGCCGTTTTTTTAATAGTCGTTACAGTTTAAAGCGTCCTGTTTTAAAAGACTTTTTATCAGTACATAGCGATACAACTAAATTTGAAACTGCGTATTTAGAAAGTAAAAATATTGAGCTGCTCCCTCGTACCAAAACGTCCGAAACCACTTTAGCTAATATCTCAGTTGTATTAGATGCCTTTCAGGTATCAGCAAGAGCAGCTATTCAAATTACTGAACGTATTACAGCCATTATTATTAATTTACCAAGTGGCAAAAAAGTAGATGTTCTTGTGCTCGCTATTTTGTTTTGTATCCATGAAAAAGACCACCCACTTTATGAGGAGATAATAAATGGTAGGTTCAAAAGAACAGAACGAGGTGATGAAAATAAGATCATAGATATTAGCCTAGCTGACTTCTTACAAAAGGATATATCAAAAGAGTATTTATCAGCCGAGATAATTTATTTTATTGAGCCACAGAGATATATAAGTACATTTTATAATGACAATTTTGGTTCAAAAGAAAATAGCTATTCCACGGGGAATTATCCTATTTCACTATCAAAATTTATTAAGAATATTTTTTTTCGTGCTTTTGTCTCAGAATTAAACCCTTATGATGTTTGGATTCCTGATAGCGATTACAGTTTAACTCAGTTGCAAAACGCAGAAAAGGCGTTAGCACAGCATAAAATAGAAATTTCTCCAGAAGTTACTTTATTATGGCTTGACTATATTTATATCGAAGATGAATACAACAAAATCATAAAAGAACACTACCGTGATTTTATAGAGCTTTCTTCACCATTAGATTACATGGGTGATAGTTAACTATCTCTGTGCAGCGCGAAGCGCCTCTGTGTTCTCGGTGGTAATTACTTATTTAAATTACCACCATGCTAAAAATAACCTAAGCCTTGCACTGCCTCACCCCAACTCCTGCATGCTTCAGGGCAATAATTTCCCCTTTGCCGTTATGCGCCATAGCGAGCATATCACCGGTATTGATATTACTTTCTACTGCGTGCCTTCCCTTTAAATCACTCAATAGCGACTGCTTAATTTGCACTAGCACCTCGTAATGACAACTGGCTATGTACCAGTCGTTGTCGACCTTTACGAGCGTGCCGTATTCTATGTGGCGTTGCTGGTGGCGGCGTAAATCGTTTGCTAATTGGGTGTCGAGCGCGTGTTTTTGTTGCGTTATGACGCTTGTATAGCTACCTGTTTGATCTATTTCATGCGTTGTTATAAACGAGTAGTCGTGTATATCTATGGTGTTTAATACGGTTTTAGGGGCGGTATTTATTACGTTGTTGCTGTTGAGCACTATAAAGGCCAGTAAGCCCAGAGCGCAGGTAAGGCTTGTGAGTTGCAGGGCAAAGCCTAACTTTTTAGGTTGTTTTTGAGCTACGCTGTGTTTTAACGCCTGTTGTTGAGCATGCGAAAGGGTTGTACGAGCTTTACGCGCTTTAAAGTGGTTTGTAAGCTTTTCATCAAACTGCTCATCAGGCTTGTTCATTATTGTCTCCTAATAATTGTTTTAGGTTTTGTTTGGCATAGCGCAGTCTTGTTTTTATGGTTTGGGCGTTGCTTTGCGTTATAAGCTCTATGTCGGCAAGGCTAAAACCTTCTTGTTGTAAGGTGATGGCTTCGCGTTGCACAAAGCTCAGTTGCTTGAGCGCCGTGTTGAATGCTTCGTAACTAATGTGTGTGTCACCTATGTGCGAGTCACTACGTGTTAATTCGCTTTGATTGGCACTTTGCAAAGGTTGTAGGCTGTTTTCGTCAAGCTCCACAAAGTGTTGCTGTTTTCGGTATTCGTCTATTAGCGTGTTACGTGCGAGTTTAAACAACCACGCTTTAGGCGTGGTTTGCGCTTGGTAAAGGTGGCGCTTTTCAATTACTTTTAGCCATGTTTGCTGGCTTACGTCGTATGCTAAGTGAGTATTAGATTGCGTAACTAGGTAGTGGTATAAATCGTTACTGTAGAGTGCAATAAGCTGCTCTAAGTGACGGTTTTCTCCACTTTTTGCATAACGCGCCATGCAGTCTTTGCTGGGCGTTTCAAATAACCAGGTTTTAATACTCATTAGCATAGGCGTTTAGTCCGTTAAATAGAGCTATCTAATTTAAAATCAAGTTGAACCGTTTGATCTGTTTGTAATTGTGCCACACCTTCAATTACTTTTGGGCGGTATTTCCAACGTTTAATAGCGCGTAGTGCTTCGCGGTTAAATATACGTTTTGGTTCGGCGTTTAAAACTACCGCGTCTATTACTTCGCCAGTGGGCGAAATATTAAAGCTAAGTTGTACCCAGCCTTCTATTCCATCACGCGCAGCGGTGGTTGGGTACTTTGGATTTATACGCACAATGGGTGAGGCATCTCCCGTTGGGCGATTAAGGGTATTGTTAATGCCGTCACCAAAGTCATCCATTATTAATGGCGGCGCCGTGTTGATTGCCATAACGGGGTCGGCGCTAGGTGTTACACGCGGTGGCGCTTTAGGCGGCATTTTTGGTGTAGGTGGTTCTGGCATTTTATCTATGTGTCTTACTTTTGAATCTTCAGGCACTTTAAATATTTCAACCGTTATTTCTTTGCCAGGGTCTAGTGGTGCGCGTTGGTCGCCACTGATTAGGTATTGCATAAATGCAAAGGCGGCAAAGGTCATTGCTGCACCACCAATAACGGCGGTTGATGTTTTTATAAATGTTGGGTTATTTGGGGTTTCAAGTGTGTGCATAAGCCGCTCCTAGTTAACTCATTATGTGGTTTTCAGAGCTATAACGGGTGGCAAATCAAAAAGGGGTGAAATATTTTTATAAAAAATGCGGGGTTTAGTTACAATAGCGTTTCGCATTCTTTTACTTATTAACTTTTTAGGCTGTTATGCAACTCATTGAAATAAATAAATCGCGTTATCGTAAGCATTTAAATCGTGTCATTGTGGGCTGTGCGGCCTCGCTTGCGGCGGGGAGCTTAGCTATATCGCAAACGCTGATTGCGTTGTTTCCGGATGAAAGCGGAAGCCATTTTCATTGGAACTTAACTGGTGTGGTTATTACAAGTTTAGCCATAGGGTGGTTGTTAAATAAATACCGCACTCATCCTTACATGACCGAAGTGGTTTATGTATGGGAGCTAAAACAGGCACTTAATAAAATAACCCGTAAAATGCCAAAGTTAAAAGCTGCTGGGCGCGAAGGTAACCCCGCTGCACTATTAGCCATTCATTACAGTTATGCGGGCTCGCGTTTATTGTGGCAGCTAGACGACAACCTCATAACAATGGAAGACCTAGCCATTAAACAAGCTGAGTTAGATTCGGTTGCTGCGCAGTTTAATTTAACGCTAAATGCTGACGATTACGAAGAGAGCATATTAAAACAGTTTTAAAGCCTAATTTAAGGAGCCGCTATGAAAAAGGTACTGATTGTATGTTTAGGTAATATTTGCCGTTCACCTACTGCTGAGGCGGTTTTAAAAGCGCGTGCAAAAGCCTTGGGTGTAAAGGTGGTGGTCGATTCTGCAGGTACAATTGGCTATCACGAAGGAAAATCCCCCGATAGCCGTTCAATGGCGGCGGGTGAAAAGCGCGGCTATAGCTTTAAAGGAATACACTCGCGTAAAGTTCGCACTAGCGACTTTAACGAGTTTGATTTAATTTTAGCAGCCGACAAACAAAATTTAACTGATTTAAAAGAGCAGTGCCCAACGCATTTACACTATAAGTTAGCGTTGTTTTTAGAGTACGGGGAGCAAAGCACAAGTGCCATACCTGATCCCTATTACGGTGGTGACGACGGCTTTGAAAACGTACTTGATTTAATAGAAGCGGCCAGCGATAACATACTTGCTAAAATGTAAGCGCCTCTTATCAGTTTGTTACATTAACGAACATTTGTTTTATTGCCCTTTGTTCCTCAATTGAGTACGATTTATCCTTACTCAAAAGGAATATTATGAATACAAAAATATTACTACTGGTTCTATCACTTGGTTCGGGTTCTGCTTTTGCTAATGATGTGAGCTTTTCGATTGGGGGTGGCTACCCTTACTTGGTTGTACCTGAAGTGTCTTTATCGGCAGATAACAATTCTCAACGCTGGTACGCAAACTATAAAATTGGCCTAGATGATGGCTTTTCAGTGGGTTTTGAACACGCAGTTAGTGATAACAATAAACACGCATTGGGTGTGTTAGTTGGGGCTATTGGCGCACGTGATACCGACCAACCATGTGAAAGCACAAACACTGACGATATTGCTAGCGAGCTAGGTAATATTTTTGGATGTGCGCTAGGGCAAATATTTGATGATGAAACCACAAATGGTATTGGGCTTACATACAGTTATAACTTTAACGGCTTAAATAATAGTGGTTTTAGACTAATACTTGATGCGGGCTATGGTAAAACAAGTGACAGCAACGAAAAAAGAGCCGATGGTGCTATTCGTATTAGTTACGAATTTTAGGGCGTCGTGAATAAAAATAAAAAAGGCGCTAAATAGCGCCTTTTTTATTTGTAAAACCGCTAGCGGTTTATTTTAAAATCTATTTGCACCTGGGTGCTTGCTACTACGGGGCTTCCGTTTTCAAATTTGGGGGCATAACGCCATTTTTTAAGTGCCTCTAATGCTGACTTTTCAAATGCGTGGCCACCTTCTGAGCTTATTACTGATGAGTTTTTTACAAACCCGGCAGTGTCTACATCAAACTGAAGAACAACAATACCATCTGTATTTTGGCGTGCTTTATTTACTGGGTACTTAGGTGGTTGGCGGTATACCGGTGTTTGTTCTTGTGAGTCTTTCCATGGCACCATTTCGGCAATAGCTAAACAATGTTTAGTTGCTTGTTCGCTTTGACCTGTTTTTTCGTAAAGGTTTACAAGTTTTGAGTGCGCGGTAAGTTCGGCGTTATGATCAAAGCTTAGGTTGCTATCAAATACCGAAACAACATGATTTAAACGCTCAATCGCTTTTTTATATTTTCTCTTACTTTGCGCAAACGAGGCGACTAAAAAGTCTGTTTTGATTCGCTCAACCGTGTTTTCGTCTAAATTTTCACGGTAGTATTCATCGGCTTCGTTCAATAACTTTTGCGCTGCACGAAACTTTTTATGTGCAAACTTACTTGCTAACAACGACGCGGCTTCAAATTGCATATCGGCAACAAATTTTGGTTTATTTTGTGCTTTAGCAATATCGATTATACGTTCGAGATGATCTTCTGCCAAAGACGCTGATTTAGCATTTTCGGCTTTACCTAAAAGTGCGTCGAGCGTTTGTAATGCATTTTTGCCGTGGTTATCAGCTAAAATTGTATACGCTTGCGAGTATAGGCTATAACGCTGCTGCCTTATGTTTTTTTTGTTGCTTGTTGTGCTTGGCGGTGTAATGGCTTTAGCATAATTAATAGCAAGGTTTGCTGTGTTGTCGCTTTTATCGCCGTAAAAAGTAAGGCCTGTAGTGTAAGCTCGTTTTGCGGCTTGCTCAATATCGTGTTTTGTTTCTACTGCGTTTAGGTAACTTTGATAGGCAGTTGAAAAAGCCGCTTTAGCGTTGTCAGTTTGGCTAGCAAGTGTATTATTTGTAAAGGCAGATAAGCTTAATCCAACAAATAGTGCAAGGTGTTGTGGCTTCATAATGATCCTTATTAATTGTGAACCTGAACTTTGAATAATAACTCTATGCTAAGTGGTAATTACAGCGCTAACTACATTAAATTTATTTGCAAAAGATATGTAATTTTACAAGTAGATTTAAATTTTATTCACTAAAAGCGTTGGTTAAAAAGCAGTAGACTTAAATGTCATTACTCTCGTGTTATTAAACGTTTTATTTAAAATTCAGATAAATTTAACTAAAAATAACTTACTACAGATGATAGCTATTGTCATTAAATAGGTACGAAAAGCCAATGTTATATGTTGATTTAATGTGTTTTTTACTTAACAAGAACGCTGGTTAAGAGACTTGCTAACATATTGAATAAGAGTGATATCTTAGATTTTTATCTAGTCAGAGATTTTCAATGAAAACAAGGCGAATTTACGCGTTAATAGCAGGCCTATTGCAATTACATTCAACGCAGTTAGCGCTGAAAATAGCTGCTAGAGATAGGTTTATTATCCCGAGTTCGGGTTAATTAAGGTTAGTCATTGAAAACAGGCGCTGTCGTCGCCATATAATTGCGATAAACAATGTTGTACTACGATCTAATTTTACTCTTTTGTGATATTATCACTTTATTGTCGTGTCGTAGTTATTTAAATATTTGGATTTGTCGTGGCGCAAGTAAGAGCAAGAGTCCAACTTAATGTTGGCAAAAATAGTGATATCCCTGCAGAAATAGTGTCATTTACTGACCTAAAAGATGGCCAAGAACATATTGCTATGGTGTTTAACAACGCCGATACCGAGCAAGATGTACCGCTTATTCGTATGCATTCGGAGTGTTTAACGGGGGATGTTTTTCATTCGTCACGCTGTGATTGCGGCGAACAGTTAAACGAATGTATTGAAATGATGCACGAGCAAGGCGGTATTTTGCTTTACTTACGCCAAGAAGGCCGTGGTATTGGTTTATACAATAAGATTGATGCTTACGTATTGCAATCGCAAGGTATGAATACCTACGAGGCCAATAACTATTTAGGCTTTGCAGACGACTTACGCGACTTTTCGGATGCGGTATTAATGCTTAATGCGCTTAACTTAAAGCACGTTAAATTAATGACCAACAATCCTAAAAAACTCAATGCTTTGAAAGATGCGGGTATTGAAGTTGATACAGTTATTGGTACACACGCACACATAAAGGCGGGTGTAGCAGGTAACAAAGCCTACTTAGAAACCAAAATAAAGCATGGCGCACATATGCTAGATATTAAAAAAATTAAAAAACCTTAATATTACTGGTCTGCCTCTGTGATCCCACCCAACGCCAAGTTATACTTGGCGTGTTTCGTTATAAATTAAGAGCAAGTATGTCTACACAATTACGAGTATTTAAAGCAGATGCCGGGCTAAAGTGGTTAAAAGCGGGATGGCTTATTTTTAAAACCCAGCCAATGACGTTTATTTTTATGCATTTATTTATTGGCATTGTGGGCTTACTGTCGTTGTTTTTACCTTTACTGCAAGTGGTTGCTGCACTGGCTACGCCTTTTTTAACTGCTGGCTTTTACCAAGCAGTGCTGACCAAACAGCAAGGCGGTAAAATAATGTTGGCTGACATTCTTAAGCCATTTTCAGCTAAAGGAAACCGTTTAGGCTTGGTACGTTTGGCGTTATACCAAATGGGTGCGGGTATTTTAATGGCGTTATTAGCAAACGGTTTATTTGCCGATGCCGTGGCAATTATGAGCCAGCCAGGGCTTGAACCTCAAGCTGCACTTGAGCAAACTATTGCGAGTATTTCGGGTGCGAGTGTTATTTTATTTTTTATGGCCATGCTTATTTATTTAACGGCCTTTGCCTATGCGGTACCGCTTGTTTATTTTAATAAAGAGCAACGTATTTTAACGGCGCTTAAGCAATCGCTTATGGTTTTTTATCATAATTTGTTTCCGTTGAGTGTTTTTGGCGTTATTTGCGTACTATTTATGGCGGTTTCTATGTTCTTATCGTTCTTACCACTGTTGATTTTAATGCCGATTTGCTACATTAGTTTTTTTGTTTCTTATCAGGCGATTTTTATGCCGATTGTCCCACCAAGTGACGACAAAAATGTTAAGCCACTAAGCAGTGAAACAAGCGGACGCTTTGACGCTTAATGGATGATAAGTTAAAACAAAAATTAAAAAATTATGTACTTTGGTTACTCGGGCGCCAAGAATACTCGCGTCGTGAGTTAACCTTTAAATTACAGCAAAAAGAAGCCACAGATGAGTTTATCGAAAACTTGCTTGATTGGTGCGAAAAGCACAATTTTATAAACGAGCAACGTTACTGTGAAGGCTTTGTAAGAAAACACATTTTTAAATGCCATGGGCTTAAGCGAATTCAAAGCGAGGCCATGGGTAAAGGGATTGACCGTTCGCTACTCGAAAGAGTAGTTGAAGAGCTTGAAATAGACTGGTTTGAGCTTGCGCAGGATGCGTATAACAAAAAATATTCAAATACACCGGCAAACCTCGATTACAAAGACAAGGCTAAGCGCGTGCGCTACTTAATGTATCGAGGTTTTAGCTACGAACAAATCGATTTTGCAATGCAATCACAGTAAATACAGGTGAGATTTTCACATGCAGCACATGACTACCGCACAAATTAGGCAACAGTTTTTAGACTTTTTTGCCAGCAAGCAACACCAAGTTGTTCCTTCAAGCTCGCTTATTCCGGGTAACGATGCCACGTTATTGTTTAACAATGCCGGTATGGTGCAATTCAAAGATGTATTTTTAGGCGCAGAATCTCGCCCATATACACGTGCAACAAGCTCGCAGCGTTGTGTGCGTGCCGGTGGTAAACATAACGATTTAGAAAACGTGGGTTACACGGCGCGCCATCACACATTTTTTGAAATGTTAGGTAACTTCAGTTTTGGTGACTACTTTAAGCAAGAAGCAATTAAGTTTGCGTGGGAGTTTTTAACTGAGGTTGTTAAATTACCTCAGGAAAAACTGCTTGTTACTATTTACCACGATGATGAAGAAGCATTTGAGTACTGGTCAAAAGATATTGGCTTAAGTGAAGATCGCATTATTCGTATAGCTACCTCAGATAACTTTTGGTCTATGGGTGATACAGGCCCGTGTGGTCCGTGTTCTGAAATATTTTACGATCACGGTGAGCATATTTGGGGTGGTCCTCCGGGCTCTCCAGAGGAAGACGGCGACCGTTTTATCGAAATTTGGAACCTCGTATTTATGCAGTACAACCGTCAAAGCGACGGTACTATGCTGCCATTACCTAAGCAATCTGTTGATACGGGCATGGGCCTTGAGCGTATTTCTGCTATTTTGCAGGGCGTGCATTCAAACTACGAAATCGATTTATTCCAAGGCTTAATTGCAGCGGCGGCGAGTGTCACTAACGCGCAAGATATGGACGATAAGTCACTTCGCGTAGTAGCGGATCATATTCGCTCTTGTGCGTTTTTAATCTCCGACGGTGTTATGCCATCTAACGAAGGACGTGGTTACGTACTTCGTCGTATTATTCGCCGTGCGGTACGCCATGGTAATAAGCTTGGCGCACAAGGCGCGTTTTTCTTTAAATTAGTTGCTGCACTTATTGAGCAAATGGGTCAAGCGTACCCAGAGCTTGCTAAGCAACAAGAAATTATCGAAAAAGTACTGCGTATTGAAGAAGAGCAATTTGGTAAAACACTTGAGCGTGGTTTAGCTATTTTAGAAGAAAGCTTAAGCGACCTTAAGGGCGATGTGATCCCTGGCGATTTAGTATTTAAACTTTACGATACGTATGGTTTCCCTGCCGATTTAACCGCCGATGTTGCGCGTGAGCGCCAAATGACCATTGATCATAAAGGCTTTGAAGAATGCATGGCTGTACAGCGTAAAACTGCGCAGCAAGCTGGTAAATTTGGTGCCGATTACAACGAGCAGTTAAAATCAGATAAACACACTGACTTTAAAGGCTACGACAGCACGCACTACAGTGCGACAGTGGTTGAAGTGTTTGCCGGTGGTGAGGCCGTACAGTTATTAGAAGATGGCCAAGAAGGCATTGTAATACTAGATCGCACACCGTTTTACGCAGAATCGGGTGGCCAAACGGGTGATACCGGTACAATTACAGTGGCTGGTGGCGAGTTTAATGTGACTAACACTACTAAACTAGGTAATGCATTTGCGCACCACGGTACAGTACAAGGCCGTATTGGTGTTAACGATAAAGTGGATGCCACTATTGATGATGCTCGTCGTGAGAACATCAAGAAAAACCATACAGCTACGCATATTTTACACGAAGCATTACGTCAGTTATTAGGTGAACATGTAAGCCAAAAAGGCTCGTTAGTTCAAGCGGATCGTTTACGATTTGATTTCTCGCACTTTGAAGCGGTAACTAAAGACGAACTTCGTGACATTGAACGTGTAGTTAACGACGAAATTCGCCGTAACTTTGCACTTAACACTGAGCTTATGGCTATTGATGATGCTAAAGCGAAAGGTGCAATGGCGCTGTTTGGCGAAAAGTACGACGACGAAGTGCGCGTAGTAACCATTGGTGATTACTCAATTGAGCTTTGTGGTGGTACACACGTTGAACGCGCGGGCGATATTGGCTTATTCAAAATAGTATCTGAAAGTGGTATTGCTGCAGGTGTTCGCCGTATAGAAGCAGTAACTGGCGCAGATGCGGTTGCTTATGTAAGTGAGCAAGAGCAACAGCTTAGCGATGTAGCAGCGCTAGTTAAAGGCGATAGCGCATCGGTACTTGAAAAAGTAACTGCGCTTCTTGAGAAGTCTAAAGGCCTTGAAAAGCAAATTGCTCAGCTTAACGATAAGCTAGCGAGCGCTGCAGGTGCATCGTTACTTGATTCGATTGTGGAAATTAATGGCGTTAAGCTATTGGTTGCAAATGTTGAAGGCACTGAGTCTAAAGCGCTTCGCGGTATGGTTGACGACCTTAAAAACAAGATTGGCTCAGGTGTTATTGCCCTCGGTGTTGCCAGCGGTGACAAAGTAAGTCTAATTGCGGGCGTGACTAAAGACTTAACTGGCAAAGTAAAAGCCGGTGAGCTTGTAAACCACATGGCTTCTCAAGTAGGCGGTAAAGGTGGTGGTCGCCCAGACATGGCACAAGCAGGTGGTTCTGAGCCACAAAACCTTGCTGCTGCACTTGATAGCGTTACTGCTTGGTTAATTGAGCGTACTTAAGCCTAAGTGGCGTTAATTGTACAGAAGTATGGCGGCACGTCGGTTGGCTCAATAGAGCGAATAGAAGCGGTCGCCGACCTTGTTGTTAAAACTAGGCAACAAGGTCATCAAGTGGTTGTAGTGCTCTCGGCTATGTCGGGAGAAACCAACCGCTTAATTAACCTTGCCAAACAAATAGATTCCCGTCCTAGTAACCGCGAGCTCGACGTACTAATTAGTACCGGCGAGCAAGTATCGGTTTCGTTATTGGCTATGGCTATTATCAAACGCGGCCATTCAGCCGTTAGCCTATTAGCTGATCAAGTTAATATTCAAACCGATAATATGTTCGGTAAAGCCCGCATTACAGACATTGCAGCAACACGTTTAAAGCATGAACTTGAGCATAACCGTATTGCTATTATTGCCGGGTTTCAGGGGCGTGATGTTGAAGGCAATATAACAACCCTTGGCAGAGGCGGTACTGATACGTCGGCTGTAGAAATAGCTGCGGCTATAAAAGCTGATGAATGTCAGATCTATACTGATGTTGACGGCGTATATACTACAGATCCTCGGGTTGAACCTAACGCACGAAGAATGAGCCAAGTGACCTTTGCTGAAATGCTAGAGTTAGCAAGCTTAGGTGCTAAAGTATTGCATATTCGTTCTGTTGAGGCGGCAAGTAAACACAATGTTCCATTAAGGGTGCTTTCGAGCTTTAATCCCGATGAAGGAACATTGATTACGTTTGAGGAAGACGATATGCCAAGTAAAGTTGTTTCGGGTATTGCATTTAATGCAGATGAGTGCTTAATTAAGGTACAGAGTGTGCAAAGCGGCACTCAAAATCTTGTAAAAATATTGAAACTTTTTGCTGATAACGGCATCGAAATAGATATGATTAATCAAGTTAATCATATCTTTGAAAAAATAGACTATGCTTTTACTGTGCATTCGAACGACTACCCGCAAGCGCTTGAGTTACTAACCGAGCAAAAGGTGTCTTTAGGTGCTGAAAATATAATCGGGCTAACAACCATTGCAAAAGTATCTGCTGTTGGTATGGGAATGAAATCGCACTGGGGTGTTGCTAGTTTATTTTTTGATGCCTTAGCAAATGAAAATATTAATGTAGTTTTAGTGTCTACATCAGAGATTAAAATTTCAGTTTTAATAGATGAAAAGTACCTCGAACTGGCTGTTCGTGCATTACACAAAGTATTTTTAACGGAAAGTAGATAGATAGTGAGTTTTTACTTACTTTTTAGTCTATTTTTCATTAATATGGATAAGCGGAATCTTATAATTTTTATTGGAACATGGGAGCAAGAGAATGCTAATACTAACTCGTAGAGTAGGTGAAACCCTTATGATCGGTGACGAAGTAACAGTTACCGTTTTAGGAGTTAAAGGAAATCAAGTTCGAATTGGTGTAAATGCACCAAAAGACGTTTCAGTGCATCGTGAAGAGATTTACATGCGTATACAAGCTGAAAAGTCTAACCCTAATCCGGGCAATGCTTAATCAACACGTATACTTAACTAAATAATTTATTTAGCTAAGCCAAAAAGCCACTCATTGAGTGGCTTTTTTGTTTATAAAGTCGAGCATTTCATCTGTGAGTATTTGCTTAGAGATATATTGCATGTTGTTTTTATTTTTTATCAATAAGCCCTGTGGTGTTTCGATTACGTCAGTGATGTCTTGCCAAGCGAGCTGATAGCTTTTGTAATGGTTTGCCGATTTAATGCCTTCATCATCAAAAGTGAGCGTAACCTCTGAGCCTGATGCTCTGCTAAACATTTGTCTGGTTACCCACCATGGCCTGCGATAATAAAAAGCAACGCATTCGAGTACAGCAACCATGATCAAAAATGTTCCTAAATAATGATCAGCTAAACCGTAAATGCTAAATAAACCAAGCGAAACTAATAGTACCAGTAAAAAATACTTAGGCTGAGCGCGTTTACTGTAAGGAAGTGACTCGTCAAAGCATTCATAAAAGTAGGGTTTATCAAGTGTGTAGGTTGTTGAAAATGACATAGTGCCTTGCTTTAAAAATCGTTTTATATATTTTAGCAAGTTCGCTTATAAATGAGCAGCTTTATAATGCGTGCATTTATTTCGGGCACAAAAAAACGGCCAGGTGGCCGTTTTTTTAATATACTAACTATTAACAGTTAGTTTCTTCAGCGTTTACGCCTTCTTTTACTTCTTCACACGTATCTTCAACAGAGTTTTGTACATCTGTTACTACTTCATCAATACGTTCACCGGCTTCTTCTGCGTTGTTATCTTGGCAACCCATGATGAAAAAACTTGCGAAAAGACCAATTAGTGCTGCTTTTAAAGTTGTAGAGTTCATAGTGTAATTCCTTGTAAATAAATAAAATTGTAGTGTTAGTTGAGTATATGCCTACCTGGGCGATTTACCACGCAGCGCACCTGAAACTAACGAAATAACTAAAAGTACTATAAAAATAAAGAATATAATTTTTGCTATACCAGCTGCGGCACCCGCGATGCCACCAAAACCTAACACTGCAGCGATTAAAGCAATAACTAAAAATGTGATTGTCCAGCGTAACATTGTTTTCTCCTTGGTTATCAAATTTGTACACAATAGTTAATGCTAGTTGCGTGCCATGATATATTTTTGTTTAATATCAGTTGTTTATGTTTTTTTCTGTGTTTTTGAGTTTGCTTGATTGGTAACTTTTACGTTGGGTTGTGTAACTTATTCACACACAAGTGCAGGTTGCAATTAAAGGGTGCTTAAAAAAGCCCTTCTTGGTAAGACCAATTAACAAGTTTGTTTTTTTCTACATATTATGAGTGATTTTAGGTTCAGTAAAGTACGGGGAATTAGGCTTTGTTAGAAATTCAGCCATAGCTTAAAAATATAGTGAGTATTTTTTTTGTGTATTATGGGGTGTTGATGAGTAAGGGTTTTTACTGTGGTTAATAAATTTGGTTATATGTTATTTTTATTTTAATTGGTTTTACCAATTTACAATGGCTAGACAAAGATATTTGTTTTGTTATTATCTAGTGAATAAATATTTAACTAAATCGACTTTTTATTTTCGATATGGGTTTCAAGGGGAGAAAAATGGATATAGGTGCTGTACTTACAACCGCTGGTAGCTTAATGCTAACAGGTATGGTTGGAGTGTTTGTCTTTCTTTCGATATTAATTGGCGCAGTTACAATAATGTCTAACTTAGTGGCGCGTTTTAGCCCTGCTGAAGTTGCGACTCCAGTTAAGTCACCATCGTTTAAATCTCAAGGTGTGCCAAATGAGCACATCGCTGCTATTAGTGCTGCCATTGCTCAGTACAAATCAAATAACAAATAAGGGGCACACACATGGCTAAATTAAAATTAACAGAATTGGTTCTTCGTGATGCGCATCAGTCATTACTTGCCACGCGTATGCGCTTAGATGACATGCTACCGATTGCAAGTAAATTAGATGATGCAGGTTACTGGTCAATTGAATCGTGGGGCGGTGCGACCTTTGATTCTTGTATTCGTTATTTAGGTGAAGATCCGTGGGAGCGTATTCGTGCGCTTAAAAAAGCGATGCCAAATACTAAGCAGCAAATGCTATTACGCGGTCAAAACTTATTAGGTTACCGCCATTATGCTGACGATGTTGTTGAAAAGTTTGTTGAGCGCGCACACAAAAACGGTGTTGATGTTTTTCGTATTTTTGATGCAATGAATGATGTGCGTAACTTAGAAACTGCGATTAAAGCGGCTGTAAAAGTAGGTGCTCATGCTCAAGGTACTATTTCGTACACGGTAAGCCCTGTTCATACACTTGATATGTGGCTAACTTTAGCTAAGCAACTAGAAGAGCTTGGCTGTCATTCAATTTGTATTAAAGATATGGCGGGTTTATTAAAACCGTACGATGCAGAAGAGCTTATAAAAGCGCTTAAAGAAACGGTGTCTATTCCAATCGCTATGCAGTGCCATGCTACAACAGGTTTAAGCACCGCTACATATCAAAAAGCTATTGATGCCGGTATTGATATGCTTGATACCGCTATTTCTTCTATGAGTATGACTTACGGTCACTCAGCAACAGAAACAATTGTAGCGATTGTTGAAGGTACCGCACGCGATACCGAACTCGATTTAAACCAACTTGAAGAAATTGCTGCTTACTTTAGAGATGTACGTAAAAAATACGCTGCATTCGAAGGTAGCCTTAAAGGGGTTGATGGACGAATCTTATTGGCTCAAGTACCAGGTGGCATGTTAACTAACATGGAAAACCAGCTTAAAGAGCAAGGTGCAGCCGATAAGCTTAACGAAGTGTTACTTGAAATACCGCGTGTACGCGAAGATTTAGGCTTTATTCCACTTGTTACGCCAACGTCGCAAATTGTAGGTACGCAGGCAGTACTTAACGTATTAACCGGTGAGCGTTACAAAACAATCACAAAAGAAACCGCAGGTGTATTAAAAGGTGAGTACGGTTTAACTCCAGCTCCAATGAATAAAGAGCTACAAGAGCGAGTACTTGATGGTAGCGACGTTATTACGTGTCGCCCAGCTGACAATATTGCGCCTGAACTTGAAACGCTTGAAGCAGAGCTATTAAAAGAAGCGCAAGAACAAGGTTTAACACTCGCTGATGATAAAATTGACGACGTACTTACTTATGCACTGTTCCCGCAAGTTGGTTTGAAGTTTATCAAAAACCGTAACAACCCAGATGCGTTTGAACCAGTCCCTAGCGTAGAAGATAATTCAAGTAAGTCACCAGCTAAGGTGTCAGCCAAAGGTAACAGTGTTAAGGCTGAGCAATATAGCGTTAAGGTAGACGGTAAGGTTTACGACGTTGTCGTAGCGCAAGGCGGTGAACTTAAAGAGGTAACGTTAAAAGATTCTGAGCACTTACCTCAGTCTGCTTCAGTGGCTTCGGGTGAAACGTTAAATGCACCTTTAGCAGGTAATATTTTTAAAATAAAAGTAAAAGCCGGCCAAGTTGTAAACGAAGGTGATGTTGTTGTGATTATGGAAGCCATGAAAATGGAGACTGAAGTTCGCGCAATGCATACTGGTACCATTGCTGAAGTGCTTGTGTCTGAGGGTGACTCAGTGACCACGGGCGACGCAATTATTGCGCTGGCTTAAGGAGTAAATGTAAATGGAAGGTCTTTTAAACCTTTGGCAGGCTACTGGTCTTGCTAACTTTACGTTTCCTGGTTTGGTGATGATTGCAGTAGGCTGTTTGTTATTGTTTTTAGCGATATCTAAAAACTTTGAGCCACTGCTTTTATTACCAATTGGCTTTGGCGCGATATTAACTAATATTCCGGTTGCTGGACTATCAGATCCTGGTGGGCTTTTGTACTCAGTTTACTATGTGGGTATAGATACCGGTATTTTTCCACTATTAATATTTATGGGGGTTGGTGCACTAACTGACTTTAGTGCGTTAATAGCAAACCCTCGTATGTTATTACTGGGAGCTGCGGCTCAGTTTGGTATTTTTGCGACCTTATTTGGCGCAATTCTACTTAACTTTATTCCGGGTTTTGAGTTTACCCTTCAAGATGCATCGGCTATTGCTATTATTGGTGGCGCTGACGGCCCAACGGCAATATTTTTAGCCTCAAAATTAGCGCCTGATTTATTAGGTGCCATTGCGGTAGCTGCTTATTCATACATGGCGCTAGTTCCAATTATTCAGCCTCCTATTATGCGTGCACTCACAACACCAGAAGAGCGCCAAATTAAAATGCCTGAGCTACGTAAAGTATCTAAAAAGGAAAAAATTATTTTTCCACTTATGGTACTTACTGCAACAGCCATGTTTTTACCAGCGGCAATACCGCTAGTAGGTATGTTCTGTTTGGGTAACTTAATGCGTGAATCGGGTGTTGTTGACCGCTTAAGCAACAGTGCGCAAAACGAAATTATCAATATAACAACTATATTTTTAGGATTAGCGGTTGGCTCTAAGCTCGCTGCAGATGACTTTTTGACAGTAGAGACTATTGGTATTTTAGTGCTGGGTGCGCTTGCTTTTGGTATTGGTACAGCATCAGGTGTGTTTATGGCTAAAGGCTTAAATAAAATATCAAAAACCCCTATCAACCCGTTAATTGGTGCCGCTGGTGTGTCAGCCGTTCCTATGGCTGCGCGTGTAGTTAATAAAGTAGGGCTTGAAAATAACCCACATAACTTTTTACTTATGCATGCAATGGGCCCTAATGTGGCGGGCGTATTAGGCAGTGCTGTTGCTGCAGGTATTTTGTTGGCACTTGTTGGCTAAATTGAGATTTAATTTCAACCAACCATTGAGCGCAGTTTACTGCGCTTTTTTTTGTCCGAAACTTCTGTTCGTTAATGGTTTCTTGTTTTGAAGTTTTTGTTTAAAGTGGTGGCTCTTCGCAATTTTAAGGATAGTCATTATGCTTCACACTCCATTAGCTCACTACTTACCTAATGTTAGTAAACTTGTATTTGGATGTATGGGGTTGGGAGGCGGTTGGAATAAAGACCCGATTACCAGCACGCACCTTAAACAAACCCACGAGTGCATTGATAACGCGATTGAAGGCGGTATTAATTTTTTTGATCACGCAGATATATACACTTTTGGCAAAGCAGAGCAGGTATTTGGTCAAGCACTCAGTGAGCGCCCAGAGCTGAGAGAGCACATATACATTCAGTCTAAATGCGGTATAAAGTTTGCTGATGAAAAAGGGCCTAAGCGATATGACTTTTCAGCCGATTGGATTGAACAGTCTGTAGAAAACTCACTTAAGCGATTAAATACGCAATACCTTGATGTACTCATGTTACATCGCCCAGATCCTTTGATGGAAGTTGATGAAGTTGCACGTGTATTTAGCTGTTTAAAAGAAAGTGGCAAAGTAAAACATTTTGCCGTATCAAACATGCAGCAACACCAAATGAACTTTTTGCAGCATGCTCTTGATATGCCTATTGTAGCTAACCAAATAGAGGCCAGCTTACAAAAACATCAATTTATAGATGAAGGCTTGTATGCTGGTAATAGCGACGGGAAAGACATTAACTTTACGCCTGGTAACATTGAATATTGCCGCAGCTTTGACATTCAAATACAAAGTTGGGGGAGCTTGTGCCAAGGTTTGTATACCGGCGGTGATTTATCAAATGCGTCGCAAGCCGATATCAACACAAGTATTTTAGTAAATAAACTTGCTGCAATTTATGGTACCTCTGCAGAGGCTATTGTACTTGCATGGCTACTGCGCCACCCAGCGTCGATTCAACCCATTATTGGCACTACTAATGCTAAGCGTATTAAGGCATCGTGTGAGGCTATAAATGTTCATTTAAGCCGAGAGCATTGGTATGCCTTATACGAAAGCGCTAAAGGCTGCGAAGTACCATAAAAAGGCTTTTCAATGAATGTAATTATTATTTTAGTTTGTTTATTTGTAGCATTGGCAATACTGATCCCATTACTTGAAAAGTATCAAAGCAAAATGGGGCTGGAAGGGGCAACAAAATACAGCAAATATATTTGGCCATTAGTGATGGGGTCTTTAGTTATCCAGCTTATTTATGTGTTAATGAATTAGGCGTGTATCGCTATTGTAGGAAAATTAAGATTAGTAGCCTTTAATATAGAGCACCCTGTGTGAGCTAACTATTGTTAATAAATAAAAAGCACAAAAAAGCCCTTGTAGGTTAAACCTGTAAGGGCTTTTTAATACAGTGATAGCCTGATTACTTAAGTGCCAGTTGTAACTCGCGGTTACGCTCTAACTGAGCAATAAAGTTATCAGCAATAGGTTTAAACTTAGCAAGCTCAGAGCGTGGTAAAGGCTCTGATTTTGGTAATTTAACCGTTTTAGGGTTACGGTGAACACCGTTAACTAAAAACTCATAATGTAGATGCGCGCCAGTTACACGACCTGTAGCACCTACAGTACCAATTTTATCACCTTGTTTAACCTTTTGACCTGTTCTAACAAGCTTTTTATTAAGGTGTAAATACTTAGTGACATATTGTGTGCCATGGCTAATAAATACGTAGTTGCCGTTGTACTTGCTGTAACCTGCCTTAACGACTTTACCGTTACCCGATGCAACAACAGGTGTGCCAGTTCGTGCCGCGTAATCAATACCACGGTGTGCTTTTACTTGCCCAGTAACTGGGTGTAAGCGACGTGGATTAAAACTCGAGCTAATATATTTAAAATTAACGGGGGCACGTAAAAATGCTTTTTTCATACTGCGGCCTTCTGGGGTGTAGAAGTTTCCATCAGTATGTCTAATTGCTGTAAAACGCTGCCCTTGGTTAATAAACTCAGCCGCTATAATTTTACCAGTACCTATAAATTCGCCTTCAACATAGTGAGACTCGTAAATTAAGCCAAATTGATCGTTTTTACGAATGTCGTTAGCAAAATCCACATCCCAGCCAAAAATGTCAGCAAAGTTCATAATTTGGCGTTCGCTTAAACCCGCTGCAATTGCAGAAGTCCAAAAGTTGCTAGAAATTTCGCCGCCAGCTGTTTTGGTCAGGGTTTCTATTTCTTTACTATCTATCGCTGTATTGTAATTACCTTCGTCGTCTAAGGTTACATACAGCGTATCTGTTTTAGAAATAACGTAACGCAATTGTTCAAGTGCGCCATCTTTACCTGTTGCAAAGCTCAGTACTTCGCCTGGGTGAATTTTAGTCAGCTTACGGGTTTCTGCGTTTGTGTTGATTAGTTTATGAAGCGTTTGCGCTGAAAAGCCCGCGCGTTTAAATATAATTGCTAAGTTGTCACCCGTTTTTACTTTGTGGTCGACTAAATCATACTCTGGAAGCTTTTCTGCTGCTTGCTCTGAGTTTAACTCGGTAAGTTTTTCGTTGTCATCGACTTTAACTTGAAGCTCGTAGCGTTTGCCAATCTCTAATGCATTTGCATTGTTGTCTTTGGACGCTGTTGCTTTCTCAGATGGAAGAAACGTTAAAGCGGCAATAGCAGAAACCAAACATAAGATAAGCAATTTGTGTTTTTTGGGGAGGGTATTAACCACGTGAACCATAACGTGCCTTTTTCTGCTGTCAAGATAATAAATACATAATATTGCAGGATATACCTAATATTGTGTGAATACCAGTGCTTTGTAGATTTTAAATCGCGCTGAATTACGCTAAAATCGGGCTTTATATGCCTTTTTAGCGCTTAATTTATCTCAGACTGTGCGCATTTTATTTAGTTGCATTAATCACTTAAAAAGTTGTTTTAATTAGGTAGAAATTTGTTATGTTAGTTGCACATATAAGTTTGATTTAGCCCTTGTTAAACTAAGGTTATACAAAACAACTAGTAGCCCTCTTTGTTGGCAGAATTTTGGAGTAATAGACTGTGGATTTACAAACCGCTCTTGCAGAGATAAAACGCGGTGCAGAAGAAATATTAATTGAAGACGAGTTAGTTGAAAAACTAAAGTCGGGCAAAAAGTTAAAAATCAAAGCGGGTTTCGATCCAACAGCGCCAGATTTACACTTAGGGCACACAGTACTAATTAATAAAATGAAAACTTTTCAAGACTTAGGTCATGAAGTTATTTTCTTAATTGGTGATTTTACAGGAATGATTGGTGATCCAACCGGTAAAAATGTGACGCGTAAACCGCTTACCCGCGAAGATGTTCTTGCCAATGCTGAAACGTATAAAGAACAAGTTTTCAAAATTCTAGATCCGGCAAAAACAACCGTTGCTTTTAATTCAACGTGGATGGAAAAGCTGGGTGCTGCAGGCATGATTAAATTAGCTGCAAACCAAACAGTTGCGCGTATGCTTGAACGTGATGACTTTAAGAAGCGTTACAATGGCGGGCAGCCAATTGCAATACATGAATTTTTATACCCGTTAGTGCAAGGTTGGGATTCGGTTGCATTAGAATCTGACGTAGAACTGGGTGGTACCGATCAGCGCTTTAATTTACTAATGGGTCGTGAGCTTCAAAAAGTTGAGGGCCAAAAGCCACAAACTGTTTTAATGATGCCATTACTTGAAGGTACTGACGGCGTTCAAAAAATGTCTAAATCTTTAGGTAACTATATCGGTATTACTGATGCACCAAATGACATGTTTGGTAAAGTTATGTCGATTAGTGATGTATTAATGTGGCGCTACTACGATTTACTAAGTGGCCTTTCGATTGAGCAAATAGCAGCACAAAAAGAACGTGTAGAGCAGGGGACTAACCCGCGCGATATCAAAATTGAACTTGCTAAAGAGCTAATTGCACGTTTTCATAGTGAAGAAGATGCACAAGCTGCGCACAACGATTTTATTCAACGCTTTCAGAAAAAAGCGCTGCCAGATGAAATTCCTGAGCTGACAGTAACCATTGCAGAAGACACTATTTTAATCGCTAACTTATTAAAAGAAGCTAATTTAGTTGCAAGCACATCAGAAGCGATGCGCATGATAAAACAAGGTGCAGTTAAACTGAACGGTGAAGAAAAAATCACTGATACCAAACTAGAAATAGCAAAAGGCACAACCGCTATTTATCAAGTAGGTAAACGTAAGTTTGCAAACATTACCGTAGCTTAAGTGTGTGGGTAATAAAAAAAACCAGCTTAGGCTGGTTTTTTTATACTCAATTTTTACTAAGTAAAGCTCAAATGCTTTTTAGAATTTCAATACACACAATAACTAGTACCCAAAAGGCGCGCGCCTGATTAAGCCGATTTAATACGGCTGGTACATCGTCAGCATTAGGTAACCTATCAGTACCAACTCGCATTTTGTTATGCCGCTTGTTAAAGTACATAGCGGGTCCACCTAGTTGCACGCCAAGTGATGCAGAGCATGCACTGAGTAACCAGCCTGTATTTGTTTGATAGAAGTGTTGGCCATAGTGTTTTATGTAGTGAACACTTTGCTTTGTGGCCTTACTCGCAGCAATTGTGAGTGTAAGTAAACGCACCGGGATATACTCAATAACAAATAAAACAAGCTTTAATGGTCTTAAAAATTCGCTGTTTGGTGAAATATCACCACGCCATGCTTGCTGCATCAAGGTAAGTAGTCGGTAACCAAGTGCTGCAACTGGCCCTAAAAGTAAAAAAACAAATATAACCACAAAGTAATAACGAGCAGTACGAAGTATTAAGCTTTCAATGAGGGCTTTAATAATTCCTGTGGTCGAAAGCTTGCTGACTTCACGAGCAAGCAGTGGTTTTAATAGCTCGCGTGCGGCTGACTTTTGGTTTTGTTTAGTGAGCTTTGCAATACGAAGGGCTTTTTTATTGAGGCTTTGGCTTTCAAGGCAAAGGTATAAAATAAGGCCTGCAAGTAGCTCTGGGTAAAATGCAAATTCAAGTAGCAATATAACAATTAGTAAAACAACACTGAGCACCAGTACGCTTGCAAGTATGGCTGCTAAATAGTGGTAGCTGTTTGTATTTTGTTTATTATAAATACGTTTGCCTATGGCGCTAAATACGGCCACTAAAACGGTATTCGGATGGTACCAACTAACGAGTGGTAAAAAGCGCTCAGCAAGGAGCGCTATTATAAACACAATAAAGTCCAAATGGTTTTGAACAATATTGCTAAGCATTTACAGTGTTACAGCTGTTAGCTTTTCAAGCAGAGCAACAACCATTTTAGATGAGTTGATTGATGCTGTTTCTAAGTATTCTTCAAACGACTGTGGCGATTCTTTGCCAGCAATATCAGACATTGAACGAATAACAACGAAAGGAGTTTCAAGCGTATGACAGGTTTGCGCGATAGACGCACCTTCCATTTCTACAGCAAGCATTGAAGGAAAGTCGCTGCGGGCTTTATCAATACGAACAGGATCACACATAAAGGTATCGCCAGTACAAATAAGGCCCACTAACGTTTTAACTTCGCTAATTTGTGCAATAGTTTGCTCGGCTGCTTCAACTAATTTAGGGTGTGCAGCAAAACCTGCAGGCATTTGTGGTACTTGGCCAATTTCGTAACCAAATGCAGTTACGTCAACATCGTGGTGACGAACTTCTGACGATATAACGACATCGCCAACACTTAATGATGGATCAAAACCGCCAGCAGAGCCGGTGTTAATTACGCAATCAGGCTTAAAATTATCAATAAGTAATGTAGTTGCAATGCTTGATGCTACTTTACCAATACCTGATTGAACAAGAGTTACTGTGCAGCCCGCTAATTCACCAGTGTAAAATGTAAAACCTGCTTTAGTTAAAATAGCTGGGTTTTGCATTGCTTCACGCAAAATTTTAACTTCTGGCTCCATTGCGCCAATAATACCAACATTCATAGTGTTTGATTCCTGAGTTTGAATAGCTTGATTATACGTGAAGTTAGCAATAAAAAACAAAAAAGCGAGACATTTAAAATGCTCGCTTTAATGCAAATTTAGTCACCTGATAATTATATTTCTGCTAATGCTGTTGAATGGGCTTTAGCTTGTGAGGGAGATAAAACAGCAGGTTTGTGAACTCGGTTACGTAATGGGCGCTGTGCTGTTGGTGCTGGTTTACCCAGTTTGAACATAATGGCATCGCGTACTTCTGATGGGCGATAGCCCGCTTTTACCTTCATGCGAATGTGTGGAATGCCTGCAGCTTCTAAGGCGCCATTTACAAACCAGTCGCGCTGGGCTTTGTGGCCATCTTTATTTGCGTTATTTACTAAATCAACAGCTGCTACGATGGTCATTTTTTCTTTGTCGATTAACACAAAATCAAGCTGCTTATTTTTGGCTTTAGCAATGGCTGCACGTTTTGATTTAGGTGATAAACCTTCTTTACAGTCGATCACATCAATAAGCTTAACTCGGCTCACTATTTTATATTGATCGCCAATAGCGCGTTCTAACAGGTTTAAAAAGGCGCTTTCTACTTGCGTAAATACACTTTGTTTACGTTTAAAAGGATAAGGATTACCGCCGTCGTCACTAAATTTTGACGCGGCAATTGATGCACCTACCACTAATACTAAAATCGACAATAAAGCGAATTCCATACGGTAACTCCATAACAACAAATTGACACTGTTTTGTTAAAGCAAGTACCGTGCCCAAATATTGTATATGATTTACCGAATGGTGATTTAAGTTAACGCAGGTGTTTTATGCCTTATACCCGCCATTAATACCTTTAACAGCAACCGCCACAGCGTCGTGGGCGTGAAGCGATTCGTAATGGTTTATTTGTAGCCAGTAATCTGCGTAACCGTCTGTTTCTAATATTGCTTTAATTTTACGCGCGGCATCTTCGCAGAACATTAAATTTTGCCCATTTAAACGGGCAAACTCTTGTTCATCTTCACGCTTTACTGCCGCTTGCACTGGCGTTTTAAGCTCGCCTTCAAGGGTATTTATTAAGTTAACTACATCAAACTCATTAATGTTGCTATTAAGTTTAACTTTTACGTTAGCAATTGAGCGCTGCGAGTGAGGAGTTGCCACAATGCCTTGTGTTGTGCCAAGCCACTCAAGTACCTCTTTTTGGTTGAGCGTGTCTTGGTTAAATTTTTCGCTAAATGCATTTTGTATTAGCTGGCGTGCAAGAGCCGCCGAGCAAGGGCAAGTTGATGAATAGGTAACATCAACGGTTAGCTCGTAACTAATGATATTATTTTCAATTGTACTTGTAAGTGTGATTGGATAGCTTTTCCAGCCAGCTTTGCCACTCAATAGAGACTTACGGCGAAGTGGTAGCTCAAACTTAAACTCAATCTGTGCCTTATTACTCAACCCTTCATGGCTAGATATAAACGTATTTAGTGCTTGGCTAATTGTTTGAGGATTTACTTGTTGCTCTGTTGAGAGTAAATCAAGCGCTAAAAATAAGCGTGACATATGAATGCCTTTGGCGTCTTCTTTGTGCAAGTTAACAAATGCGCGGGCTTTGGCATTAACAGTAACAGGGCTTAAATCACGCGATTCAAAAATAAATGGCAGTTCAATTTCACCCATGCCAACCCAGTCTAATTTACCTGTTTGTAATGCAGGAGCGGTGTCAGCTATATCGGGCATATTGGTTTGCATGCTATGTTACTCGTTATTGGCAATGATAAGGCGCATTATTTTACACGAAATAATCAATGGCTGAAACGAGGACTTTACTGCCCGCTAAAATTGCGTATGAATATTTTCTGTTTTTGTCGCACAACATGAAAATAGCGAATAGAAAAATGCTAAAATCTGTAAATAGCATTGCCTTTCTTATATTTAAGCAAACAGCAAAGAGATAAAACTACGTATGACCGATTATTCTTTGAGCCCTTGGGTTCGGGTGCTTTCAAGTTCAATAGCGCGATTTGGTGAGTTAAAAACAGCTGCCATTTGTTACGCTTTATTTTTAGCGGCGTCTCTTATTTTATCGAGCATGTTTTACTACGTAGCTATAGGCGAATTGTTTCTTGTAGATATTTTGGCCGTGGTATTTTTTTCAGCTGTTGTGTCACCTTTAATTATAAGCGTACTTATTAATTCAATTCGTCAGTTAGATGCTTCCTACGCCTACTTAGATAGCGCAACTAAACAAGAAAAACTATTAAACCAAACACTTAAAGATAATATTAGTCGGCTTAATATTGAAATAGATGAACGTAAAATGGCTTTTCATGCTAAGCATCGCGCCATTGAAGAACTGCGTAGAGAAATTGCTGAGCGTAAAAAAACACAGCAAGAGCTTGCTCAGCAAAGCATGTTGCAACGCTCAATTGTTGATTCATCCCCCGATCTATTTTATTACCGCGATAACAATGGGGTATTTGCTGGCTGCAATAAAATGTTTGAAGAAGTAATGGGTAAATCAAGCAGTGAGCTTATAGGTAAAACGGTTGAACAAATATTCCCAAACGACTTTTTATCTGAAGTATTGCGCACAGATAAAGAGGTAGAGCAAACTCACAAAGCACTCACCATCGATGTAGGTTATGAAGTTGATGGTGCAACGCGCTGGTTTGAGCTACGAAAACTTCCCTTTATAAACGATGAAGGCGACTACATAGGTTTACTTGGTTTTGGGCGTGATATTACGAGCCGTAAAGAAGCGGCTGAGGCGCTTGAAACCGCATATAAAGATAAAGGGAAATTTATAGCCACGTTAAGCCATGAGTTGCGTACCCCGCTTAACGGTATTGTGGGCTTAACACGTATGTTGCTCGATACCGATCTAAATAAGCAGCAACGCAGTTGGTGTAACACGGTTTTTTCAAGTGCTGAAACGCTCGGTAATATTTTTAACGACATTATAGATTTAGATAAAATAGACAGAGAGCAGCTCGATATTGCCGCCAACTCTATTAATGTATCTGATTTTATAAACGATGTTGTGAATTTTGCAGGGTTAATAACTGAGCAAAAAGGGCTTGAGTTTGATATTGAGCGAAATGGCATGCTTGATATATATGCACTGCTTGATCCTACTCGTTTACGCCAAGTGGTTTGGAACCTGATAAACAATGCAGTGAAATTTACCCAGCATGGCAAAGTCACACTCGAATGTAGCCGTGAAAATCGCCCTGAAGGCCCATGGTTAGTTATTAAAATCTCAGATACAGGGCAAGGTATTCCACAAGAGCAGCTTTCTCGTATTTTTGACATGTACTATAAAGCACCTGATTTACAAGGCACTAATGCAATAGGTTCAGGTATTGGGCTTGCGGTAACTAAAGCGCTAGTCACGGCAATGAAAGGCAGTATTACAGTAAACAGTACAGAGGGTGAGGGCAGTTGCTTTACAGTGCAAATACCGCTGAGCTTATGTATTGCGCCTACAGAGCAAAGCTATGTTGGCCGAGAGCTTTATATTTTACTCGTTGAAGACGTACCACTTAACGCCGAAATAGCCACTAATTTATTGGAGCAACGCGGACATGAAGTGCTATGGGCTGAAACGGGCGAAGATGCACTTTCGTTTGTTGATACCGAAGACGACCTAGATTTAGTATTACTTGATATGCAGCTACCCGATATAAATGGCGATGAAGTTGCAAGGCAAATCCGTGCTGATAGCCACTTTGATAACCTGCCTATTGTTGCACTAACCGCTAATGTGAGAAGTGCAGAAGAAGAGCTTGAAGGTATTTCTATTCAAGGCGCTTTAGCTAAACCTATTAATACAGTAAAGCTTGATAAAATGCTCGCTGACTTATTTGATATTAAGCAAGCTCAATGCAACGAGCCACAGCTAAAAGTAACCGACGAAGCACTTAAAAGTATTGATGCGCATTTGCTAGATATTGAAACAATAGAAGACTTTGTTAATTCTATGGGGTTAGTTGTGTTTAGGCGCAGCAGTCAGTTGTTTGAAAAGCTAAATCCGCAATATCAACAAGAACTGCTTACGTCATTAAATACAGGCGACAGGGAAGAGTACAAATCGGTTGCGCATAAGCTTAAAGGTGCCGCAGGTTCTGTTGGTTTGAACGATGTTCAACTGCATGCAAAAGTAATGGAATATGGCGCGATAGATGAGAGTGATGAAGTGCTTGAGGAGTGGCTGCTGGTGTTGGCAGATAAAATAAATGAAGGACAACGTGCCCTTCATTTATTTCTACAGCAATTAGAATAAACGCTAACTAGCTGTCGATTTTACCAATAAAGCGGTAGCCTTCACCATGAATGGTGCTGATAAGCTCTGATGTAGAATTATCGCTTTCAAAATGCTTACGAATACGGCGAATAGTTACATCAACAGTACGGTCGTTTGCACGTAGCTCACGGCCTGTCATATGTTTAATTAGTTGTTCACGGCTAAAAATACGACCTGGAGAATCAAGCATTAATCGCAGTGCTCTGTACTCACCTTTAGGCAAGCGCTTAGCATCGCCATTAGGAGATGTTAAACAGCGGCTATTTTCGTCTAATTCCCAACCGTTAAATGTAATAACACCATTAGTTTCAAGCGCTGATTCATCATCGCTTAGGCCAGTACGTGTAATAAGGTTACGCGCTCTAATAGTCAATTCACGAGGGTTAAATGGTTTAGTAATGTAATCATCAGCGCCAATTTCAAGCCCTAAAATACGATCAACATCGTTATCACGACCTGTTAAGAAGATAAGGCCTACTTTGCGTTTTTGGCGTAATTCACGGGCTAATATAAGGCCGTTTTTGCCTGGAAGATTGATATCCATAACTACGAGATTAACGTCGTCGTTATTTGTAAGCTTGTCATGCATGTCATCGCCATCAATGGCTTCAATAACTTTGTAACCTTCAGCTTCAAATAAACTAACGAGGTTTAGTCGAGTTACGTCTTCATCCTCTACGATTAGAATGACTGGCGTTTGCATTATTAATTAACCTTTTTGGAATATTTTATTTACAAAAAATCGGTATTTAGTATAAATCCGACTACTAGAGATTATAGGATTATATCCAATTGTTAACAAGAAAAAACAAGTTGGATAAAAATAAAACAGTAAGAGTTCAAAGTTTGCTCAAAAAGCCCGTGCAAAAACTACTGTTAAATCGATCAATACACGTATGAAGTTCATTTACTTTGATAATTTATGGACCGGCTGACTACGCAAAGCTGTTAAATAATCAGACTAATTCAAAGTTAAATTATATCACTATCTAATCTTTCATCAATGTATGTGATATCGCAAAAGTAATAAAGTTCAAAAAATTGCGCTATATAAACGATAACTATTACACTTGTTTACCACATGAAGCATAAATAGGGTCAATAAGTAGTAATTCAAGGAATACAAGTAAATATATGTGTTTGGTTACTTCACTTTTAAGGGATGGTTATGATGAATCGCGCACCGCGTTTTTTTTCTAAATCAATTAATATATGGCCGCCTAAAGCTTGGGTTACTAAATTGTAAACTAAGTGCATGCCTAAGCCACTTGCCCCCTGTCCTCTTTTTGAGGTTACAAATGGGTCGAATATTCTGTGTTTAATTTTTTTATCTACGCCTTGGCCGTTATCGCTGTAAATAATAGTGAGTTTTTTTCCTGTTAACTCTACATCAAATTGTATTTCATTATTTTCATTACCAACGAACCCGTGTAGTAGTGAGTTTGTTATTAGTTGTATAAGTACTTGTTGTAATGGTTCTGACTTGCTTTCTACGGTTAAATCGGTTGCACAATTTATGTTTATAACCGGTTTTTTCTCTTCAAGCTCTGAGCTTATTGATGTCAAAACATCTGTTATTAACTTATGAATATTAATGTAGGTAGTTACGTCATCATCTTGAATAACCGCTACCTTTTTAAAGGTTGAAATTAAGTCGGCTGCACGGTTTAAGTTACGGTAAATCAAATCTAGGTTTTCAATACCGTCGTCAATAAAGCGTTTTAATTGATTTGAAGTCAGTTTTTTATCATCAAAGCTAATTTGTAAATCGGCTAACTTATCGCGCAGCAAAGTAGAGCTTGTAATACCAAGGCCTATTGGGGTGTTAACTTCATGTGCAACACCGGCAACCATTTGACCAAGTGATGCCATTTTTTCATTTTCAACAATCTGCGTTTGATACTGATGCATACGCTCAAGGGTTGATAATAACTCTTGATTTGCCTCTCGAAGGGCTATGGTTCGTTGGTTTACTTTTTCTTCTAGCCCTTGGTTAAGCTGTTTAATTTCTTCTTTGTCTTTTTCATGGCGAGTCAATTGTTTTTGGGTGCGTGTAAGCATGATGTTTAAACTGTTAGAAAGCGCTGATATTTCTTTTACGTCGGTTACTGGTGCGCGTACATCGTAGTTATGATTCTTTGATACGTCTTGTAATAGCATGCTAAGCCGCTCTATCGGTCGAGCTATTCTTTTTTGAACATTTATTGCGATAAAATACACAACAACAAGTATCAGTAAAGTCAGTAAGATATCTACAACTATTTTTTGTTTTATATAATCGTCTAAGCTCTCAAGACTCCCGCGCATGTATACATGACCAACAAGCTTTTCATTATGAAAAATTGGCTTTATTAGTTCGATATCTTCGTGGGTTATACGTGGTGTTTTTAGTTCTTCAATGCTATCGATTCTGAGGGGGACTGGTGGCGTTTTTTTTGCATTAAAACTTATAAAAAAAACAGGTTTTTGAGATGCTTGCTCAATAGAATATACATGTATGTTTTTAACTAAAGGAGTTTTTTCAAAGTATTTAAGGCGTTTCTCTTCTGTTTCTCTGTCATCTTCAAAAACTGATTTTCCAGCGTCAAAAGCAACTATTTCCGCCAAAATAACGAGCTTACTCACTATTAATTGTTTTTGTTCTTTAACACTTAAATAAGTTGATATAGAAATCGATAATGACAAGCAAATAGCAGTTATAAGCATTATTAGATTTATGAGTGCTTTACGAATACTGCTTTGATGAACTTTTCTAGGCATTATTTGAGTGTCGCCTGAGTCATTGAGTTTTATTATTTTATTAGTCTAGCAAAGAAGAAACACTGTGGTGCAAAAAAATAAAAATAATAGGTAATATTTTATTGCTAAGTTGAGCACGCAGAATGCTCAACTTAAAATATAAAAAATTTAACTACTATAAACGGCAAATTTATTGTTTTTGAAAACAGTTTGATAAGTTTCAAATTGTGTTTCTAAAATTGGCGGATATTTTAAAAAGCTGTTTGCCACAATGGTCAGTTTTCCGTTTTTAGTTAAATGTTGTTTTGCGTTAGCTAAAAACGTTTCAGCAACGCTGTAGTCTGTTGCAATTCCTGTGTGAAACGGCGGGTTGCTCACTATTAAATCAAACTTACCACTAATATTTTTAAGGCCATCACTGAGAATTGCTTCACCAGTTACCCCGTTTAACTTTAAAGTTTGAGTTGTTGCGTAGGTTGCAAGTGCGCTTACGTCACTACATACAAATTCAAGAGCTGTATTTTTTAAACCCAGAAAGGTCGCAATTAAGCCAGCACCGCAACCAAAGTCGAGTACTTTACCTTGTTTGGTTGAAGGGGCATTTTCGAGTAGCATTTTGGTACCAGCGTCTAAACAGCCATGGTTAAACACGCCAGGTACGCTGATAGCTGAAAATGATGTATCGGCAATACTAACGGTAAATGTTTTATGGTAATGGCTAATATCAAATTGCGCATTAAGCTCAATTTGAGAAAATGAGTAAAGTACGCAGTGTTTAGCCGAATCAATCTTATTACTATATTGAGCTTTGCCTGCTAATTGTTTTTCAATCGATTTAACACCACTCTTATTTTCGCCAACCACTAATAACTCGGCATCGCTTGTTATTACCGCGCGTATGTTATCAAGCGCCATTAGCAATTCTGGTTTTGACTTAGGGTAATAAAGAATAACTAAGTCATAATCGCTACCGGTAATGGTGTGGTTAACGCTCACATCAACGCCATGAGTGTTTTTAGCAAATTCACCATTAGCATGGTTATAGCTAAACGCTGTAATTTTGCTATTTGGATTCAGCGTTTTAAGCTCAGCTAAAAAGCCATCTTGAACAAAGTTGACCACCAATATAGATTTACCCGTTAATGCCTCGCTATTTCGAAGTAACAGTAAACTTGGGTTGGTTAATACGCTCATAAATGGCTTTGCCTTACTATGTGTTAAATTAATATAAAAGTGTAATTACTTGGTGCGCTCAAACATTAAGTCCCAAACGCCGTGACCTAATCGGTGGCCGCGTTGCTCAAACTTAGTAAGAGGGCGTAAATCAGGGCGAGGCACGTAATCGTTAGTCTCTGATTGGTTTTTATAACCCGGAGCCGCTTGCATTACTTCTAGCATATGTTCTGCGTAGTTCTCCCAATCAGTAGCCATATGAAAAACACCGCCTATTTTTAATTTTGAGCGAAGCTTTTCAGCAAATTCAGTTTGTACAATACGGCGTTTATGGTGGCGCTTTTTGTGCCATGGATCTGGGAAGAATAATTGCAATGTAGTTAGGCTCTCATCGCTTAAGCAATCAGCAAGCACTTCTACAGCATCGTGTTCAAACACACGTAAATTAGTTACGCCCGCTTCGTCGGCATCCATTAAACATGCACCAACGCCTGGGCGGTGTACTTCAATACCAATAAAGTTTAGGTGTGGAGCATTTTTAGCCATTTCGACAAGCGACTTGCCCATACCAAAGCCTATTTCTAGGACTACATCATTGTTGTTGCCGAATACTTGGCTTAAATCAAGCATGCCGTTTTTATGCTCTAAGCCCATTGTTGGCCAGCATTTTTCGATTGCAGCGGCTTGGCCTTTGGTTAATCGACCTTCGCGTTTTACAAAACTGCGAATGGTGCGGATGTATTTACCTTCTTGCTTAGCTTGCTCTAGGTTGGTATTGCTTGATTCACTCATATCTAATTGGCCTGACAAAACAATGTGTTTAAAAATGGTTGCATATTATCCCTGACGATGGCCTCAATCACAAGTATTAGCTGGTTTTACAGCCTCTATAGCTTGATCTTTTTACTCACTGCAATAGACTGACCCGCCATTGAGCATGAGTAAAAGTATAATATGTTGGACTTAAATAAAGAGCAGTCTCACTGGTTTTCAAAACAAGTAGTTGATTGGTATCACCTTCATGGCAGAAAAACACTGCCGTGGCAATTGGGTAAAACACCTTATAAAGTGTGGGTTTCTGAGGTTATGCTCCAGCAAACTCAAGTTGTTACTGTGATCCCATACTTTGAAAAATTTATGAAAAGCTTTCCTGATATTATCGCTTTGGCGAATGCCGAAGAAGATCAGGTTCTTCACCACTGGACTGGTTTAGGTTATTACGCCCGCGCGCGAAACCTTCATAAAACAGCAAAGATAGTTCGCGATAAATACAACGGGCTGTTTCCTCAAACGCTTGAGGAAGTTATGGATTTGCCCGGTATTGGGCGCTCTACAGCAGGGGCTGTATTGTCATTATCGCTTGGTCAGCATCACCCTATTTTAGATGGTAATGTAAAGCGAGTATTGGCACGCTATTTTATGGTGGAGGGCTGGTATGGGGTAAAAAAAGTAGAAAACCAGCTTTGGCATTTATCGTCGCAATTAACACCTAAAAATAATGTGACTGAATTCAACCAAGCTATGATGGATTTAGGTGCAAGCTTATGTTCACGGAGCCGCTTTGATTGTGAGCCGTGCCCGTTAAACAGTCGCTGCGGTGCGTTTAATGCTAGTAAGGTTAAAGAATTTCCTCATTCGAAGCCAAAAAAAGCAGTGCCTAAAAAAAGCTGTCATCAGCTAATTATAAAATGTGACGATAAGGTCCTTATGGAAAAACGCCCTAGCTCTGGTATTTGGGGGGGATTGTTTGGTTTTTTTGAGTTTGCTGAGCGTAAACAGCTAAATGACTTTTTAGTTCAACATGGCTTTAAATCAGAACTTGAGCCATTGGTACCATTCACCCATGTATTTTCTCACTTTGAGCTGACTATTAACCCACATATATTAAATCTTAAACAAATCCCGGATGTGATTAACGAACGCCAGCTAGTTTGGTACCCGCTAGATCAATCAGTAGAAGTGGGTTTGGCTGCACCAACTAAAAAGTTGGTTAAACAAATTGCACCAATAGGTTAAACTGTTTGCATTTAACGCTTAAGAGAAATTAATTATGGCACGTACTGTATTTTGTCAAAAGTTACAAAAAGAAGCCGAAGGCCTTGGTTTTCAACTTTACCCGGGTGAGCTTGGTGAAAAGATCTTTAATAACATCTCTAAAGAAGCTTTTGCTCAATGGCAACATAAACAAACTATGCTAATTAACGAAAAGCATTTAAATATGATGGACCCAGAGCATCGTACATTTTTAGAAGAGCAAATGGTTGGCTTTCTGTTTGAAGGTAAAGACGTAGAAATTGAAGGCTATAGACCGCCAGAAAAATAAATAACTTATTAAAAAAGGGGCTAAAAGCCCCTTTTTTATTGCTAATTATTTAGCTATTAACTGCTAAAACTCTTCGTTTTGTTCCTCAGCCTTTCTAACTTGCTCTTTTAAAAACTGAGCCGCTTTAGAATATTCAATTTCTAACTGGTCGCGTAAATCAATTAATTCATCAGTTGTTAGTTCGTCCGCTTTGCATTTATCTTCAAATGCACCGGCAAGCTTACCAACTGTTTCTGCCCCAATGGTTTTAGAAATAGATCTGAGTTGATGGCAACCCTCAATTATTTCTGCTAGGTCGTTAACCATAACGCCTGAATTTATTGATTTAATTAAACTTTGACTTTGCTCTAAATACATTTTGAAAAAGCGAAGTTGTTTTGCTTTATCGCCATTTACGTATTTGGCGACTGCATCCATATCTATTGGCAATGCAGTGTTTTGTTGAGGAGCTAGCGCTTGCTTAGGAGCTTGCTTGTCGCTCCAGCGTTTTAAAGTATCTTCAAGCGCATTGAGTTCTATAGGCTTTGTAATAAAGTCATTAATACCTACTGCTAAACAGCGTTCTTTTTCACCTTTGAGAGCGTTAGCGGTAACTGCAACTATATAAGGTTGTGCGTCTATAGCTTCTAGTAATTCAGCTTCGTTACGAATTTTTTCAACCATGTCGTATCCCGACATTTTTGGCATGTGTAGATCGGTTAAAATAAGTGAGAAATTGTTCTTTCTCCACATATCTAGGCCTTCTTCGCCATTGTTGGCAACCTCTACGCCATACCCTAATATATGCAATTGGTCGGTTAAAACTTGCTGGTTTAGAAGGTTGTCTTCAACAAGCAAAATTAATTTATTTGATTCTCGAGCTTGCTCAATATTTAAATAGTTATTTAGCGATTTTGCTTTTTTAATTTGCTTTGGTTGATGTAAGCCTGCGGCAACCAAAATAGAAAGCATAAAGTTTGACTTACAAAGTGGAGACGCATTTATGTAAAATATGTTTTTATGATTAATGGCCGCTTCATCTAGTTTGCTTAATACGACTACTTGCTGATTGTAATCCTCAAGTGAGTACAATAACCGCCTCAATAAAGAGTTAATATCATCAATATTATCTATGCCGTCAGCAACCCAAATAGCACCCTCTGTGTTTTGGTGTTGTTCAATTTCTTTTTCTGTGTGCGCGTAAATAACTTTTGCACCCATAAACGATAAATAACGGTACATTATTTTTTCGCGTTGAAGGTTGTTACTTACAACAATAATTGGTTTGCCGTCTAAGGCATTTTTATGAGCATATTTTATTTTACCAGAGGTGCTAAAAGGCAGCTCAACGGTAAATTCACTGCCAATACCTGCATGGCTATTTACATGAATAGTACCTAACATTAACTCTGTTAGACTCTTACAAATAGAAAGCCCTAACCCTGTGCCACCAAACTCTCTGGTTATTGAACTCTCAGCCTGAACAAATGGGCTAAATATGTCTCTTAGCTGAGCTTGTGTCATCCCTTTGCCGTTATCGGTTACGCAAAAGCGCAAGGTAAAGTGGTCGGCGGTGTTATGCGCAACCTCAACCGAAATTCTCACATGGCCTTGGGTTTTTTCATCGGTGCTTGTGAATTTAATTGCATTGCTGCATAAATTATAAAGTACTTGGCGCACACGTACGCTGTCACCGACTAGATTTACTGGAATATCTGGCGCAATTGATAGTTCTAAATCAAGTTCTCGTTTTTTAGCGACCGACGATAAAACGCGAGTTACTTCTTCTAGGGTATCGCTCACTGAAAAAGGGATTGGGTCTATGTTAAGCTTACCAGCTTCAATTTTAGAAAAATCTAAAATATCATCCAAAATACTCAGTAGTGAGAATGCTGATTCGCGAATAATAGTACTTAAGCGATGCTGAGCACCATCAAGGTCTGTTTGACGAAGCAAATCGATAGTACCAATAACACCATTCATAGGCGTTCTGATTTCGTGGCTCATAGTAGCCAAAAAGGTAGTTTTAGTTTCGCTAGCTCTTTGAGCTTTTAAGGTTTCTCGCTCGAGTGCAATAGTGCGGTTTTGCACCTCTGACTCTAAACCATTTTGTAGTTTTTTCAGTTCTTTTTGTACCGACTCGTTATCGCTAAGGGCTGTTTGCACTTGCTTAAGTAGTACATTTATACTTTGTGCTACAGAGCCTAAACCAATATCTAGCTGTTCATTAACATTACTATTGTAGTTACCTTGCTCTGTAATAGCCTGAAGTTCTTGCGAGAGTGAGTCAGTGCTTTTACGTAAACGGCCATTAATGTATACGTTAAAAAGTAACGCGAAGATAAATAAAGAAATAACAGTTGCGATTGCAACACCATATGCAATTACCTGAGAGTCTTGCATGCTTAATGGTGGTGAAGCTAACTCTTGTTTTATAATTAGCTCACCAATTGGCTGATCGTTAAGCAAGAGAATATGATGCAATACACCTGTGCTCTCATTATATTGTGCAATTTTGATGGACTCAGGTGCGGTCTCGCTATTGCTATAAACGAGTTGTGTATCAGAAGTCGCGCTGAAACGATAAAGAGTATATTCAAATTCATCATCTAAAGAGGATGTTAAGTCGAGTAATTGCTTAACCTTGTCTTGGCCATACATTGTTAGCGCGTCGATCATAGGCTGATTTAATGTAGATGCGAGTGTTTTAATATTTACCGATGGCTCAGGTTTAACTGTTTGTGTATCGTTTTTGATGTAGAACGAGTAACCAAATACAGCAAGTGCGGTAATTGCAATATTAAATATAAAAAAAAGTGGTAATAACCCTTTTACCGGCGAAGAGAATTTACTCTGCATTGAATGTTCCCATTGATGTGTTTTTGCTACTTTAGCTATTAGCATAGGTATCTGAACTAATCGTACCATTTACCAAAAATAATTCACTACGGTTTTAGTCTGATTTAGTTATAATATTTCATATATATAGACTGGTTTGTGGTAAAAATGTACGTTATCAATAAAAAATGTACTGAGTTGCTTGAAAACCGTTCAAACAGTCGTAAAGGATAAAAAAAAAGTTGACTTGTAAGGGCAAAACTCGTTTAATACGCCGCACGCCCAGACAGCTGACTTAGTAGATGTTGTTGGGAGTTACATTAAAAATCGGTTAAGATTTTTAATTAGCACTGTTTAAGTGCCTCGATAGCTCAGTTGGTAGAGCAGAGGATTGAAAATCCTCGTGTCCCTGGTTCGATTCCGGGTCGAGGCACCATTTATAAGTTTATCAATCTTTAAAATTGATAAAGTGCCTTAGCACACAGTTTAGTGTGCCGACTTAGCTCAGCTGGTAGAGCAACTGACTTGTAATCAGTAGGTCAACCGTTCGACTCGGTTAGTCGGCACCATTCATCAACTTATTTCTATTATCAAAACACTGAATCAGTAGTCTGTACAAGTTACCCGTTCGACTCGGTTAGTCGGCACCATTTATCAACTTATTTCTATTATCAAAACACTGAATCAGTAGTCTGTATAAGTTACCCATTCGATTTGGTTAGGCTGCACTACCTCGTGTACAACACTTTATTTTTTCCTGATAAATTAATTTTAATCTACATAAATAATGTTGTGATCTGATAGTGTTTATATTTACAAAGTTGCTGATCATTTAACTATACCTGCCGTATAACTCACTTATTAGTTCACTCATCGCTAGCTATGTAATGTTATGTAAAGTAAGTTGAGCAAAATTAGCCAAGGTGCTTGAATTACATTCATAAATAGCAGTAATTCAGGTTAAATTATGATTTGGCAATACAAGCCAACGTTATTGGCACTTAGTGTGATTCTGCTCAGTGGTTGTGCGAGTAATATAAATCCACAGGAGCGCCAACAAGCACCCAGTAATGTTCCTAAGCAGTGGCAACAACAAGCAGCAAGTTCAGTTTTGCAAGTGGATGATGAATGGTTAACGCAACTAAACACGCCATTGCTGAAAAAATATGTTAACCAAGCGCTTAAAAACAATCAGCAACTATTACAAACCAGCTACGATGTTGCCATTACTAAGCAGCAACTTATTGCGTCCGGGGCAGACCTTTGGCCTAGCTTAGATTTATCTACGCGTACTAGTCGAAGTAAAGATAATCGGCCTGTTAGTTATAATAATGCTAGCTCCGTAAGCTTAAACTTAAATTATGAAGTTGACTTATGGGGCAAACTGTCAGATTCAAAACGTGAAGCTAACCTTTCATATTTAGCTCAAAAAGCGCGTTTTGAACAGGCTAAACAGCAGCTTGTTTCGGATGTTGTTCAAGGATGGTTTGATGTTGTGTCTGCACAGCAGCTACTCGATTTATATAAACGCCGTGAAGAAAATGCTAAGCAAAATCTCGATATAATTGAATCGGGTTACCGCCAAGGTATAAACGAAGCGCTCGATGTTTATTTAGCCCGCAATGAGCTAAATAACGAACGTTCACGCATAGCTACTCAAACAGCCAGCCTATCCAGTGCTGCAAGACTACTGGAGCGTTTATTAGGTGAGTACCCAAAAGGAGCAATTTCTGCAAGTAATGACTTACCGGTTATTAACACAGAAATTCCACTGGGAATTCCATCTGAACTTATTACCCGAAAGCCTGCATTACTTGCTAGTTGGTACGAACTATTGGCGACCGATGCGTCATTGGCTTACGCACATAAACAGCGCTTTCCTAGTTTAAATTTAACTGCAAGCTTAAGTGATAGCACAGACAGAGTGAGTGATTTATTTTCTCCTTCAAGCCTTGCATGGTCTTTGCTAGGAAGTATTTCGGCACCTATTTTTGAGGGGGGACGTTTACAAGCCAATGAAGAAATTGCACGCCTAAATACACAAAAGCAAGAACAGCAATATCTGCAAACTCTGTACGATGCATTTGGCGATGTAGAAAACGCGATTTCGCAGCAGCAATCTTTAAAGGCTCAATATACAAGCACACTTGAAGCGCAAAAAAATGCACTTGCTGCCGAGCAGTTATCATTTGAGCAATATCAAAGTGGCTTAGTCACTTACACCACAGTATTGGATGCACAAGATCGCTCATTCGATGCGCAAAGTTCATTAATACAAATTAAGAATCAATTAATTGCAAATAGAATCAACCTACATGTTGCCCTTGGTGGTGATTTTGAAAAACCATCAAGCGACCTAAAGAGTAACAACGATGAAAACTAAAACAGCTAAAATTATTATTCCAGCCGCGGTTGTTGTTACCGCTCTTTTAATTGTGTTTTTTATCAAAAGTAACCCGCCAGAAGCGAGGCGTTTTGGCTCAGCACCAAAAGCAGCTATTAGCGTGTCGGTATTAGAGGTTGTGCCTCAAAGTTACCAAGTAATGATAGACAGCTACGGTACAGTAAAGCCTCGCACACAAAGCTTACTTGTTGCTCAAGCATCAGGGCAAATCATCGACGTGAGTGATGAGTTTAGAGAAGGTGGTTTTTTTGAAAAAGGCGACGTGTTACTAAAGCTTGATGATAGAGATCATCAGGCAGAGGTTAAATCTGCACAAGCTAACTTACTCACAGCAGAACAAAGCTTACTGGAAGAAAAAGCCCGCGGGCAACAAGCACTGACTGATTGGAAGCGCCTTGGTGGTTCAAGCCAAGCCAGCAGCTTGGTACTACGTGAGCCACAATTGGCAGCGGCACAGGCACAAGTGTTATCAGCACAAGCTACTCTTGAAAAAGCAGAGCTTGATTTAGAGCGTACAAAAGTGACTGCACCCTATGCTGGGCGCATACTAAGTCGCAGTGTCGATTTAGGCCAAGTAGTGAGTAACAATACCCAACTTGCCACTATTTACGCTATTGATAGCGTAGAAATTCGTTTACCAATAAAAAATAAAGACCTTTCGTTTGTAAACCTGCCAGAGCAATACCGTGATGGTGCTAAAAACCAAGCCGGTTCGTTAGTCAAATTTAGCTCTGATTTAGTGGGCGAACAAACATGGCAAGGCCAACTTGCACGCACTGAAGGCGCAATTGACGAAAACGCGCAACAACTTTACGTAGTAGCAAAAATAGACGACCCATATAAATCAACCGAGAGTAACCAATACCCAATTAAAATAGGGCAATACATTAAGGCACAAATTGCAGGCAAAACGGTACAAAATGCGTTGATCATTCCCAACAGTACAATTTATCAAGGCACCTATGTTTACGTAGTTGAGGGTGATGCACTAAAACGTAAAGACGTTACTTTTGCATGGCAAAACGCAAACCAAGCAATGATCAAAACAGGATTAAAAGCAAACGACAAGTTGGTTATCACGCCACTTGGTCAAGTGAGTTCGGGCACTAAAGTGAGTATTTTAGGTGAAGAGCCAAAGGAAAAAAAACCTAAAGGTATGCGCCCGTCGCGAGAGCAACTTGAGCAAAAAGCAAAAGAGCTTGGTATCAGTGTTGAAGAGTTAATAAAAAAACGTCGCGCAGCCAATCAAGGAGATAAAGCATGATTGCTTGGTTTACCAAAAACCATGTTGCTGCCAATCTATTGTTAGTAACTTTGTTGTTGTCGGGGCTATTTAGTTTATCGAGTAAAATACCACTTGAGGTGTTTCCGTCTTTCGAAACAGACATGATAAGCGTAGGTGTTAGCCTGCGTGGTGCAACCCCTGAAGATGTAGAGCAGGGCGTAACAATTCGTATAGAAGAAGCGGTACAAGACCTAGAGGGTATTAAACAAATATTTAGCCGCTCGTCAGAGGGCTCAGGCTCTGTAACCATTGAGGTTGAAAGTGGTTACGATCCTCGTGAACTGTTGGCTGATATTAAAAGCCGAGTGGATGCGATTAATACGTTTCCTGGCGATGCCGAAAAACCAATTGTTGCGCTGGCTGAGCGCAAAAGAGAAGTAATAGCTGTTACTGTATCAAGTGATTACGGCGAAAAAGAAACGCGTGAATACGCAGAAACAGTGCGAGATCAAATACTGCGTTTGCCTAATGTAACGCAGGTAGAGCTAAGTGGTGTACGAGATTATGAGTTAGCCATTGAAGTTAGCCAAGACACACTTCGCCAATATAACCTAACCCTTGCGCAAATATCGAGTGCGATTGCTAATTCAAGTTCTGATATTTCTGCCGGTAACTTAAAAACAGAAGGTGGCGATGTACTGATCAGCTCAAAAGGGCAGGCTTACCGCAAAGACGAATTTGCTAGCATAGTAGTAAAGAACCAAGCCGACGGAACAATTATTCGCCTAGGTGATATTGCTACAATAAAAGACGACTTTGAAGAAACGCCAGTGCGTACCCGTTTTAATGGTAAGCAAGCAGCGTTTATAGACGTTTACCGAATTGGCCCGCAAAGCGCGATAACCGTGGCAGACGATGTTAAAAACTATATTGAAGAACAGCAGGCCACGCTACCACAAGGTTTTAAACTAAGCTATTGGGATGACGATTCAGAGTTAGTTAAAAGCCGTATAGCAACCTTAACCAGTAATGCTCTACAAGGTGGTATTTTAGTTCTGGCACTGCTCACGCTATTTTTGCGCCCAGCAATTGCATTTTGGGTATTTATTGGTATTCCAGTATCGTTTATGGGCGCATTTATCGCGATGCCAATTTTTGGTGTAACGCTAAATATAATGAGCTTATTTGGCTTTATTTTAGTGCTCGGTATTGTAGTAGATGACGCCATAGTAACCGGCGAAAACGTGTATACCCATTTAAAAACGGCAAAATCGGGTGAGCAGGCTGCTATATTGGGTACTCAAGAAGTGGCTACTCCCGTTACCTTTGGTGTGCTGACTACGGTTGCTGCCTTTTTACCTTTAGCATTTATTGAAGGGGCACGCGGCGCCTTATTTGCGCAAATTCCGGTAGTCGTCATTCCGGTGTTATTGTTCTCGCTAATTGAGTCTAAATTTGTGTTGCCAGCACATTTAAAATACATAAAATTACGCCACCAAAAAGGTGAACCATCGAAGCTTGAAGCAATTCAACAACGCTTTGCAGATGGCTTTGAAAGTGCAATTTTAAAATATTATCAACCTATCTTAAATACTGCTTTACGCCATAAATTAGCAACGGTAAGTTTATTTGTTGGGGTATTTTTTATAATTTTAACCATGATCACAAGCGGTTGGACTAAGTTTATCTTTTTCCCACGAATTCCTAGCGAAACCGTACGGGTTAACCTAACACTGCCAACAGGTACACCGTTTGAAGTAACCAATAAATACGTGATTGATATGTCCGAAAAAGCGCAGCAATTACAAGACAAATATCGCGATCCTAATACAGGCGAAAGCGTTATTTTAAATATATTAGCCACTACAGGCGGGCGCGGTGGTGTATCCAACTCCGGAGCGGTACGCTTTGAGATTACACCTGCAGAAAAGCGTGAATCAGACATAGGCTCACGCGAGCTTGCAAGTGAATGGCGCGATTTAATTGGTGTTATTCCTGGCGCTGAAAGTCTAACATTTAGAGCTGAAATTGGCCGAAGTTCAGACCCAATAGACGTTCAACTAAGTGGCACCTCGCTAACAATACTGCAAGATGTAGCTGATAATATTAAAAATCGTTTAACAACGTACCCAACGGTGTTTGATATTGCCGACAGTATGTCTGACGGTAAAGAAGAGTTGCGTATAGAGCTTACGCAACAAGGTTTGGCGCTTGGTTTAAACCGTGTAAATGTGGCAGGACAAGTGCGTAATTCGTTTTTTGGCTCGCAGGTTCAGCGTATTCAACGCGGACGAGACGACGTGCGTGTAATGGTTCGTTTACCTATTGACGAGCGCCGCTCGATAGCTGATTTACAAAATATACTAATAAACACCCCCGATGGCGGCTCTGTGCCATTGTCGCACGTGGCAACACTTACGGCAGGACAAAGCCCATCAACCATAAACCGTATTGATCGTTATCGCACACTAAACGTGACGGCTGATATTGAAAAAAACAACACCAACATGACGGTGCTTCAAGCCGACCTAGCACAATATTTAGACGAGTTAATGCAGCAATACCCAGGTGTTGATTACAAACTCGAAGGTGAAGCCAAAGAGCAAAGAGAGTCGTTTGGCTCATTGGCTTGGGCGTTAGTGTTTGTGTTTTTTATAATTTATGCGTTATTGGCCATTCCGTTTAAGTCATACATGCAACCAATTATTGTTATGAGTGTTATTCCATTTGGCATGATTGGCGCAGTAGTAGGGCACTGGATAATGGGTATGGATTTAACAATTATGAGCCTACTAGGTATGCTTGCGTTAATAGGTGTCGTAGTGAACGATTCGCTTGTATTGGTTGATTTTATTAATAAAAAACGCAGCGAAGGTGGCGATTTAATAGAGGCAGTTAAACTTGCTGGCGCATCGCGCTTTCGCCCAGTTATGCTCACCAGTTTAACCACTTTTATAGGTTTAATGCCGCTGCTGTTTGAAAAAGCCACACAAGCGCAGTTTTTAATACCTATGGCCGTTAGTTTAGGGTTTGGGATTATTTTTGCGACCTTTATTACTTTATTGCTAGTACCAGTCAATTATATGTTGATGGAACGATTTCAAGGCTGGTTTAAATAATACAAAAACGTGTTGATACAAAAGCTGTAGGTATTCAATTGCCTGCAGCTTTTTTGTTTTTAGCTATGCAAAATTGAAAATTATTTAAGGTGTTAAATAGATAAACGTGGATATATAAAGAGGTTTGATTGTGCGTGTTAAAACGCGAGTAGATAATAGTGTTCCCCAAGATACGGTACTCGGTTTCAGTCCTGAAACCAGAAGGTTTCAGGGCGGGAATCTGCGGTTTACCGTAGGCTTCTCGGTACATGCCAAGCTTGCACAATAGTAAACGAACAGAAACCCTGGTATAAAATTTATCGGCTCAGGGACTTAACCCAGCTCCAGTATCCCAGGGAACAAATTAAGTATATAAGACATATGCCAATCCTTAAACCCAAAACGTAAAAAATTAAGTCGTTCGCTTAGTTTTCCCACACCTTTAACTCGCTGTTTACTTTATTGCGTAGTTTTTGAGCGTGATCATACAATTAATTGGAGTTGCTTTTTATCGAGTGGTAGCATTGCTTTAACTAGCAAAGCGAAGGCTTGATTATGAACGATTTACCAGATTACGAAAAAGCTCAACTACTTTTAGAAAAAAACGAAATATTTGTTTCCCCTGCTGAAGCGCATGGTGTTATTAGTGGTTTATTAGCATGTGGACTAAGTATTGACGACAAGGAGTACCTAGGCCTTTTAAGCGATGTATTCAACGATGGTGAATCGTTCGGTAATGGTTTAAAAGCATTTTTTGGCACTATATATAAGCAAGTTGTTGCAAGCTTTAATGATGAAGAGTTTCAGTTTGATTTATTTTTACCAAGTGATGACGAGACACTCATCGATCAGGCTAATGGGCTCGTATCATGGGTATCGGGATTTATGCTTGGTTTTGGTTTAAAGCAAAAAGATTACGGTAAGCTGTCGGCTGACGTGAAAGAAGTAATTAGCGACTTTAGCGAAATAACACGCCTAGATACCACTTTCGAAGAAACCGAAGAAGATGCTAACGCACTTCACGAAGTTATTGAATATGTACGTGTATCGGCACTACTTTGTTTTGCTGAGCTAGGTAAAGAGCAAAGCAGCCAAAGTGATAAAAAAACGCTTCATTAAACTTAATTAAAAAGTACAACGGGTTAGCTAATAATGGTTGAAATAAAAAAGTCAGAGTTTAAAGCACGCAGAGAACGCTTACTTGCACAAATGGACGATAACAGCATTGCGCTTATTCCGGCTGCTAGCGAAGTAACGCGAAGCCGCGATACTGACTATGCTTTTAGACAAGACAGCGACTTTTTTTATTTAACCGGTTTTAACGAACCCGATGCTGTATTGGTGCTTTGTAACAACAGCGATACACCCAGCACCCTATTTTGCCTTGATAAAGACAAATTAGCCGAAATTTGGCATGGCCGACGCGTTGGTTTTGATAAAGCCAAAAGCGACTACTTATTTGACGAGGCTTACCCATTAAGTGATTTAGAAGAGCAACTGCTTGAGCTACTAAATGGTAAAAATGCGATTTATTTTGCACAAGGCGCTTATGATTCATTTGATAGTAAAGTTTTTTCTCTTTTAGGTACACTTCGTGGCGGGGCTCGCAAAGGCCTTAAAGCACCGAGTACGTTAAAAGAAATTCGCGGCCTTATCCATGAAATGCGTTTGTTTAAATCGCCAAGCGAAATAGAGGTAATGCGCGAAGGCTGTGAAATTAGCGCCCGTGGCCACATGCGAGCTATGCGCTTTTCACATGCAGGAGCAACTGAGTTTCAATTAGAAGCAGAGCTTCATCATCATTATGCAATGAACGGCGCACCTCATCCGGCTTACGGCACAATTGTAGGTAGCGGCGATAACGCTAATATTCTGCATTACACGCAAAATAGCGATGCACTTAAAAATGGCGATCTAGTACTTATTGATTCAGGTTGTGAGCTACAAGGCTACGCAGCCGATATAACACGTACATTTCCGGTAAATGGCTTGTTTAGTGAAGAACAATCCGCGCTTTATAATATTGTTCTTAACGCACAACTGGCTGCCTTTGAAGAAATTAAACCCGGTGGTTACCTGTCCCACGCTAATAAATTAGCAATGGAAGTATTAACGCAAGGCTTACTTGACTTAGGTATTTTAACTGGCGACTTTACTGAACTAATGGCGCAACAAGCCTGTAAAGAATATTACATGCATGGCCTCGGGCATTGGCTGGGGTTAGACGTGCATGATGTAGGTGATTATAAAATAAATAACGTTGAGCGAGCATTTGAGCCTGGTATGGTTTTAACCATAGAGCCAGGACTCTATATAAGCGAAGACTCAAACGCGCCACAAAAGTACAAAGGTATTGGTATTCGTATAGAAGATAATTTACTCGTTACCGAGTCAGGCCATGAAAACCTTACTTTAAGCGTGCCTAAAACCATTGGCGATATTCAAGCACTTATGCAACAAACTAAAAGCGCATAACGGGTGGAGAGCACAATGGCTAAGCAATTTGATGTTGTAGTAATTGGTGGCGGTTTAGTTGGCGCAAGTTGCGCACTTAGTATTGCTAAAATAAACCCCTCAATAAACATTGCCGTGGTAGAAGCAAGCCAAGTAACCGATGAATACCACCCAAGCTTTGACGACAGAAGTATTGCGCTTGCTCAGCAATCAGTAGAGTATTTACAAACACTTAATTTATTTGATCAAAATGCCCCTTACACCTCTGCTATTAAAAAAGTGAGCGTGTCTGATAGAGGTCATTTTGGTAAAACCCACATCCAAAGCGCTGAATTTGCAAAACCTTCTTTAGGGTATGTAGTTGAGGTTAATCCATTTGGGCGCGCGCTTCATCAGCGGCTAGTGCAATCAAGCATTAGCTTATTTTGCCCTGATAGCGTAATCGAAATAAAACAAACGTTGCATAGCAACGCACTGACTTTGCAAAGTGGCGAACAACTTAATGCCAAGCTACTTATTGTAGCCGATGGCGCGCAATCTCCTACACGCCAATTGCTGGGCCTTAATTTTAATACTCAGCCTTATGAGCAAGGCGCTATTATTGCCAATATAGAAGTAGCCGAAGGGCATAATAACCATGCCTTTGAACGCTTTACTCAGCATGGCCCTATGGCACTATTACCTATGAGCAATAACCGATATTCATTGGTGTGGTGTATGGAAAAAGAGCAAATTAATTCATACATGGACTTAAATGAAATCGAGTTTTTAAGTGCATTACAATCAGTCTTTGGTTACCGCGCAGGGCAATTTGTTAAAGTGGGTATGCGCGCAAGCTACCCGCTGGTATATGGGCAAGCCGAATCGTTAATAGCTCATCGAACGGTGGTTATTGGTAATGCTGCTCATGCTATTCATCCCATTGCAGGGCAAGGCTTTAATTTAGGCCTGCGTGATGTACAAGTACTGAGTGATTTAATTGCCAATAGCCCTAATGAGTTAGGGAGCTATGCGTTTACACGCGAGTATGGCCAGTTGCGCAGCCAAGATATAAAAACAGTGATGACTTTAACAGATACCTTAGTAAGGTTATTTTCAAATTCATCTCGAGTATTAGCGCTTGGGCGAAGCATTGGCTTGTCTTCAATGGATTTATTCCCCGCATTAAAAGCCCCGTTAGCAAAACAATTAATGGGGCAAGTTAAACAAGGTTCACGTTTATGAAGCAAACACAGGTGTGTATTGTTGGTGGTGGTTGCGTGGGGCTAACGTTAGCCCTTGGTCTAGCTAAGGCTAATATTAGTGTTGTGATACTTGATGCAGCATCAACACAAGCCCCTCCAACTGATGAATACGGTTTACGTGTAAGCGCACTTAGTATTGCAAGCCAAACGTTATTAGAGCAATTAAACGTTTGGCCTGAAATTATTGCTCAGCGTGCATGTGCATATACCCATATGGATGTTCGCGATGCCGACAGCTTTGGTAAAATAACCTTTAATAACAAACAACTTGAGCTCGACCATTTGGGGCATATAGTTGAAAACGATATTATTCGCTTTGCACTTATCAAACAGCTAGAGCAGCAAAGCAGTGCTACGTTAATGTTTGATACCGAATATCAACAAATACACCAAAGTGAATCAGACGTATTTATAACCCTTAAAAGCGGCGAGCCTATTATTGCTAAGCTGCTGGTGGCGGCTGATGGCGCAAATTCAGCGATTCGTAAACAATTTAATATGGCGCTGACCTTTAAAGATTACGATCACCATGCACTCGTTGCTACAGTAAAAACAAAAGAGCCACACTCAAATACTGCGCGACAAGTGTTTTTACCTACGGGGCCATTGGCATTTTTACCATTGAGTGACGCTAACACTCATTCAATAGTGTGGTCTACCAGCCCCCGCCATTGCGATGAATTGCTAGCAATGGACGACACTACTTTTAATAAAGCCGTAATGGCTGCCATAGATGGCCAATGCGGCCTGTGTGAAGTGCAAAGTAAACGCGCGGCATTTCCACTTAAAATGCGTTACGCCCAGCAATGGGTAAGCGGCAAAGTAGTATTAATGGGCGATGCAGCGCACACTATTCATCCATTGGCAGGGCTGGGTATGAACCTAGGCCTAAAAGACGCCGCGTATTTAATTGAGCTACTGACAAGTGATAGTAAAGAATTTGCCAGCACGCGCACGCTTCGTGATTACGAGCGTACACGCAAGCTCGACGCGCAAAAGCACATAGCCATGATGCAAGGGCTAAAAGAGTTATTTGAAGGTGCTAACCCGGTTAAAAAGCTAATACGCGGAGTCGGGCTGTCACTCGTTGATAACCTAGGCCCAATAAAACACCTATTCGCCAAAGAAGCGATAGGCAAATAAGTAGGTTGGATAGAGCGAAGCGAAATCCAACAGGTAAAGTGGTTAGTTTTTAGCTGTCAGCTTTTAGAAAAGAAAAACCGATGTTTAGTTTAAACATCGGTTTTTTATTTTAAGTGGCTTTATACAGATTAAAAGTTGCGCTTTTTTACGCGAGCAAGCTCTGCGTCTTCATGCAAAGTTTAACACTAAGCTTAATTTTACCTGTAGGCGTGCAGCTTGGCGGCGCGACAAACATAGATCGTAATTACTATCGTTAGTTAAAAAGCGCTTTATGTAAAATCAGCTACAAATTGGCTTGGGCTTCATTGACCATATCTTTGAGCGCATCAATTAACAGTTGGTCGCGAGAATTTTGTTTAGCAAGTTTTAGTGCGTGTTTCATACTGGTAACGGCTTCTTTAAATTGTTTGTCAACTGTGTACCCTTGTGATAATCGCATGTGGGAGTAGGCTGCATTTGGGTAACCGCGAGTAAAGTGTTTAAGCGTCGTTATCGCTTTTTTAGTATTACCAAACTTTTGCTGGCGGTGGGCAAATTCTACGTACACATCTTGTGGAATTTTAAGCTCAAATCCGTACTTATCGCTCAGTGCTTGGTAGTAACCGGTAATAAGCGATACATCAGCAAATTTTCCATGCTCGTCTGTTACTTTAAATATTAGGTCGCTAAACAAGTGAATCAGGCTATCGCTAATTGCTGGAAGTATGGTGCCCATATGACTTAAAGTAGGGTAATGCTTATATTCCCACTTTAGCTGTGTGGGCATTTGTTGTTCTAAATTTACTAACGTATTTAATGCGCCTGTATAAAAACGTGCGCCTTCACTCGCTACACTAATAAATAACTCTTGAGCACCTTTAGGGTTTCTAGTGTATTTAATAATATTATTTTTTAACTCTTCGTCACTCCACCAACTATTTGGGCTAATAGCTATGTAGTTGTTAAACAATTCAGGCTGATTAACTAAAGTATAAAGCGCTAATGTACCAGCGTTAGAGTGACCAATTAAAGTGTTGTAGCCGTTAGTTGAGTAATTATTGTTTATGTATGGCATGAGTTCATCAGACACAAACTTTAAAAATTTGTCGGTTTGCCCAGCGTCAGGCCATTTATTTTTAACAAAGGTTTGAAACTCCGTTTTAGGCTCACCCTCTACTTGAGGTAAGTAATCACGAACTCGGTTAGTTGTATCAATAGCAACAAGCATGGCATTAGGTATTTGCTCGTAATCAACAAGGGATTTTATAACGCCAGACGCCGTATGAAAGTGCTCAATACCATCAAGTAAATAAATAACATAAAGCGGCTGGTCGTCTTTTACAGTGTCAGGTATGAAGATGCTGATTGGCCTATCTTCGTTAAGTATTTTTGATTGTAGAATAACTTTTTTACCAACGGTTATGTCGGTTGTAGCGGTGTTTGAATAGCTAAAAAAAGAGGTGCTAAAAGTAAGTATCAAGGCAAGCGATAATAAAAGCTTCATAAATATCCTTATTTAATAATGTGTTGCTTAATAATTGCACGGCTTTAGGCTTGAGTAAACGTTTATATTTTAGGAGCACATACAGGGCTTTATTAATTAAAAGCTTTGATTTTTTTGTGCGAGCAAGCTCAGCGACTTCCAAAAAACGAAGGCACTTACTTTCAATTTACTTATTGATAGCGGGGCATCGAGTACCATCACCCAATAGCTTTAACACTTATCTATTAAAGCTTAAAAAACCTGCTTGCTTAATTATCCTACTAAGCGTAAAATGCGCGCTCATTTCGGCTTTTAAACTATTAATTCCTTGCCTTAAACCGACCGGCCGAAACGGTAGAAGGCTCTATTAACCGTAAGGAATATCCATGCGTCATTACGAAATCGTATTCATGGTTCACCCAGATCAGAGTGAGCAAGTTGCTGGTATGATCGAACGTTATACTGGTTCTATCACTGAAGCTGGTGGTTCAATCCACCGTCTTGAAGATTGGGGCCGTCGTCAATTGGCTTACCCAATTAACAAGCTTCATAAAGCTCATTATGTTCTTATGAACGTTGAAGCACCTACTGAAGTAATCAGCGAGCTAGAAACTACTTTCCGCTACAACGATGCAGTGCTTCGTAACTTAGTTATCCGCACTAAATCTGCAGTAACTGAAGCGTCTCCTCTTGCAAGAGAAGAGAAGAAAGAAGCACCAGCTGCTTAATTGTTTTGAGTCCAAGCATGGCGTTTAACTGGCGGTAAATATAAATGGTTAGCCCTTTTATGAATCAGCTGGTTTTATCTGGGGTAGTTTGTAAAACACCCAAGTTAAGCCAAAGCCCTGCTGGCATCCCGCATTGCATTTTTGTTTTAGAACATAAATCGATGCAAACCGAAGCAGACCTTAACCGTAATAGTTATGTAAAGCTTCAGGTTGTTGCCAGTGGAAAGCAAATGCAACAACAGACTCAACATTTGCACGTTGGGCAGGCATTGCAAGTGAGTGGTTTTTTAAATCGCCACGAAGGTCGTAACGGCCTTAGCCAATTGGTTTTGCATGCTCAGCATATAGAAAGAATTATTTGAGGAATTAATCTCATGGCACGTTATTTCAGACGTCGTAAGTTCTGCCGCTTTAAAGCGGAAGGCGTACAACAAATCGATTACAAAGATCTAGCTACTCTTAGAAACTATGTTACAGAAAGTGGCAAAATCGTACCTAGCCGTATTACAGGTACTAGCGCTAAATTCCAGCGCCAGCTAGCAACTGCTATTAAGCGTGCTCGCTACTTAGCCCTTCTTCCATACACTGACTTACATAAGTAAGCAGCGGATTAACAGTTTTTAAAAGGTGTAGAAACATGCAAGTTATTCTACTAGATAAGATCGCTAACCTAGGTAGCCTAGGTGAACAGGTTGTAGTTAAATCTGGTTTCGCACGTAACTTCCTTTTCCCTCAAGGTAAGGCAGTTCCTGCGACTAAAGCTAACATTGAAACGTTTGACGCTCGTCGCGCAGAACTTGAAGCGAAAATCGCTGAACAGTTAGTTGCTGCACAAGCACGCGCTGAAAAACTAGAAGCATTAGCAGAAGTTACTTTAGTATCTAAAGCTGGTGACGAAGGTAAGTTATTCGGTTCAATCGGTACTCGTGACATCGCTGACGCTATCTCAGCTGTTGGTGTTGAAGTTGCTAAGTCAGAAGTTCGTTTGCCTCTAGGTACTATCCGTGAGACTGGTGAATTTGACGTATCAATTTCTGTTCACACAGACGTAACGGCTACTATCAAAGTAATCGTAATCGCTGAAGCTTAATTTTAAATTAAGCGACAAAAGCCGTGCTTTTAGCACGGCTTTTTTGTGCCTAAAATTCAGTTTTTTTTATTAATGTGGTACTGCCTCCTAATACTCTTCTTACTTAGAATTTAAATTCTTTAAATTTATTTTCATTTCATTCAAACCTTTTACCGCTGTTATTGCGTCTAACTTATCAATACACTGGAAATGGTACCAATACCATAATAATTAAAAGGTGATATCACGGATGTTACACGTTAAACCCGATCAACCCGCTGAGTGCGAAAATGCATTGATTGAGCGCGTAAAGTCGGGTGATCAAAGTGCATACACAATGCTTTACCAATTGCATATAAAGCGCGTTTACGGTTTGTGCTTGCGCTTATTAGCTGATCAGTCGCACGCTGAGGATGCTGCGCAAGAAGTGTTTGTTCAGGTGTGGCACAAAATAGCAATGTTTGATGGTCGTTCGCAGTTTTCTACTTGGTTATACAGTGTGGCGAGTAATATTGCGATTAACTACTTACGTAAACAAAAAAGCTGGGTACAAAAAGTCGTTAGCATTGAACAAGACGGTATGGATGAGCAATCGGCTAAAGACTGTAAAGGCTTAAACGGCTTAGATAAGCTAATTGTTAGGTTACCTGAGCGCGCACGCATGGTGTTTGTATTGTTTGCAGTAGAAGGTTATCGACATGAAGAAATAGCAGAGCAGTTGGGTATTGCCGTTGGATCAAGCAAGTCACAATATCATCGAGCAAGGCAGTTATTACAAGAGTGGTATGAAAATGAATAAACCAAACTTTGACGACTTTTTAGATAAATCATTAAACACGCTTGATAAAGAGATAACGCCACAAAAAGATCTGTGGGCAGGCATAGAAAGAGCCATTGTAAATACCAATGAGCCTGAGCAATCAGCCGTTACTTTATGGCCAAAGTTAAGCGCAATTGCGGCATGTACCGTTGCTGCACTAGTGGCGCTCAATATGTTTGTAATAAACCCTAAACCACAACCGGTTGTGGCCATAAGTGACTATTTTGCGCAGCAAAAGCAAAGCTTACTGGTGCAGTATAAAAATCAAGACGCCTTAACCGATAATTGGCAAACACAATTACAAGAACTTGAAGAGGCAGAATATGCCATTAAGCAAGCACTTAAAAACGAACCCCAAAACCAAGCATTGCTAACAATGTTAGCGCAGATTTATCAACAACAACTTGATTTGATTAATAAGGTGCATGCACCTCGTTGGCAAAGTATTTAGGAGAAAAACATGAAAGCAATTTTACTAGGATTAAGCTTATTTCCACTTGCTGTATTTGCAGGAGAAAAAATTGATAAACAAATAGAAGTGCCAAAAGAGGGTACTGTTTTTATTGAGAATCAGCGTGGTGATGTAAGTATTGCTGGTTGGGATAAAAGCGAGTTTAAAGTAGTGGGCGAGCTTGACGATAAGGCAGAAGGTTTTGAGCTCGAAACAAGAGGCGACAATACATATTTTGTTGTGAAAATGCCACGTAAAATGGGCTGGGGCAGTAATGGCGATGGCTCTAAACTAACTATTTTTATGCCGCATAGCAGCGCATTAGACTTTCGTGGTGTTAATGTATCGGTAATAGCTAAAGCACTTAAAAATGGTGCAGAAGTAAATGTGGTTAATGGTGAAATTACCGCACAAAATTTAGCAGGTAATATTAAGCTAACCAGCGTTAACGGTGATGTGAATGCACAAAGCCTGAGCGGTAATATTCAATTTGAAACGGTAAATGGCGAAATAAATGATGAACAGTCTAGTGGTGAGTTACGCTTTAGCGCTGTGAATGGTGATATTAAGTCGTCATCAAGCGCGAGCGATGTTCGTCTTGAAAATGTGAACGGTGACATAAACTTTAAGCTGGCTAGCATCAAAAACCTACGTATAAACACTGTAAATGGTGAAGCTGAAGTTCGTATTGGTGAGCTACTGGACAGTGCAGATGTACGTTTCGAATCAGTAAGTGGCGATGCAGAGTTTTTCTTCCCTACTAATGTATCGGCTAAATTTGCGATTGAAGCCCATGCCAATGGTAAAATTATTAATGAGCTTAGCGATGACAAAGTAAAAAAAGCCAAATATGGCCCAGCCAGTGAGCTTGAGTTTGTTATTAATGGCGGCAATGCAGACGTTGAAATGGATACTATAAGTGGCCGTATTGAGCTTAAAAAGTAAATCGTAAACTTTTGAGTTACAAAAAGCAGGAAAAGATTTCCTGCTTTGCTATTTGCACAACCCCGGCAAGTCGATAGAATAGAGCCATTCAATTTTAGTACTGTGAAGTTATGGCCAAACCAGATAAGCAAGTCGATACCCTTAAAGTTCCTCCCCATTCAATAGAAGCTGAACAATCTGTTTTAGGTGGCTTAATGCTTGATAACCAAGCATATGACCGCGTAGCCGAACTTGTTGTATCTCAAGATTTTTATACTCGTACGCACAAGCTTATTTTTGAAGCAATGACAGAGCTTGCAGAGTTGGGTGATCCAATCGATTTAATTACGATTTCTGAAAGCCTTGAAAAAAATAATAAACTGGCAGGAATTGGTGGTTTTGCTTACTTAGCCGAAATAGCCAAAAATACACCGAGTGCCGCTAATATCGATGCATACGCTAATATTGTGCGAGAGCGTGCGGTTGTGCGTGAAATGATTGGTGTAGCAAATGAAATAGCCGAGGCCGGTTTTAATACCGAAGGGCGTACAAGCCATGACTTATTAGATTTTGCCGAGAGTAAAGTATTTAAAATTGCTGAGCAGCGTTCAAAAAGCACCGAAGGTCCGCAAAGCATACACAACATACTCGAAAAAACTGTTGATAAAATAGAAGAGCTATACCAATCTCCGCAAGATGGTGTAACAGGCGTAAGTACCGGCTATGCTGACTTAGATAAAATGACCACAGGCTTACAGCCTTCAGATTTAATTATTGTAGCCGCGCGTCCTTCAATGGGTAAAACCACCTTTGCGATGAACCTTGCAGAGCATGCGGCAATGACACAAGACAAGCCTGTGCTTATTTACTCATTAGAGATGCCCTCTGAGCAAATCATGATGAGGATGCTGGCATCACTTGGTCGTATTAACCAAACTAAGGTACGTACTGGTCAGCTAGACGATGATGATTGGGCGCGTCTTTCATCAACCATGGGCTTGTTGATGGAAAAAGGTAAAATGTACGTTGATGATGCATCAGGGTTAACACCTACCGATGTTCGCTCACGTGCACGTCGTATTGCGCGCGATCATGGTGGTATCAGTATGATCATGGTTGATTACCTTCAGCTTATGCGTGTGCCGAGCTTGTCGGATAACAGAACACTTGAAATAGCAGAGATTTCACGCTCTCTTAAATCACTAGCAAAAGAATTAAAATGCCCGGTTGTTGCGCTTTCGCAGCTAAACCGTACGCTTGAGCAACGTGCTGATAAACGCCCAATTAACTCAGATTTACGTGAATCTGGCTCGATAGAGCAGGATGCCGATTTAATCATGTTTATATACCGTGATGAAGTCTACAACGAAGACAGTACTGAAAAAGGCATAGCCGAAATCATCATAGGTAAACAGCGTAACGGTCCAATTGGTAAGGTGCGCTTGACGTTCCAAGGGCAGTTTTCTCGCTTTGATAACTACGCAGGTCCTGCGATGGATGACGAGTATTAATGCGCTTAGCTACTGCTGAAATTAATTTAACGGCACTTGCGCATAATTTAGCGCAGGTAAAGCGTTTTGCACCAAACAGTAAAGTTATGGCGGTATTAAAAGCCAATGCTTATGGCCATGGTTTGGTTAAAATTGCACAACATTTAAATGATGCAGACGCATTTGCAGTAGCACGTATAGATGAAGCTTTAGCGCTTCGAGCTGGCGGGTTAACAAAACCGATTGTGTTACTTGAAGGCTTTTTTAATAAAGACGATTTACCTATTTTATTGGCCAATAACTTTCAAACTATTATTCATGATGGGTATCAGCTTGCCGCTTTGGAAGAGGCTGAGCTTGAAGCGCCTTTATTGTGCTGGCTTAAAGTAAATACCGGCATGCATCGCCTGGGTATTGCCCCAGAGCAGTTTGATGAATTTTATAAGCGCTTGCAAAAAACACCCAATGCCAATAACACCGTTAATTTAATGACCCACTTTGCATGCGCGGACGATGTAAATAACACCAAGACAGCACAGCAAATTTCACAGTTTGACTGCCTAGTAAATAATATTAACCAAGCACATTGCTTATCTAACTCGGCAGGCATTATTGCTTGGCCGAATGCTCATGGCGATTGGGTACGCCCTGGTTTAATGTTATATGGGGTATCACCTATGGCAAACGCATTGGGTGAGCAGCACCAGCTTAAACCCGTTATGCGATTAACGACACGTGTTATAGCAGTGCGCCATGTTCCAGCTAACGAGGCCGTAGGATATGGTGGGCGTTGGAAAAGCGATAAAGCGACTCAGTTAGCTGTGGTTGCTATGGGATATGGTGACGGTTACCCGCGACATGCAAAAGAGGGTACACCAGTGGTTATTGGCAAGCAGCGCTATGGTATTGTGGGTAGTGTGGCAATGGATATGATTAGCGTAGACATAGGCCAAAACGAGCACAACATAAAAGTAGGCGACAGAGTCACAATGTGGGGCCCTGAGCTACCAGTAGAAGAAATAGCACAGTGCGCCGATACCATTCCTTACGAGCTTTTATGTAATATTACACCGCGCGTAAGTTATGAGTATCAGGCGTAATTAAACAGTGGTAATTACTCTTTAATAAAGTAAATATCACTAAAGCCCATGCGGGCAAATTCTTGATCACGAAAGTTACGAACAGAAGCCGACCCTTTAGAGGTCATTTCTATTTGTTGTACCATGCTTAAATAATTAGTTAAATCAATGCCTTCGGCAGCAGCAATTGCTTGATACATGTCGTGGTATTTGTCTTTAGCGAAATTTATTTCGCGCGGTTGGTTTTTAAATTTGTAGGTTATTCTGCGTGCCATATTAAGCTCATTGTAATTGAGTATTACAGCGATTTTACACTGTATTTAGTAGCGGCTCTAGCATTGAATGACACGATATAACTAGGCACCTAAACCATAGGGTTAATAATGAAATTATCAGTAGAGATTAGTAAGTACCCACTTCATCAAGATTACATTCCTTTTATTAAAGGCTTTATTGATCGATTAAACGAGTACGATGGTTTAAAAGTGATTACAAATACATTATCGACACAAATTTTTGGCGATTATGATTTAGTAATGCAAGTACTCAATACCGAAATTAAACGTTCATACGAAGAGTTTGGAAAAGCTATTTTTGTGTGTAAGTTTTTGTCTGGCGATTTATCGCCTCAGTAGTTTTTTCGCCACAATTTAACGGTAACAGCACACTATGGAATTTATAACAAAAACCTTAAGCGGTTTTACTGCCATGTCGCATTGGGAATACATTGCGGTTGTGCTATCAATTGCTTATTTATTGTTAGCTATAAAAGAGAGCCTTTGGTGTTGGCCGGCTGCGTTTTTTAGTACGTTAATTTACACTATCATGTATTGGAATGGCGCATTGTTAATGGAGTCATTACTTAACTTTTATTACATGTACATGGCGGTATTTGGCTGGGTAGTATGGCGAAAAGGTAAAGCTAATAATAACAATCTGAGCATTAGTTCTTGGTCAATGGAACGTCATGCGCTGTTAATTATACTTACCTCTATTGCGGCAACAGGCATAGGGTATTTTATGACTAACTATACGCATGCTGATTTTGCCTACTTAGATAGCTTTACAACCTGTTTTGCTGTTGTGACCACTTATTTAGTTGCGAAAAAAATTCTTGAAAACTGGCTGTACTGGATAGTCATAGACGCAGCCTCTATGTATTTATATTACGAGAAAGGCTATTACCCAACGTTAGCGCTTTTTGTGTTCTACACCATTATGGCTGGGTGGGGCTTTAAAACTTGGTACGAAGAATACGAGCAAAGCCAAGCTAAGCCACTCGCACAGCTTTAATTTATGAGTGATTACACTGGGCTTATAAACAAATGTCGTGCGTTTATAGCGCCAAGGGACGTTATTTCACATGTGCCTTTATCACAAGGTTTAAGCAACGAAAACGTCTTAATACACACCATTCAAGGGAAGTATTTATTAAAGCGTTACAAAGACCATTGGCCAGAAAATGCCTTAGAGGCGCAGCGTATCCTGAGTGCGTCAAATATATGTCCTTCCCCCGTATGGCTTGATAAACAAAACCAACTTGCTGTATTTCATTACTTTGACGGTAGCACCGCAAATAGTCTATCAATCGACGACGTGATTAAAAAACTTGCCACTGTCCATGCTTACTCAGTTAGCACTGAGCCAATGAACATAGCCCAAGAGCTAAGCTGTTATAAATGTTCACCAGTGTATTTGGAGCATCAGCAGCTAATTAGTGCAGCGGTTAACTTTATTACGGCCATGCCTATCGAGCTTGGTTTTTGCCACAACGATTTAATTAAAGATAATTTAATAGTGAATGAGTCAGGCAGCTACTTAATTGATTTTGAGTACGCTAAAACTAACGACGTGTATTTTGATTTAGCGGCGCTAAGTGTTAGCTTTGAGCTAAATAAAAATAATGATGATGCGTTATTAAATAGTTACGCTAAATATAAAGATAAACAGGTAGGGTTTGTAACATCAACCGATAAGCTTAATTGTTATAAGCTGTTATTTTTGGTTTTAAGTATTGGTTGGTATGAGCAGCGCGACATAAGAGCTCCAGCAAAAAAATTACGCGCGCAGCTGCTAAAATTTAGTGCAGCATGTGGCTTTTAAAGGCCACCAAAACGCGCTGCTAATTCTTTATATTTTGCTACTTCATCTGCATCAAACTGCGGTTCGCCGTTTTCATCCTCTGACTTAGCGATTAATAAACTTTCACGTGCAAGACGTTTTACGCGTTCTTCTTTAACACCTAAAAACTCAGCAACTTGCTCAGTAGACATCAAACTCATTATTACTTCCTCTCATTAAATATTTTTATTTCTGTGACAATGATAGTTAAAATGTTGCTAAAGCGTAACTATTTTTATCGAATATTAATAAATAACGCGTTTTTATAAAATAGTCACATGTTTTATTCAAAAGTGCCTAATTAGTAATCATATAAACTAATGTCGCTAGCATTTGTGTAAAGATGGCTTTATCATTAGCGCATGCTAACACATTGATATCGCGAGTTGATGTGGCGGCAACAAATGTGCTCTCGTGGTGAAATGGATATCACGTGGCCCTCCGGAGGCTGAGTTGTAGGTTCGATCCCTACCGAGAGCGCCATTTGGTCCCTTTCCTTTATTGATAGTATCTACTAACATATCAAAAATGGTGACCTGAGTGTGACCAACTTAAAACTATTTTAATTTTTAGAGCTGTTAATTTCGTTACTTTTACATAATACGAGTTTATGGTGTATTTACATTTACGCATATCTACAGCCTTGTCCTTTCTAGCCATACTTCTCATCCTAAATATTTAATGACTTTGTTTTCTTAGTTGAAATATAGATTAACTTCAGACCTTATTTTTTTTCGTCAAATTATCAACAGGATCTACTTACACTGTTACGTGAATATAAAATATATTGTATACAATGATAAATTAATGTTATAAAAGTGTTTCTCTTACCGTTTGGATAGAGAAAACAACAATTATCAAAGGTAAATTATGAAAATTAAAACATTAATTCTGGCGCTACCAATGCTTGGAGCAAGCTCTTTAGCTCATTCAGCTAACGTGCAGGAGCGCTTATTTACACCAAAAGTGCAGAAGTTGAGCGTACACATCATCACGGTGTAGATCACCAACATAACGAAAAAGCGCCTATTGCTGAGTTGCAAAAACAGCCACAACAACTTAATCAGTTCATGATGCGCAGCCAAGCTGCCGTTGTCACTTGTGATTTAAGTGCGATGGCAAGTGCAAGCACTAGTGCAATTATCACTGAACTTAAGAGCCAAGGTACTAATTGCATTAATGAACTTTTTAGTGCGCCATCTTCTATTCAGAGTCAGGTTTATAGTTCAGATAACATGTATGCCGTTGCAAATCATGCTAAGTCACTCTCACAGACTTATGCTGGTGGTGGAGATGTTGATTTAGAAGCGCTGTTTTTATATTTGCGTGCGGGTTTTTATGTTGAGTTTTATAATGCTGACGTGAATTTTAGCTCTTGGGTACAACCTGCAGTAGTTGATGCTATAGATGCATTTGTAAACAATAGCCACTTTTATGATGATAATGATGGACACGGAAAAACACTTGCTGAAGTTATCATAACTATTGATAGTGCTGAGCAGCAGCATCGTTACTTAAACGTGGTAAAGCAGTGGTTAACGCGCTTCAATGAGAGTTATGCTGCAAAATGGAATATGCGTAGTGCTGTTAATGGTATTTTCACGCTACTTTATCGTGGCCAGTGGAATGATGCATTTGTAACCGCTATCGGCACTGATACTGACTTAGTTGCTAAGCTAAGCGCATTTACTCAAAAGCAGTGGATGATAGACTCAGATGCACAATACTTGATTGTTAACGCTGCCAGTGAATTAGCTCGTTTAAAACAATATTCAGGCACGTCAATACAAGCAAGTGTTGATACTGGTTTGAAAGCTATTTTTAGCACCTATAACAGTTTTGGTTATGGTGATGCAGTATGGCTTGCAGCAGCTGATTCTGTAAGTTATTACGCAGATTGTAATGACTACGGTATTTGTGGCTTTGTTGATGAACTAACTCAACAAGTGTTGTCACAAAATTATAGCTGTAGTAGTACTATAAAAATTCGCTCGCAAAATATGACGGCTATTCAACATGCAGCAGCATGTGATGCTATGGGCGCTGAAGAAGGGCTTTTTCATAATAAGCTAGCCACAAATAACACCCCTGTTGCTGATGACAACAATAACTTTTTACAAGTAAATATTTTTGACAGTAGTGACGATTATAGCAAGTACGCAGGTGCTATCTTTGGTATAAATACTAACAATGGCGGTATGTATTTAGAAGGTGACCCATCTGTAGCTGGCAACCAAGCTAATTTTATAGCTTATGAAGCAAGTTATGCCAATGCAGAGCACTATGTATGGAACTTAGAGCACGAGTATGTTCACTATTTAGATGGTCGTTTCGACTTATATGGTGACTTTAACGCACCCACAGAAGATATTGTCTGGTGGTCTGAAGGGGTTGCAGAGTATGTTGCTAATTTAAATAACAACGATGCTGCAAAAGCCACTATTAGTGATGGCTCGCGCTATACACTAGCGCAAATTTTTGACACCACCTATGATGGATTTGATCAAGATCGAATTTATCGCTGGGGTTACTTAGCTGTTCGCTTTATGTTTGAACGTCACAACAACGAACTTGATGCCATGTTGGCTCATACCCGCACTGGTAATTGGAGTGCCTATAAATCAAAAACTGTAGAGTGGGCCAATAACTATGAGAATGAATTTGTACAGTGGTGCGATGACTTAGTTGCAGGTACGAGCACTAATACCCCACCAGTAGCACAAATTAATGGCCCATATTCTGGCATGCAAAATAACAATATTAGCTTCACGAGTAATGGTAGTAATGATAGCGATGGTAGTATCGCCAGTTATCAATGGAACTTTGGCGATGGTAGCAGTTCAAATCTGGCAAATTCTACTCATAGTTACACAAGTGCAGGAGAATACACCATAACATTAACTGTGGTTGATAATGAAGGTGCAAGCCAAACTGTCACTACAGTAGCAACTATCGAAGCTGACAGTAGTGTTGATGATGGTGTGCTATTGAATAGCCAGCCAATTAACATTAGTGGCGCTCAAGATGAATTTTTATATTTCACTTTTGATGTTCCTTCAGGCGCCAGCGACCTTATGTTTAATTTAACTGGTGGTACAGGTGATGCGGATTTATATGTAAGTTTTGAAGCAGCACCGAGTGAAGCTATATATGATTGTCGCCCTTACATTGGTGGTAACGAAGAGTCGTGTGCTATAAATCCTGCACAAGTAGGCCGATACCATGTGATGGTTAGAGGTTATAATGCATTTGATAACGTTCAGTTAACAGCATCATTTACCCAAGTGACTTCTAACGTGCCAGATGTGTGTGCTAGTCAAGGTAGCCGAAGCAGTGGCCGCTTAAATGATGGCGAAGTAATTTGTCTAGGTAATAGCGATCCTATGTGGTTTAGCATTGCAGATGTTCAAGGCCAAAATGGTATTGCGATCACCACCGCTAATGGTAGTGGTGATTTAAGTCTAAGCTACGCTGCAAGTGGTTGGCCAAATGGTAACAATGAAGTGGCTGAGTCAAATAATAGCGGAAATGGAGAGTGTATTTATATTTCAGGCCAGAGTGAATACTGGGGCTACCTAAAAGTAGCTGGTAATAGCACTGGTGCAAGCTTAGTCGTCGACTTTAACAGTCAAGGGTGTCGTTAGTTAATATATAAACTTAAAGCGTGATCTCACGCACTTTATATAATGGAGTCATCAGTTTTCTGGTGGCTCTTTTTTTATAAAGAAACAAATGCAAAGGTTCATTTCTTCAAAGTCAAAACACCCCTTTAGCTTTTTTCTGGTGTTTTAAACTAACTATAAATTGAACTACTTGGATGTAAAGTTGATAAATAAACATTCAATTGTACTTACGTTGCAAAAGTGTCGCCAAAGCTGACAACTTCAATATTGATGAGTGCATTGAAAGGTAATTAAATTAGGCCAAAGGTGGCTGAATACCAAGAGAAAGAAAGCAACATCAACTCAGTTAACGCTGGACTAAACAATGGTAATCTAAAGAGGAGGCAAAAGCCACTTTCTTGCGAAAGTGGCTTTTGTCCTATTGTTAAGCTTAGGACAAAGTTAGCTCTTGAATAAGACGAATAGGCTCACCATCAACATTTAAAATGGCCTTTACAGAAATCTGTTGTGGTTTGCCAGTTTTTGTTACTTTGAAGGTGTATGTTTTTTGTTCATAAGGTGCTATATCAACACTTTTCTGTTGAGATTTTGCGGGGGTGGCTTGCTCGAATAATGTTGAGGTTAGAATAATGTCCCCAGTTGTTTCCCCAGAATAAGGACCAGATAAATTAAACGCTACTAACCAATGGTCTTCATGCTCCTTCGTTTTTACTACATTAAACTCAACGCCATTAAACGGGGTTACTCGTTTTGAGAGCGTAGTTTGGTGCGTTAACGACTTCCATTTGAGAGTTTGCGCAATAGTAATCTTATCAGCATTTATTTCTGTTAGCAGTGAGATATTATGTGTTCCTGAAGTCAAGTTGCGTTTGAGCTGATGAGTTTTGATTAGCTTATCAGCGCTATCTATGAGTGATACTTGTGCAGTAATTTCTAAAGAGGAACCAGTTGGATTGACCACTCTTAAAAAAGGCTTTTGTTGGTGATAATAAATATCAGATTTAACCCCAGAAAGAGTACTAAAACCAGTATTATTTAATGTGGTTATATATTGATTTTCCAAGAACTCTAGTTCAGAACTGGCTTCATCGTGCAGCTCTATAGAGGGTAATTTTGCCAAAATATTACTCAACTCAAGATCGCATTGTGGTATAAATCTCTCGTGTTGCTGGCAGGTTTTAAACACTCGGTTTAATAGAGCATAATTTTTAAAAAGCCAAGGGTTTGTAAGCGCATTCTCTGCTGTGACAGACACCAAGCGAGTGGGGGTAGGGTTAAATAAATACGGAGTGATTTTATGGTTGTTATTTTGACCTAATAAGCTGATCTTTTCGCTGTTAAGTGTTGAAATCATTTGCTTATTCAGGGGAATAGAAAATTGTTGGGTTACTTTTTGACTGTCACTTTGAGCGTGTAAGTTAATGCTTAATTGTGCTTGCTCGAGCGTTAGGTTTATTGCAAGTTTCTTATCTGCAATTAATGCACTTTTTATCTCAGGTGTCAGGGCTATTTGCTTTGCTTTAAAGTTATCGTAGCTTTGTGCATTTATAATTAAGTGACTGCCATCTTCAATAAGCAGCATCAGTAATTGATCATCATTCACTTGCTCTTCACCAATAAAAGTGCGGCGATATTGTAGATTTTGTTGGTCACGCTTTCCTTGTAATGCTATGCCAATTTTTCCTCGATGTAATTGAGCAGCTTCGAACTCGATTAGCGCGGCCACTTGGTTTTTATTTGCTACATCAATGAGTGAACTCGGTTTTGGCGCTGGAAAGTCCATGACTGGGTGGTTGGCAGCTGAGGGGGGATTAATATCTAATCGTGATAACGCCGTTGATTGAGTATTACGTAGCCAGTAAGCGTTACTGTCTTGCTCCCAAGGCCCTGATACAATATGGAAACTAGGTTGGATATTTTCTACAAAATCAGCAAAACCTTGTTCTATTTCCGACCAATTTTTAAAAGTACTTTTAAGCAGTGAGTTAGCTGTTGAAAGTGTGGCTTCGCTGTGTGGGTTCGCTAATTTGAGCTCTTCAATAAAGTGAGCAAAGTACTGTGCCCGTTCAGGAGAGCTTAAAAGATAATGAATAATAAAAAAATTAAGTCCACGTTTTAGTGCTGGATCGTCATTTATTTCTTCAATTGTAGGTTTATTTGCGCTGTAATATTGTTTTAAACCGGTTTCAATGTAATTCATTGGGGCGCGATCAAATACCATGACGGTGAGTTGTTTTTGCTTAGGATCATAAACATGGTGAGCAATCGAATCAGCTAAACCTTCGGTGATCCAATTAGGTGCCCACGTTGAATGGCCGTTTAATGCCATATGAAAAGCATGCATGGTTTCGTGAATAACTATATAACGCTGATGGTGCTCACGGTGGCTGGGGAAATTATATCCGGCACGGTTATAAAACATGGTTTCACCACCGGCCGTTTTATGTACCCCACGTAAAAAACCATCATCAAGCATGGCTTCTCGTACACGGGAGCGACTACTACCATAAACAACTGCAATGCGTTGGCGCTCAATATTTGGGGGAGCCATACCAAATAAAGCAACATAATGTGGATATGCCATTTCAAGTAGCTCTAAGTATAGCGTGACCTTCTCTTTGGGTAGATCACTTTTTAGCGCAAAGTGCTTACTTACCCACCAGTTGTAGCCCCGACTATTTCCTATTTTGCCATCGCTGTATGTATATGGAATTGTTTTTCCTAAAAACTCAATATCGATATTATTGAGTGTGCTGGTATAGCCCTGGACGGTAATGTTTGCTTGCATTTTACTTGGGCCGCTTTTTATGTTACCGAGATCAGGTTTATTATTCGCACTAGTATTAGGCGTGGGCTGACAGGCAGTGAGTAGTAAAGTTAATAATGTGAGAGATATAATTTTTGTCATTTTAGTTGCTTTGTTTGTATATTGTATGCAATATAAAATACTGCGTTTAATTGAAAAAGTAAACTATGAATAATAACCAACAATTACAATCAGCAGCACAGCAGGAAACTGGCAAAAATAAACAAACTTGGCGTAGCTTTGGGTTAGGTTTCTACTTGGCTAATACCATGGAAATTTTTGAGCGTTTAGCTTGGTATGGCTTTTTTGCAGTATCGTCGGTGTATATGACCACACCCATTGAGCAAGGGGGGGTCGGATTTAGTGATGCAGAGCGAGGCGCCGTACAGGGGATAATTCCGTTTTTTTTATACTTATTACCTGTGATCACTGGGGCTTTTGCCGATCGCTATGGCTATAAAAAAATGTTTACATGCTCATTTGTTGTGATGACGCCAAGCTATTACTTCTTAGGTCAAGTGACTGATTTTAATTCGTTCTTTATGATTTTAATGTTAGTCGCTTTTGGTGCATCCTGCTTTAAACCTGTGGTAGTAGGCACTATTAGTCAAAATACTAACGACAGTAACCGAGGATTAGGCTTTGGTATTTTTTACACTATGGTTAATTTGGGGGGCTTCATTGGCCCGTTAGTGGCTGGGTATTTAAGGACTATTAGTTGGGATGCGGTATTTATTATGTCGGCATCTTGGATTGTTATTAATTTTATTCCATTGCTTTTTTACCGTGAGTCAAGCAGTAAACTACGTAGCAGCATAGGTGCGGCAGCGGTTTTACAGCAAGCTCAACATGTTTTGGGTAACAGCCGTTTCGCATTATTACTGTTTACCAGTGTAATTATTTTAATGACGGGGGGAGTTAGCTGGTTAACATACACTCAAGCTTTTTCACTAATTACGATTTGGTTAGCTGCGAACTGGTTATGGGATAAGTGCGTAAGCGTGCAAAAAGCGTCTAAATGGTATCTACAACCGGTGAGGGTTAGCAATCGTAGTTTTGCACTATATTTAGCAATATTAACGGGGTTTTGGACGGTATATAACCAACTTTTTTATACTCTACCTCTGTTTATACGTGACTATATAGATACTCAAGATTTAGTTGCATTCTTGAGTTACTTTGGTCAATCAGCAGTGGATTTTTTTGCTTATGTTGATATTCAAGCTTTAAGTAACAAACTGCAAACACTGGCTGCTACTCAAAGTCTAACACCAGTCAAAGAGATAAATTTAGAGGCAGTGCGTCTAGAGTTAGTCCACCTAAAAGTCAATGTTCCTGTTGCTGAAATAGCGTTATTTTTTAAACAAGCCAGTGCTTCTAGCTTTTCGGCTGAGCAAAGTATGCAAGTGGCGCAGCAGTGGCTTAAATACCGACAGGTAAACCCTGAATACCTGATTAATTTAGATTTTGCAGCTATTGTTCTGTTACAAATAATAGTAAGTGTTAAATGTCAGCATTTTAAAGTTATATCTGTCCTAATAAGCGGTTTAATTGTCACAGCAGGTGCTTTTTTAGTGTTGTTATTAATGAGTGCGGGGGTATTACTAAGCCAGTTGGGAGGTTTAGTAGTGGTAACGGTTATATTATTAATTGCTTTTGGTGAAATGCTCACCTCACCAAAAAGCCAAGAGTATGTTGCCAGCATAGCTCCAAAAGGCAGTGCTGCGATGTTTATGGGTTATTACTTTGTGTCTATGGCATTAGGCTTTTTATTTGCTGGATTTTTGTCTGGGTGGAGCTACGGCTACCTGGTCAAAGAGATAAAGTCACCTGAAATCATGTGGTTATTATTTGCAGGCATTGCACTAGCTACTGGGTTTGGTTTTTATTTATTAGCGCGATACAAAAAGGACTAAATAAATGATTTTTAAAAATCTGTTTATTTTAATCACCGTGCTTTTAATCAGTCATTGTAAGGCTGCTGCTAGTGAGGTGGTTAATTATAAGAACTTAATATATAGAACCGGCAGCCCATATTATATGCAGGAATTTGAGCAAGGCGATCATCAACGTTTTAGCCCTCTTTTTGATTTAGGCGCATGGCATGGACATTTGCTACCAACAGATGAAAACGCCGGCGCGTTCACCGGGCCTGCTATTGTTACTGAGGAGTATTTAAATTTTATAGCACCTTATTTAGAAAAGCTGACTGTTTATAAAGGCCAGAAAATTGACGAGGCCAATAAAGTGAAGCTAGCAATGCGGGCTTACAGCGAACCCGGCGCGTTAGTGCAAGAGCTAAGCGGTGATGGGGTAAACATAACGCTTACTTTGCGCTTTGTGACAAATCGCACTTCATTAGTTAAAACACAGATTAAAACTACTGAGCCTATTACATTACATTTCACAGGAAAACTTATAAACCATTTACGTGCTAACAATGGCACCGAAAAAGCGGGGCGTTCGCCATTTGTGGTTTATCCGAAATTAAACCCCCGATGGCAAGTCACCAGCAATAGTATTGCGATTAGTTTTGGCAAAGTAAGGGCGCATGGACACCTGCTCACCTCGGGGAGTTCACAGTTATTGCTTAAAAAAACGTTAGCGGTTAAAACACGTCATGACGACCTAAGTTACTCAAGCAAAACGCACATAAAAAACAATCGCACATTCTACACAAGCTATTCATATTTATTAAATAATCAAGACGTGGTACGTGAAAGAGAGATTGTTGATGAAATTTTAAAGCAACCCGAACACTATTTATCACGTAGTAAATTACGTTGGCAAGAGTATATAAATAAAGCGACACAGCCAATTAGTAACAAGCAGCCAGCCTTACAAAAACTTGCGGTAAAAAGTGTTGAAACGTTAATTGGAAATTGGCGCAGTAAAGCTGGTGCAGTAGGTTTTGATACCGTTAGTCCTGCCGTGACCGGTCGCTGGTTTTCAGGTAATCAAACTTGGCCTTGGGATAGCTACAAGCAGGCATATGCACTGGTAACATTTAATCCAGAGCTTGCTAAACAAAATTTGAATGCTGTGTTTGAGCATCAAATAACGCCAGACGATGCTGTCAGGCCATGGGATGCTGGATTTATACCTGACTTAGTGGCCTATAATTTTAGTGCAAAACGCGGTGGGGACGGCACAAATTGGAATGAGCGTAATACTAAGCCAAGCTTGGCAGCTTGGGCTGTGTGGCAGGTGTTTGAAAATACAGGCGATACTCAGTGGCTCGCGCACATATACCCTAAACTAGTTGCTTATCGTGAATGGTGGCTACGCAATCGTGATCATAATAAAAACGGTGTGCCAGAGTATGGTGCCACTGTTGATAAAGCTCATAATACTCGTGACGAAAAGTTATTATTTAAAGTAAAAACCTCGGCAGGTTGGCGAACAAGAAGTGGCTTAAAAAGCTATAGGACTTACCTAAGCGATGAAGCAACCTTAGAAATTAAAGTTCCGGCACAAACAGCCGCATCTTGGGAATCTGGTCGTGATGATGCTGCTGTGTTTGGTTTTATAAATAATCAACAGTTAAATCGTTATATAAAAAACGGCGGGATTCGTGGTGACTGGCACGTTGGTTTTGCAGAAAATCGTAATGATACAGGTACATTAGTTGGGTATTCATTATTGCAAGAATCTGTGGATCAAGCCTCATATATGGCTGCTGATAACCGTTATTTAAGTAAAATAGCGAAGCAGCTTAAGTTACCGCACCAAGCAAGTTACTTTTTAAGGCAAGCAGCTCAGTTAAGGGATTATATCAATCGGTGCATGTTTGATAAAAATACAGGCTTCTACTACGACATTGAAATAGCAGATACGCCCTTAGCGAATGGTTGCGCTGGGAGGACTTTAGTAAAAAGAGGCAAAGGTCCTGAAGGGTGGTCACCGTTGTTTAATCAAGTAGCGAGTATGGAACAGGCCAGTGATGTGGTAAAAACAATGCTTGATAACAATGAGTTTAATACTTACGTTCCGCTTGGCAGTGCTGCGCTGACTAATCCGGCTTTCGGTGCGGATATTTATTGGCGTGGACGAGTATGGCTTGATCAAGCTTACTTTGGGTTAGTAGGTATGAGTCATTACGGTTATTGCAAACAAGCTCAGCAATTAAGTGAAAAGCTATTAAATCGTGCCAATGGTTTGCTTTCTAATGCACCAATACGTGAGAATTATAATCCGCTTAATGGTGAGCAACAAGGAGCGCAGCACACTTATTACTAATTGCTCAAAAGCAAGGTAAATGGTGCCAATAATTGGCACTGTTTAATTCAGTTCACCAGACTAATCACACTATGGCATAAATTAATCACCACTGCTTAAGCTTCACAAATTACAAGAGAATTAACACAAATAGAATATTGTATACAATATTCTATTTGTGTTAATATTTATAGGAGTTACCTTTAAGCACAGGAAATATGATGAAAACAACGAACACAGATTGGCGCTTTTCAGTTATGCCGGCCGTATTCACATGGCTAAAAGAGTCTGAATCTGGATCATTTGAAATAGACTTTGATACAACAAAGAAATACGCTGCAGAAATTTTAAAAGTACAAGGGAAAGGCGGTAGTAGAATGGGGGGGCTTGTTGGCTCAGGCACATTAGGTGAAAATAGTTATCTAAGTGTTGATCAGCGTCTTTCTTTACTTGAAGCTCTTTCTGATGTTGCAAAAGAATACGGTGTGCCACTGATCAGTGGTGCTGCGGCAGAAACGAAAGAAGAAATAGCTGAAATTGTAAAGCAACTTGCATCTGTTGGCGTAGATACTGTCATGGTTATGCCACCAAAAACCAAAGAAGCACCTAGTGATGAAGATATGTATGCATATTATGCGCTTTGTGCAACAGCCGCTAAAGAGGCTGGCATTACAATTATGCCTTATAACAACCCAGATGCAGCTGGCTACCATGCGCTCTCAACCGAGCTTCTTAAAAAACTTGCTTCACTCCCTGAAGTAACTGCGTTAAAAATATCGACGTCAGACGTTTCAATCATTGAGACGATAATGTTAGAAAACAAAGATGCAAAAATTTTGGCAGGTGTAGACACTGTCACTGTGCATGCCGGACTAGCAGGAGCATGTGGCGGGATCACAGGTGTAGGTTGTATCTTTCCAAAAGCGAGTGTGACGATGCAGGAGTATGTAAATAAAGGGGAATGGGCTGAGGCTAACAAAATTTCTCAGGCTATGAATTCCATCTCTTACTTGGATGCTCAACCGCTACTTATGGAGTACCTTAAGTGCGCATTTGGAATTCATCATGACGATAAGGATGGTGGACTTCGTACTTTCGGTAATAAATTAACTCAACAGCAAATTGATGACGTTCGTGCAAGATATCTTTTAGCACGAGAGAGGCTTAAAGCTTTGGACTTGTTAGGCTAATTCGTTGTCTAGTTCTTTCAAGTACTAATTAGCTGCACGGTAAGTATTCGCCGTGCAGCAATGAGTATATTTATCTTATAACCCAAATGGGTTTTCGAGGCTATGAGCGGGTTCAGTGAACCACTTTGGACCATTTTCAGTAATATAAAAGTGATCCTCTAAACGCACACCAAATTCACCAGGTACAACTAGCATTGGCTCATTACTAAAGCACATACCTGCGGCTAGAGGTGTTTTATCGCCGCCGACTAGGTAAGGCCATTCATGGATGTCTAAGCCTATACCATGACCGGTACGGTGTGGGCAGCCAGGTGTTTGATACTCAGGGCCAAGGCCTTGCTCTGCTAAGTAAGAGCGGGCAGCGTTGTCGACACTCTCACAACTTTGACCTGTTTGAGCTGCATCAAAAGCGGCCATTTGTGCGGCTTTTTCATAATTCCAAAATTGGCGTTGGCGGTCTGTAGCTTCACCAAATACGTAAGTGCGAGTTATATCTGATAAGTAGTCGTGTACTTTACAGCCAGTATCAATTAAAACCATATCTCCTTTTTTAAGAGTTTGTGGCTCTTTGACACCATGAGGAAATGATGTCGCGAGGCCAAACAAAACGATGCAAAAGTAGTTACCAGGCGCGCCAACTTTTTTGTGCGCCTGTTTAATAAATTCTTCTACCTCAGTTGTGCTTATACCCTCATATAGCATGCTGGCTGTGGCCTGATGAACTTTTAAGGTCATATCCATCGCACGCTGTATTAGCATTAGTTCATTGGCTGACTTATGCATGCGGCAATGAGCTGTAACAGGCTGTGCATTAACGAGGTTTAAGCCTGTTTGCGCTTTATTTATGCCATCGAAAATGAAAAACTGCGCGCTTTCGTCAATCCCTACAGTGCCGCTCTCAGCAATGCCCATTTCGGTGAGCACTTTGACAAATAATGCATAAGGACTTTCGTGTTCAAGCCAGCCGCGAATTGGGCCTTCTATAACTTTAAAGCCATTGAGAGAGCCAATTTCAAAATCAGGGGCTATATATTGTACTTCGCCCTTCGCGGGTAAAATAGCCCCGACCATGCGCTCACTTGCGTACCAGCGCATACCCGTAAAGTAAGTAAGGTTAGTCCCTGCATTTAAGTAAATGGCATCAACATTATTGGCTTGCATATACTCTTGAGCACGGGCAATACGGGCTAGATGCTCATCAGCTTGAATGGGAATTAAATCGCGAGTCATATTGGAAAGACTAGCAAGTGCTTGTTCTTTCGTTTGAGTACTAATACCTTTGGTCATCATTAGGTTCTCCTATGTATTTGTTTAATTATAATTTTTAAAGAATTAGCGCATAAACCGGTTTATAGAATATGGCTCTAAATTTATGGAGGGGGCTTTATTGAGACACAAATCTGTAATTAACTCGGCAGTTATGGCTCCTTGTGTCAACCCTAAATGCTGATGACCAAAGGCAAAGTACAGGTTATTGTGATTGGGGGCTTGGCCTATTATAGGTAATGAGTCAGGCAATGATGGCCTACAGCCCATCCATGTAGTCGTGGCACTAAGAGGCTGGCTAGCTAATAACGCTTGTGCATGGGGCAGTAAAGCTAATGCACGTTTATTGTTAGCCTTTCTATTTATACCCGCAAACTCCACTGTGCCTGCCACTCTTAACCCTTGACTCATCGGGGTCATGATAAGACTCCGTTCAGCAGAAGCTACGGGCCGTGTTAGGCCATGGTTAATATTAACCATACAGTGGTAACCACGCTCGGTATCTAAAGGTGCTGTGTATCCAAGCGGCTCGGTGAGAGAGGCACTCCAAGCACCCGCTGCGATCACGACTTTATCGAAATTGAGACTATCTTGTTCATCACTCACCATAAAACCTTCACTTTTAGGCGTGATAGCAACTACTTTCTGTTGACGAAATTGCCCTTTTAATAAACTGAACTTTTGCGCTAATTGGATACAAAATAAATGTGGTTCAATACTATGAGCAACGTCTTCAAATAATAAAGCGTGATTTATTTTGTCGGATAAACTGGGCTCTAGAGCATGTACTTGCTTTGTATCAAGTAGCTTTACTTTAATTCCTTGCGCTTGATACATAGCCAAGGTGCGCTGCACATTAACCAATGAGGTTTTTTCAAAGGTAAGTAAACTACCTTGTTTAGTAAGCAGGTGGCCCAGTTGATAGTTTGCTAATAATCTTTCATAAGCATGAATTGCATGTTCATTTAAGGCTTTGAGAGCGTGTGTATGTGCGATAAATCTGGCAGTAGGCATATTTTTAATAAACTGCCAAAACCAAGGGAGAGCTTTTATTGCATAGCGCCAATCAATGCGCAATGGTCCTAATGGGTTAAAAAGCATAGCAGGTAATTTTTTTAATAATGCTACCTGCGCTAGAGGAAATACCTGTTCGGTGGCAAAGTGCCCAGCATTACCTTTTGAACAGCCTTGCGCTAGGCCATTTTCATCGTATAGCGTCACTGCAAAGCCAGCTTGTTGTAACTGTAAAGCTGTGCAAATACCAATTACACCGGCACCGATCACGGCGACTCTTTGAGTTCTTGTATTGGTCAAAATTACCTTCCCCTGATGATAAAAGTAAAACGCTATACGTTTTTTAAAAAATAAATCGATATTGTATTTACTGACAAGTAGTAAGAAAAAACTCTACAAGCTCTTTCTAACTCATTTTTAGTTATAACTTTCAATTGGTTATGTGTAATTAGTTATTTGTAATCTTTTAAGGGTGTGTACCTATAAATCTGTCTCTTATACACATCTGACGCTGCCGACGAATAGAGAGGTGTAG
>OJBS01000053.1_pt1 | contig 82575 bp, 67 predicted proteins | sample 1590941 | NCBI WGS metagenome assembly OJBS01 (sample SAMN05416785, study PRJEB24817) | seawater metagenome | isolation source: Sea water | place: Canada:Atlantic | collected 2013-11 | reverse complement strand
CGACACAACGGACCGCACCTGGCGCCTAGGCTCCGGCGGCGGCGGCGGCGGAAATGAGAGCCAAGCGAGCGGCGGCGGCGGCGGCGGCACAGGCGGCTACGGCGGCGGTGTTGGCGTCAATGGCCTCGACGGCGCAGGCCCCTACTCTGGCCTAGGCACTGCCGGCGTCATCAGTATCGAAGCCACACCAGGCTTCCCTGGTGGCTACGCAAGCCTTGGCGCAAACGGCGACGACACAACGGACCGCACCTGGCGCCTAGGCTCCGGCGGCGGCGGTGGCGGAAGCAGCAACAGTCAGGCTGCAGGTGGCGGTGGAGCCGCAGGTGGCGGGGCCCTGGTCCTGCACGCAACCGAGTCCATCACCATTGCCAACGGCGCACGGCTACTTGCCAATGGTGCAGGCGGCGGCGGCGGTGCCGGAGACGACAACTCAGCGCGCATTGGTGGCATCGGCGGCCCTGGTGCCGGTGGAACGCTCATCTTGGAAGCGCCCGAGCTGTCGCTCAATAGCGGGTTCCCGAACGTCTCTGCCCGTGGTGGCAACGCGTCCACTACGAACGGCGGAACCATCAAGTTGTTCTACAACCGCTTCAGCGGCACCCTGCCAGATGCCGCTCAGGCGGGTCGAGTCTACGACGCAGGCACCGGCTCATACACCCCAGCCCAATAACCATCGTCCGACTAGGGTTTCGTAGCGGAGAGCTTCGAACGATGGAAGTCAGAAGTCAGAAGTCAGAAGTCAGAGCAGACGCTTCGCGCCTGCGAGAGTGGCGCTCCATGGCTCAAGGTGACCACAGCGACCTTGGGAGTTCCCCATGAACCACCAAGAACCAAGACCACAGGCCAAAAACCGGAACAACAAAGGTCGCTGTCCGCAAGGCAACTTGTTGCCTTGCTCTGACCTCTGACCTCTGACCTCTGAAAAACGGCGCTCTAAGCAACCTCACAGCGCAACGAACAGCTCAACGAACCGCGAAACTGACCGGCTCCGACCGTCTGTCCCCGGCGACCGCCACAACGTGGTGCTCGCCGGGTTCTAGCGTCCAGGACCCGGTGTACGGCCACTCGTTGCGGCTGACTTCGCGCCCATCCACCAGCCACCGGACCTCGCCCACCGGCGGGTCGACCTCGGCGGTCAGCTCAACGGACTGTGTGGACCGGTCGTAGCCAGGCTCCACCAAGAAGACGTCGCCCGGACTCGGGTGAACCACAACCACAGCGTCTGGCGTGACTCGGTCGGACGGACACAGCGGTGAGTAGCGTGTCGGCGGGCCCTCGCCGTTGTCTTGTTGCCACGTCGCATAGTTGGCCGGCAGCACCGCGAAGATGCGCTCAATGACGTGCTCAGCGGGACAGCGCTCGCTTGCGCGAAGGCCATTGCGACGGTCAATGCGAATAGACTGGTGCCACGCGCAGGACGGTCGGGCAGCCGTCTGTACCGGCACCGCTACCCGTCGCGTCGGGCATCCGGTTGTGGGCGTCTGCCCTGACGTCGCACAGACATGCACCTCGACCACATCCTCCGGTAGAGCCGCCCGTGACGGCACGCCGCCCTGGCTGCCTCGCAGTGACACTTCGCGCATGACCTCACGAAACAAGGGTCCAGCGCCAACCGAGCCCGACAGATGCTGCATCGGAGCGCCACCAAAGTCGCCGCCCCACACCACAACCGTGTGCTCTGCGGTGAACCCAGCAGCCCAGCTGTCGCGGAAGTTGCTGCTCGTTCCCGTCTTCACCGCGACTGGAAAGCCGACCATCAGCGGGTTGTTGGCACCAAACGCGCGGGTTCGAAGTCCTTCGTCAGACAACACATCCGTGATGAGTGCGGTCGTTCGCGCACTGAAGACACGCTCACCATCGTCGACCACACTAGCGTCAGTGAAGCGCGGCGTACACGACACACCACCACGAGCGAACATGGCGTATCCAGCCGCCACTTCAAGGGGAGTGACCTCACCATTGCCAAGGACCAAGCCCAGGCCGTAGTGCCCCGCTGACTGGTCGAGCGACGACAGGCCACTCGCTTGCATGCGCTCCAGAATGTCCGACAAGCCGGCTGCGTTTGCCGTCCGAACTGCTGGAACATTCAGACTTCTCGCGAGTGCCTCACCCATCAAGACCGGTCCAGAGAAGGTCTCGGAGTAGTTCTGCGGTCGCATCAATGTGCCATCCCCGCCCGGGTAGCGGGTCGGAATGTCCGCCACAACGCTCGCTGGGTCAAAGTCCCCTTCCCAGGCCGTCGCATACGCCCACGGCTTGAGTGCAGACCCCGGCTGACGTGGGGACATCGCGCCGTTCACCGAGCCGTCGTCCCCCGACCACCAGTCGGCACTGCCAACCATCACCCGCACATCGCAGGTCTCGTTGTCGAGCACCACCACAGCCGCTTGAGTCAGGCCGCCATCGCGCAGCGTCGCCACATGCTCGGTCGCTAGGCGCTGAACGGAACGCTGGAGGTCGCGGTCGAGTGTTGTGGTCACCCGTCCGGGCTCTGGGTGCGTCGCCAGAACGGCGTCAGTGAAGTGCATGGCTTCGGGCCGTGGACTGCCATCGCGGTACACCAACGGCTCAGCAATCGCTCGGTCGTATTGGTCCTGGGTGATGACCTCGGTGTCCAGCATCGCGTCCAATACCTGGTGCTGACGAGCGACCGCACTCGTCTCGCTGACAAACGGGTGGTGAGCGGACGGAGCCTGCGGAAGACCCGCAATCAGCGAGGCCTCAGCGAGGGATAGGTACTTGCTCGGCTTACCAAAAGTGCGCTGCGAGGCTGCCTCAACACCGACCGCCCCCGCTCCATACGGCGCCCGGTTCAGGTACTGCTCGAGAATGGTGTCCTTGTCTGCGACCCGCTCCAGACGCAATCCATCGACCGCTTGCCACACCTTGCCCAGTCCAGAGCGAGGATGGTGGGCGTGTAGTCGGGCGGTCTGCATGGACAGTGTGGAGGCGCCCGAGACCACATGGCCCGCTTGTACATTGCGGACGACCGCTCGGACCACACCCTTCGGATCAATGCCTAGATGGCTGTAAAACCGCCGGTCCTCAATCGCGATGGTCCCGCTGACGAGCCACGGTGACATGTCGTCGAGAGACACCCAGACCGCTCGCTCTCCCGTGACGCCTACCGCTTCTCGCAGGTGCTGGCCGTCTCGGTCCACAAGCACGTACGACGAGCCCGCATCTTCGGACATTGCGTACGGATAGGGGAACGCAGTGAAGGAACCTTCGACAACAAGAGCAGCCAAGACGACCACTCCCACAGTTCCACCAGCAACAGCTCTCCAGTTCATACGACCTCCCATAATGGAGAATGGACTGCAGGTCTTGTGCCAAGTACACGCTTGGTTGCCGAACGAGTTTGCGATGATTCGTGGAGGGGAGATGGGATTGTGAGACTACGTGGGGATGACTTGGATTTCGGAGGGCCGGGTTGTCAGCTGTCGGCCGTCAGCCGTCAGAGCTCGCGTCTCACGACGCTCTCATTTGCGTAGTTCCTGGGTAAGAACTGCGGATCGATAAACAACCATTTTCAGGCTTCGGGTCGAAAGCGAAGCCCGAGTCCGAGGCGCTGCTGTTGCTCGTCCCCACAACATCTGCCTACCCAAGACCATCCGCTGGCCCACGACTCGCGCCCACCTCCGAAACGCTGGCGCCGAAGGGCGCCCGCTCTGACTTCTGATAGCTGACTTCTGACCTCCAGAACTGCCGGAGACATCAACCACACGAATCTGCAGACCGCCAACATCTACGCTAGGCCAATCCTACAGTCCGCCCCAAAAACAAACGGGGCCGCAGCGATTGCCACGACCCCACTCCTAAACTCGTCGCCTTAGCGAATCGTCACCGAGTCAATCTCACTACTCGCGAAGACATCCGCGTCGTACATGGCCTCGACCCGTGAGGCGGGACGCAGGAACGTTCCTGGCGTTGTCGCCCGAGCCACGTAGCGCCAAGACACGGTGCCAGCTGGCATCTCATCCGCGTAGAAGGCCACGCGGTGGTCACGAATCTCGCGGTAGGACAGAAGGCCGATGCCGCGCTCCAAGGCCGGAGTGAGAGTTCCCAAGTCCACCCGCTCGGTCGTTGCCAAGTCGGTGTTCAGGGGCTCCAAACCGGCGGGCAGCTTGTCGTCGATGGCTACGTAGTTCTGCTCGTCGTCGGTGTTCACGGTCAGAGTGACGACCACCAAGGAGCCAAGCTCAATCGTATCGCCAATCGGCTGTCCGTCTACGGTGGTGTAGGTCCGCTCCACTGTGGCGCCCGAGCTGGTGGCGGCGCGGTTGGCGTCGGTCAGGGCCAGGTCGTAGGTGGCTCGCAGAGTCACGGTGACGGGCGAGCCTCCCATAAAGTCAGCCGTCACTGTCTGCACATTGGCGTCCAGGTCTTCGTGGCCCCACACTTGACGGCGCACACGGCTCGATGGCGCTTGCATGCCGTCTATCGAGAGGGCTTGTCCGTTGTGTGCCAGGGTCAGCCCCGGAGCGCTGCCGTTCGTGTCGGCCTTCGCCAGCGCGGCAATGGCCATGACACCGAACACGTTCTCCTGGGTATTGCCCCACAGTCCGCCTTGGCGGCGTCCGAGCAGGCCTTGCAGGTACTTCGACGTCATCTGACCGCCACCGGTAGCCGATGCCAACAAGGCGGTTGCATGGCTACGAAGCGGGCTGTCCATGGAGTAGCCACCGCGGGAGTCGCCTTCGTACCAGGCTTCATCGCTGTCGGTCTCGGCGCGGCGTTCCACTTCGGCCAGGATGGGCCCAGCCAGCGGGTGGTCGGCGTTCATCTCGGTCGCTGCAATCGCCAGGAAGGACAAGCCAAACGGCGTGAGCTTGTCGCGCTCAACCCACAAGGACTCTACCCAGGCTGGCTGCGGACGGCCCAGACGGCCCAGAGTCATGACGAACAGGGCCCGGGTGTCGCCGTCTGCAATGCTGCCGTGGGCGATTGTCTCGGTGACGTCTCCCTTCGACAGGGTCTCGACCAGGTAGTCGCCCATGCGAACCAGGGCCTCATCGGGCACGTCGTAGCCCTTCTTCTTCGCCTCAATCAGTGCGGTCAGACCGAACGATGTGGCGAAGGCATGGGACTCGGTGCCACCTGGCCAGTAGGACAGTCCGCCGCCTTCGGTCTGGAAGCTCAAGATGCGCGCCACACCGGCTTCGCTGTACTCGCGCAGCTGTGCACGGTCGACCTCAACGCCAATCTCGGGCAGCAGGTCTTCGAGCATCACCAAAGGGTAGGCCCGGCTGGTGGTCTGCTCAATGCAGCCGTTCGGGTAGCCCATCAAGTAGCCAACAGCGTCCTTCAGCTCGGTCAGAGCGGTTGTCGACGCCACCACTTCCAGCGACTCACTTCCACGAACCCGGTCGGCAGGAAGCGCAATCTGAAGCTGGGTTGGACCGCTCACCGTCTCCGAGACCACTTGGGTCCGTGACACACCAGGTTCTAGGACCGGAAGCGTCACCTCGATAGCGTCCATGTGCGCACCCATCTGGGCGGTGAACCGAATCGTGGCGTCTTCGGTAGAGCTCACCTCGACCGCCACCGGAACACGCGCTGTTCCACCCGCCGCAATGCTCACCGTGGTGCTGTTGAGCACGCCATCAAGACCCACGAAGCCACCGCTAATCACGGCCTGAGCGTCTTCTTCCGTGCCATTGTGCAGCAGCGCTTCCACCTGCAGGGTGTCGCCTGGGTAGACGAACCGAGGAGTCACTGCCTGCACCATGAGCGGCTTGCGAACCACCACATCGTGCTCGGTGGAGCCCGCGCGACCGTCTTCGTCAATGGCCACCACCATGACCCGGTAGGTCGTGGTGTTGTCTGGCAGGTCAAAGGAGACCTGACCGCGGCCGCTGGTGACCGGCACTTGGGCCTCGAAGAAGGCGGTGCTCTCGAAGAGCGAACGCAGCAGGTTTGCTGGGATCTGGCCCTCAATCACGCCGCCGTCGCCACCGGGGAACAGCACTTCATGCCGTGCACGCCGCGCATGTGGCAGCTCTAGGCGACTGTCCGCAGTGCGCACTCCGAGCGGCTGGTTTGGGAACAAGCCGGCCAACGGATTGGGCGTCTGCATGCCGGTCAGACCGAGCACGGCTTCATCGACCACCATCACCGTGGCCTGCCCAGTGACGGGGCGTCCTAGGTCGTCTTCCAAGAAGACATCCACGGTCAGTCCTTCGCCAGGTGCAGCGATGTCTCGGTCAGGAGACGCTGTGACGGCCAGCTCTTGCGCATCCAATGTCACGGACAGTTCGACTGTTCCCAAGCGGAAGGCCGGTGCACCCGTCTCAAAGCCGCTGGCGTCACGGTCGTTGTGGGTACGGCCACGAAGCAGCGACAAGGTGGCGTAGATATTCGGTGCATGCTCGCCGGTAATCGGCACCTCAATGACCGGAGTATCGCCTGAAATCCGCACTTCTTGATGCGACACAATGCCGTCGCGCTCAAGGGTCAGCAGGCCGAAGGCCTCGTCAAACGGCGACTCCACAATCAGCCGAGCCACATCCCCTGGAGAGTACGACGGCTTGTCCGCGCGCACATCAATGCGCTCGTGGTCAAACCGGGGCCAGGCCGCCACTTCGTCGCCACCAGCGCGGAATGCAAATCCCGAGACAACGTCGTTACCGTCGGCATCTTGAGACCATGCACGCACGCGCCACTGACCGGCTTCCGGCACAGTGAAGGAGCAGGTTGCGGTGCCCTGCGTCGTACGCACCAAACAACTGTCTCTCTCCACTTCCACCGGGCGCGACAACACCTGGGCAGCGCCCGATGTCATGCGGGTGGTGGTGTGGTGGTCCACGCGCTCAAGGCGCAGGCGAACCGGGACGTCCTGCACAGACTCTCCACTGGGCGTGACCGCAATGACCGGAACCTCAATCGTCTCACCCGCAGAGAGAACCCGCCGGCTAGGCGGCTCTACGCCAATGTAGAAGTCGGCAGGATGGACGACGCGACTCGTGCGTCCCAGGTAGGCTTGCCGGTCGACGTCGGTGACAGTGGCGTCAACGGTGTAGCGAACCGGACCCGCCGATGCCGGGTGCGACGGACTGAAGGTCACTGGCAGTGTGCCCGACCCGTCCAAGCGGCCATCACCGGAGGCGACGATTCCCGAGATGCTTGCGTTGTCGACAGCGAACCGGTACCGCGCGTATCCGGGCACGTTGAACGCCACAGGTTCTCGACGAACTTCCCAGCTAACCGCGCGTCCATCCAGCGTTCCACCGTGCAGGTAGGCGCCGTCTAGAACCGCCGTGACCGACGTGTCGCGCTGCCACGCTTCTGGAGCCGTCACACCAACTTCAAAGGTCGGAACCCGGTACTCTTCAACGCGAAAGCGGTGCCGAACCTCGGCGCCATCATGCGACGCCACCACTTGCCACGGTCCAACACTGGCACTCTCGGCGGTGGGAACCTCAAGGGTCGCCACGCCGAAGTCGTCTAGGACGACCTCCTGCTGAAGCGCTTCTTGGCCTTGGGCATCGACAATGCGAACGACGACGGAGTCGCCCTTCATGTCGGGTCCACCCAAGAAGGTGAGCTGAACGTCGTCTCCGGGACGGTACGCACCACGCTCGGTAAACAGCGACGCGGCAAGAGTCTGGGTTCCTTCGGTGGCTCCGCGCAGACCGAGCTGCCACGCCGCACTCATCCGGTCGTCCCGAAGCAGGACGGCAACCGTCTCATCGCCACGGTGTGCCAGAAGCACCAAGGACTCTGAGACACCGTGTCCATGCGCTTCGTCGAGGGCAATCGTTGCGGTTCCATCCGCGGCCGTGACACCCGTGCCAACGACTGTTCCTGTAGCCGTCACCACGTCTACGCGACCGCCAGCCACGCCTTGTGGGTCAGCCAGCTCGGTCATCCAGGCAAAGACACTGCCCTCGCTTACCTTTGCGGTGACGCCTAGGTTGCTGGCTTGCACCAACACCGTTGAGGCCACACTTCCAGAGGCCTCGGTTCCGACGCCTTCGCCGCTGACCTCAACACACCAAAGACCAGTGCCTTGCGGCAGCGTGACCGGAACGGTGGCGAGCGTATTCGCCGTGGTCTCAAACGCAGGCATGGCCAGCTCTACAGCGCTTCCTGCACGGATAGAGCACGTGCCATTCGCGAGCATGCCGCGGGAGAAATCCTGCTCAGACACCGCAGAGGCACGAGCGGTCAGGTCCTTTGCATTGCGAACATGAAGGTCCACAACGCCACGCCCGGACTCCACGGCCACCGGCAAGGACGGCAGTGCGACCATTGGCACATGGTCCTTGGTGCGGAACTGCCAAGTCATGGACTCGTCCTGCGTGTTGCCAAGCACGTCAACCAGACCGTTCATGCTGGCCCAGTACTCGGTGCCCTGCTCAAGGCTCATGGCGACCTGGTAGCTATTTCCGTAGCCCGAGACGCTCATCGACAGCGGCTCTGGCTCAATGCGAAGCGCTTCGCGAATCTGGTCTACGGCAATGGGTGTGGTCGACGACAGCGACCAACGAACCGACAGCGGCAAGCGCTCGTCGGAAGCAGACTCCCACTGCTCGTCCATCCACGAACCATCATCCAATGCGATGCCACGCCGCACGCTCAGCGTGTGTTCCTCGACCCCGTCTCCGGTCGGGACCACAATGTCTACGGTGCCAGATTCGGGGAGGTCAGCCACCGTGACCGCCACGAGGTGTCCGCTCGGAGCCGTGTCTGCACTCGCGTAAGAAACGTCCGTGGGAGCCGAGAATCGCGTAGCCAGCGGAGCGCCATTGGAACCGGTGACCTGAATCATGCGAGACAGGATGCTGGGGTCCACAGGCTGGTCGAACAACAGCACAATGGGACCGTCGCCAACCGCCATGGTGAACTGGTTGATAAATCCGACGAATCGCGGTGAGCCCACCTCAACCGGCCAGCTCGCGACCTTGCCTGCGAACTGAAAGTACGGAGTGGTCCCTGTGATGCGCACAGTCTTGTCGCCCAGGCGAGGGTGTTCAAGCACTGTGGCGTACGGAACGCCGGCAGGCAGGGCATCGTCGGGTGTAAAGCGGAGGATGTTGGTCTCTGCCCACGACCAGGTTCCCGCCATGGCCGGCTCAAGCGAGATCTGCGGAATCGGCGAATCAACAGTTGGCACCATCGCATCGCCAAACCGCAGCCCAATCGCGCCCTCGCTCGGAGCACTCCAGTCCGTCCACACACGAACAGCGCCGACTCCAACGTCCACCGCCTCTGCTTGACCATGCGGGCCATTACCAAGGTCGACTGGGTCGTTCGCGACCCCGTCCACCGACCACTCGGGAGGATTCTCCGGAGGGGCGGCAAGGGAAGCTGCGTTGAGGGCCTCGGCCACGTCAGCGTTGGGTGTTTCCGCAGGCTCATTGTTCGACGGGAACGAACACGCAGCGGACACAATGAACAGGATGGGGACGATTCTTGGCATGACCTGGCTCCTTAGCAAGACTTGTCACTCCGCAAGGTTCATGCCAACTATTTACGGCTACGACCCTGCTCTCAATCTATTATTTTCATATTCATGTATAAAATTGCATCGAAGTCTAGCAAGGCTCGCCCCCAAGCGTAGGACTAGGGCTCCATGAACCCGTCCGTCAGCCACTCGTCGGGGTTTACCGGAATGCCGGACACCACCAATCCCCAGTGCAGGTGCGGCCCGGTGCTCTGCCCTGTGGAGCCTACCGCCCCGAGCCTGTCCCCTTTCTCCACCGCATCACCAACGCTCACCGAAATCTCGGACAGGTGATTGTACGACGTTGACACGCCTTCGCCGTGGTGAACAATCACGACATTGCCGTAGATGGCCTGCAGCTCGGCCATGACGACCTCGCCAGCCTCCGCAGCCTCCACCCGTGTGCCTGTGGCTGCCGCGACATCAAGTCCGGTGTGAAGCTGCTTCTTACCGTCTGAATAGGAACGAAACTTCCCGAACGGAGACGTTCGACGCCCACGAGTTGGCATCTCGAACGGTCCCGACCACCGAGCCCCGCCAATGTCTTGAGCGTAGGCCGCTTGTCGGTCCGCCATGGCTTGTTGACGAGCCGTGTCGTCTTCGCGTGCGCGGCGCTGGGCATCGGTCAGATTGATAAGTCCGCCCGTTGGATAGTCGACATCCGTGACCTGTACAGTCGTGTGCACCTCGGTCAGGTTTCCGGCCAAGTCAACAACGCGAATCACCACCGGCATTGGCACCAGCTCGGCTTCCAAGTCCACGCCAGTCAGCCAGCGCCCAACGGTCGGCTGAAGCACGCGTCCCGTCGTCTCAACACCGAGTCCACGACCAAAGACCTCCGAGAGGGTCTCGTTGGCCTGTACGAACACCCCAAGTGTCCGCCCGCGCCCACCACCGCGTGCTGTCAGCACCACCTCTGCCGGCGTATTGTCCACGTCAATCGCCAGGTCTACCTCGACTGAATTGCGGTACCAAGAGCTGTCCACCGCAGTCACGGTGAGCGTGGTCGGACCATCAGGCAGCAGGGTGGTGTCAATGACGATTCGGTCCATGTCCACCGTTGCAGCAACCGCCGCCGGCCCCGAAAGCAGTACCTGTCCCACACCGGGGTCGGCATCTTCCACCAGCAGCGGAACGGCAATCTCGCCCGCGCGAGGCGCGTTCTGGGGCGGAACCGTGAGCGTAGGCGGAACCTGATCAAACGAACAGGCAGCTATCCACATGATGAGCATTCGGACTCCAGTGGGTCTCGGTATTGCGCAATGCGACTCCACACAACGCCGACTGGCCTCCCGGAACAACGCCACGAAGCCGTCACCGAGCCTGTCCAAGGCCTGTCATTACTCTGTTAGCGGGCATGGATTTGACAACAGGTCGTAGGAGTAAACTGTACACTTTACACCCGCTCCGGAGTGCCCCATGTACCGACTCATCCCCTGCCTGTTCGCGCTTGCCCTGATTGGCTGTGAAGAGGGCATTCCCGAAGATACCGACACCAGCGGTACCGAAGTGGATGTGGACACGACCGAGCCGGACACGGACACCGAAGCCGGCACAGACGCAGACACGGAACTGGACACCGACCCAGACACGGGCCCAGTGCCAGACGGCGACGTCAACGAAGTCAACGACACCCGTGAGCTTGCGACCGTCATCACGCTGGAGCACGAGCAGTTCGGCCTGTCCATCCACTCCCCAGACGATGAAGACGTCTTCGCTTTCGAGATTGCCGAGCAAACGGGCGTGAACATTCGCATCGACTTCAGCAACGCCGAAGGCGACCTGGACATGCGTCTCATTCGTGACGAGCCTGGACTGAGTGATGACGAAGACCCAGTGGTTGCAACCTCGCTTTCAACCCAGGACTTCGAGTCGCTATCCCCGTCGTTAACGCCTGGAACCTACTACCTAGAGATCTACGGCTACCGCGGCGCCATGACGGACTACGACATCTCGGTCGACGCCTTCGAGATTGAAGAGATTGACGCCTCGGAAGTGTACAGCGACCTGTCTGTCCTCATGCTGGAGAATCCGCGCGTGTTCGGCAGCGGATTGAACCAGACCTTCGCGCTCGAGTCCGACATCTACAACACGGGAACCGCACCAGCTCCCGGCAGCGCTCTCGGCCAAGGCACGGGCATGTTCCGCCTACGCAACCTGGACGGAAGCATCATTGCAACCGGCACCAAGGGCCCCATCTTCTTCACGAATAACGGCGGCTGCCCAGGCTCAGAGATTCACGACGAGTGGGTCTTGCGCGGCGAGCCCCACTTGGAAGGCACGCTCGGCAACAACAGTCTGACGGACCCGGGATGCCTGGACTACTACGGCTCGTCCACCAACAATGGTCTGGACACGCCGCTGGTCATCGGAGACCCGAACGTGGTCCCAGACGGCGACTACATCTACGAACTCGAAGTCGATGCCGCGAACACCTACGTGTGGGAAGCCTCCTTCGTCCGGGCGAACAACTCCGGCTGGGTGCCCATCAACATCGGAACCCGCCTCAATGGCGACCGTACCGTGACCGTCAACGGCCCCATGATGCAGAGCGGCGTGGTGCTCGTGGACACCGGCAACATTGCCACCGTACTTGGCAGCGGAGACGCCTTTGCGGCCAGCGTCGAGGGAAGTAGCGCCACAACAAGCGGTATCGGCAAGGTGTGGGGCGTCACTCGCGACCCAAGCGGCAAGCTCATCGCAAGCCTGCCAGACGCCGGACAGGTCGTGCGGGTTGATGGCTCCGGAAACATCGAAGTGCTCGCAGACGGACTGACCGAGCCGCGCGGCATTGACGTCAACGAAGACGGTGACCTGCTCATCACCGACTCTGGCACCAACACCCTGTGGGCCTTGGCCTACTCCGTCGGCACCGGCTCGTACTCCGGTCCTGCCGAGTTCACTCACACCGGTAGCGCACTCAGCGAGCCGTCCGTCGCTCGCTACGATTCCTTGGGCAACGTGTGGGTCGCCAACACCGGTGGCAACCAGGTGATTCGCATAGACGCTGTCAGCGGCACCGCTGAAGTCATGGTGGGAACCGGTGCTCCAGGCCTCGGTGGCGACGGTGGCGGCGGCGACGCAGCCAAGCTGTACCGCCCACTCGACCTCGACATCACAGACGACGGCATGCTGGTCATCGCAGACGCCTACACCAACCGCATCCGCGTCATGAACACCAACGATGCTGGCGTGTTGACCCTCGGCGGCCTCTCCGTAGATGCCGGAACCATCGATACCCTCGCGGGTGTCGGTAATGTGGCCGACGAAGCCGCAACGGTCACCGACAACGGCACCGAAGGGTTCAACGGCGAAGGCCGACATGGCCGCGGCACCGTCATGGACCTGCCTGCGGCTGTCCAAGTCGTAGATGACCGCGTGTTCGTCATCGACTCCGACAACCACCGCGTTCGCGTGTTTGACGAGTTCGGCACGGCACACATCCTCGCCGGCTCTACCGACGTCCCAACCGATGCACGGGCCTCTGGTACGGCAGCAACCGCCGTCGGTGACGGCGCCGGCGCTCTCGCAGCAGACCTCAACCATCCGAGTGGCCTGTTCGTTACCGCAACGGCAGCTGGCTACGCAGTGGACGTTGCAGACGCGGGCAACCACCGTGTCCGTCGCCTCGACTCTGTGATTCTCACAGACGGCCCCCAGATCGACGAGAACTAAATGCGCTTGCTATCTCTCACCGTCCCGTTCATCGTGTTGTTGGTCGGCTGTCCGCCGCCGACCGAGGACTCGGACACCGACCTGGGTACAGGCACTGACCTGGGTACAGACACTGACGAGGGAACCGACGTCGACACAGACACGGAGGCCCGCACAGATGTGGGGGTCACCAGTCGCCCCTCCCCTGGCTTCTGCGTTCCGTGGATTGGTGACGCCCCGTCCACCTTGTCACGTACCGGGTGCGTGAGCGACGACGACGCGTCCATGCCAGCAGCAGGCTTCGTCCCCTTCAGCGTCATCAGCCCACTGTGGTCCGACAACGCCGACAAGGAACGCTACATCGCCATGCCAGAGGGCACTACGGCCACCTTCGACGAGCGCGGAGACATCCTATTTCCAACAGGCACCGTGCTTGGAAAGTGGTTCACCGTCGAAGACCAACTGGTCGAGATTCGCCTGTACGCGAACGGCGCGAGTGGCTGGGAAGGCGCGTCTTGGCGGTGGGATGACGACACGCAGGAAGGCTACGTTGAGACCTCCGGCGCAACGCTGACTCTCGACAATGGTCAAACCTGGGACATCCCCAACACGGGTCAGTGCCGACAGTGCCACACGTTCGCCGCAAACACGGCGCTTGGCCTAGAGGCGGCACAGCTCGACTGGGACTGGGCCTACCCGACCGGCGTTACGGCAAACCAGCTTGAAACTCTGGTACACATCGGCTTTTTGCCCGCCGACATCCCGGACGTTGCACGATTGGTCGACCCCCACGGAGGGGCACCAGAAGAAGAACGTGCCCGCAGCTACTTGCACTCCAACTGCTCGGGCTGTCACCAGCCGAGTGGCGGAACCCCCTACAGCATCGACTTCCGCTACGGAACGGATCTGGCGGACGCCGATTACTGTGGCGTAGATGCCATCAACACGCTTGGTTTCGGACGAATCCCGCGCTTGGACCCCGGTAGTATCGACCGTTCCATGATCTACCAGCGCATGACCACCTCAGCCTTCCGCATGCCTCCGGTTGGCACCAACATCATTGATGACGACGGCGCCGACACTATCGCTGAGTGGATTGCCGCTATCAGCGCCTGCCCGGAGCCGTAATGAACCGCGCTGCCTGGCTCGTCATCTTGCTCGGTGCGTGCACCGAACCTGCGCCAACCGACGTACTCGTTGACGAGTCGGTCGACCTTGCGCGCTGTGATGTCGTATCCAGCGAGCCAGTAGCGGAACCGTGGTTTGCCGCCGAAGGGATGGCTACAAGCGCAGACACATTGGCCTTGTCGCTACTCGGCCAGTGGCGCGGCAACTTCGAAGACATCCACGGCGAATACCAGCCAGCCAGCTTGCACATGGTGCCTTCCGGTGGAGAGATCAGCCGGGTGGAGTACGAAGATGCAGAGGGCTCATGCGGCGTGTTCGTTGAGATTCCAATGGATCTGTTCCTAGACGTGCCCTGCTTGGTCTACGGAGACATTCCCACCACGATTACGGTGAGTGAGAGCGCGAGCGGCGTCATCGCCTTCAACAAGCTCGATGCGCCACGCAACCTGCTGGACCGCCCCGATTTCGATGCCGCTCTACTGGTTGGCGGCAGCTTCGAAGACGGCGTGCTGGACCTAGACCTGATGTGGGAAAGCCGAGATGGCCAGACTGCACCCGCCGGAAACTTGTCGGGTGCCCTGCAGTAGTCGGCCCGATTTGAAACCGAACCCGCGCTGGCCAGTACACTACCGCTCCTAGCTGGAGCTGCCGTGTCTACTCGCCCCGACCGCGTGACCTTTCCGTCCCCTGACGGCCATCAACTCAGCGGTAGACTCGTCTACCCCGCAGGCCCACCCGCCGGTGTGGCCTTGTTCGCGCACTGCTTCACCTGTGGCAAGGACCTCGGAAGCGCTGTCCGTGTGTCTAGCGAGCTGGCAAAGCGCGGCTTTCTAGTGATGCGCTTCGACTTTACCGGTCTCGGTGAGAGCGAAGGCGACTTTGCGGACACCACGTTCAGCAGCAACATCGCTGACCTCGTCGCTGCCGCAGACTGGCTCCGGCAGACCCACGCGGCTCCGTCCGTCCTTGTTGGCCACAGCCTGGGTGGCGCTGCCGTTCTGGGCGCCGCGCATCAGATTGACGAAGTCCGCGCAGTGGCCACGATTGGCGCACCGTCGGACCCAGGTCACGTCGCCAACCTACTCGCAGGCGACATTGAGGCCATTCAGCGAGATGGCGAGGCGACCGTGTCACTTGCCGGACGCCCCTTTCAGGTTCGACAGGCCTTCTTGGACGACATCCGCGAACAGTCCCTCACCGGGCACCTCTCCCGGATGAAGGCGGCTTTGTTGGTGCTGCACAGCCCGCAAGACCAGACCGTTGGCATACAGAACGCACGCACCATCTACGACGCCGCCCGGCACCCGAAGAGCTTCGTGACGTTGGATGGCGCTGACCATCTGCTCAGTCGACGCAAAGACGCCGTCTACGTGGGCGAAGTCGTGGCCGCGTGGGCCAGTCGCTACCTTCCAGACCGCACGCGGCCACAGCGCGCCAAGCACAGCGATGATGTCGAGGTCTACGCCGGCCCCACTGGCTTCCTCACCCAAGTCGTCGCACGCAGCCACCATTGGCTGGCAGACGAGCCCGAAGGCATTGGCGGAACCGACGCCGGCCCAACCCCCTACGAACACCTACTTGCAGCGCTTGGAACCTGTACAACCATGACCATGCGCATGTACGCCGACCGCAAGAAGTGGCCCGTTCGCGACATTACCGTGCACCTGCGGCACAGCAAGAAGCCCGGTGAGGACGGCAAGCCAGTGGACCACATCCACCGCGACATCCAGATGGACGGCGACCTGACCGATGAACAGCGCACGCGCATGCTGCAGATTGCAGACCGATGCCCGGTGCATCGAACGCTGCATTCAACGGTCGTCGTCACCACCGTAGAGGTCTAGCGTCTACGCGTTGGCGGCGACCACAATCGCGTCGTAGACCTCAGCACCGAGAACGCTCTCAATGACGTCACGCTCCGACTCGTACAGCGGGGGGGCGTCTTTGGACAGGCACGGAAAGACACGTGCCGGCCGACTCGCCAGGTCCCGGGCGGTCTTTTTGTGAATCGCGGTCACTAACACCGAGCCATCGCCCATGGCGACCAACGCCAGCGGGAACAGTCTGCACGGTAGTGGCTTGAGCTCTCCCGGTTCGCGGTCTGTCTGTAGTTCGAGCCGGTGCAGGACACAGCGCAGGCCGTCGGGGGTGGACTCGGCGAACACACAGCGCTTGCGTCGGCTGCCGGGGTCTGAGTGACGAACCAAGGCACCGTCATCGTTCCACACGGGAACGCCATCGGCCCAGCGGGGGTCGGCGTGCATGGCCGCAGCAATCTCGGGCAGCGCTTCTTCAATGACGTCCACTTCTTCGTCTGCCACAGACACTTCAAGATCGGCACAACAGCTTCGATCTGAGGGGCCGCGCATGCCAGGGGTGCACAGGTGGGGCCGGCACGCATGGGGCTGAGTGAGCGCGAGCATATCGAGCAATACGCCTTCACCACCGTCGCCAAGCTGGCCGGACATGGCACGTTGCAGCACCACTCGCGTCCAGTCCGCTTCGGGCGCTCCCTGGTCATCCAGCCAGTCGTTCACATCCACAACACACTCCGGGGCTTCAGAGTGCGCTGTATTGCACGATACAGCGACTGATGCTTTGCTTTCGCGTGACTCACCGTTGCATCACATGACAGTCACTGGGTGCTAAAGCATTGCCATGAATCGGCGCCACACCGGTGGCCGCCGACATTCAAGCCCGCCTGGAGCTACCGTGATCTCCCTACTCGCTTTGCTTGTTCCCGTGGCCGCTGCGTCCACGCCCACCGACCTATCGTTGACCGTGCCGGACATCGCTGAGCTGCGTGCGGAAGACCGCTACAACAGCACAGTCCCCGGAACTCCATGGCGCTACGGCGCAACCATCGCTCAAGACCTCAGCACGGCGGATGCTGGCGAGTGGACAACCCAAACGGACGGCACACGTCAGTGGCGCCTACACGTTGACGGAGACGGCGCCAAACACCTCAAGCTTCTCCTGAGCGACGTGACCCTTCCCACAGGAGCAACGCTCACTCTCGACAGTGGACGAGACCTCGTCAGCTACACCGAACGTAGCGGCCACTTGGGAACCCGCCCTGTGCTCGGTCACAGCCTCGACATCACGCTCACCGTGCCGGCTGGCATCCAAGCAGACCTGCACATTGACAGCGTTGTCTACGGCTACCGCACCTTCGGCGCCCAGCGGTCGGACGCCGTTGGCGCAAGCGGCACGTGCAATGTCAATGCCGCGTGTGAGGCCGCAGAAGACTGGCGCACCGAGACCGAGAGTGCGGTCTTGGTAGACATTGGAAACAGCGTGTGCTCCGGCACCCTGGTCAACAACACCTCCCAAGACAAAGCTCCGCTTATCCTGACCGCAAACCACTGCTTTGAAGGACAAGATGTCCGCCAGTGGAGTGTCTGGTTCAACTACGAGAGCGAAGGCTGCGACAACCCCCAGAGCGAGCCGCCAGCAGACATTCTGTACGGCGCGACTGCCCTGGCGTCCTCACGCAGCTCCGACATGGCCATTGTCCTGATGGATGATGAAGTACCCGACGAGTTCGGCGCCTACTTCGCCGGATGGGACGCGACCGGCCGCACACCGGCCTTCACCGCCGCCATCCACCACCCTGCCGGTGACATCAAGAAGTTTAGCTACGACGCCGACTCCCCATCAACGGACGGCAGCTACTGGTACATCGGCGCATGGGACCTAGCGACTACCGAGGGTGGGTCATCGGGCTCAGGCTTGTACGACGAGAGCGGACGGGTCATCGGTCACTTGTTCGGTGGAGATGCCTCGTGCTTCAACACCGGCGGCGGCGACACCTACGGCGCGCTCTCACGCGGCTGGGACGGCGACGGGACCGAGTCCACACGGCTCAGTGACCACCTGGACCCCTTGGGCATTGACCCGGGTGTCTGGGACGGATTCGGAGAAGGTGGCCTGCCGATTGAAGCCGGTGTCTCTATGATTTCGCCAACGGATGGCGGCACGAGCTGCGGCGAGGCCATCATTGTTGAGGTCAAGAACAACGGGTCGGACCGCCTGAATCGGGTGGACTTCGAGGTCGACACAGGCAGCGAGGTCTTCGAGGCGACCTGGCGCGGCGGCCTAGACTTCAACGAGACCGAAGCGTTCACCATCGAGGTCGCACTCGACGACGGAAGCCAAGACGTCACCGTGACTATCCTTCAAGCAAACCGGGAGGAAGACCCCGTTCAGGGCAACAACGTCACCCGAGCACGCTTCGATGTTGTGGACGTGGTTGGCGACGCCCTTCCAGTCTCGTGGGACATGGACGACGGCACCCCGCTCATCACCCGCGAGAACCCGCAGATGGGCGTGACCTGGCAGCTTGTCGAGGTTCCCGAGCGCGGTCTGGTCGCCGGTATGAACAACCTGGACACCGAAAACATTGACCACATCGATGCTCTGGTCCTCGGCACCTTCGACATCAAGGGCGGCCAGCCACTCGTAGAGTTCGACTACGCCTACGCCCAGTACCGTGAAGAGTTTGCCGACGGCCTGCGGGTGGTCGCAGTCAATGCCTGTGACGGCGTGGAGACCGTTCTGTGGGAGCTCGCCGGCGCCGACCTAGCCACCGCCCCAATGACCGAAGACGAGTTCATTCCAACCGAAGACCAATGGGAGTCGGTCAAGGTAGACGTCTCACAATTCAAGGGCGAGACCGTCACGCTTGAGATTCAGAACGTGGGTGCGTGGGGCCAGTGGATGTACGTAGATGACGTCCAGGTTCGCAAGAAGAACGGCCTTCTCGGGTGCCGCTGCGACGCTTCAGGCTCCCCCGCTCAGCTGCTCTGGGCCCTGCCACTGGCGCTGTTGTTCCGCCGGCGTCGCTCCCGGTAGTCCTTCGGGGAACGCCCCTCGGCGTCCTTCGACTAGCCGACCGCTTGCGACAGCTCGGCGGACTCTTCGTACTGGTAGTCCCGCAGCATGGACGTGCGGCCCGTCATAATATCGAGCGTCTTCCCCGCGCGGGTCCACACGGACTCTTGCACGTATGGAACGCCATACTTGAGGCACAGAGCCTTCAGCTCGGGCTGCATGCGTCGGTACTGAAGCATGGTCGCCCGCGGGAACAAGTGGTGCTCAATCTGGTAGTTAAGCCAGCCGTGCAGGAAGTCCGTGACGTCGTTGCCACAGGCGTAGTTGGCCGAGCCCACAATCTGGCGAAGGTGGAACTCGTCTTTGCCGCGAGCCGGACCGGAGAATCGGTACAGGTCATTTCCAGTGTGGTTGGGCGCGACTACGAAGAAGGCGTGCAGGTTGGTGAGCAGCTCTGCAAGCAGCGTATTGACCAGAACACTCATGGCCGCCCACGGACCAATGAGCAGGAATATCGCAGGAAACAGCACGTAGTGCACCGCCATGTACGGAATCCAACTCTTCAGCCAGACGTCGCGACCGACCCGCGAGATCGGCAGCCAGTCCGACCAGTAATTGCCGCGAACTGGCACCTCATTGTCGGCACCCTTGGTCTCGGCGTGGGCAACAGAGCGCAGCGTTGTGGGCGCGTAGTACAACGGCTTCCACGTAATCGCAGCCAAGAACGACAAGATGTACTTGGCAAACAGTGGGAGCTTTGCGTCGCGGATAAAGGCGGCGCTGACCTCGACTAAGTCCGGGTCATCGACCTCGCCCAGACGGTAGTGGTGCATCTTGTTGTGCTCGTGCTGCCACGCTGCCATGGGCATCCAGTCGAGCCAGTCCACAAACCGGCGTGCGCCGTGAGCCCACACCTTTCCAGACCAGTGCTTGGGCTTGTCCGGTACGCGGTCGTACCCGCCGTGGCCCACATGATGGGACAACATGGTCCAGCGTGCGAAACGCCCTGTGCTGATTGCCAAGATGGAGACCGGATTGGGAGCAATCCAAGCGGTTGCGTAGCCGAGCAGGGACAGTCCACGGGTCCACCGCTGCATCTTACGGAAGTGGGCAACATCTTCGGGGCCAGGCGTCGTGAGGTGACGTTTCTGAAGGTCCGCCAGTTCACGGGCGAAAGCAGTCTGGGGAGCGGCCAAGAGAAGTCTCCTCGCAGGGGGTGCGCCCCCCTAGCCAACTTTCGCCCGGCGCGAGTCACGAGCCCTGTGACACGACGCTAAGCGACCGTGCGACCCTTGGAAAAAGCGGCTGTCTTAGTGCTGTCTTGTGGTCGTGCGTCCCTACGTGGCAGCGGTGTTTCCCCCATCACATTGGCAGCGAGCAAGCCGCCAACAACGGCGGTGGCGGACGCAATCGTCTTCACTGCGACCTCCACAACATCTTGGCTCTGTCCGGCGAACAGGGAGATGGCCCCACCCAGCCCCATGGCACCGGGAACCAAGGGCAAGATGCCCGCAATCACAATGCTCTGTGCGGGAACACGAGTGCGCAGGCTCCACGCCCATGCGGCAACGCCCGCCCAAAATGCGGCGAGAAACAAGCCGAACGTACCGTCCCAGTTCAGGACAATCGCGGCGCTGACAACGGCGGTCAGGACCGCAGCAACCCAGTCGCGACGCCACGCGCCCATCAACACCATGCTTAGCCACGTCACCAGCGCCGAGGCTGGCAGCACAGCCAAAGTGCCTAGCGGTTCGTAGACAGGTGCAGCCGCCACGGGAGCCAGCGCATGCCCCAGGCTTAGGCCGCCGCCCAGCCGAGCCAGAACGGCCAACACGCCCACGGTTCGCATTGTGCCCGCATTCCAGCTTCCGGCGGCAATCTCAGACAGGGCTGCAACCATGGACAGGCCCGGCAGCAATACAAACACCGACGCAAAGACGACAACTACGGGGCTCGCTCCCCACGCGCCGGCCACGCCACCCATCCAGGCGGCCACCGCGGCGGCGACAACGTCCGCCATCATGGAGGTCCGGCCACGGCTTTGCGCCCATGCGTGGGCCGACCAAACGCCAGCACCTGCGAACGCGGCGGCAATCACATCCACCCAAGAACCACCCAACAAGGGGGCTGCGGACGCAGCAATGCCTGCCGCACACAGAGCGAGCCAGTGGTTCGCTAGGCGATGGTGGCCCGAGCGTAAACGTAGGAGCGCCTCTTCGGCGGTCAGCTCGGAGCGCATCCACGCATTGACCGTCTCCCACGCATCCGTCAGTCGGCCCAGATCCAGAGTCGGCGGCGCCATACGTGCGACCTGAGTGCGGTCATCAATGGCGATGGACAGGCTGGTTGGCGTGACCAATGCCTGCCCTTCACTGCCGTGCTCGACGATGAGACTCTCGACCGCGGACTCAACAAGCGGCGACGGCGCGCCACTTTGGTGAAGCGCACGTGCAATTTCGACGACCAACTGCTCTTCAATACGATGCATCATCGACCCCGACCATCATGAAGCGAATCTAACGGCATGAAAAACATCGTCGACCGAATTATCTTCGTAATCAAACGGAGAATTCCATGCTCGACCGAATCGACATCGCTCTCGTCAGCGCTTTGCAGAAGGATGCACGCCAATCCAACAAGGAACTCGCGCATTCGGTAGATCTAGCCCCGTCAACCACGCACGGCCGCGTCGCGCGCCTGGTCAACGACAACGTCATTCAAGGATTTCACGCCCGAGTAGACCCCGAGTCCGTCGGTATTGGCCTACAGGCCATGGTCTTTCTGCGCATGTCGAGCCACGGGGTCGAGGTGCTGGGCAAGACCTGGGCCACGCTCATTGGGCGGGAAGAAGTCGCGAATGCCTGGTACGTCGGCGGCGAGGACGACGTGGTCCTCCAGGTTGCAGTCCGGAACACCCGCCACCTACAGGACTTTCTCACCCATGTGCTCGGCGGCATCAAGACCATCGCACGGGTTCGAACCGAAATCGTCTTCGACCATCACCGCGCCGAGCTTCCCGTGTATGCGGATACCGGGACTGGCGAAACGTGACGGGCTCTCGGCCCAGGCCAGCGGTACCTCGTGCTCGGAGGGAACATGCGCATTGCTGTCTTTGGAGCCACAGGCCGCACCGGAAAGCGGGTCGTACACGCAGCCATTGAGCGGGGTCACACCGTTGTTGCCGTCGCCCGTAGTGCCGCCAAGCACACCTGGCCCGCTGGCGTCGACGTCATGCCCGGCAGTGTGCTGGACGCCGACCTCGTTCGACAGGCACTCACCGGCGTTGACGCCATCGTTGTGGCCATCTCCATGGTGCGCACCAGTGACTTCCCGTGGGCCAAGATTCTGACTCCGAAGGACCTGCATGTCGGAGCGGTGGAGACGGTGTCCGCCGTAGCCAAAGACCTGGGTGTCAGCCGATACGTGTGCATCTCCGCTCACGGCGTCGGAGCATCCAAGGACCGCGCTGGAAGCATGTTCATGGCCTTGGTCAACAACTCAAACATCGGCGTTGCCTACGCAGACCTGGCGCGCGCTGAGGCCAAACTCGCCACCACGGACCTGGACTGGACGGCGGTGCGACCGACGCGGCTGACGAACGGGAAGCGAACCGAGGCATGGACGGCGGGCGCCGACTTGGTCTGCGGAAACCGCGCGAGCATTAGTCGCGAAGATGTGGCGTTGTTCTTGGTGTTGTGTGCCGAAGATGGGCGGCACAGCAAGCAGTGCGTCAGTCTGACATCTGTGGCCTAGCGAAGACCGTTTTGGGACGGCCTGCGCGGGGCCGAAACCGTCGGGCTTCGGAGGTCAAAGGTCAGAGGTCAGAAGTCAGAACAGACGCGTTGCGCCTGCGTTCTCGTCCTGCCACGAGCGACGTGGAGGCCGGACACGACCTTAAAATAGTTGGCTGCCAGCCATTGTGCACTGCTGCCTGCGCCGGCGCCGAAGGGAGCCTGCTCTGACCTCTGATTTCTGACTTCTGAACTCTAGAACTACCACGCACCCAGCACTCCCAACGAACTCACTGCTTCTTCAGGAACTCCACCTTCAGGTAGATCCCGGTGCCATTCACCCGGCCCTCCACCAGGCCAGGGTCGTCTCCGAGCCGAATGTTCTTCACCATCGTGCCGCGCTTGGCGGTGAAGTTCGCCCCTTTCACAACCAGGTCCTTGATCAGCGTGACGCTGTCGCCATCTACAAGACGCGTTCCATTGCTGTCCAAGACAACGAGCTGGTCATCACCCTGTTCCGCCCACTCGCGAACCTCATCCGGCAGGTAGACCTGGTCGAGAAGGTCGCTGGCCCACGACTCGCCCGCTAGGCGCTTGAGCATGCGGAAGCCTGTCACCTGAACAGCCGCATGTTCCGACCAGATCGAGTCTTGCAGGCAGAACCAATGCTTGGCGTCGACATCCGCGCGTTCTTCGACTTGGCTACGGCACGTCTCACACGCCCAAACAGCCGTGGCCTCGGTGTCATCATCCGGTGCAACGGGCAGCTCAGCGAGGTCATCCGTTGATTGACACAGCTCACAAGCACCGCCGCTTCGGGCAATAAGGGCATCTACGCGCGACATATTCACTCCAATCTGGCGCGCCGTTTAACGGGTTGACCACCGCTGGAACCAGGTCATCCGTTTCATGCTACGAGGTCCGCCTTTCGCCTCGCACTCATGAGAGACCCCCATGTCCCGCGCACTCCCCCTGCTGACCTTGGCCCTGATGGCCTGTCCAAGCTCCGACACTCAAGACACCGCCGACGTGGGCACAGACAGCGAGGTCGTGGGCACTCGCTGTTTTCAAGCAGCGCCAGACGCCGACCGTGAGCGCTTCTTGGTGGTCTCACACCCCTTCGCAGGTCCAGGTGAGAACGACAATCGGTTCGAGGTCTTCCGCGTAGACACCTCTGGCACGCCGACCGCGACCGGCACCGAGTTCCGCATGGGGTCCGCATCGTCACGCCGAATCCAGTTCAGCCCAAGCGGAGGACTCGGCATTGCAGTGCAGAACGACGGCACCTTGGGTGTGTTCCGCATCGACGAAACCGGCGCTGTTACGGTCATTCACGAAGGATACGGGACAGACGAGTTCTATGCGAGCGACGTTGTCTTTGACCTTGGAAACGAACAACTCACCGTAGTAGACGAGAACTTCCGCAACAACGGGGGTGGCCTGTACACGGTGGCTGTCGATTGTGAGAGCGGCACCCTGTCGTCGCCCGTCCTGGCCACTGCCAGCAAGCGCGCCCTCGCGTTCCTGCCACGGGACAGCTTTTCCGACGTCGTCGTTGCGGTCGACGTCGCCAACTCCACCGAAGGCAACGACATTCACTTGCTGGACAACATCTCCGGCGAAGTCGTCTCTGGGGCCAGCCTACTCAGCGCGGATGCCATTGTGTCGTCTGCGGCCATCGTCGCTGATGAATGGGTGCTTGTGGGCGACGGATGCGGCTTCTGCGGTGTGCCGAACAGCGTCGCTATCGCGCAGCTCAACGACAACACCATCACCGCCACCACCGTGCTCAGCCCGATCGAAGACCCCTTCGACATCGTTGCATCGCCCTTTGGCAATGCCGCGATTGTCAGCTCGGGCTTTGGCGACGAGTTGCTCAGGCTGACTCTCACCGGTGACACCTGGACCAACGCGGGCCCCATCGTCGGCCTACCGCTGCCCGGTGCCATGGATGTTGTGCGCCGAGGCACCTTGCGCGGCCACGTCTACGCGGTTGAGAACACCGGTATCCGCCATGTCGCATTCGCCGAGGACGGAAGCATCACCGACCTCGGTGTGACGGCCCTGGGAGACGGCATTCCAAACATCGTTGGCACCCTTGGAATCCAGCCATAAGGCAATGACTATGCGCACTCAGCCCCTACTCATCCTCCTTCTGACGGCCTGTTCGTCCCCCTCTCCGGCACAACAACCGGCCGTGCCGGATGCTCCGCAAGCAGCCATCGCGGCCCTTGAGGCTCCAGGCCTGTCGTTGAACGAAGACACGTGGCACGGAGTCGACGGAAGCTCGGGTCCGGTGTGGAAGGTCCGCGTAGATGCGGCGTCGTTGACGGTACTTCCGTCGGAACAGGTGCAGTCACTCACAGGCTTCCAGCAGCAGGCGACGGGCCCAGCGTGGGTGGTTGTAAACGGTGGATTCTACGACCAAGCGGGTGCGGCCATGAGCCTTGTCGTTCATGACGGCCAAGAACACCACGCACTCGGCAGTGGCTCAGGCATCATCACCGGCCCGTCTCCGGTCCAGATTGTGCACAAGGACGCCTACGTTAGCGGGCCAACGGAAGCCCTTCAGAGCATCGACCGTGTTGTAGACGGCGCAAACAACCTTGTGAATACCTCTCCCGGTGCTCGTAGAGCTGCACGAACCCTGTTGGCGGTAGATGGCGAGACGGTGTGGATGGCGGTGTTCGCAGACGAGCGCAGCGTCATCCGAACACCCGATGGCGCGCGCCTCGTGGTCACCGGCTCCATTGGCCCCACACTTCACGAAGCAGCCGAGTACGTGCGCACACAGCTTGCAGCCAAAGCAGCACTCAACCTCGATGGCGCCGTGTCTAGCCAGTTCTCAGTACACACCCAGGCTGGCGACTACACTGTGCAAGGCGAGCGGGACATCATCAACGCCGTCGTCCTTACCCCCACCCTTCCGGAGTAGTCATGCGCTGCCGCTGTCACAGTCGAAAGCTCGAGAAACGGTGTTGCGGACGCTTTCACACCGGCTCACCCGCCCCCACGCCAGAGCTGCTCATGCGCTCTCGCTACGCGGCCTACGCCAAGGGGCTGACTGGCTACATTCAGCAGACCACAGACCCTAGCGGACCCCACTACTACGAAGACGACGGCGAGTGGACCGACAGCTTGACCCGATTCTGCCAAGGCACGCGCTTCACCGGCCTGGACATTCTAGCCGCCCCAGAACCTGTCGGTGACACAGCGACTGTCCGCTTTCACGCCCACCTTGAGCAAGGCGAGACAGACGCATCCTTCACGGAAGACAGCGTCTTCCACCGCAAGGACGGACGCTGGCTGTACCACAGCGCCGTGCCGAATACGGACGTTCAAGGCACCTAAACGATAGCCTTAAAGGCAGCAATCGCCGCCCCTCGGTCGTCTGCGCCAAAGATACCCGAACCACTGACAAGGGCATGCGCGCCGGCGTCCATGAAGCGCTGGGCGTTGTGCATCTTTACGCCGCCGTCCACTTCAATGAGCGTAGGCAGGCCGCGGTCGTCAATCATCTTGCGCAGGCGCTCAATCTTCGCAAAGACCGACTCAATCAGGCTCTGTCCGCCGAAACCCGGATTGACCGACATCAGCAGGACCAAGTCCAGGTCATCCAGCACGTACTCCAGCTCTGTCTCTGGCGTGTGGGGATTGAGAGAGACGCCGGTCTTGGCACCCGTTGCAGCCGTCGCTTGAATGGAGCGGTGAAGGTGCCGGGTAGCTTCGGCGTGGACGGTCAGCTGGTCTGCGCCTGCGTCGCGAAACTGCTGAAGGTAGCGGTCAGGCTCTTCAATCATCAGGTGAACGTCGAGAAAGGCCGCGGGCACGGCGCGTCGAATGTGCGCAATGACGGGGGCACCGAAGGTGATGTTCGGAACAAAGCGGCCGTCCATGACGTCGCAGTGAATCCAGTCGGCACCAAGGTCTACAAGGTTTTGGACCTCTTCACCAAGGCGAGCAAAGTCGGCGGACAGGATCGACGGGGAAACAATGGCCAAGAGCACCTCCAGCGTTGCGCACGTAGCACCGCCTCCCGTCACCGCTACCCCATGGTCTCGGCAAAGAACGTTGAGGGCCCCAGTGAGCAGGACTTCAGGGCGCAAAGACCCGCGCTGGTGCAGATCATACAGGCTACCCAGCTCCAGTATTCCGAGCCTTGCGAGGCGACTACGGTGCAAAAATGTGTGGCACCCCCTAGCCATCGATGACCCAAATGACTATTTGAGTCAGCATGAACGATTGGTCACCAGAGAACATCCAGCGCTTGTTCGACGAAGCCATGGGCTCTCAGCCCGGGGAAGACGCTGCCCGCAAGCGCACCCGGCTGCGCATCTTGAAGGCCGCCACCGAGCACTTCATTCGCTTCGGCTACCGCAAGGCATCGGTCTCGGAGATTGCGACAGATGCTGGCGTGGCCAAGGGAACGGTCTACCTGTACTTCAAGAGCAAGAACGCCCTGATGGTTGCGGCGATTAGCTACGAGAAGGTGTCCCAGATGGGCGCGTTCCAGGACCTGATGGCCAAGCCGCCGCACGAACAGCTTCGCGCCTACCTGACGTTGGTCGGCAACGCAGTGAAAGACTCGCCACTGGTCGCCCGACTCACCCGCGGTGACCGTGAAATGAAGGCGGTGCTCGAAGAGGGCGACGAGACGTTGGGGGAGGACCACAACGAGCGTCGCGACGCCTTCTTGAGCTACCTCATCCGCAGCGCGAACCCATCGCTCTCGGACTCTGAGCTGCACCGACGCGTTGTGGTGCTCAACGCCATCATCATGATGACCGCACAGCTGGAAGAACCGGACCTGCTGCAAGACCAGACCGTCGGGGATTTCTCCGAGACCCTGGCCGACATCATCGTGTCTGGCCTGGCCCAACGGGAGACCCAATGATTGCCTTGCTCTTGGCCATGGCAGGCGCCCAGGAAGTGCAGGGCTTCGCAGAGCTCAGAGCAACGGCTGCGATTGGCGCAGACGGCCCACCCTTCCAGCTCGTCGAACGCTTTCGTCCCACCTTCGAAGCCCCATTGAGCGAGCGCGTCTTCCTGTCCACGACCGTTGAGATGGGCTTCATTCAGGGCCGTGACAACACGGATGTCTTCGAGAGTGCCTTGCGTGAGAGCGACTTTGGCCCCCTGCTCGAAGCGGCGAACTGCGAATGGCCAGACAACGCCAACAACGTGTTCCGCATTGACCGCGCATCCGACTACCTGGCCGTCGACCGCCTGTACGTTGACTGGTACACCCCCAAGTTCGACCTGCGCGTGGGTCGCCAAGCCCTCCAGTGGGGCTCGGCGCTGTTCATCAACCCCACCGACCCCTTCCCGCAGGTGTTGTTCACCGAGCCCTTCAAGCCTCGCGCTGGCGTCAACTCAGCCCGGGTGACCATCCCCTTCGGACAGCTCAATCAGGTCCAAGCGGTGATTGGTACAAACGACACCTTCACCAAGGTGCGAGCGGCCGTTCGCGGAACCGTGAATGCCGCCAATACCGACTTCTCAGTGGTCAGTGCCTACCGCCAAGAGTCTGACGAAGTCCTTGTCGGAATGGACATCAAGGGCACGCTCGGAATCGGCTTCTGGCTCGAAGGCGGCGTGGCCTTCCGTGGCTTGACCGAAGAGACGCTGGACGTCTACGAGACCGTTGCTATCGGCGCGGACTACTCCTTTCCCGTCCTACAGTCGCTCATTGTGTCCGGCCAGTACATCCGCAACGGTGCCGAGCCCTCTGGAGCCTCCGCACTGACCGCCATTCAGCCGCCAGAGTGCGACATCCCCACTCCGTTCGACGCCACGGATACGGAGCCCGACCCGTTTGCGCCGTTCCTCTCCGGTCAAGACTACGGCCTGCTCGCCGTGGCCACGGGTGTCACCCGAGACCTCGGCGCGAACGTCGTTTGGCTGCAGAACTTCGGTGACGGCAGCGCCATCTTTGTGCCCTCAGCATCCATCCAACTGCCCAAGGGCTTTGATGTCTCGTTGACCGCACAAATCCCGGTCTCCTCCTGGGGAGACGGCGGTGAGTTCCACCCGTCAGACGACGACCTCACCCTAAACGTGCCCGTCGGTGACGCGAGCATTCCCATTGACCTGACCGGCCTGGTGCCTGACGCATCTGTCTTTGTCTGGTCCCGCTACAACTTCTGATTCAACGTCTCTAGGAGCACACATGAGTGCCATCTGCCAGCTCGAGAATGCCAGCAAGATCTACGGAAGTGGACCCACGGAAGTACGAGCGCTGGACAGCGTCTCGGTGAGTATTGAACCGGGTGAGTTCACCGTGTTCTCCGGCCCTTCAGGCTCGGGCAAGAGCACACTACTCAACTTGATTGGGTTGCTCGACGAAGCCTCATCCGGACAGGTCTTCCTACAAGGCCACGATGTCTCTCATCTGTCCCAGCGCAAGCTTGCCTCTCTACGGGCCCAGCAGATCGGCTTCATTTTCCAGTCGTTCAACTTGGTGCCAGTGCTGACGGCACTCGAGAACGTGACCCTCGCCCTGCAGCTCGCAGGCCTAGGCGGCAACCACAAAGAGCAGGCCACCAAAGTCCTTCAGGACGTGGGTCTTGGCGAGTTCCTGCACCGTCGTCCGAACCAGCTGTCCGGCGGCCAGCAGCAACGGGTAGCGGTCGCGCGAGCCCTGGTGAAGAAGCCGGCGCTGGTGATTGCAGATGAACCCACAGCGAACCTCGACACCAAGAGCGGGGACAACGTTCTCGACCTCATGCACGACCTCAACGAAAGTCTGGGAGCGACCTTCCTCTTCTCCACGCATGACCCGCGGGTAATGGCACGAGCCAAGCGCATTGTGAAGCTTCGCGATGGTAGGATTGAGGCGGACGAACGCCCGAATGGAGGCGTCTGATGTGGTTGGTTCGCCTAGGGGCCTTGAACCTGCTGCGCTCCCCGAAACGCGTGGCGCTATCTCTCATCTCGGTCGTTGCCGGGGTCTCGGTCTTCATTTTGGGAGACGGGTTTGCGAACGGACTCACCGAGAACGTAATTCGCGCCGAGATTGACACGGTCGGCGCCCATGTGACCCTGACTCCCCTCGAGTACGACTCCGACGCGTTCACGCGCCCTATCGAAGACGCCTTCACGCTGACCGAGGCCACCACCGTCGCCTTAGACGACCAGACAGAGTCCTGGACCCGGCGCATTCTGTTTTCACCGGAAGGCATTGTTAGGTCCGACGGCATTCGCCTACGCGGCGTTGCCTATGACCCAGCCACTGACGAAGCGGTGTTCCCACGTGACACCTGGGTCGTACAAGGTGAGCTGCCAACACCAGAAAACGGCGGAGTGCTGTTGGCCATCAAAGCGGCCACGCTACTTGGTGTTGAAGCCGGCGATTGGCTGACACTGCGCACACGCACAGTGGATGGCGCCCTCAACGCGCTGCAGGTGCCAGTGTCCGGCGTTCTGTCGGCCGGCAATCCCATCATGGACATCAACACGGTGATGATTCCATGGCCGCTGGCCGAAGACCTGGTCCAACACCACGACCGCACCACCCACCTACACGCGCGCCTTGGCAATCGCTGGAACGCCGACTCCTTCGCCGAGCAGCTCGCCGTTACCCAGCCAGACGCCAAGCCCGAGACGTGGGAGCAAGCCACAGAAGAGCTCGTTCAGCTCATGGAGATGCGACGCACGCTGTTCCGCATCATGTCCTTCGCTCTACTCGCCATGGCCGCCACCGGGATTGCCAACACCATCCTCATGGCCGCCTACGAGCGTGTGCGTGAGGTCGGCACATTGCGTGCCATGGGCATGACACGCCGGCAAGTCACCGGGCTCTTCCTGATTGAAGGGGCTTTTCTCGGCATTGTGGGCGGGCTGCTCGGCGCCGCAATCGGCGGGTTTGCCACCTATTATTGGTCCATCAATGGAATCGACTTGGCGCCGCTGATGGCGGAATCCGGAGACGTCAACAATGGGATTGCGTTCTCAACAATGCTCTACATGTACTTCTCTCCACCAACCATCGCCGTTGGCGTTGCTATCGGCGCTTTCGTCGCCACGATTGCGTCCGTCTACCCAGCACGTGCCGCCTCGTCGCTGTCTCCTGCTGACGCTGTGAGGGCCTAGATATGTGGATTTTCAAGCTCGCTCTCCGCAACGTCCGTCGCAACGGTCGCCGCACCGCACTCACCGCCGCAACCGTCATCATTGGCGTGGCCCTGTTCACCGTCGCCAGCGCCTTCTTGGTAGGCGTCTTCGAGAACATCTATGCGGACTCCACCGCACTCATCGGTCATGTCCGCGTAGTCGACCCCGACTTCCTTGAACGCGAACAGCTCAATCCACTCTACGAATATGTCCCAGACGCACAGGCCATTGCGGACGACATTGAGCAGAACGTACCCGGCAGCCACGCCTACCCCATCATCAAGTCCGGTATGGCTGTTTCCGTCGACGATACCATCGGTGATGTCTTCGCAATCACCACTGGAAGCACCGATGCCTGGATGCGCGACCGCGGCACCCTGGAAGACAAGCTCGTCGCCGGCGGGTGGCCCGACTGGGACGCAGGCGAGATGCTCGTTGGCCAGCGAATCGCGCAGATGGCTGGTCTTGAGGTCGGCTCACAAATCGTGCTGTTCGGACAGACCCAAGACGGTGCCATCTCGCCGGTCGGCGGCACCATCGCAGGCATTGTCTACGCGGGAAATCCCATGGTCGACAAGCAGGTCTTCATGTCGCTGGCGACCATGCAGTACGCGGCAGACATTGACGACGGCGCCCTCGAAGTCCTGATCTACGGAGACGACGTCGACAACGCCGAGGCGCTCGCCGACCAGATCTCTGGCTTGGCCAGTGTCACCGATCTGGTCGTTGAGCCCTGGACGCAGCGCAGTCCCTTCGACAGCATGGTGGGCATCACAGCCGCCATGCAGGCTGTCATTGGCCTCATTCTCGTGTTCATCACCGCCCTTGCCATCTGGAACACCATGACCATGAGTGTGCTGGAGCGGACATCGGAAATTGGCGTAATGCGAGCCATGGGCTTGGGACGCGCACAAGCCGTGCTGATGTTCGTTGCCGAAGCGGTGGTCATCGCCGTCATCGGTGGTGTCATTGGCATGGCTCTCGGGTCGCTGCTGTCCTGGCCCCTGGTCCACTGGGGATACAACATTGGCTCCGACGTGTTGGACGACATGGATGTAGGAGAGATGGCCATGAGCGCCCAGTTGTACGCCAAACTCACGCCAGACATGCTCTTCAAGGGCTTCTTCGTTGGCCTCACCATGGCAATCGCCGGAAGCTTCATCCCGTCCCTTCGCGCCGCCTCCATCCGCCCTGTCGATGCCATGAAAGGAGGTCACTGATGTTGACCCGTCGCTTGTTTCTCGCCGCTACAGTCGCCCTAGCAACCCTCGTCTCGTCGCCAGCATGGGCGGACGAGCCGGAGTTGCCCACAGTCGACAGCCTGCTCAACGCATTCGAGACCAATCTCAACTTTGAGACTCGAAGCGCAACCATGACAATGACCGTGGCCAGTCCAAGACGTACCCGCGAATACAGCATGACGACCTTCGGCCGTGGTGCGGACGAATCGACCATCGAGTACCTCTCCCCAGCTCGCGAGCGTGGCACCCGCTACCTGCGCAAGGGCGAAGAGATGTGGATGTACCTACCCTCTGTGGAGCGGGTCCAGAAAATCAGCGGACACATGCTGCGCCAGGGCATGGCAGGCTCGGACGTGTCGTACGAAGACATGACCAGTACAACCGAATGGCAAGACGCCTACGACGGCGTGCTCGTCGGACAAGAAGTGTGGGATGAACGGCCGCATTGGCGCGTTGAACTCACCGCAAAGACCTCGGACATCACCTACGCAAAGCGGGTCATCTTGGTCGATGTTGAGACCCTCATCCCGAGCCATCAAGAGCTGTACGCACTGTCGGGTCTTATGGTTAAGACCTGGGATATGAGCGACGTTCGCCCACTCGAAGACGGCCGACACTACCCCTTCCGCATGCGCATTGAAGACAAGCTCAAAGAAGGCTCGTACACCGAGATTGTGACCACCGAGTTGGTGTTGGGTGTGGAGCTTGAAGAGGAGGTCTTCTCCTTGCGCTGGCTTGAGCGCGGCTAGAGTACCCATCATACGGCTCGCTACTTGACCGGTGCTCTCGGTTGACACTGCGCGTCGAGTGCGAACTTCCGCGTAATGTCTACTGACCGCGTTGAATTTGCCGCAGTGCTCACGACTGCAGCCGGCCATCTGGCCACTGTCGCTTGGCCGGTGGTTCATGGCGTCTTCATTGCAGCGGCCATCTTGGGCTGGCTCGTGTGGATTGCTAGAACCCTACGCACAGATCCAGACCGTGTGCGTCTATAGGGATTTACAACCTACAACCTCGGCCCGTCCGTCGCACGAACCGCTGCCTTCATGGCGGTCTCCGCCCTGGTCTTGGCCGGCATTGGGTGGTCGCGCGGGGCGTTGACCTGGCAGTGGCACTTCGTGTTTCCATTGCTCATCTACCCGCTGTGGGGGCTCATTCAGCAGCTTCTGGTCAACGGCGTCCTGGCGCGCAACATCCGTAAACAACTGGGCCCTGTGGCCACGACTGTCCTGGCTGCCGCTCTCTTCGGCCTCATCCACGTGCCGTTCCCAGCCTTGATGGGCGCCACCTTTCTGCTCGGCCTGGTGCTGACTCCGCTGTACCTAAAGTACGGCAACCTGTGGCCGCTGGCCTTCGCACACGGCTGGCTCGGAACCCTGGTCTACCCCTGGGTGCTCGGACGGGACCCCTGGCTGGAAATGGTAGGCGGTCTGTAATTTAGGAGCCAAGTATGAGAGGACCCGACCCCCGAGATGCGCACTCCTTCGCCGCAGAGCGCCTGGGTACGCTGCAAGAGGCAGTCACTGACCTGTCCTGGCTGCTGGGCCGAGGCTACAGCGCAAAAGCGTCAGCGAAGCTGGTTGGCGACCGCTTGCAGCTCGACGGCCGTCAGCGGCATGCCGTTGGTCGTGCCTCCGTCCCCGAAGCCCTCTGCGTATCGCGCTCACAAACCCGTGTTGTGGGTCCCCTTCCGCCGGAAGTGTGGGTCGACGGCTTCAATGTCTTGATTACGGTCGAGCGCCTGCTTGGAGGCGCCATCGTGATGCGGTGTCGGGACGGGGTGCTGCGAGATATTGGTGGTGTGCACGGGACTTTCCGGCCTACTGACGCTACCCGTTCGGCTATCGCGCACATCCAACAGGCCACCCCAGGAGTTCGACTACGCTGGCTGTTCGATGCGCCCATCTCCAACAGCGGCCGAGTCGCAGAACTGATTCGGACCACGGCGAAAGAGTATGAACTTCCTTGGGAAGCGGAGACCGTCCAGTCTCCCGATGGTGTACTGCCGGATGCCCCATGTGCGGCTACCGGCGACGGTCCGGTGATAGACCGCTGCGCGTCTTGGGTGGACTTGCCAGCGCTCGCCGTTCCGGGTGGAGACGTGGTCGTCCTGTAATTCCACCCCAACGATGACACGCGCTTACCGGGGCCATGACAGCGCGGAGCTGACAGGTGACAAGTGGGGGCCACCAACGGCGGCCAGACGCCGCCCACTGGAGACCCACTATGACTCGCATCGCAACCCTCGCCGTCGCCCTCTTCCTCGCCACCGCTTGTGAGGCCATTCCCGGATTCGGTCCAGGAAGCAACGGCCAAGTCTTCGGCGGTGTTCACTCCGGCGACTCCTTCATGACCGGCCGCGTCTCCACCGTGCAGGCGTTCGACGACGACCTGTCCGTCGACGTCGCCTCCATCGACGACGACTGGCTAACGGTCGACCTTCACGTTGAAGGCCGCTACGGCTGGGTCATGCTCGCCGGAGATGTCGACATTAGCGGCCTCGAAGCAGGCGACAGCATTGAACTAAGCCGAGACGAGCTGTCCTACTTCGTGGGCTGCGCCGGTCCACAATCGTACGACTTCGACTTCGATGACGCACCCGAGAGCGTCACCATCACCCTCTCCGAGCCAGCACCGGTCGAAGACGACGGGGGCATCGACATCGACGCACCGGACTCTGATGACGTTGAAGTCACCATCGACGCCGACTTTGGCGACGAAGGCGGCGTTACAGCAGTCACAGTCGTTCCCCGCCAGGGCTAATGGCCCAGCGGACAAACCAACGGACGGGTCACCTTTTCCCCCTGGTGGCTCGTCCGTTCTGTTTTTATGGCGCGCCCAAACACTCGGCGCTTACTTCGTCAATGCACACCGGGTCGACTTCGCACACGTCGACAGCGCTGCCATCTGCACAGCTAAGACCGGCGCTGCCTTCTCCGAGCACGAACTCGCCGCCGATGGCATCCGCACTCGACCACGCAATGTTGCCCGCAAAGTCCAGGGCTTGCAGCGAGGCGTCATCCAGTGCCGTGTCCTCCGGGAACGGGCCGTAGATCTCGGCGCCAAAGCCACCCGGTCCACCCACGTTCTGGCCTTCCAGCTCTACGGTGTGCGTTCCCGACGACAAGGTCCGCGTGCGCATCCACCAATAGTTGAACTGGGCCAAGTCGGCGGCGCTGCTCTCGTAGACGCTGTCCCCATCAATGCTCATCCGAATCAGGTTGTCGCCACCGGAGCCGACGAGGTACAACCCCGGCTCGGGCAGGTCGATACAGACGCTAAATCCAATCCATTCGTTGATTGGTGGATGGCTGTAGCCGGCGTCTCCGGCGGCGCGACACGTCCACACGCCGACTTGATTCATACGCTGTTCTGGCCAGGAAGCCCCCATCCAGAAGGGCGATGTGTCCGTGGTGTTGCCAGGGAATCGAGCCCCAAGGCTGCCGTAGACGCTCAGCGTCTCCATGGGACAGACACCAAAACGTTCGCCGCCTCCATCAATTGGGTCGCTCTCGCTGTACTGCACGCAGCCGTCATTGGCTGGGCGCGGGTCGAATCCGTCTGGGCAATCGCAGCGGCAGTCGTCGCCGTCTGGGTCTTCGCCGTCGTCGCACACGCCGTCGCAGTCTTGCGGGCTGTCGCCAACATCACACAGGCCATCACAGTCGGTACCTGACTCTTCGGGGTCACACAGGCCGTCACAGTCGGGGAACGTGTCGCCGACATCACAGCTGCCGTCACAGTCCGGAGCGGTGTCGCGGCCGGTACACACACCGTCACAGTCTATGGAGTCCGCTTCATCGCCACGGCACACACCGTCACAGTCAGAGCCGGTGTCACCCGGGTCGCAGGTGCCGTCGCAGTCGAGTGAACCGTCGCCAATGTCACAGACACCATCGCAGTCCGGGGCCGCGTCACCGTCGCCGCAGACACCATCACAATCGGGGGCGGCGTCGCCTTGATTGCACACTCCGTCGCAGTCCGTGCCGTTTTCACCCGTGTCACACAGGCCATCGCAATCGGGGAATGTGTCGCCTACTGCGCACAGGCCATCGCAATCGGGGGCGGTGTCGCGACCCGTGCACACGCCGTCGCAGTCGGGGGTTCCTGCCTCTGACGGGCTGCAAACGCCGTCACAGTCCGGGGCTTCATCACCGGGACCGCACAGACCGTCGCAGTCGGTTCCACCATCGCCTGTGTCGCACACGCCGTCACAGTCGAGGCTTCCAGACTCACCATCGGCACACACGCCGTCGCAGTCCGAGCCGGACTCTAGGCCTTCGCACAGACCATTGCAGTCGTTTCCAGTCTCGCCAATGTCGCACTGGCCGTTGCAGTCCGAGCCATCTTCGTTGGCGTCACACACGCCGTCGCAGTCGGCAGCAGAGTCATCACCGGTGCACACGCCATCGCAGTCAGACCCGATCTCATCAACGTCGCACACCTCGTTGCAGTCGGCCCCCGTGTCGTCCGGCCCGCACAGACCGTCGCAGTCCACACCGAGCTCGCCGTCGCCGCAGATGCCGTCACAGTCTGTGGTCTCAGCTTCACCGTCGTCGCAGACGCCGTCACATCCGGGAGCATCCACTGCCGCACCCGGTTCACAGGACTCGGCGCACGCGTCCCCCTGACCGTCGTTGTTGCGGTCCGCTTGGTCCGCATTGGCGACTGAGACGCAGTTGTCGTCGTCATCTGCAACACCGTCAGCGTCGGCATCAGCCAAGGCCTCGGTGTCCGTGTCCGTGTCCGTGTCGATGTCGATGTCGGTGTCCGTGTCCGTGTCGAAATCGCTGTCAGCGTCGGTTCCAACCACCACATCTGTGCCGTCGGACAGTCCATCCGTGTCCGAGCCCACTGCGGCTGTCCTACACGCACCTGCTGCTATCAATAGCGCCACTGTCATCCACCGCATGCTCGACCCCCAAAGTCCCAGCGTGTTCGTACCACCAACGCACACCCGGGGTCGACAGGAACTGTGCGCCTGACGGTTCAGGAAAGCCGCCGACGCGGTACGCAGGTGACCGGGAACCCCCTCACTGACCCCAGAGTCTATCCGTGCCCCAGAAGAGCCCGCCGCCCCACTCAAGCCCAGTGATTGCGGTCGCTACCCTGACGATTGTGGGCGTGTTGGAGGTCGTGCTCGGCCTGTGCCTTCTCCTTCCAACACTCTGGGTTGCAGGCACCACATACAGCGACAAGTACATCACCCACACCAGCCACAGCGGGTACTTCGACTTCTCAGACTTGGTCCTGACCGGCGCCTTGAGCATCGCCGGTGCACAGCTCGCCCCCATTCTCGGCGGTGCTGCCGCAGTCGTCACCGCAGCATTGCTCCGCAACCCAGACCACAGACGCGCGCAATGGATTGCAGCAGGTGCATGCGTGGCTCTCCCTGCGGTCGTCGGAATCGCATCGCTCGCGATTCCGGTCGTGTGGACCCTTCAGACACATGCGACGCCAGACAGAACAGAGACCGCCACGTTCTTTGGCAGCCTGGGAGCAGCCTATTCGGGACAGGCTTTTCTCATAGGTGTTGCACTGGCGTTCTTGGCGCTGTGGGGCCAACGCCGCAGTTCAGCATCACTAGACGCCCCCCTCGACGACTGAGCCATCCGACAGCTGCTGCGTGCGCGTACAGCAAGCACGTTGAGTAGTCTTATGGCACAGTAGGCCCTCACTAGGAGGCCTCATGTGGCGCACACTTCTACTCGTTGGTCTTGCCGGTTGTGAAGGACTCTCCCTGCCGGACGGAACCGACATTCTTCCCGCAGGACAGTGGGAGGTCTCGTCGTATCCCTGCGTTGGCAGCCGAACAGACGCCATGCTGTTTGAGGAGTCCGAGGGCGGGCTCAGCGGCTTCGTTGGCTGCGGCAGTGTGCAGGAAGGACAGGGCTTGTTCCACACGGGGAACGGCGGACTCACCTGGACAGAGGTGCAAGGCTTTGAAGAGGTCCGAGTCAGCTCGCTGTCCAGAGAAGCCAACGGTACCCTGCTCGTAGCAGGAGTCGGTCCAGGAACCCGCGTGTGGCGCTACGACGGGGCTGCAACGCCCCTGTACAGCCCCCCCGACCGGCCTGCTTTCTGGCAGACCTTCCACGTAGGCACGTTTCGAATGGACAGCACCGGTCGGGCTATCGCAGAGTCGCTGACCGGCACCAGCGCGGTGTACTGGCCAGACGGCATGGACGCCCCACTCGTCAACGGCGACGGCTGGTTTGGCGGTGGAGACGACGGCGACGAGCAAATTTTGGACCTCGAAGTACACCAAGACCGCTTCATTGGTGTAGGCGCTCGCATCTCCCAGCCACACTACTTCTTCCGTGAGCCAGCAAGCGGCATGGGAGACGCCTTGTCCATGGAGGTCGTTACTCTCTCCGCGCGGACCGGCGAGATGTGGGACGTTGCTGTAGACGACGACGGAGCCCTGATTGCCGCCGGCGTAGACCAAGTGGAATCCGCGGCCATACTGTACACAGCAGACTCGATTGACCAAGACGACTGGGACGAGCTCGATGTTCGCGATGTCATTGGCGCCAGCGCCGACGCTACGCGGTTCTACGGTGCCTGTCGCGACGGCAATCGCATTGCTGCCGTGGGAGATTACTCCCGAACAACGGACGCCCTGCTCCTGATGTCCACAGACGGCGTGACCTTCCAGAGCGTGGCGATGCCCAGCGGAGCCGGCACCCTCACACGGTGCCAGTTCGTTGGAGACACCCTCGTTGTCACAGGGGCAAACGGTCTTGTGGCCCGGCTGGGGCTGTAGGGGCCTGAGGCGCTACGGGCAGGTGCCTGCGACAAGGGCGACGACCTGGCCTTCACCCCGCCGGGTTGGATTGAGCGGACGGTGCACAGCTCGTACCAGCCACCGCGACAATTCACCGCGCCTCGCCGTTTGCGGGCTCGCTGACACACGGGCTCGGTGACACACCGGTGCAGGGTGATACAGGCCCGGCCCTTGCGGAGAGATTCATGCGCTACACGCCCGCCAATATCGAGCCGAAGTGGCAGTCCTACTGGGACGACAACGCCACCTTCCATGTGACGGAAGACCCGAACAAGCCCAAGTATTACGCACTGTGCATGTTCCCTTACCCGTCCGGCTCGGGCCTACATGTGGGCCATCCAGAGTCGTACACGGCCATTGATATCGTCTCGCGCTACAAGCGCATGACAGGTCACGCCGTGCTCAATCCGATTGGATTCGACTCCTTTGGACTGCCCACCGAACGCGCTGCGATTCGTGATGACCGGCATCCAAAGGACATCACTGAAGAGAACATTGCGTACTTCCGCACGCAGATGAAGCGACTCGGCTTCTCGTTCAACTGGGAACGGGAAATCAAGACGAGCAACGTGGACTTCTACAAGTGGACGCAGTGGATTTTCCTCAAGCTGCACGAGCAGGGCCTTGCCTACTTGGCCGAGATTCCCGTGAACTGGTGTCCGGCTCAGGGAACCGTTCTGGCCAACGAAGAAGTCCAAGACGGGCGCTACATTGAGACCGGCGACCCCGTCGAACGCCGCGTGATGAAGCAGTGGATGCTCAAGATCACCGCCTACGCCGAGCGCTTGCTCGAAGACTTGGATGATCTGGACTGGCCCGAGGGCATCTTGGAGATGCAGCGCAACTGGATTGGCAAGAGCGAAGGCGCTGAAGTCGACTTCACCATCCAGGACCATGATGCCAAGTTCACCGTGTTCACCACGCGTCCAGACACGCTGTTTGGTGCGACCTACTGTGTGCTCGCTCCCGAACATCCGCTCATCGAGACCATCGTCACTGCGGACCAGAAAGAGGCTGTCGCTGCCTACGTTCTAGAGGCGCGCAACCGCTCGGACATGGACCGCCAGAAGGCCGCTGAGAAGGAAAAGACCGGCGTATTTACCGGTGCCTACGCCATCAACCCAGCCAACGGCAAGCCTGTCGCCATCTGGGTCGCTGACTACGTACTGATGACCTACGGAACCGGCGCCATCATGGCAGTTCCGGCCCATGACGAGCGCGACCATGCCTTTGCCACGAAGTTCGGCATCGACATTGTTGAGGTCATTGGCTCGGACACGGACGTGCAAGAGGCCGCCTACACCGGCGACGGCCCCATGGTGAACTCGGGTGAGTTCAACGGACTCGACGGCAGAACGGATGGCAAGAAGACCGTCACTGACTGGCTCGCAGAGCGCGGCTCAGCCAAGGCCACCGTCAACTACAAGCTGCGCGACTGGCTCTTCAGCCGCCAGCGCTACTGGGGCGAGCCCTTCCCCATTGTACACACCGAAGATGGTGGCGTTCACCGCCTGGACCCGTCACAACTCCCGGTCGAGCTGCCCGAGATTGACGCGTACAAGCCCACCGCGGACGGCGCACCGCCCCTAGCGCGTGCCGAAGACTGGCTGACCACGACTCACAACGGCAAGCCCGCACTGCGCGAGACCAACACCATGCCGCAGTGGGCCGGAAGTTGCTGGTACTACCTGCGCTACATGGACCCACACAACACCGAGCTCCCCTTCGCACCCGAAAAGGAAGCGTACTGGGGTCCGGTTGACCTGTACATCGGTGGCGTGGAGCACGCGGTTCTGCACCTCTTGTACGCACGTTTCTGGCACAAGGTGCTGTTCGACTGCGGCGTTGTGTCGTCGAAAGAGCCGTTCACCCGCCTGTTCAACCAGGGTATGATTCTGGCCTTCGCCTACCGCGAAGCCGGCGGCAAGTACCATCACCCAGACAATGTTGAGCACCGCAAGGGCAAGATGACCTCGCTCGTCAGTGCCTGGTCGGGCGACACGATTGAGACCGACTGGTACGTCACCGAGAGCGGAATGGCCGTTGAGCAGAAGCTCGGCAAGATGGGCAAGTCGCTAAACAACTCGGTGGACCCGCTGGACATCGTGGAGTCCTACGGTGCCGACACCCTGCGCATCTACGAGATGTTCATGGGGCCGCTCGAGCAAGTCAAGCCATGGCAGACCAGTGGATGTGACGGCATTCAGCGGTTCCTGGGCAAGGTCTGGCGCCTGTTCGTGGACAAGTTCACCGGCGAGACACGCCCCTTCGGCGAGTCGACCAAGGAAGTCCGGAAGGCCCTGCACATCGCCATCCAAGAGACGACCGAAGGTATCGAGCAGCTCAAGCTCAACACGCCTGTTGCCAAGATGATGGAGTTCGTGAACACCTGCGGACCGAACACGCCAAGCCGCGAAGACGCCGAGGCGTTTGTGCTCATTCTGTCGACCTACGCCCCACACATTGCTGAAGAGCTGTGGGAACGCTTTGGTCACACTGAGACCCTCACCTACGTGGCCTGGCCGACCTTCGACCCGTCCGCGCTGGTGGATGACGAAGTCGAGATTGTGGTCCAAGTCATGGGCAAGAAGCGCGCGAGTATCTTGGTGCCAAAGGATGCGTCGAAGGACGATATTCTGGCCATTGCGAAGGCAGACGAGAACGTTGCCCGACACCTGGAAGGCAAGACTATCCGCAAGGAGATTGTTGTACCGGGTCGCTTGGTAAACTTCGTCGCAAACTAGTGAATGCTGCGCTCGCTTCGGCAGCGCACTCACTGCTCATCAAGCGCAGTCGGTCCCGCCGACTGCGTTTTGGTGTATCTGAAGGTCTGAACCAGCGAAACAGGCCGCCTTGGTCACCAATTCCCCGAGGTGGACACCACGGAAGCCTCTGGCACGGACGACGTCACCGCCCAGGTCGTCATCGACAGCTCACCACAGGCTCCGTCCAACTCCTGGTGGTCAACTTGCCGTGCCCGATGTCTTTTGGCGGCGCGCTCGTACTGTGGCACCGGCAGTTTCGCGGTCAACAGACCTGATCAACGGCGGGTAGCCACCACCACATCTCAGCGCTTCGTCGACTGCAATCGCGGTCCTGCACACCCCGGCAACAGCCTTTTTGCCACAAACGGTACCCTGTCCGATTCTGCGGGGCTACGATGGCGGCTGACTCCCAAGGATTTTCATGCGCACACTCAGCCCCCTCGTCCTCCTCGCCATCGGCGCCCTACTCACAGGCTGCCCCGACAAGACCGACACGGACACGGACCTTGGCACCGATACAGACCCGAGTACCGAGACCAGCGACCGGGACACCGACCCAGAAGATGACACCGACCCGGACACAGAGGGTGACACCGACCCGGACACAGACCCAGACACGGACGGCGACACCGATCCGGACACAGACGGCGACACGGACCCGGACACCGACGGCGACACGGACCCGGACACCGACCCTGACACCTCTGTTGCTACGAGCGACCTGACCGGAACACACAGCTACGCTGCCACGCTGACCGGCACCGGTCCGAACAACGAAGTCATCAACTCGAGCTGTGCTGCCGAGTTTACCGTCAGCGGCACCGAGTTTGTTGGCGACTGCAACGGCTGTGACTGGGCCTTCGAGCTCACTGCCACCGAGACCAGCAATGACTGCGACGGCGAACTCCCGTTGGTGTACAGCTTGCAGCCTGTCGGAGCCGATAATGCCGCTCCAGTCGTCGTGTTCTGGTCGACCTACATCTCCTACTACGGCTCGTACTCCGACATCTTCGCAACCGGCGTCTTTGCCGAAGACGCCTACGGCACCTTCATCACAGCGGGCACCTTCGTCGACTACACCATTGGAGGCGTCAACTACGGTTCCGGAAGCTTCTCACTCGTCGACACCGCACTCGACTGGAACACCGCAGCAGAGAACGACGAAACCGAGTTCAACTACCTCAACGACGACTGCGTTGCTGACGCATTGGACAGCGACCTCGGGGCAACACTGGCGGGAACGGGTCTCAACGGCACGCTGCCGTGCGACGGCGACGAGTTCGATGTCTTTGAGTTCGAGGCGACTGCAGGTACGCCTGTCTCCATCTCTGTGGACACCGTGGCTGCTGGGAGCGCGTTTGACTCCGCTGTGCGAATCACCGCCCCCAGCGGATGCGAAATCACCATCTCAGACGATGCGTTCGACTGCGCCTTCGCACCAGAAGCCTACCAGTGCTCTGGTACCAACTTCACACCCAACGAGACTGGAACTCACCGGGCCATCGTGCAGAACTTCGGCTCGTGCATCGACTCCGGCGCGAATGCCGTTGGCGACTACGTAATCGTAGCGGACGGTGCCTCCCTCGTAGCAGCCGGCGACGATGTCCTCAACGAAGTCGTCCTAGAGGCGACCAACGCAATCTCGACGACGACCAGCGTGACGTTCACCGAAGCTCCTTAAGCTCCTAGACGGCTACGGCACGCGTGCTGCTTGTAGCGCGCGTGCCTCGGCCAGAGCCGCCAACGCCTCATCTTCGCGGTCCAGCTTCTTCAGCGTGTTTGCCTGAAGGAGCGCACACTCAGCGAGGTCCGGCGCCAGCACCCGACACGCAAGAACGTCGACCAACGCGGCGTCCCAGTCTTGCAGGTTGAAGTGCGCCTGTGCCATAGCGAATCGGGTAACCGGAAGTGGTGGTTCTAATTCGGCAATTGCTTCCAATTCAGCCAACTGCTCGGCATACCGCTGCTGGCCCGCGAACAGTGCGACAAGATGCCTGCGAGACGGAACCCCAGGAGGAAACGCCCCAATTTCTTCGCGGTACAGGCGCTCGGCGTCGTCCAGTTGCCCTCGTTCTTGGGCAACCGTTCCGAGGCCATGCCGAACAAGCGCCGTGTCGGGTTGTTCTGTCAGAATCGCCGCCAGCAGCGGCTCGGCGTCGTCCACCTTTCCGGTCAACGCCAACCCTAGACCGGCAAGGGCTCGAATCTCGGGTTGCTCGGGCAACGTCTGAAGAGCCAGAGCACTCTCAATCTGCAATCGGCCCGCGTCTCCCACAGTCAACAGCGCATTCAACCAGGTCATCCAAGCCCTGACGACGTTCGGGTCCATGCGTACAGAGGCCTCTAGGTTGGTGAGGGCTTCCACTCGATTTCCAAGCATCAGCTCGGATTGCCCAAGCATCAGACGAACAATCGCCGTGTCTTGCAGCGCCAGTGCAGCAATCGCCACATCGCGCGCCGCAGCCGGGTTGCCCGATTGCATGTAGGCCCCCGCAAGAATCATCCGCGGCTCCATCAGGCCAGGGTCTTCGGAAATCAGCCCCTCTGCCGCTGCCACCGTCGCGTCGAGGTCTCCCGCACGTGCAGCCTGACGGACCGATTCCATGCGCGGCAACAAAGCAATACCGTCTTCTGGGTCCGCAAGTGTGGCAGAGCTGATCTCGGCCACCGTGGTGACGTAGCCGAGTGCGGCGAGCTGGTCGGCCAGGTCGGCGTCATGGGAGACGGGTGCGGCGGCTGTTGTGTCCGCTTCGGCCACCGACATCTCTTGCAGGGTCTGCCGCATGCCTCCAGCAACCGCAGACCCGTCCAGAACATTGGTCAGCTCACGGGTGTCCGTGCGCTCAAACAGTTTGTCCGTTGCACTGTCGATGAACTTGTAGTCCGCGTCTACTAGAGCGAACTGCTGCGCCCAGCCGTAGTGTCGCCAGGCATACAGGCTCTCCATGTACACGCTGCGCTCGTCCGGCCAGGGCTCGGCACCCGATAGGTGGGGTCCTAGATCTAGGCCATCCAGCCCCTCCCCTCGGCGCCCAGCGAGCCCCAACACCGTGGGGGCGAGGTCGACTAGGCTGGCGGGAGTCTGCACCACCTGTGGCGCAATGCCCGGACCACGAATCAGCATGGGAATGCGTGTTGTGGCGTTGTACAGCAGCATACCGTGAAGGTTTTCGCCATGGTCACCAAGTCCCTCACCGTGGTCGGCCACAACGACAACCACCGTGTCTTCACCTACCGCCGCCAGCAGCTCTCCCACCAGCGCATCCACGCCGGCGGCTTCTGCCAGGTAGGGTCGCCCACTGAACTGTGACGCGAACGGCTCCGGGGCCTCGTACGGATGGTGCGCGTCGAACAAGTGAACCCAAGCAAAGCGAGGTTCGGTAGACGGCTCTGCCCACCAAGACTTGGCGTCGGCAATCACGTCTGCACCCGGACGTTCGACTCGCCAGCGATTGCCACCCGCTTCGAGGGGGCCTAGGTCATCAAAGTACGCGTCAAAGCCTTGAGCAAACCCCCAGTGGTGCGAGGTCACCTCGGCGCCAACTGCAGCCATGGTTCGGTAGCCAGCGTCTTTGAGTTGCTCGGCGAGAGTCGTGGCATCCTCGGACAGGTAGAAGTCCCCGTTGTCCCGAACACCATGGCGGGTTGGGTACAGCCCCGTGTGAATCGACGAATGGGCCGGAATTGTCAGCGGCGTAACCGTGTAAGCACGTTCAAACCTCGCCCCACTCGCGGCGAGGGCATCGAGGTTTGGCGTGGGATTCAGACGGTTCCCGTAAGCCCCCATCGCATCTGCCCGAAACGTGTCCAGCGTCACCAGAAGGATGTCAGGTGCAGGCGCCTGTGGTGTGGGCGGTGTGCAGGCCAGAACGAGCAGCGGAAGCAAGGATGTGCGCATGTTCCCCACTAGCGCTCTGTCGCCGCAACGCCACTGTGTGTCCACACGCGACACCGTGGCCCACTGAACGGGCGATTATCTCCGGTGGCGCGGCTGGCAATGCCGAATCCATAAGGTATATACAGCGCCGAGGAGACAACACATGACACTACGCAGCTCACTGGCGCTCTTGGCGCTTTCCGCACTTTTCACAGCTTGTACCGACGGTGGCGACGACACCGACACGGACACTGGGGTCGACACAGACCCTGACACCGAAGAGAGCAAGAACACAGAACTTCCTGCTGGAACTACCGGTTTCAGCGGCACCATGGCTTACGACTCCGTCACGACCGGCTTCGACGAAGTCGAAGCAGACATCAACCGTTCATGTAGCGCAGAGTTCGCTATCTCCGGTGACGAATTCGCTGGCGCCTGCAATGACTGCGACTGGGCCTTCACCCTGACCGCAACTGAGACCGCCAACGATTGTGGCGACGACCTCGACGGAGCACGGGCGCTACAGCTTCCACAGACTCCAGACGGTGACGGCACCAACATCCTGGCCTTCTGGGAGTTCTTGGACGGCGGTCAGGCTACCTACAGCGACGTCCTCGCGATTGCGACCCCCACCGCAGACGGCCTCGGCTTCGGTGACGCGATTGGTATTTACTACTACGGTGAAGCCTACGGAGCCGGCACATTCGACATCGTCGAGAGCGCATTCTCGTGGACGATTGACGGCGCCCAGAACACCGTCGCCCGCGCACCATTCGGTGCAACAACATGTGCGAGCGAAGGTGAGACCGTGGTCGCAAGTGACCTCACCGCGGTAGACACCTCCCCCAATTCCTTCACCGGTTCGCAGCTCTGCCCCGGCGAAGAAGACCCCATTCTGTGGGACGAGTACACCCTCGATGCTACCGCCGGAGACACGGTGACCGTCAGCGTGGACACCGTGGCCGACTCTACAGCGTTCGACTCGTTGCTCGTCATCCTGTCCCCAAGCGGCTGTGAGCTCTACCGCGCTGACGACAGCTTTGACTGTGAGTTCGAGCCAGCCGACTACCAGTGCAGTGGCGCTGAGTTCGAGGCTCCCGAGACCGGCGAATACCGCCTGCTCGTCGCCAACATCGGCTCGTGCCAAGACGACACTGCTCCGGGTGCCTACCGCATCAACGCCAGCTCGGACACCCTCGCTCAAGGCCAGCAGGGCCAAGAGACAGGCGACACCACTGTCGAGATTACCTCGACCATCGACATCGCTGTCGACGCCACCTTCGAGTAGGGCTTCCGCCCAACAAAAAGCCCGTGAGCCATTCCTGGCTCACGGGCTTTTTTGTGGGCTCGTTCAGCGACGCGCATCCTGGCGGATGAACGTCAGGAGAACGCCCTACAGACTACCGACGGCCACGTCCGCCGCCGCCGCCACCACGACCGCCGCCGCCACCACGACCACCGCCGCCGCCGCCGCGACCACCGCCGCCGCCACGACCACCGCCGCCGCCACGACCACGGCGAACTTCCTTGGGAGGAGGCGGTGCAGTGAGAACGCTGGGCTCGTGCCAGTCATGGTCGTCGTCGACCTCAAGACGCATCTTGATCAGCCGCTCAATCGCGCGCAGGTACTCGGCTTCAGTCTCGTCACAGAACGAGATGGCCACGCCCGCCGCGCCGGCACGAGCCGTACGGCCAATGCGGTGAACGTAGACTTCTGCCGGGTGCGGAAGGTCGAAGTTGAACACGTGGGTGATTCCGTCAACGTCGATGCCTCGTGCGGCAACGTCTGTCGCGACGAGAACCTGGAGACTGCCGCTACGGAATCCGTCCATGGCCCGGGTGCGAGCCCCTTGGGACTTGTTGCCGTGGATAGCCGCGGACTTCACGCCGGACTCGTCAAGGTGCTTGACCACGCGGTTGGCGCCATGCTTGGTACGAGTGAACACAATGCCACGCTCTACATCGCGGGTCGCGAGCAGGTGGGTCAGCAGGCGCCGCTTGTCTGCACGCGGAACCAGCATGATGGACTGGTCAATGCGCTCGACTGGCGTGGACTCCGGCACCACTTCTACGCGGACCGGGTTGTTCAGCATGCTGCCAGCAAGTGTAGCAATTGAGTTCGGCATGGTGGCTGAGAACAAGAGCGTCTGCCGCTTCTTGGGTACCAGCTGGACAATCTTACGAATGTCACGGATGAAGCCCATGTCCAACATGCGGTCAGCCTCGTCCAAGACCAGGAATTCCACGTGCGACAGGTCAATGTGCCCTTGGTCTTGCAGGTCCAAGAGACGGCCTGGTGTGGCGACCAAGATGTCGATGCCCTTCTTGAGGAGCTTGACCTGTGGGTTCTGGCCGACGCCACCGAAAATCACGGTGTTGGTCAGGTCTAGGTCGCGACTGTAGGCAGTGAAGCGCGTTCCGATCTGTGCGGCGAGCTCACGCGTTGGGCTCACAACGAGGGCGCGAATACGACGCGGCCCCTTCTGGCGACCTTGCCAAAGCAGCTGGAGAACGGGCAACGAGAACGCAGCCGTCTTGCCGGTACCGGTCTGCGCAATTCCGAGCATGTCCCGGCCTTCAAACAGAGCGGGAATGGCTTGAGCCTGAATCGGCGTTGGGGTGTTGTAGCCCTCGGCTTCAAGGGCATCGAGCAGCGGGTCAATCAGGTCAAGATCTTCAAAGGTAGTGGTCAAAGCAGAGCCGGGTCCAGAGTTGCGCGCCCGTATGGTGCCTAGGGCATGATGGCCCGCCGATTCTCGGAGTTCACTCCTCCAGCTACGTCCACCAATCGCTGACGCAACCACTGGTGCCCGGGGTCTACATCGAAGCGTCGATGCCAGACCATGATTATTGAGTGAGTCGGCAGGTCAACCGGCGGCTCACGCATCACGACATCATCGGGCATCAACCCCGCCAGACTCGCGGGCCCGGTCAGCACGAGGTCCGACCGTCGAATCACATACGGGGTAGCCGTGAAGGACGGAAGGCGAAGGGCCACGCGCCGGGCCAGTCCCTGACGGGCGAGAGCCTCGTCCACAACTCCCTGACCCCTCCCGCTCATGGTGACCATTGCATGGTCCGCCATCGCAAAGCGCTCCGGCGTCCACTCCCCCTCCAAAATGGGATGCTGGCGACGCACAAAGCAGACAAAACGGTCTCGGAACAGCGTTCGTTGCATCATCTCCGCCGGCGCCTGAAGGGTCTGACCTTGACCAACGGGAACCAGCGCAACATCCACCTCCCCCGTCGCCAAGGCATCGTCTCGTCGCACCGACAGCGACGGCACCATCGCAATGTCCAGACCCGGTCCCACCCCGCACACCGTGTTGGCCAGAGCGGGCAAGAGCAGAGCGTCGAACAAGTCTGGTGCCAGGAGTCGGTAGGTACGAACCGCCGTCTTCGGCTCAAAGGTGTCTGGCTCAACGAGTAGTTGGCCGAGCCCCACCAGCTGCGCGCGAAGCGGAGCGGCCAGCCCAACAGCGCGAGGGGTCAGCACCATCGACGCCCCACTGCGAACCAGCAACGGGTCGTCAAAGAGGCGACGCAATCGGCCCAGCGTGTGGCTCATCGCTGACTGGGTCACACCGACAACCGCTGCCGCCTGGGTGACACTCGACGCAGTGAGCAAGGCGTCCAGTGCAACCAGCAGATTCAGATCGATTCCATGGAGCGGCCAAACATGAGCATGATTCATACCTACATGAATACCATGTGTTGGTTTCATGTACCGCCAATTCGTATGACAGGGGAGCAACTAGGAGATTCTCATGAACGTCGTTATCTTCGGTTCTACCGGTCCGACCGGCCAGCACCTGATTCGCCAGGCCCTCGCCAGCGGGCACCACGTCACCGCCTTCGCACGCACTCCGAGCAAGGTCACTCTCACCCATGAGCGCCTTCACGTTCACCAGGGGGACGTCCTTGACTCCGCCAGTGTCCATGCCGCGATTGGCGGCAAGGACGCCGTCGTCTCGGCCCTCGGCGCCGGTGCATGGAGTCAAGAACGGGTCCGCGAGCGGGGAACTGAAGCCATACTGGCCGCCATGAAGACCCACGGCGTCTCCCGATTGGTGGCCCTGTCCTCCTTCGGGGTCGGCGACACACGCGAAGAACTCCCCTTCTTCATCCGCTACGTAGTCGTCCCGCTACACTTGGCACGCGCCTTTCGCGACTGTGCAGCCATGGAGGCACACCTCGCCGCGTCCGACCGCGAGTGGGTGGTCGTTCGTCCACCGTTTCTGACTGACGACGACGGCGTGGGAAGCGTTCAACGGCTCACACCAGAGTCCATCGCACGCCTGGCCATGAAGGTGGCACGGGCGGACGTCGCCCAGTTCATGCTGGAGCAGCTTGCGTCTGACACCTGGCTCCACAAACACGCCCCCATCAGCAACTAGGGCGGATACCGTGGCCGCCAAGGAGGCGCAGATGCGTGCGTTGTGGCCGGTGTGGATGTGTGTGGTGGCCTGTAGTTCGCCGGTGGAAGGGCTGCTGTTGCCAGAGCCTGGCGACTTACCCGAGGTCACGCTTCCCCAGGACCCGCTCATCTCCTGGCAAACCGGCGACACCATTGCTTCCGCAGACGAGTGGGAGACGCTCCGCAAGCCAGAGCTTCAGACCCTCTTTGGCCACTACATCTACGGTGATTGGCCCACCACAGCGGCGAGCAACATCACCGAAGTAGGGCGTGGAAACATCCGAATCGGCACCCAACAGCAATACAGCGCCTCCCACGCACGCGGCGAGCTGTTGGTCGCGCTGTTCGTCCCCCCCACGCGCGGTCCGCATCCGGTGATGCTGGGCCTCAATCAGTGCGGCAACACCAGTGTCTTTGACGACGCTTCGCTCTTTGACAACGGCGGATACATCGACCCGACCTGCACCGACGTCCGCGGCAGTCGTTCAAGCGCGTGGTCCCTAGAGCAAGCCATGGACGCTGGCTGGGCCGTAGCCACCGTGCACCAGTCCGACACCGCTGTCGATGACCCGGATGCCATTCACCCAGCACCCTCCGTTGTGTCGTGGGCGTGGGGAGTGTCGCTCGCCGTGGATGTTCTAGTGACCCTTGAAGAGGTAGACGCCGACCGCATTGTCGCCTTCGGCCACGACACACGTGGAACGGCCGCCTTGCTCGCCGGAGCCCACGACTCGCGCATTGCTGCGGTCTGGGCGCACCAATCGGGAACCCTGGGAGCGGCACTGACCCGGTCGTTTGAAGGCGAGTCCATTGCTGCGCTCACGACCGACTTTCCACACGGGTTCGCCCCCCGCTTGGGCGGCTTCGTTGGCAATGAACTGCGCCTTCCCATCGATCAGCATCTCCTGCTAGCCCAGCTCGCTCCTCGTCCCCTGCTGGTGACCGACGGCGATGACGACGCGGCTGCCAGCCCCCTAGGTGCACAAGAAGCGGTCGACCTCGCAGCCCCGGTGTTCACTCTGCTCGAAGGCCCCGCACCCACTTGGCAGAGCCGAGACGGGGGCCACGACGTCCGCGAAGAAGACTGGCAGACCGCCCTGTCCTTCTTGGAAGAGCAGGTCCGGTAGCAGCGCGCTAGAGGGCCGCCACTTGGAGGTTCCATGCGCTCTGTCCTCATTCTGCTCGCCCTCGCTGGGTGCGCCAAGCCCATCCCCGCCACACCAGACGTCACCCCCGTCGCCGGCCCTACCGCTGCAGACGCTGACGCCTTCGTTGAGCGTGCAGATGCCGCCCTTCGCACAGTTTGGGTAGATGGCGCCATGGCCGACTGGGCCTACGAGACCGACATCACCAACGCTCACGAGGCCGCAGCCAGCGCCCAGAGCGAGGTCGTCATGACCACTCTGACAGCCCTCATCGACGAATCACGCCAGTACAGCGACGTGGAAGGCCTGTCCGACGAGACCGCCCGCAAGCTCCATCTGCTCGGCATTGCCACCAGCCTTCCCGCTCCCAAAGACCCAACCCGTAGAGGCGAGCTCGCGGGCATCAAGACCGGACTCAACGGAACCTACGGCGCAGGCGAGTACTGCAATGACGACGGCTGCCGGGACCTCGGCGACCTGTCGGCCATCATGGCCACCAGCCGCGACCCCGCCGTGTTGTTGGACGCATGGAGCGGCTGGCGCACTGTCTCTCCGCAAATGCGCGGCGACTACACACGCTTCGCTGAGCTCGGCAACGAAGGCGCACGCGACCTTGGCTTCGCGGACGTTGGGGACATGTGGCGAAGCAGCTACGACATGCCTGCACCCGAGCTCGAAGCGGAAGTCGACCGCCTGTGGGAACAAGTGGCGCCGCTGTACGAACAGCTGCACTGCCACGTTCGCGCCAAGCTTGTAGAGGAGTACGGCGAAGACGTCGTGTCCCCCACCGGTCCCATTCCCGCCCATCTCACCGGCAACATGTGGGCCCAGTCATGGGAGAACCTCTACCCAATCGTCGCTCCCTTCCCGACCGAACCTGAGGTCGACTACACCCCCGCGCTTGCCGACTGGGACGCACTACAGATGGTTCGCACGGGCGAGCAATTCTTCACGTCCATGGGCCTAGACGCCCTGCCCGACACCTTCTGGGAACGCTCCATGTTCACCCAGCCCGAAGACCGCGATGCGGTGTGCCACGCCAGCGCCTGGGACCTCACCTTTGATGACGACCTGCGCCTGAAGATGTGCATCCGTCCAACGTCTGAGGACTTCGTGACCATCCACCACGAGCTGGGTCACCACTACTACTTCCACGCGTACCACGAGCTTCCCGTTCTCTTCCAGAACGGTGCCCACGACGGCTTCCACGAAGCCATCGGCGACGCAATCGCCCTGTCCATCACCCCGAGCTACCTGCAACAACAAGGCTTGCTGCAAGACGTGTCGTCGACCGAAGACGCCGTCATCAACGAGCAGATGCGCATTGCTCTGGCCAAGGTCGCCTTCTTGCCCTTCGGCCGCATGATTGACCAGTGGCGCTGGGACGTGTTCGACGGCGATATCACTGCAGAGACCTACAACGCCGGCTGGTGGGAGCTACGCGAACAGTTCCAAGGCGTTGGCGCCCCAATGGAGCGCAGCGAAGCGGACTTCGATCCAGGTGCGAAGTACCACATCCCTGCAAACACCCCGTACCTACGCTACTTCCTAGCCCACATCCTACAGTTCCAGCTGCACGAATCGCTGTGTGAGACCGCTGGCCACGAAGGCCCGCTGCACACCTGCTCTGTCTATGGAAGCACCGAAGCTGGCGACCGCCTTCAGTCCATGCTGGCCATGGGAAGCAGCCAGCCTTGGCCGGATGCTCTGGAGCAAGCCACGGGCACCCGGCAGATGGACGCGCGGGCACTCGTTGAGTACTTCGCGCCGCTCCAGGCATACTTGGAAGAGCAGAATGAAGGGCGAACCTGCGGATGGTAGAGGGTCACGAACCGCGTCAGACACCGGGAATCGCCGCACAGGTAGGCGTCTTCGTGCTGCTGTTGGTCGTCGTGACCGTAGCAGCCTCCGGTGGGGCGCTGTCCGTAGACAACACCCAGGGCGAGTACATGGGGCTCAACCAGCCGTCATGGGCGCCGCCGGGCTGGCTGTTTGGACCGGTCTGGACGCTGCTGTACGTGATGATTGCGACAGCAGCATGGCTGGTGTGGAAGCGCGTGGGCCTCGGTGTCGCTCTGGCGCTGTGGGTCGGACAGCTCGTGCTGAACGCGGTGTGGACGCCCATCTTCTTTGGCTTGGGCCAGACCGGGTGGGCACTCGTGGACATTGTCCTGCTGTGGTGTGCGATTGTGGCCACGATTGGCGTGTTCTGGCGGATTTCTCGCCCGGCAAGCGCCTTGATGGTCCCCTACTTGGCCTGGGTGAGCTTCGCGACCGCACTGAACGCGGCTATCTGGAGCCTGAACTAGGTGCCGGGCCAGTGCGTTACTAGGCCGAATGACGACCATTTGGATTGATGCGGACGCCGCGCCACGAGACTGCAAAGATGTACTGTTCCGCGCCTCAGAGCGTCGGGGCGTACCGCTCATTCTCGTGGCCAACCATTCCCAGCGCATGCCCAACCGCGGCAACATCACCTTTATCCAGGTAGGAAAAGGGTTTGACGTCGCTGACGACTACATCGTCGAGCACTGCAAGGCCGGCGACCTCGTCATCACCAATGACATCCCCCTCGCCGCTCAAATCGTTGAAAAGGGTGCAATGGCCCTGCGTCCGCGCGGCGAGATGTTGGACGCGAAGAACGTCCGCCAACAGCTCGCCATGCGCGACTTCATGGACGACATGCGCGGATCTGGCGTGATGACGGGCGGCCCGCCACCGTTTGGTCCTAGGGAGAAGAAGGCGTTTGCGAATGCCTTGGACCGCTGGCTGACGCAGAATCTGTAGAGACTTCGCTGTGGGCTGTTGAGCTGTGAGATTCGGCAGGATTCTCGGCGGGATGGATGTCAGAGGTCAGAGGTCAGAGGTCAGAACAGACGCTTCGCGCCTGCGTTTCGGACCGGTTGAGAGTGTCGCAAGCGCGCAGGCCGCAGGCCAAGTCGCCAGTCTTTCCGCCAGCACGACATGCTCGCAAAGCCCTTCCACCGTCGTCGTCCATCGCCAAGAATCCCATCAACGCCGGCTTCGCAAGAAGCCTGCCCTGACTTCTGACTTCTGACTTCTGAACTCCCGAACCACCACGTTCTCCAAGACACGACGGTTCGAAGCACCACGTTCTACACGACCCGACAGCCCGAAACCGTTCTTTGTCCTGGCTCACAGCTCAGTCGTCGTCCAAGGATAGAAGATGGGCCATGCTTCGCTGTCCAGCTTGAACCCGAACTGCACCTGGAACGAGCTGCCGGACATGGTTCCTGGAATGCCGCAGACGCCGCCGATTCCCGCATTGCGAACTTCCCACTGGAAGCGTTCGGTATCCACGGCATCGCGGTAGCGGCACAGCAGCTCAAGCCCGGTGTCATTGCGGTCCGTGAGCAGGAAGCGGTCGCCCAAGCGGTCCATGCGTCCAGCAATTTCCGGCAGTGGACTCGGCAGCGAGCGGGCCTCTTCTTCGAGGTTGCTGTCGTAGCGAGCCACTACGCGGTCGAGGTCGTAGTCACAGCGACCGAACGTCTCTACCCATAGGCTGAGACCGGAGATATCGGCGTCTCCGACGTCTCCCAGCGCCCTGAGTACACAGGCAACCGCGCCGCTACCGTACTCTTGGTCCAACGCCAGCACGAACTGTTCGCCAAGCGCATAGGCCTGGTCGCTGTCGTGGGTCTCGCCGCGCAGGCCGTCTTCCACGAGCAGGTCGAAGCGTGCCTGATCGGTGGCCCACACGCCAGCGGCCCAGCGATAGTCTTTGTCCGACGTACTGTTCTTGCCTTCGTAGTACGACGCCAAGCCCTCTTCAAAGAACCGAACATGGTCGAACTGATGCTCCACCGCCCAGCTCGAGATGGCAAAGGCATGTGCGTGGGCAAGCTCGTGAATGAGCGTGTCTCGGGCGTCTTCGCCCAAGGCCATGCGAATCTTTCCGCCCAGGAAGCGACCGGCGTGGGCACGGCCAGCACCCAGCAGCTCAATCTCCAAGTACATCGGCTTGTCGTTGCCCATCTGCTCGGCAAGCGTGTCGCTGATGGCGTCGGCTTCGGCAATGAGCGCCTGTGCTTCGGCACTGTCGCGGGTGTTGTACAGAAAGCGGAAGTGCTCGGTACTGACACGGTCTGTTGGGGACATGAGCTCGCTGGCTTTGACGAACACCAGGTCCAAGGACGCCAAGGCGAGCACGAGCACGAAGAGCAGTCCCCCACAGCCGAGTCCGCCGAACTTGACGAAGGCGCCGCTCCAGCTGCCTTGCTTCACAAGCCAACGCCCAGGCCCCAAGAACAGCAAGCCAGACAGCGTCACGCTGAACGCGCTGATGAGTCCCCAGACAATCACCGGGCCCCACTGATGGACTGGCCGAGAGCCGTTCCAGTCAATGTCATGCATGCTCTCAACAATCACGTAGGGACGCGTTGAGGGAGCGGCGACGGACAGGATGAGCAGGCCAAAGAGCATGACGAACAGCACGCCCCAGCCAAGCCCGCCCATCCATGATGCGGCGAGTCCTAGGCTTGAGAATGCGACGAGGACGAGCGACAGCCGAAGGCCGTAGACGAACAGCGCCTCTACGGCGGCTTCGCTGAACGGGGTGCCCAGGCCCCACAGGGTGAGCGCCTTGATGGCCACGGTACCCACGACCAGGAGCGTCATGGGAACGCAGACGGCGAGGACCTTGCTCAAGAACACCTGCCAACGGCGAACCGGTAGACCGTCCAAGAACTCAATATGTCCTTCGGTGTATTCGACGGCGACGAGCGTATGGCCCAGGGAGAAGGCCAAGAGCCCAGAGAGGAACACCCAGTCAACAACGCCGTGAGAGAGGATTTCCGGACGAACCCAGGCGGCGGCCTCTGGCAGAAGATGGTCGAAGGCGACGAAGACCAGGGACGCCAGCACCGCGTACATGTAGGCACGCACACCATCGAGCTCTTTGAGCAGCAGCGCAATCATCGCAGCACCCGCAGTCCGGACCACAGTTCACAGTCGAGCAGGTCGCTGTGCACGGCATAGGTCACAGCCACCGGCGCTCGCGCGTCCCATGAGATGGGCGTGGATTGAGCCGCCAAGACCATGGGTTCGTCGTCGCCTGACCCTGGGCTGTAGTGCAGAGGGCGCTTGTGCATTGCTGGGACCTCGAACCAAAACAGCTCAACTTCGTTCTTCGGAAAGCGCCCCGGCCAGTCGCTGACCAAGACCACATCTGCCACTTCAGACGCCGTCCTCGTCAGCGTTCCCCACTCGGGACGTGCCTTATTGAGCGTTGCCGCTTGCTGGTGTTGGTAGCTAGTCAGGGCCTGTGCCCAGTCCGCACGGAAACTCTCAATGTCGGTTCTGGCCTCGCGCTCAATCCATGCCGTAGGCCGCGACAGGTCCGTTCGAACCGCCTCCATCAGCCGTGCACTGCGGCGCCGACGCAGAACCTTGCCAAGCAGCGTTTCCACCGACAAGCGTCCAGATTTCTCCTCCAGCAGCGTCAGCCCAGCCCAGCCGACAGCCTCAGCGACTTCCGGTCCTAAGCGTTGTTCCAGCAGCAGCGAGTCGACCAAAGCCCGCTCGTCCACACCACTAAGACGGGCGAAACCAGCGCGTTGTGCGTACAGATCAGGTGCCGACGGGTCTGGACCGACCCACCAGCTTGCAGCCCCGTAGGCCATCCAGGCCATGTCACCGCGAATGGCCGGCATGGACTGGGAGCGGTGCTGAAGGGTCCAGTACACAACGCCCGTCACCAACGCATGGTCGCGGTTGTTGAGGTCGACCTCCAACACCAGTTCGTCATGCTCGAATGAGCGCCAGTGAACGTCTTCTTCCGCATCCTGAAGAACGGGAACCAGCACGATGGTTGGCCACGTCTCATCCCCAACAGCCACCCCAAACTGGTGCAGGTGTTCAGCGACCTCTGCCCCGATGGCCGCAAGGCGTGGATTGGCCGTTGTACGCACCACAACACTGTGATGGCCCACGTCTGGCATGCGCGTATAGCTAGGTCCACCCGACACATACACGTACTCAATCAAGTCGACAGACAGCCAACTGACCGAAACCAGCAACACGAGGAAGGTCTTTTCGCGCGAGCTCATGGGCGTAAACCAGCCGGCACACACCGCTCCCTGTTGCCAGCTGCCGAGCCACATTCCGACAGCGGTGCCCAACACACCCCAGGTCATGGACAGCGCCAAGGAACTCCACGGCACAGCCAGACGGGTGACGTCCAGCGACTCAGCGAGCGCTGAATGCCAGAGAACATCCCGGTAGATGTCCGGGTTTACCTGCTCAAGCGACAGCATCAGCGCAATCGCGAGCAACCAGAAGGTAAAGCGGTAGCGCCCCAGGTGGGCAGCAGCAAAGGTCAGCCCGTACCAGGCAAAGGTGTAGACGAGAACCTGCAGGTTGACCTGAAGCAGGAAGCGGGCTGAGATGAGCTCTTGCCGGCTACTGATGGCGGCTGTGATGAGCACCGCAACCACGCCGTACACCGACACAAGGGTCAAGCCGACAACGTACTTGAGGGCTGTGTGCAAGAAGGCTGAGACCGGCAGGCCCGCCAAGAAATCATGGGTGTGCTGGTCGTATTCCAGCACGACAAGTCGGCGTAGCACGTAGGCAATGGCCAGCGGCATTGCGTAGTACACAAGACCGGTTGCCGCAGTCAGCAGCGTGCTTGCCTCGGTGTTCAAGGCAAAGGACAGCGACATCAACCACATGCCAACCATCATCACCGTGGCGCCGAGCATGCCTCCGGTGTGCTGAACGGCTTCCTTGATGAGCAGTGCGAGCACTCTCACGGCGTGACGTCCCGGGCAATCGCCACAAATGCAGCTTCCAGACTGGCTTGTTCCGGCAGCTCTGGGCGAACTTCACGCACGGCAGAAGCCAGGCCATCTAGGGCACCTTCGTAGAACAGGGACCCGTTGGTGAGCACGCCGACAACGTCGCCAATCTGCTCGACCTCGAACAGGTGATGGGTCGAGAAGAACACCGTGCGACCATGGTTTCGCACTTCATCTTGCAAGGCATCCAAGATCTCAGCACGCGCTACGGGGTCCACACCGGCTGTGGGCTCGTCCAGAATGAGCAGCCGAGGCTTGTGGGCGAGAGCGAGGGCCATGGCCAGCTTCATCTTGGTGCCGCCGGACAACTCTCCCACGCGCTGCTTGCGCTCCACTTTCAAGCGCTCGAGTAGTGAACGGTATTCCTTATGGTCCCAGGTCGGGTAGAACGCTCCGACAAAGCGACCAATGCGTTCGCAAGTCATCCAGTCGTAGAAGTGCTGGTGCTGACTGACATATCCAATGCCGCGCTTCATAGCAGTGGTGGTCTGCTTGACGGTGACGTCGCCGTACCGAATCGTGCCGCTGTTCGGCCGCAAGATGCCCAAGAGGCAGCGAATAGTAGTGGTTTTTCCCGAGCCATTACGACCGAGAAAGCCGTACACTTTGCCCTCGGGTACGTTCAGATCGAGCGAGTCAATAACCACACGTCGCCCGAAGGAGCGGCGCAGGTCGCGAGTGGCCAAGAGGGTGTCAGACATGCTCGCACGCTATCCGACCATGATGGGCGGCGCCTCGGCTTGTCACAGCATCCGCGCTGCACACGGTTATGCGCGGCTCAAGAGAGGCGCTCATGGTCATCGGTATGATCCAGACATTGACGGTAGAAGAGGTTGTAAACGGCGGTTTCCGAGTCGGAGACGGCGAGGACAGCGCGCTGCTTCCGACCCGAAACGTCAAAGGTGACTTGAATGTTGGCGACAGCATCAAGGTGTTCATCTACAACGACAAAGAAGGCGTTCCACTCGCCACAATGTCCATGCCGTTTGCCGAGCGCGGCCAGTTCGCGCTGCTTGAGGTCATTGACATCTCACGCCACGGCCTGCACCTGGACTGGGGACTTGAGCGCGACCTGTTTGTGCCCTTTGACCTACAGCATGAGCGGCTGGCCGTTGGTGACCGGGCTGTGTTCCGCGTAGACGTCGACCTTCAGGGGCGACTGTTTGCGTCCAACCGACTCGTGGAGTTCTTCGACATCAACCTTGATGGACTCGAAAACGACCAGGAAGTCTCGCTGTTGGTCTTCGGCTTCAACAACTTCGGAGCCTTGGTCGTTGTGGACAACCGCTACACCGGCATTGTGTACAGCAACGAGACGTACCAGCAGATTCGCTTGGGCGACGAGCTGACCGGCTACATCAAGTGCCTGCGTCATGACGGCAAGATCGACGTCACCCTTCAGCGCACCCGGCGAGAAGGCACTGAAGACGCCGTAGACGTACTGCTCGACGCACTCAACGCCAAGGGCGGATTTCTCCCCCTCACCGACAAGTCCGACCCCGATCGCATTCGCTTCGAGCTGCAGATGAGCAAGAAGGTCTTCAAGAAGGCGCTTGGCTCACTGTACCGGCAGCGCCGCGTTTTGTTGGAGCCAGATGGTGTGCGCATGACGTCGTCCGAAGCCGACTCAGAACCCGACAGCGAGTCCACCAACGACCACGGGTAGCCAGCCTTCTGGCTGATTGTACAGATCGACACCCACGTCGATCTGAACAGTATCGGACAGCACAAAGACACCTCCGCCACCGACCATCTCGGCACCGGGCACGTCTTTTCCAACGTTCAAATACGCAGACGCTTGGCCGAATGACACGGCGACGGCCAAGCCCACAAACAAGCGCTCAACCTCACCGGCAAAGAACACGTCGGACTGGGCCCAGCTCGAGAACTGTCCGAGGGTGAAGGACAGGTTCGCAGAGAGGTCCACGCCGACATCTCCGGTGGACGGGTTCACGCGGAGCTCGGGAGCCATCGACACGCCCCAACGCTCTGCGGCGGTCGCGGCGAACTTGGCACCAAAGCCGAAGTCGCCGCTCGACACACCATCGGCGAAGCGAATGTCGGGCAGGCGAAGGCGCAGCTCAAGGCCATCATCTACGCCAAAGCGTCCGACCAGTCCGGCAGTACCCACGTCTACGGTGTCGTCAAAGACGGCGGAGAAACCGGCCTCCAAGATCACATGCCCCTCACCTGGGGTCGTTGTGGAGTCGCCAATCGCGCCGCGGTCCGTCGTAAAGTCCAGGTCCCCAGCAGATGCCAGGCTCATCAGCAGCACAATCATGCGTGTCCTCGTGGCCGGGAAAACACCGACTGGGCGGGATCCTATCAAAAAGAACGGAGGCGTGGGTTGCACCAACGAACTCCTTAGTACTATAAAGCTAGTACTAAGAACCCCGAAGGTCCGATGCCCAAGCTACTCACCGAAGCCGAACTCGAACTCATGCACGTGTTGTGGAGCCACGGCCCGAGCACGGTACGGTATGTTCACCGTCACATCTCGGCTAGCCGAGAGGTCGCCTACACTACGATTGCAACGGTGCTCAAGGTCCTGGCGGACAAGGGATTTGCCAGCACGAGCAAAGACGGCCGCGCTCTCATCTACACCGCCGCCGTCGCAGAAGACCGCTACGCGCAACGCGGCGTGAAGCACTTGGTGGAGCGCTTGTTCTCCGGCAATCCGGTGTCGTTGGTCCGCAGCCTCGTGGCGTCCGAGACTCTGAGCGCAGATGAAATCGACGAGCTGCAGGCGCTCATCAACACCGCGCGAGACAGCGAGTGACCCCCTTCCTCGTACTTCAAGGGCTCGTTGTTGTGCTCGCCGTGGCAGCCTGGGCGCTCGACCGCCTGAGGGCACCGTTCGCTCACCAGCAGCGCATTCTTCGCGCAGGCCTACTCGCAGTGCCGCTCGTGTTGCTCGCGGCCAGTCTATGGCAGCCGACCGGTGGATGGACACCGCCCACCGAGCGGGTCAGCGTGTGGGCATCCGGCGTGGCTACGCCCATCATCACCGCACCGCTGGCACCGTTCGTAGCAGAAGCCGCACGGCAGGCCCTTCCTTGGTGGTTGATACCCGCCGCAGCATCGCTTCTCTGGGCACTCGTCGACATGGTTCGCCTGGGACTCGCTCTGCGCCAGACAGCGCCACTGCGAACCCACTCCACGGTGCAAGTGAGGCGGTCGACATCCGGAACCCCCTATGCACTGTGGCTTCCCTGGCGTCGCGTCATTGTCTTGGATTCCCAGACCTTATCGAACGAAGATGACCGTGTTCATGCCCTGCGCCACGAGCTGCAACACCACCGTACATCGGACCCATTGTGGGCGTGGGGATGGACCGCGCTGTCCGTCGCTAGCGCCCTCAATCCAGCGGGCTGGTGGCTGGCTCGGCAGGTTCAGCGCGTGGATGAGCTGGCCTGTGACGCCGCTATTGCCCGCACCTGCTCCCCCGTCCGGTACGCCGACACGCTGGTTCGCGCCGCCCGTCGCCGCACCGGTCCCCTTCCCTCAGCGGCCCTTGCCGCACACCGCACCCTCGTGCAACGGAGAGTCCACATGCTGCTCAACCCCACCCCTCGTCGGCGCATCACCGCCCTCCCCGCCATGGGTCTACTCGTTGGCCTGCTCGCCGCGACCGCCTGGGCTGGAACGCCCACACCATCGGTGGATGTTGAGGCGTCATCCGTCATTGTTGACGCCGACCTTGTCAGAGAGACGGCAGCCGCCATGCCAGGCTCAAATTGGATTATCCAAGGCCTTACCGAGACTAGCCGCGTGGAAGCCGTCAGAGGCGAGCTGATTGCCCGCGGCATGCCACAAGACCTCGCCGCTGTGCCACTTGTGGAGTCGGGCTACCGCAACCTCACGCCAGAGGCGAATCCGGTCATGAACACGGCAGGTCTGTGGCAGTTCATTCCCCAGACCGCCACAACGTACGGCCTGACCATCGACGGAAACGTGGATGAGCGACGCGATATCGACAAGTCCACAGACGCCGCCCTGCGCTTGCTTGCCGACCTACACGGTGAGTTCAACGACTGGGGTCTCGCCCTGGCCGCCTACAATATGGGCTCACGAGCAGTCCGCGGGGCCATCGCTGAGCATGGTACTAGCGACGTCATTGCCCTGGTCCAAGCCGAGGCGCTCCCATCGTACGCAGTCGACGTCATGGCAGCAGCCGGAATCCTTCGCGCAGAAGGGCTCATCGACTAAAGCGACGAGAACGCCTGGGACGACGGGGCCGGTCTTCTCTCCGTACATGCCGACCGGTGCGGATGCGACGGACAATGGTCGGCTCCCCTGGGGAGAGCTGGACAATATCGCCATTGCTGACCGTCAGGCTCTTGAATCCCTCGGAACGAGCGAGCTCGGCATGCGCCTTCATCTTGCTCGGTGTGCCATGAACCGGAATGACCGTTCGCGCCTGAATCCACGAATACAGGGCACGCAGCTCGTCCCGACACGGGTGCCCAGACACATGGACGAAGGCATCGGCGTCCGTCACCACGCTCACACCCATCTCCCGAAGCTGCAGCTGGACCTGCTCCACGCTCACCTCGCACCCAGGGATGCAGCGAGAGCTAAACACCGCTGTATCGCCGGGTTCTAGGTAGGCCGAGCGATGCGTACCGCTGCTCAACCGACCCAGAGCGGCCTTCGGCTCGCCTTGCGAGCCAGTACACAGCAGCAGCACATTCTCCGGAGGTAGCAAGCCGAAGTCACGCGCCGACACAATCTCGGGTACGTCTCGGAGGTAGCCAGCCGCCTGCGCCGCACGAACGGTCTTCTCCAGGGAACGCCCGAGCAGCACAGGGCTTCGTCCCACAGCGTGCGCAGCCAATATCCAACTACGAACCCGGGCAATATTCGTTGAGAACATCGCGACCGCCACGCGTCCAGGCCGGTCCCGAATCACCTCTTCGAGGTGAGGAACCAGAGCGCCTTCACTCCCCGTCCATCCCTCTTTGTCCGCGTTCGTAGAGTCACTGACCACCGCTAGCAGGTCGAGCTCCGACAATCGCTTGAGGGCCGCTTCGTCCGTGTGTAGGCCAACAAGTGGGTCCGGGTCGAGCTTGAAGTCGCCGGTATGAAACACCGAACCCGCGGAGGTCTTGATGAGCAGACCGCCCATCTCCACAATGCTGTGGGTGATGGGAATGCGCGACAGCTCGAACGGCCCGACCTTCCACGATTCTCGCTCGTCCAACAGGCGAATCGGCACCTTGTCGAGCAGTCCCGCCTCTGCGAGTGGCTCGCGCAGCATCTCAGCGGTGAATCGCGTGCAGTAGACGGGGCACTTCAGCTTGGGCCACAGGTCTACAACAGCCCCAATATGGTCTTGGTGTGCATGCGTCAGAACCAGCCCTTCAAGACGATGCCGCTGGGCGACAATGAAGGACGCATCCGGAAACAAGACCGCCTGCGTTTCGGGCCCCGTGCGCTCGAACATCACGCCACAGTCCACCATCAACCAACGGTTTTGGAACCCATACAGGTTGAGATTCATGCCAATCTCGCCGGCGCCGCCGAGAGGGAGAAAATGCAGGGTCGGTGTACTCATGGGGCCGGGTAACGCCGGTATCGGAGGGCTGAGGACACGATGCGTCATTGGCAGGTGTGAGGGGCCAAAACGCTCTCGGAAAAGAAATCCTGCGTCGCTTTGCCCCCAACTGCGTCTTGCTAGGTGACTAGGAGTCACACATGCGCGTTCACATCTCATTGCCCACACCAGACCTCGCCTCAGCCGAGGCCTTCTACACAGCCCTTCTCGGCGCCCCCGACAAGAAGCGGAACGACTACCTTCGCTTTGCGCCGTCGGACGTTCCAATCGTGCTGAGTTTGCAGCCTGGCAAGCCGCGTGAGCAGTCGTCATCCGAGCACTTCGGCCTGCGGCTTGAGGACGACACCGCGCTAAAGGCACGCTGGCAAGCCCTTCGTGAGGCCGGCGTGAGCGTTCACATTGAAGGTGAGACCGAGTGCTGCTACGCCGGAATGCAGCGCGCCTGGGTGACCGACCCCATGGGGACATCGTGGGAAATCTACCAGGTCACCAACGACGCTATTGGCGACCTTGAATCCGCCACTTGCTGCGTGCCCAAGGTGGATACTGCGCCGTCAACCGGCGGATGCTGCGCATGACAAACGAGGCGCTGACCGCCCACATGGGTCCCATACGAAGCTGGCTGCGACAGCGTTGTCCAGACGATGCAACCGCTGACGACCTGCTTCAAGAGGTCTTGGTCCGCGCCTATACCAAGCGCGACCAGCTCAAGGCACCCGAGGCCATGGCGGGCTGGCTTCGTCGCATCGCCTATTCGGTCTGGGTGGACACGCATCGGCGTAGTCAACCGACGGTACCGCTCGACGTCGACGTTCCCGTCGTCGAAGAAGTCCCCGAAGACCTGACGGACGCCGTCGCCCAGATGGCCGAACACTTCGTTCGTTCCCTGCCAGAGCCCTACCGCACAGCCGTTGTTCTGTCGGACCTAGAGGGCGTGTCGCAAGCCGAGCTGGCCCGTCGTCTGGACATGTCCGCTAGCGGGGTTCGCAGCCGCGTACAACGAGGTCGGGCAATGGCGAAGGACGCGTTGCTGGATTGCTGTGCGATAGCGTGGGAGACGGGCCAGGTCGCTTCATGCACACCCAGGGCACGCTGCGACTGCAGTTAGCCCTACAATTCGTCGGTCTCGACATTGAATCCATGATGGTGTATATACACTTTTATGGATGATTGCCTTCAAGCCCTCGCAGACCCGCGCCGAAGACAGATTGTAGAGCTCCTCCTGGAGCAAGACCGGCCTGTTGGGGAACTCGTACAGGCACTTCCCATCGCGCAGTCCGGCGTCTCCCGGCACCTGCGGATCTTGAAGGACGCAGGCCTGGTCCACGTTCGCGCCCAAGGGCAACAGCGGATCTACGGCCTTCGGCCCGAGCGTTTTGAAGAACTGTCCACCTGGCTCGACCGGTACCGAGCGCTGTGGGAAGAACGGCTGGACCGATTCGAGACCGTATTGAAACAAGCACAATCCGCGAAAGCGGACAAGGAGAGTTGAGCCATGAGTGGACGCCAAGTCATTGAGCGCGTGTGGGATGCCCCGTTGGACGTGGTGTGGGAGCTGTGGGCTACTCCAAAAGGGTTGAGCTCGTGGTGGGGACCCAACGGGTTCACCGTGGAGGTCCTGACCATGGAACTTCACGAAGGTGGAACCTTCTCGTACACCATGCGCGCGTCTAGCCCCGAGATGGCCGAAAAGATGAAAGCGGGTGGGCGTCCCAGCGAATTCACCGTGAACGCGACGTACACAGATGTGCAGCCCAAGACCACGCTTGCCTACAAGTCCCCTTTCGGACCCGAGTTCATGTTCACCTCGGTCACATTCGAGGAAGCGGCCGATGGCGTGCACATGACCCTGGTCATCGACGCGACCAAGCCCGAGATGACGGGTGGTGCCGCAGGTGGTTGGCGCAGTGCAGTCGACAAGTTCGCGGCACATCTGGCGACCATGTCGTAGGCCCACTAATTTGAAGGCCGCCTGTTTATACAAGCGGCGGCCAAACCCCCTGGATGCGAACGTGACACGATAGGCGTGTTTTTAGGGATGTGATGCTGTCCGGATTTGAAAAAGCACTGCTCGCCATTCTTCTCATCACACTCATGATGGGCATGGGGACCACGCTCGACCGCTCGAGTGTACGCAGCATTGCCAAGAGCCCCAAGGGCATTGTCATTGGCGTGGCATCACAGTTTGGCTGGATGCCACTCGTGGCATTCGGGCTAGCGAAAGCACTGTCACTTCCGAACGAACTGGCGCTCGGCCTGGTACTCATTGGCTGTACCCCAGGCGGCACAACGTCCAACCTGTTCGCCTACTTTTCCAAGGCAAACGTAGCGCTCTCTATCGGCATGACGGCTGTCTCAACGGCAGTAGCGGTTGTCGCTATGCCCGCAGTGCTGTGGCTGTACGGAAGCGCATTCACAGACGCACAAGTCGCCCTTCCCATCAAAGACATTGTCATTACGCTGGTCCTAGTGTTGATTCCAGTCTGGATCGGCATGGGTATTCGCGCCAAGAGCGCGTCGGTCGCCAAGTGGGTGGAGCGCGTTGGGGCGTGGTCGGGGCTCGGCGTGTTGGTGTTGCTGGTGGGGACTGCCGTGCTCAATCAGCGAGCCACATTCGCTGAGATTCCGTTCAATGCGTACGTCGCCGCCGTAGCCCTCGGCGGTGTTGGAATGGTTCTCGGCTACGCCACGGCAACGGCAGTCAAGTTGCAGGAGAGTGACCGGCGCGCTGTAGCGCTCGAGACGGGCATCCAGAACAGCGCTTTGGCGATTGGCATTGTGGTGGCGACCTTCCCAGAAGCGCAGCACGAACTGCTACTTCGCATGCCGCTATTGTACGCGCTGTGCGTATTGCTGTCCGCTTCGGGGGTGACGGCTTTCTTTCGGTGGCGGCCCGTGCCAGCTCAGGACACACTAGCATCAACTCGATGAACGGACAGGCAGGCAAATGACAGGTACACGCATGGCTGTGTTGGGATGCACACTGGCGCTGTTCGCCTGCGTCGACAGCCCCTCTGAGACGGGCGCCTCGGACAACACAAACTCCTCTACCTCCGACACCGCCGTTCCCGGTCCCGACCGTCGCGACACTAGCGGGACCTGTACGCCGTCTACCGGGACCTGCGTCGACGCCACCTTCCGCGAACTGTTCCGAGAGACGGAGTACTACGGCACAGAGAGCGCGCCGCGAGCAGCGTTCCACGAGACCATTGACAGCAACGCCACCTGGCAGACGTGGTGGCAGAGCACTGGCAGCACCGAGGACCTGCCGGCCGTAAACTTCGAAGAGGAGACTGTGCTGGTCAGCGGGTACTCCATCAACGCAAGCTGCGCGGTCTCTCTACAGTCCGTCGGTGTGACCGACTGCGGCGGTACGGTCCGACTGACGACCACATCGTTGGACATCAGCGGCACGTGCTTTGTGAGCTGCGACACCCCAGGGGGAACTGTCGTTGCCATCGCGGCGCCGCACGGCACGACCGAGGTGTGCGCCCAAGTCGACCTGACCTGTGGCAGCCGTCGCTAGAGCGACCCCAACGACACGCCAGCGAACAGAGCGCCCTCACCGGAGGTCCGCGACGCGTCCATTGCAGCAATGACCACGTCGTACGGGACATCTGCCTGAACCGCCACCACGAGTCCGGTCCCGTCCGGGGCGCCCAGCCCTTCGAGCACTTCGCCGAGAGCTGCCACCGGAACGGACTCGTAGGTACGACAGCCGCCATCACAGTCGAGCTGACGGACAATCTGCCCCTGCCACTCCACCGCAATCTGTGTGGGGGTCACCAAGACTCGCGCCACGTCGCCCGAGTCCTCCACCAGCCCGGGTCCGCCTTCGGTTCGCGCGTTGACCTCAACCACCGCCAGTGGCACGAACGACGACGCCATCAGGACAAACGGAATGAGAATGGTCACAAGGTTCATCATGGGAATCATGGACATATTGTCGTTGACAGGCTGTAGACGCGGCATTGGACCTCCTAGGCACACCCAGACAGACCGCCGCTGAGCACGACGGTTCGTCAAGGGCCTGTTCAGAACCATTCATTCGTTAAAATCGAATCCACTTTCCTTTCAATTCCATTGGATGGCATCCATGTGAGTTCCTACATGGCGGTTCACAAGGAGGTGCTGAATGCATCGTGTCGCAGTTGCCCAAGGTGATGGTATTGGTTCCGAGATCATGGACGCCACGCTCGCAGTGTTCAAAGCTGCTGGCGTTCCCATTGAGTTTGTACCCGTCGAGATGGGTCTTTCTGTGTGGGAAAACGGAGTTCCTGCCGGCATCACAGACGAAGCTAAGCAGACCATCGAAGACCTCGGTGTACTCTTCAAGGGCCCCATGGCCACCCCGAGCGGCAAGGGTGTCAAGAGCATCAACGTCACCGCACGAAAGACGTGGAATACCTACGCGAACAAGCGCATCTTCCGCACCCTGAACGGCGTCCCACGCGGTCGTTACCAGCACCCGGACATTGACATCACAATGGTCCGCGAGAACATCGAAGACACCTACGGTGCCATCGAGCACATGCAGACTCATGATGTCGCACAGTGCCGTCGTCTCATCACCCGTCCAGGGTCCGAAGCCGTGGTTCGCTACGCCTTTGAGGTCGCTCGCCGCAAGGGTGCTCGTCGCATCACCGCGGGCCACAAAGCCAACATCATGAAGCTCACGGACGGCCTGTTCCTGGAAGTCTTCCGCGAAGTCGCCAAGGAATACCCGGACATCAACTCCGACGACCGGATTGTAGACGCCATGGCCATGGAGCTGGTGATGAAGCCCAATAGCTTCGACGTCATCGTCCTCCCCAACCTGCAAGGCGACATCTTGTCGGACCTGTGTGCAGGTCTCGTTGGAGGCTTGGCCTACGCCCCGTCCGCCAACATTGGCGACCACATTGCCATCTTCGAAGCGGTTCATGGAACCGCACCGGACATTGCCGGCCAGGGACTCGCCAATCCAACCGCACTAATGCTGTCGGGCTGCATCATGCTTCGTCACCTCGGTCTGATGGCATGGGCCGACCAGATTGAAGCGGCACTTGAGAAGGCCCATCGCAACTGCTTCCGCGCACCCGACCTGGGTTGTACGCCGGTCCCCTTCCAGACCCAGGTGTTCCGCGACCTCGTCATCGAAGCGTTGGAGCCGGTCGATCTCGAGCACACAAAGAACATCGCACCGGCCCTGCGCGCTCCTGCTCGCGACACCCAGCGCATGATGACCTCGCCACGAGCCGGTTCGGAGACCACCAAGGGCGTGGACTTGTTCATCGACTCCGACGCCACTCCGACACACGTCGCAGAGGTCGTCAACGCCGCCTGTCCAGCGGGCATGAGCGTAGTGATGATCAGCAACCGTGGCACCCAGGTCTGGCCGACCGGCTCAGTCTTCACCGACTGCGTCAATCACCACCGGGTCCGTGTCGAGTCCGACACCGTCGTCGAGAATGCAGCAATCTATACGCTCGCCGCAGATGTGAGTCAGACCCTGCGCGTGTGCTCGACCGAGGCTCTCTTGCAGATCGACAACGAGGCGCAATACAGCCTGGCGCAAGGCCAATAGACCGACCGGAGGCTCACCGTGCGAGAGCGAGACCTGAACTACCAGCATCTTCGCTATTTTCGTACGGTTGCGCACGAGGGCTCGGTGCAGCGGGCAGCACGCCAGCTGCACTTGGCCCCATCGACCATCTCCGGTCAGATCAAAGCACTCGAAGCCGACCTCGGCTCTCCCCTTCTCGAGCGGGCGGGCCGGGGCATTGTTGTCACCAACTTTGGCCGGCAGATCTTGGCCCACGCAGACGCCATCTTTGCCGCTGGGCAAGACGTCGTCCGCGTCGCATCCGGCGAGCGTCGTCGAGACGTTCATATTGGGGTCAGTAGCGTGCTCCCCAAGCTCATTGTCCGAGAAATCGTGACACAGGCATCCGGTGACGACGTGACGTTGGTGCTGCACAGCGGCACGGCGGATGACCTGCTCGGGGAGCTCATCGCTCGCCGCGTAGACGCCGTCCTATCCGACGGTCCAACACCCAGCTGGGTCACCGCATCCACCCACGACCACGAGCGAGTCTCGAGTGGAATCGCCGTGTTCGGCGCTGAGTCACTCGCCGAGATCATCGGCACCGACCTTCCCAATGGCCTGAACCGAGTTCCATGGATTGTCCCGCCGAAAGGGACCGTGCTGCGCTCTGCACTGGAGTCGTGGTGGGAAGACCATGAACTGGATCCTCCGATCAGCGTGGTTGTCGATGACTCCGCCGTCATGAAAGCTCTGGGTGACGCTGCGGTCGGCATCTTCGCGGCACCGGAGACCATGAAAGATGCCATCTTGGAGAGCTACCGAGTGGTGTGCATCGGCACAACCGAAGAGGTCCGCGAGCGCGCCTTCGTCATCACCCGCGACAGCAACCCCACAGACCCAGCCATCCGGGCGTTGTGGGGAGATGAGGTTGTTGCGCCCGAGTCAGGCTCAGCACGTTAGGCGACCGGTCCAAACTGACCGGAGTTTCCTATGTCTACTGCTGCCGTTTTCGACAACAACAAGAGCTGGGCTAACGCCATCAAGAAGTCGAACCCAGACTTCTTCAACAACCTCGCCAAAGGCCAAGACCCCGACTTCTTGTTCATCGGTTGTGCCGATAGTCGTGTTCCTGCCGCACAGGTGATGGGTCTGGGTCCAGGAGACGTGTTCGTTCACCGCAACGTCGCCAACCTCGTCGACCACACCGACACCAACATCCAAGCCGTCATCGAGTACGCCGTGGCTCATCTGGGTGTACGGCACATTGTTGTCTGCGGACACTCGGGCTGTGGTGGCGTCAAGGCGTCCCTCACGCACACAGACCTGGGTGTTCTCAACCCATGGATTCGTGTCATCAAGGACGTGTACTACGCTCACAAAGCCGAGCTGGACGCCCTCGAGGGTGAAGCGCGCGTAGCACGCCTCATCGAGCTGAACGTCATGGCACAGTGCCTCAATGTGGCCAAGACCACCTCCGTACAGGCAGCCACCCGGGAAGGAAAGGCCCCGCAGATTCACGGCTGGGTATTCCACCTGGAGACCGGACTTCTGCAAGACCTGGAAGTCGACATCGCCTCCGAACAGCAGGCTATGGCCGATATCTTCGGCGTCACCGCTTAAATACCCCGCATTCTGGAGGTTTCCATGGCCACTCTGCTCGACCAACTCAAGTCCATGACCGTTGTCGTCGCTGACACCGGCGACATCGAGGCTATCCGTGCGCACAAGCCGCAGGACGCCACGACCAACCCGTCGCTCATCACCAAAGCCGCTCAGATGCCAGAGTACGCAGACGTGGTGGACGCTGCACTGACTTGGGCCAGAGGCAAAGGCGACAGCAACGAGGCCATTGTTGGGTTTGCTATCGACCGCCTGGCCGTCGAGTTTGGCCTGCGCATCCTGGCTCTCATTCCGGGCCGTGTGAGCACCGAGGTCGACGCCCGCCTCTCGTATGACATGCAGGGAACGTTGGACAAAGCACGATTCCTGATTGGTCTGTACGAAGATGCCGGCATGTCTCGCGACCGCATCCTCATCAAGATTGCCGCGACCTGGGAAGGGATTCAGGCAGCCGAAATCTTGGAGACCGAGGGCATTCACTGCAACCTCACCTTGTTGTTCGGACTGCACCAAGCGGTGGCCTGTGCCGAGGCAAAGGTCACGCTGATTAGCCCCTTTGTTGGCCGAATCTTGGACTGGTACAAGAAGGACACCGGCAAGGACAGCTACGCGGCGACGGAAGACCCAGGTGTGGTCAGCGTCACAACCATCTACAACTACTTCAAGCGCCACGGCCACAAGACCGAGGTCATGGGTGCCAGCTTTCGCAACTTGGCAGAGATCACGGAGCTGGCCGGCTGCGACCTGCTCACCATCGCTCCAAAGTTCCTCACCGTGCTCGCTGAGACCGAGGCGGAGCTACCGCGCAAGCTGTCCGCAGACACCGCAGCCGAGCTCGGCATGGCACGTCTTGAGATGAGCAAGCCGGTGTTCGACGCCATGCACGCACAAGACCGCATGGCAAACGACAAGCTCGATGAAGGCATTGCAGGCTTCAGCAAGGCCCTAGAAGAGCTCGAAGCCATGCTCGCAGCCAAGCTGTAGACGAGGAGCGAGGGGCTGCTGCCTCCTGCCAGCAGGTCCAAAAAAAAAGCACGCCAAACAGGGATTTTCGGTTTGGCGTGTCTTCGTTTGGGGGGGGCCGCCTGGATGCCAACAGCGACCACGATTTTCTTTGTGCAGTCCTGGCGCGCGCTACTTGGGCACGCCGAACTGCACAAGAACACGCTCTAAGTGCCCTTCGAGCAGCGGTCCTAGGTTGGGTCCACTGGATGCTCGTGAACAGCGAGACGGCAACGACCGCCTCGCCGCTCCAACACAACTACGGGCAGGAACCGAGCAGCATCCGCGCGCCCGAACCTCCGTCCTCGGTCACAGTGGCTGCGAAGTTCCCATCATCATTGAGCGAGGCGGAAAGCACTGTATCCACAACAAGCTCGGTCTCGCCGTTTGTGGGTCGACCGAGGGCGACTGCGCTGCCGCCTTCGGCATCCCAGCACACAAACGCATCGTGGCCATTGTTGGTCGGCTGTGTTTCGTACAGCGCAGCAAGAACGCCCATTCGACCGCTTGTCGTCGCAGAGACTGTCCGAATGGCTCGGTTCACAGTGTAGCCAGAGAGCTCTTCACCGCTGGTCAGACTGTTCTGCAGCTCGCCATCCCACCAAGCAGCCCGCTCGTTCGTCGGGCATCCACCGCGGCGACACGCAGCGTCTTCTGTGTCAACGTGTAGGGCAACCTCACCGGTCAAAGCCACGTCGAACGTGTTGATTGCGGTGACCGTGACCCCAGCGGTGTAGATGCCGCCAAAGCGCACAACGACTTCCGAATCACCGGTTTCAAGGTCGACTTGCACAAGCTCGGTGCCACCTTCGGGTCGGACGCACCGTTGCCCGTCCGGGCAGCGCCACTCACGCAGAGTCGCGTGGCCCGTATCGTCAACGGCAACATCCGAAATCTGGTACAGACGCCCCGCGACGGGGTCAACATCCGTGTCGCCCAGCACAAGTCTTGGGGCTTCGCCATCAGAGACCACAAGCAGGCCACCGAAGAAATCGCTGAAGCCACGTGCCAGACAGCTATTTCCGTAGGTAACCGGCACTGCCATGTGTCCATCCGCGGACCACACAGGGTCGCCTACGTTGCACACAGCCTGGCTGACACCATCAATGTCCACACCGTCTGCGCTGTCGAACGCGATGGACAGGACATCGCCATCCACCTTGGCCACAGCCAACCGTTCATTTGAGCCATCCTCCACAACCACGAGTCCAACGACTACGCCGTCTGACCCGACATCCGCTGAGCGGTTGGAAAGCACAGTCACCGAGCCGACGACTGCACCCGGGTACAAGACCGCCTCGGGTTCCCAGCTGGGTGGCGATGCGCGGTACAGCGCGGGTGTTGTCAGGCGTCCACGCCGGGAAATATCCTGGATACCGACAAGGGACCACGCAGTGCTACCCGACCATGCCTCTGGAAACGTCTCGGCGATGACTCCCCCGTCAAGGGTACTGTCCTCAAGGTCGGGAGCCGTCTCGCCTGACCGGAACAGTGTGTGGTTCACCGAGCCGCACGACACAACCCAGTCCAACGTTGCCTCAAAGCCACGCAACGGTGTCACAGCGTTGAAGTTGAGCGCGTTGACGTCGTTGATGAGGACGCTTGGCACAATGCGTTCGTCCCGCAAGGCAGCCGAAAAGTCACAACCGCAGACGACCTGTACGTCGGTGATGTCGGCCTGTGCAGTACCGCTTCCGCCAACAACGTCACACGACTGGCCCGGTGGTTGTGTGAGGACGGTGACGTCAAAGTCGTCGCCTTCAAACAGTGCATCGTCAAAGGAGAAGGTCCCGTCTTCGCCAATGGAGACATCACCGGCTCCATTGAGCTGCAACGCGGCGGCACCGTTGAACAAGCCTGACACCGCGCCTGTCACCGACACTGACGCCAGAGGTGCTTCGGTATCCGCCTCGGTACCGATGTCACTATCGCCGGTGTCCTTGTCATTGCAGGCCATCGCCATCACCACACACAAACCCAACATTAGTCGCATACCGTCTCCTTGCCCGTACACATGACGGGATGACGTCTTGTACACGGTGACAGCCTGATTGCCACCCCACACCACTCCTACGCGGGTCAGTCTCTCAGGTCATCTACGCTGAGAGACCAGTCGGCAAACACCTCGTCCTTCAGCACCCGAGGACTCGCCGTCAAAGGCCGCAGCCCCATCCGCGTCACTAGACCGTCCCATGACCCCGTGAACAGAATGTCCTCCGTCAGAATCAACACGGAAACCCGTCGTGTGTGCGGCTGATGCTCGGCCAAGAGATGCCCTGTCTGGGCGTCGAAGACATCGATGCGTCCCGTCTGAGTGCCCACCACCACGAAGCGGTCGTCGAGTGCAAGCGCGGTGACCGGCGTGGTCACCGGTACCGCCCACAGGCGCTCGCCCGCTTGCGTCAGAAGCATGACCTCCTCTTCCGTGGCAACCACCAACCGGTCCTCATTGAGGCCAATGGCTCGGCCCAAACCAGGCACGACGAACGCGTCATTGACTCCCTCAGGGTCAATGGTTCGAACGTTTCCGGCAGAGTCTACAGACCACAGCGTCTGCCCGTCGGAGACCATGTCGCTAGGTGCTGGCCAGACGGACACCTTTCCTATCATCTCACTCTGAGCGGTGCGAAACGTCACACTCGTAGAAATGGGCCATTGAGCAACGCTTCCCGCCACGTCGTAGAACTGACGGCAAAACGAGTTGACCGACCCGTGCTCCCAAACGCCGTCCGTCCACGTGTGATATCTGCCGTTGTTCACCCACAACGTGTTGCCCACCCACAACATCGCCTTAGCGACATTGCCACCATCTAAAGCCATCCGTTGCAGGTCGCCGGTCCGAGTATTCCATAGGTCAACCTGCCCTTCCGCATGGCCGATGGCCAGAAGGGTTCCGTCTGGATGCAGCGCCATTCCAGCAATGCCACCTAGCTCAGACGCATCCACTCCAGCGCCTAGGCCATCCCACGTCCACTCATAGTCGACGGCCCCCGCTGAGTGCAGCCCGCGAAGGCCAGTCGGGGTTGGCACGGACGCGTCAAAGCCACGGGGTAAGTCCACTACCCAGGATGAGGCTCGTAGGTCGAAGACTCGGGTGACCATGCGCTCTGTTGTGACCAACAGCCGCTCGTCATCCAGCACAAAAGCCGTGGCTACAGGGCCAGCCCCCGTCGGCACCTGCGTCCACGCCGTGCCGTCCCAAAGGACAATCTCAGCTTCGAACGTGGCGACCGCCAGAGTATCGCCCAGCCACCGTGCAAGAATGGGATGTCCAGGTACTTGGATGCGCTGTTCACCGTCAGCATCCAGCAGCACCATCTCCTGCTTGCGGCACAGAATCACGGCCGTGCCTTCCTGAGTGACCACCTCCTGAACCGAAAACGGACAGGCATCCTCTACCCAAAGTTCACTGGTGTGAGTCTCAAGGTTGATTCGGAACAGGCTCGACTGGTCGGCGTACGCTGGCTGGTCTCCCAGCGCGATTTGAGCGCCGCCTCCTGGAACAGTCTCTAGATAGTGAGGTTGACCATCCACCCACTGAATCGCAGGTGCCGCAGTCAACACGTCCGACCCGAAAAACGACACGGTTCCTCGCGAATACTCGGAGCTGACGGTTTGCTCAACCGCCGCACGTCTGCGCTCAACACCATCCAGCCCAAACAAGGCAACGTCGGTGTCGGAGACACAGATCCTCTCTCCATCCAACGTCCAGTGACCGAAACAAGCCGCCGAAACAGTGCCTGTCTGCACGGGCCGGGGTGAGCCCGCCCAACGCATCAATACACCACGGGCTGCGGGGAGCTCAGCCAGTGAGAGCGCATGGGAGGCATACACCTCGGCTTCTGCACGCGCGCCGGAGCGACTGAGCGACTGTGCACGTTGAACAAGACTCGCCGCCAACGCGTGATTGGTTTGGTTCTGGGCGCGGGCTTGCACCACAAAGACACCCACGATGAGTGCCGCAACGGTCAGCAATCCAACAGATGTGACCGAAGCGATGGCTCGATTCTGAGACCACCACGCCCGAGCCATCTCACCCACTGTGTAGCGGTGAGCCCGGACCAGACCGCCCGACATCCACAGCTCGAGCTCATCCGCAAGGGCCAAGCCATCTGCGTAGCGAGCCGAAGGGTCTTGGTGGGTTGCTCGCTCCACAACCGCAAGCAATGCGGCGTCGAGCTCAGCATGCTGCTGCAAGACGCGTCCAAGCCCATACACGTCCGACGCTGGACTACACACCCCCTGGTCCTGTTCCGGTGCAGCAAAGCCCGGGGTCCCCACCACTGCTGTGTCGGGCGACGACGGGTCATAGGCCACGCCCCAGTCCAGTACCCACAGCTGGTATTGGTCGCCCCACAGCAAGTTGTCAGGCTTAAGGTCGCGATGAACAATGCCCTTGGCATGCGCGTGCGCGACGGCCAGAGCGGCATCCCGCACCATCTGCACCCAGCGAAACAAGGGGCTGGACGGGCACGGTGCCTTTCCGACCAAAATGGGCATTGTGTAGAACGGACCCAAGTCGTCTTCACCAACATCCAGCACCGGAGCGATAGACGGATGAGTCAGCCTAGCGGTGATGCAGGCCTCGCGCATCATGCGCTGGATGTCCAGGTCTACCCTGGGACGTTTAAGGGCAACCTGACGGCCTAACCAGCAGTCTGTTGCCGCATGGACCACCCCCATGCCGCCACGACCGAGCTCTGCATCAACACAGTACCGCTCACTTGGCAGAGGCGTGCGCTGTTGCTGGTCAGGGTTCTGCCATCCCCGTGTCCAAGCCGCAACCGAGCCCCAGTTGGCGCCCGATTCATCATCACGATTCATCAATGGCCTCGTCCTCTGCGCCGAGAACAAGCTCCGTAAGGCCACCTCCATCCGCGCGTAGCAAGTCGCCACGCAGTCCATGCTCCCGGAGCTTCGCGCGCAATCGAACCTGCTGCATGTCCCAACGCCTGCGCAACACGTCGCGAGGAACATCTCCCCAGATCTGCTCCGCCAACACGTCCCAGGCGACCGGTGCTTGGGTCTGTACCAGCTCGGTGATGACGCGCGCGATGATGCCCGTCAGGACGACCGTGGGCTCCCCCTCGCGCAGTAAATGCACGGAGTCAAAGCGAGCGACGAGCCGCAGCGGAATGCTAAACTCAGCCGAGCGCAGCGTCGCCTGTTGAGCAAGCAGAGGCTCCGAGACCGCCGTCACCTCCCCCTCGGGCAGCGAAATCACATCGCCCGGAGCAAGCTCGGTTCCATCTTGCCGAACCCACCGGTCGTCATCCGGCCAGACGACTTCCACAGCGTCTGGACGCCAACCGGAGCGCAGCCTGGGGGGGGCAGTCAATACGGACGTAGGTCCGAGCAACACCTGTCGTCCGAATGCCCCTTCCAACGCCATGACCTCGGCGGGCAAATCTACACCCACCACCGTCAGCGACAGCTCCGGAGCAAACAGAATGGTCAGGCCGGGCTGAAGAACAACATCAGCCAGGGTCTTTCCATCTACCGAAAAGCGGCCACGCAGGGCGAGCAATCGAACATCACGACCGCGCAAACTGACCAGGGCATGGGCCTCGCTAATCCGTGGGTCGGCCAGACAAATCGCACTGTTGTGCAATCGCCCAATGATAGCTCCATGGCCTACCGTCTGCAGCGTCCCTGAAGGCAGCCGAAATCTTACTCGTACTCGCATGAGCCCAGTCTACACCGAGACCGAGGGCACATGCAGCGCTGACGAACGACCGAGATTCGTTCTGGCGAAACGGGCCGAGCGGAGGACCACTCCGGACGCCACGGCCCCGTCGAAAGTTCGTCCCTGAACGGGGGGACGGGTTGCGGGCGGTGCTGCATCCTTCGGCAAGCCCTAATCGGACCCAGTCACCCGAGCGCACCCACCAGAGCTGCCTTGGTCGCTGTATCCGCCGCCCTCACCGCCGAAGGCCAGTCCAGGCTGACCGCGCCTTCATAGCCGCCGTCGGTCGCGTCCACGGCCAACGCAGCACATGGCAGCCGCAAAAGAGCAGGACCAAGCCATGCGTGGTCAGTCCCCGACCCTACGACGATCAAACCCAAACGATGCCGCCACGTGTCAGCCCAACACTATGGGCAGTTCGAAAGAACCGAATCCCGCCGGACAGCCCCGCTGACGCAGACGTTGGCACCAATATCGGTCCATGCGGCAACGCGTGAATCCGCGGCAATGGCTGCATTCGCTCCCAACGTGACGTTGCGACCTACACGAGCGTCATCTCCCACTGAAGAACCGGTCGAGAACACGCAGTCCTTGCGAACGCGAATATCTGCGCCAAGGGCTGCGGTCGTGAACGTGCTGCCGGCTCCGACAACCGTACCTGAACCAACCGAAGAACCCGTCTGTACCGTAGTATCGCGAGAGAGCACCGCATTCCCGGCACCCGCGTCATCGCCAACGCTGGAGTCCTGAACTGTGGCGAGTGAGCCCACAATCGTGTTCGGTCCTAGGTCACTATTGTCGACCACTGAGTCGTACCCAACCACCGAGCCATCCGCGATGGTGGAGCCGTTGAGTACCTGAGCGGAGCGGCCCAAAATCACAGTGCCGACCAGGGTTCCCCGAACCTCAGCAAATCGGCCAACGATGGAGCCAGCGCCAATGTTTGCAGTGCTTCCGATGATGGCCCGCGGAGCGATGATGGCGTTGGCGTGGATGCGGGCACCGGGCTCGACCGTGACCGAGTCCGCAATGGTGGCGGTTGGATGGATGCAGGAGTCGTCGTTACCGTCGTTATCCAGGTCGAACGCGTCCATTCCGTCTGTACAGCCTACCGCAAAGCCGGTCGGGAAGACGGTTAGCGTCGACCCGCTTCCGCTCTGCCAATCGTAGTAGTACAGGTTGCCGTTGTAGTAGGTCAGACCTGCGTCGAGACCATCTCCGACGACCTGCGAGGTCGAGAGCAGCTGAGTGCTTGTGATGTCGTACCGGTGAATGCGTGCACTCGAGGAGTACTCCAGGACCCAGATGGAGTTGCTGTCGAGGTCCACTCCAAAGTCACCGACACCGGATGTAAAGTTGAGGGTGAACGTCCGCGAGCCACCGTTCGGCGTGGCGACGTTTGTGATGACCATCTGGTTGAGGCCCGCCCACGAGTAAGAAGACGGAAGGTTGGTCCGGTACAACTCACCGCCCCGGATATCCAATGGGAAACCGCCGTACGCAGCAATGTAGCTTCCATATGCTACGCGAGTGCCACTTGGCACCGTGGCCTTGTACATGTCTTGGCCGCCGGCATTACTGCGGTAATCCGTGAAATACACTTGGCCCTGCCAAGCCGCGACACTCGTTGTGTGGTCCCAGGCAGCATTGCTGAACACTTGAACATCGGACCCATTCAGCGCACTTGAGTACAGCGTATTCTGGTTTTGCTGTGCATAAACAAGCCGACCAGTGCTTTCATCTACGCCAAGGCCCTGTGGGTGAAAGTTGCTCGATGGAGCGCTCAGAGTGCTCGGTAGACTGTAGGTCGCAGTCGCATTGAGCGTCTGCGCTCCAGCCGTTGTTGAAGCAAGTGCAAGCACCAAAGTGATGTATCGAACCATGGTCGTCCCCCGAACAAAATGTGAGGCATTCTACCTCAGCAGTTTCAAATCCGAGTGGGAAATCAACAATCGTTACACCAGCAATTCCGTGGCAAAGGGTCTCAGCCTGAACACCGACAACCGGGTTGGCCCACCGCCGCAACAGGCTAAGCCCCCGCCCTCGGAGGCCCCATGCTGACCCTGCTGTTCACCCTGTCCGCCCTTGCTCAGACCGATGTACCTGAGTTCGACGGGGACCCGCCCATGATGGAGGAGCCAGGCGACCCCTTCTTGTGGCTTGAAGAGGTCCAAGGTGAGCGCGCTCTGGACCAAGTGCGTGCATGGAATGCCGCTACCGTCGAACGATTCGTAGACGACCCATGGGTGGAGACCTTTGAGTCCGAGGCCATGGCCATTCTGACGTCCGACGCCCGCATTCCGTCGGTCTCCATTCGCGGAAAGATGGCCTACAACTTCTGGCAAGACCCCGACCATGTCCGTGGACTGTGGCGGCGCCAACCACTGAAGTCCTTTCTCAAGGGTTCGGATGACTGGGACGTGATTCTCGACGTGGACGCGCTCGACGCCGAGGAAGGCCAGAACTGGTTGTGGCACGGCGCTTCCTGTGCATCCGACTCAGACAGATGCATGGTCGACCTGTCTCGGGGAGGAACGGACGCCTCCGAGATTCGTGAGTTCAATCGCGAGACCCGCACATTCATCGACGGCGGATTTCATGTCCCAGAAGCCAAGTCCGACGTGACCTGGGTGGATGAGAACACATTGCTGGTAGGGACGGACCGTGGCGAAGGAACCCTCACTGACTCCGGCTACGCACGCACCATCGTGCGGTGGGAACGCGGTACCGAGCTGGCCGACGCGCCAGTGGTCTTTGAGGCTGAGACCACAGACGTCAGCGCGGGCGCATTCGTGGCCCACCACGGCGGTGAGTCCTACCCGTTCATCACCCGCGGCATCACCTTCTACGAGAGTGAGGTGTACTACGCGCCCAATTCAGACACCCTCACCAAGCTGCCTCTGCCACCGCAGAGCTGGATAATGGGCGTCTTCAACGGCGACGTACTCGTGCTCAACCGCCAAGAGTGGACCGCTGATGGTCAGACCTACCCCTCCGGCGCATTGTTCGCGTTGAACTTGGAGACCCTCACCACTTCCGCCGTGTTGACGCCCGGAGTCGGAGAGTCGATTGAGTCGGTCGCCATTGGTAAGAAGAGTCTCGGCATCCAGATGCTCTCCGACGTGGTGGGCCAAGTCAGACGCCTTCGGTACAAGAAGGGCGAGTGGGTCAGCACCACCCTCGACTTGCCCGACAATGGCGTGGTCTCCATCGAAGCGGACAGCGAGTCCAGCGACGACCTACTCGTGTCGTTTGAGAGCATGACCGTGCCGACCACGCTCTACCACATCAACAAAAAAGACCGCGTAGCTCCAATCCAGAGCTTGCCAGCCGCCTACAACGCCGACGGCATCACCGTGGAGCAGCGCTTTGCAACCAGCTCCGATGGCACGCAGGTTCCCTACTTCGTCATGGGCCGCACAGATGTCCTAGACGCCGGCTCCGCACCTACGCTGCAGTACGGCTACGGCGGATTCCTAGCAGCCATCTTGCCCACCTACTTCAGCGAGTCCGCGCGCCCACAACACGGCGCGTTGGCCGGTAAGATCTGGGTTGAACGCGGCGGGGTCTTGGTTCTGTCCAACATCCGCGGCGGCAGCGAGTACGGCCCCGAGTGGCACAGCGCCGCTCTGACTCACAATCGTCAGATCGCGTACGACGACTTCTTCGCCATTGGCGATGCGCTGGTCGCAGATGGGGTGACAACCCCCGAGCAGCTTGGCGCTATCGGTCGCAGCAACGGTGGCCTGCTGATGGGCGTGGCCATGACCCAGCGCCCCGACCTGTACGCCGCCATTGACTGCGGAGTCCCACTGCTCGACATGCAGCGCTACCACTTGCTCTTGGCTGGAGCGAGCTGGATGGGAGAGTACGGAAACCCAGATGTTCCCGAAGACTGGGCAGTCCTACAGACCTATTCGCCGTACCAGAACGTCTCACCAGACGTCGCCTACCCGTCCATGCTCTTCTACACCTCTACTCTCGATGACCGCGTTCACCCAGGTCATGCGCGGAAGATGGCTGCGACCTTGGAGTCCTACGGACTTCAGTTCGAGTACATGGAGAACATAGAGGGCGGGCATGGCGGCGTTGCAAATCAACAGCAGTCCGCACATCGACTGGCCATGGAGTTCGCCTTCTTCGCCCGCGAACTGGGTCTGCGCCCGACCGAGTAGCGACCAGACGGTCTACAGCTGGATGTGCATGTGGTCGTCGTGACGAGCTGCATGGCACCCTTGAAACCGCAATCGTTCAGATACACGTTCAAGCTGTCTCTGAACATGCGGCTCCAGCAGCACTTTCCCGATGGCCTGCTCCGCTAGAACAGCGTCGAGCAGACTGCGTGTTCGTACAACGTCGAGGTCGTTGCGCGACAGAACCGGCTGGAGACTGTTCATGTCCCACCGCAGGTCCACGACCGCTACAGGGCAGTCGGCGGGAGCATCGACAGGCGGCGAAGCGTAGCCAAAGTAGCCCAGAGGCGACCCATTGCCCCGAGCCGCAGAACCAGTGGAGTCCTGCCACATCAGAGCCAGATCAAGACGTCGGCCATCTCCGTGGCTGATGTGCGGCAACAACGGAAAGCCACTCCCCATCGGAAAGCCGCCATCCAAATAGCGGACCACCGTGCCTGGATGGTCGCGGGCCACTCGTTCGGCAATGCGACTCGCCGACTCAGCCAGCTCGGACCGCACATAATGGCGGTTCGCCAAACAGTACACTGCCGAATGTGCACGAAGCGTCTCGCCAAAACACGGCAGGGCGACGCGGTCGTACTGCTCCCCCACTACAGGAGCTACGAACTGCCAGATCACGCCATAAGTGAGCAATCCAATGCCCAACCGCCATGGCCACTGTCGTGCCGTCCGCCCACGGGGAACAACTCCCAAGCCCAACCACACCGCAGCGGCACCGAGCTGAAGGACAAGTAGGGCAACAAAGACGCCCAGTAGTCCCAGTAGCACCACCCACCACCGTGACAGCCCAAACGGCCCAACCAAAGGGCGAATCAACACTATAAGCCAGCGACGCGGTAACGCTTGGCTGAGATTCACGGCGGAGTACTGCATCGACTGCCGCCATAACGAGAAAACCCCCGGTCGAAGACCGAGGGTTCAAACGTTTGCGAGAGGCGACGCGGACGCCGCCTCAACAGACTGGCTTACCAGCTGTTTCCGCGTCCGCCGCCGCCGCCGCCGCCGTAGCCGCCGCCATCACGGCCGCC